>ERZ772917.2099-NODE-2099-length-10303-cov-87.326991_pt1 | contig 10303 bp, 9 predicted proteins | sample MGYA00511187_ERZ772917 | MGnify/ENA primary metagenome ERZ772917 (study PRJEB29015, sample SAMEA2737925) | human oral metagenome | biome: human oral; feature: human-associated habitat; material: dental | place: China | collected 2012 ... | reverse complement strand
TAACCCGCGAGATCGTACCTCTAGCAGACGTTCTCGCGGGTTAAGTGACGATCTCAGCGCCTACCCGACGTGCTCGCGGGCCGGGTGACCGGGTGGCCGGGTCGGAGCGCCGTCGTGCGTTCACCCGCGCTCCCATGATCGCTCCGGTCCCGGTCGAGCGTCCCGATATACGCCCGGTGCCCGGTCCGCTCCGCGGCGCGGCACCGCCGCCCTCGACCCGGCCCGCCCGTGCAAGGGAATCCCTTCCCCATCCCTCCGGGGCAATTGAGCCTTTCTCACCAGGGGTCGCGGTCCGTGGGCCCGGTGCCGGTGCGGGCGCGGGGTGCGTGGCGCGGGGTTATGTCCGAATCTGTTGCAAAGGCACTCCGAGCCGGGATCGACGGCGAGAAGAAGCGCGGAATATCAACGATTCTCTTCGTGCGCCTCGGCGCGATCGGGGACTTTGCAACGGATTTGGACAACCTGCGCCGCCGCGGTCCCCGAGAGTGGCGCCACGGGTCGGACGGCGACCGCGGTGGGCGCCCCCCTGACGCCGAGAGGTGCACTTCGCACTCGAAAGTGCAGTTCCAACCGTCGTTCTCGAGAGCAAAATGCACATCTCGAATGCGAAGTGCACGTTTCGACGTCGGGGCGTCGGACGCCTCGGCCCACGAGCACGTCACTTAACCCTCGAGCACGTACCTCTAGCAGACGTGCTCGCGGGTTAAGTGACGTGCTCGCGAATCCGGCTGCTGCCCGACCGGATGCTCCGGCGCGTCCTCTCCGGATCACCGAGTCTTTCTCGCCGGAAGAATCCCGGGGTCGGCCGAGAGCGGTGCGATGGTGCGGGAGGGCGGGTGTGCGGCGGGTGTGGGTCCGCGGTGTCGGGGCGGGGCCGCCGGGCCCGGATGTGCGGCATCGGGCGGGCGGGGGCAGTGCTGCACATTCGACCGGGACCGGCCAGCGACGGATCGGCGGAATCATGCGGAAACTCTCCGGCGCTCAACGCCGTTGAAATCCTCCCATGTGCAGAGGGGCCCTCTCTGCACATGGGAGCCCGCCCATTGAAAACCAACATCCTAGGATAACCCCGTAATCATGCGGAAAACTCGGAGTCGACCCGCCGGGGCGACCCTCTCCAATGTGCAACACCCCCGCACGGACCGGGAGGAGCCGAACGACGCCGGTGGTGAGCAGGTCGATGTCCAAACACCGCCACACGGGCCGGGGGGAGCCGGATGATCCGCGACGGCCCTGTGCGCCCAACTCAGCGCCCCCGCGCGGGCCGGGAGGAGCTATGGCCCTCCGCCAAGTCGAGCGCACCGGACAGAGCACCCCCGCACGGGCCGGGAAGAGCTCCTCGGCGGAGGCCCCGCTCCCCTCAGATGAAGCCAGCACTCCCGCAATCGGTCCGAGAGGGCCCCGGCCCGCCCGGCAGCGGCCCTTCGCCGCGCCCCCGCCGGGAGCCCGGCCCCGCCCGAACCCGCCCGGCCACCGCGGGAGACCGCCCCCACCGCACCGGCCCCGGCCACTGCCGCCGCTCCCGGCGAGAAAGACTCAATGAACCCGTACAATCAGCGACGACAGCCCGCTAGGCTGCATTCATGGACCAGATGCGCAAGGACGAGGACGAAGACGTGAGCGGCGCGCGCGAGGAGCCGGCGGGGGTACCCGGGCTCGAACGCCTGGTCGTCGTGGAGCGGACGGGGTCGACCAATGACGACCTGCGCTCGGCCCTGACGGGCGCCGACGGCCGCCTCGATCCTTGCGCCGCCGCGGCCTGGCCCCATATCTCCGCCCTGTGGGCCCACTACCAGGACGCCGGGCGCGGGCGCGCCGGGCGCCACTGGATCACGCCCCCGGGCTCCGCCCTGACGGTCTCCTTCGTTCTGCGCCCCCTCGTGCCCGCCGCGGCCCTGGCCTGGCTGCCGCTCCTGGCTGGCCTGGCCGTCCGCGACGTCGTGGACGCCATCCTCATCGCGGCGCGGGTTCCGTGGCGGGCCGGGACCAAGTGGCCCAACGACGTCGTCCTCGTGCCGGAGGGCCGGGCCGGGACAGTTGGGGCCGGGGCCGGGACGACCGCTGGGGCCGCCGGGGCCGGCACCGGGACCAGCCCAGCCCCGGAGCCGATCGAGATCCCCGGGTGGGGGCGCGCCCGCAAGGTCGCCGGGATTCTGGCCGAGCTCATCCCGGCTGCCGAGGGGGCCGATGCGCGGGCCTCTACGACCGGAGCCAGCGCTGCCGGCGCGGTGGGTGCGACTGGTGCGGTAGGCGCGACCGGGGCCGGCGCGGTGAGCGCGGATAGGGGCGCCGCCTGCGCCGTCGTACTCGGCATAGGCGTCAACACGGGGCAGTCGGCATCGGAGCTGCCCGTACCCTGGGCGACCTCGCTGCGTCTGGCCGGGGCGCGCGTGGAGCCGCGGGCGCTCCTGGACCCGCTGTGCGCGCGCCTGGACGAGCTCGTGACCGCCTGGGAGGCCGGGGGAGGAGACCCCGATGCGGCGGACGGCGCGCTCGGCGTCGCGCTGCGCCGGGCCTGCACGAGCCTGGGCCGGCGGGTCCGGGTCGACGCCCCCGACGGCGTGCTGCGCGGCACCGCCGTCGACATCGCACCGGGCCTCGTGCTGCGCGGCGCGGACGGGACGGTGCGCACCGTGGACGCCGGCGACGTGAGCCATGTGCGAACAGACGGCGCCGCCGATTGAACACCAGCGTGTGACCTGCGCTACTCTGACGCGGTGAGTAAGCAGTCCGAGTCAGCCGAGAGCACGGGGGCGGAGACCCTCCAGGAGTCGCAGCAGAGCACCGCGTCAGATGATGCGGTGTCCCGGCGGTCCGATCCCTGGGCGACCCTGACCGCCCACGAGCGGCTGCTCCTCGGCGGCGACCCCGCGTTCGACCTGCGCCAGGTCGCCCGGCGCGCGGGCACCGGCCTGGACCTGGCGCAGCGCTTCTGGCAGGCCATGGGCTTCGCCGACGTCGACCCCGACGCGGTGCGCTTCACCGAACGCGACGTCGAGGCCCTGAGCGGCGTCGCCGACCTCATTGACGAGAGCGACGACGGCTCGCCCTCGCCGTCGGCCCCCGGCGGCGGGCTGGCCGCCAGCAGCGTCCTGGAGCTGCTGCGGGCCCAGTCCTACACGATGGACCGCCTCGTGCTGTGGCAGTTCGAGACGCTCGTCGCCGACATCTCCGACCGCTTCGGCCTCGACGACACCTCGGCCCGCCTCGTGGCCCTCGACCACATCGACGAGATGGTCTCCTCCCTGGAGCGCCAGCTGTCCTACGTGTGGCGCCGCCACCTGGCCGCCCTCCTGGGGCGCACCGAGTCGGAGGTCGCCAAGCGGGGCCGCGAGGAGGCCGGCCCCGACCTGTTCCCGCTCAGCCGCTGCCTGGGCTTCGTCGACATCGTCTCCTTCACCCAGCGCGCCCAGACCATGGGGCGCATGGAGCTGTCGACCATGCTCGACGACTTCGAGACCACGGCCCGCAACGTGGTGACCTCGCGGGGCGCCCGCGTGGTCAAGACCATCGGCGACGCCGTCATGTACATCGCCGACGACCTGAGCACGGCGGCCGACGTCGTCACCGCCATGGTCGCCGAGCTCCAGGCGGGCCCCGACATGCTGCTGGTGCGCGCCAGCCTCGTCCAGGGGCGGGTCGTCTCCCGCTCCGGCGACGTGTTCGGACCGCCGGTCAACCTCGCCTCCCGGCTGGTGGGCACGGCCGAGCCGGGAGGCATCCGCATGGACGAGGCCACCGCCCAGGCGCTCATGCGCGGGCCCGACGCCGAGCGCTACCGGGTGCGCGCCTGCCACGAGGTCGTCGCCAAGGGGCTGGGCAATATCGTCCCCTGGTCCCTCGAGCGGGCCTGACGGATCCGGGAGACCGGAGTCACATATCCTCCTGCGGGCTGATGGCGGATCTCCCCGCCGTCGCCTACGATCCCCCGTATGACCACTGTGCTTCTCGTCGAGGACGACCCCGCCATTTCTGAGCCCCTCGCCCGCGCTTTCGGCCGCGAAGGCTACGCGGTCCGCGTCCACGGGACCGGCAAGGGGGCCCTGGAGGAGGTCGCCGGCGCCGACATCATCGTGCTGGACCTCGGCCTGCCCGACATGGACGGCCTCGACGTCGCCCGTCAGGTGCGCTCCCGGGGCCTGACCACCCCGATCCTCATGCTCACCGCCCGCTCCGAGGCCACGGACCTCGTCGTCGGGCTCGACGCCGGGGCCGACGATTACGTCACCAAGCCCTTCCGCCTGGCCGAGCTGCTCGCCCGCGTGCGCGCCCAGGTGCGCCGAGCCTCCGGCGAGGCCACCGAGGACGAGCTGACCGCGGGGCAGGTCCGCGTCGACGTCGCCGCCCACCGCGCCTTCGTCGGCTCGCGGGAGCTGCAGCTGACCACCCGCGAGTTCGAGCTGCTGCGCGTCCTGGTGCGCGGCGCCGGGGCCGTGGTGCGCAACGAGGACATTCTCAAGGAGGTCTGGGGCGAGGACCCCACCGGCACCCAGCAGACCCTGCAGATGCATGTGACCTGGCTGCGCCGCAAGCTCGGCGACGACGTCGACGCCCCGAGTCTCCTGCTCGCCGACGACGACGGCCACCGCATCGCCGTGTGACGGCGCCGCCCCCGCCGCGTCTGCTGCGCCCCGGCCGCCCGCCCGATGCGGGGCCGGGGCGCGCGCGTGGGGGTCCTGGCGCCGCGGCCGGTGCGCGCGTGAGCTCCGGGGAAGACTGCCGGGGATGAGACGATTCGGGGAAGGCGGGGGCGGACACGGCCCCGTCCGACCCACCGGCCCCGACAGGAAGGACGAGGATGCGACGCCGGGCCTTGCAGATGACAATGGGTGCGGTCGCGGTGGCCGTCGTGCTGCTGGGCATCCCCCTGGGCGGCGCCTGGATGGTCCTGGCCTTCCGCACCACCCTCGCCCCCGACGACCGCGCCCAGGTGGTCCTCACCGTCGTCCTGACCGTCATCATCCTCACGCTCGTGGCGCTGGCGGCGGCCTACGCCGTCGCCGCGGCGGCCTCGCGGCGCATCTCCGCCCCGCTGATCTACCTCGCGGCCGAGGCCGAGCAGCTGGGCAGCGGCCAGGTCCGCCCCCGCCTGCGCCGCTCCGGCATTGAGGAGATCGACCTGGTCCAGGCCGAGCTCGTCCGCTCCGCCGAGCGCGTGGCCGGGCGCCTGGCCGCCGAGCGCCAGTTCGCCTCGGACGCCTCCCACCAGCTGCGCACGCCCCTGACCAGCCTGAGCCTGCGCCTGGAGGAGATCGAGCTGCTGACCGACGACGAGGATATGCGCAACGAGGCGCGCGCCTGCATCGAGCAGGTGGAGCGCCTGACCGGCGTCGTGGAGGACCTGCTCAAGGTCTCGCGCCGCACCGGCGGGGGCACCACCGAGGCCCTGCACCTGGGCGAGGTCTTCGCCCAGCAGCGCGACGAGTGGGGGCCGGCCTTCGAGGCGGCCGGGCGCGCCCTCGTGCTGAGCGACGACGTGGACCGGCCGGTGCTGGCCACGCCCGGTTCGCTCGCCCAGGAGCTGGCCACCGTCATCGAGAACTCGCTGCGCTACGGCGCGGGCACGACGACGGTCAGCGTGCGCAGCGCCAACGGCGGCCACGGCGTGTTCATCGACATCGCCGACGAGGGCGAGGGCGTCGACGACGACCTGGCCCCCACCATCTTCGAGCGCTCGGTCTCCGGGCACGGCTCGACGGGGGTGGGCCTGGCCCTGGCCAAGGACCTGGTGGAGGCCGACGGCGGCCGCATCGAACTCAGCCGACGGCGCCCGCCCGTGTTCTCCATCCTGCTCAACGCGGTGCCCAAGAGCCTGGACCCCAACAAGGTGCTGCCCCAGGGGGCGCTGGTGAGCGTGGGCCGGCGCCGGCGCTTCTGATCCGGGCGCCGCGCGGGCCGGCGGCTCAGGCCTCGGTGCTGGGGGTGCCGGTGGTCAGGGCGTCCTTGCGGCGCGCCGAGCGCGACGAGAGCCGCGAGCGCAGGGCCGAGATGATCATGGGCAGCAGCGAGATGAACACGATCACCAGGATCATCCGGTCGATGTTCTCCTGGATCCAGGTGACATTGCCCAGGAAGTAGCCGAGCCAGGTGATGGCGAAGGCCCAGAAGGTGGCGCCGAGCGCGTTGAACGCCAGGAAGTGGATGTAGTGCATCCGCCCGACGCCCGCCATGACGGGGGTGAAGGTGCGCACGATGGGGACGAACTGGGCCAGGGTGATGGCCTTGCCGCCGTGGCGGCTGAAGAAGTCGCTGGTCCGCTCCACGTACTCCTGCTTGAACAGGCGCGAGTCGGGCCGGTTGAAGATGGCCGGGCCCGCCTTGCGGCCGATGAGGTAGCCGGTCTGGTTGCCGGCGATCGCCGCCAGCCACACCAGCGGGGCCGCGACCCAGATGTGGACGGGCACGCCCTTGGTGGGGTCGGCCTCGCCCATGGCCACGAACATGCCCAGCGTGAACAGCAGGGAGTCCCCGGGCAGGAAGAAGCCCACCAGCAGGCCCGTCTCGGCGAAGATGACGAGCATGACGCCGAGGATCGCCCAGGGGCCGATCCAGCCGACGAAGGCGGTGATAATGGTGGAGGCGTCCATCCACTTCGGAAGGAACGCGGGCAGGGGCGCGGCGGGCGCGGACAGGGCCGTCACAGCGGCTGCGGAGGTCGCGAAGAGGGTCACGGGCCCAGGCTAGGGAGGAATGCGGTGACGCGCCGAGGAGCGGGGACACACCCCGCATGTGCGATCGGGCACGTCCGCCCGGCTCAGGCCCCGGCGTCGTTGGCGGACCGGGTGGTGGGGACCTCGCCCATAATGGCGCCCACCTCGGCGCCCTCGGAGCCCGGTTCGGTGGCGGTGCCGGTGAAGACGATGTAGTGGTAGAAGGTGAAGCGGAAGGCCGTGCCCAGGCCGAAGCCGACGACGTAGGCGGCGATGTTGTCCGCCAGCGCCGAGTGCTGCCCCAGGACCTCGTGGGTGAAGAACAGGCAGAACTGGGTGATGAGCACCCCGCCGATATTGGCGAAGGCGAACAGCAGCGCCTCGCGGGCCGCGTTGTCCCGGGTGCGCCCCCGGTAGGTCCACAGGCGGTTGGCGATCCAGGAGAAGGTCGTGGCGATGGCGGCGGACAGGACGTTGGCGGTGTTGGGGTGACCGGCGAGGAAGCCCAGCGGCCCGTGCTGGAAGAGGTTGAACAGACCGGCGTCGATGACGAAGGCCAGGGCCCCGACCAGGCCGAATTGCACGAACTCGCGCACCCAGGCCACGAGGCGGGTCACCAGGGCGGCGGACGGTGTCTTCAGGGCAACGGTCTCCTCAGTCACGCCGACGATCCTAAGCCCGGCGCCGCGAGGGCGGCGGGGGAGCCGGCGGGCCGGGGGAGTGATCCCCGGGGCGGCCCTCACCGCTCAACGCCATCCGAGTCGCCCATTCGCGCAGCCCCGACGACTGCTTCATCGAGTCCCATGGCGGTGATCCCTCCCGTCATCACCGCCCCCATCGAACCCGGAACGGTTCAGCCGGCTCAGGCGCTGGCGAGGTACTTCTCGACGGCGTCGCGGATGACTGCACTCGTGGTGGTGGCGTGCGCCCTGACGTATTCGGCGAGGGCCGCGTCGGTGGCGGGACTGAAGCGCACGTGCCGGGCCGGGGATCGGCCGGCGCCGGTCGCACGGGCCTGTCCCAGGTTGGGGCGGCCCCGGAAGATCGCGTCGAGCTCGTCGTCGCTGACGCGGGCCCCCGGGTCGGTCCGGTGGGTGGTGCGCACGGGCTTCACCCGGCCTGCGACGATGTCCTCGTCGTAGGCGTCGTAGTAGGCGTCATCGCGCTGGTTGATCCGGTTCATGACATGTCTCTTCTCTTGTAGTGCAGCATTCGTCCCGCGGGACGATGTGGCGGTACGGGTCGGTTACCTCCATGGCGTGGAAGATTCTGCGGTTGCCGCGGCCGTCCACGGTCACGCCAACCTCGATGTGGCGCATGGCCTGTGGGTGGGGCAGGCCGACGAACATGAAGCTCTTCTCTCCCGGCCGCCGCGACGGGAGATCGGCATATCCGGCGTGGTGCAGCACCGCGTGCACGGCGTCCTGGCGGGGGACGCCATGCTTGTCAGCGGAGGGGGAGAACTCGAATGGCATGACATTATGGTAACACCATAACAGTGGTGGGCGGCCCCCACTGGATCGCCCCGGGTGCGGCGGAGGGCGCCAGGCCCCGGCGGCGACGCCCACCGGCCCCGTCCGGACCACTCATGAAAGATCGGGGTCAGGGCACCCACCGGATGGCGACGCTGCCCAGGTCCCACACCCAGCTGATCCACACGAGCTGGCCGACGACGCCGCCCAGCAGCAGCGCCGCCCGGCCCCTGCGGCCGCGCACCAGGGCGGGCAGGGCCCAGGCGGCCGGCGCGAGGGGCAGCAGGAGGCGGAACACGGAGGTCGTGGGGTCGAAGAAGGCCAGGAGATAGATCACATAGCCCGCGCACCAGAACCACGCCGCCGGCCCCAGCGACCGCAGGGGGCGGGAGGCCAGGCCCAGCGCCGCCAGCGCCAGCACCGCGGCGAGCAGCACCGGGCCCAGGTGCGCGCCGACCCACCAGCCCGAACGCGTCAGCCACGGCTGGAAGGGGGCCAGGTGCTCGCCCCTCCAAGCGGTCTCCGTGGCCGTGTAGGCGTCCATGCGGCCGGTGACCGCCCAGGCCGCCGCCGGCCAGACCAGGGCGGCCGCCCCGGTCCACGCCGTCAGGCCCAGCAGCCCCAGCCGCTGGCGGGCGTCCAGCGGCCGGGCCTCGAGCAGGAGGGCGCGGACCGCGTCCGGGACCCGCCGGTGGGCGCAGGTCGTCTCCCACGCCCACCACAGTCCCAGCGCCGCGGCGAGGGGCACCCCGATGGGGCGCGCGATGCAGGCCAGGGCGGCGAGCGGGGCGGCGGCCAGGAACCGGCTCCGGTGGGCCAGGCCCAGCGCCGCGGCGCTCAGCACCAGCCCCAGCGCCTCGGCGTAGGGGGTCTGGAGGACCAGGGCGCAGGGGGAGGACCAGACCAGGGCCACCGCCCACAGGGACTGCGGGGCGCCCGCGCGCGGGGCGAGCCAGCGGTCCAGGAGCACGGCGGCGGTGGCGGAGGCCGTCAGCGAGACCAGGGCGGCGCTCGCGTAGAAGGGGAGCCCCGTCACCGAGGACGAGGCGGCGGCGAGCAGGGGCAGCAGCGGCATGAAGGCCCAGGTGTTCTGCTGCACCACGCCGGCGGCGGACGCCGGCAGGACGGAGGGGTAGCCCTCGGTGAGGATCCTCTCGTACCAGCCGGCGTCCCAGAAGGCCATGTGCTCCAGCCAGGACGGGGCGGAGCCGCCCCAGGGGGTGGCGGGGGTGTCCTGGGCCCCCAGGCGCGCCAGGACGAGGGTGAGCAGGGTGCAGGCCGCCCAGACGCCCAGGACCCGCACGGCGCGGGGCGGGCCGGCCGGGCCCGCGCCCGGATCCGCGAACACGGGGGCCCCCGGGCCCGCGCCCGACTCCGCGGGGCCCCCCGGGCCCGGACCCGGACCCGCGCTCGCGCGGGCGTCCTCATCCCCCCGAGGGTCGGCAGCGGGGGCGGACGGGGGGCTGGGGGAGGGCGGCGTCGAGGCTGGCACGCGCCCCAGGGTACGGGGGCGGGTAGCCTGGGGCCGTGAGCGCTTCCACTCCCGCCGGCGGTTCGACGCCGGTGGTCGCCGTCATCGGGGGCGGGCAGCTGGCCCGCATGATGCAGGAGGAGGCCTCGGCCCTGGGCGTCCACCTGCGGGCCCTGGTGGAGTCTCCCCGCGGGTCGGCAGCGCAGGTCACGGTCGACGCCCCGGTGGGCGGCGCCGACGACGGGGCCGCCGTGCGCGCGCTGGTGGCCGGCCGGACGGCACCGGGTTCTGACGCCCCCTCCCTCCAGGCCGCCGCCGCGGCCGACGTGCTCACCTTCGAGCACGAGCACCAGGACCAGGAGCTGCTCGGGGCGCTTCAGGCCGAGGGCGTGGTCGTGCGGCCGGACCCGCGGGCCCTGCTGCTGGCGCGCGACAAGCTCGCCATGCGCCGGGCCCTGGACGGCGCGGGCCTGCCGCAGCCGGCCTGGGCGGAGGTCGCGGGCGATCCGGACGCCATGGTCGGGCGGATCCGCGCCTTCGCCGCCCGGCACGGCTGGCCCGTGGTCCTCAAGACCCCGCGCGGGGGCTACGACGGTCACGGCGTGCTGCTCGTGGACGGACCCGGGGAGCTGGTCGACGGCGAGGCCGCCGCCTGGATCGCCCGGGTCGCCGCGGCCCGGGACGGCCGCGCCGCCAGCCCGGGGGGCGCG
>ERZ772917.2098-NODE-2098-length-10304-cov-2.796663_pt1 | contig 10304 bp, 7 predicted proteins | sample MGYA00511187_ERZ772917 | MGnify/ENA primary metagenome ERZ772917 (study PRJEB29015, sample SAMEA2737925) | human oral metagenome | biome: human oral; feature: human-associated habitat; material: dental | place: China | collected 2012 ... | reverse complement strand
TCCATTTAATACAAAATTATCAAATATTATTTCGCTGTTCTTTATTGAATATCTCAGATTTTCAAATTCAGAACTCTTTGTTTTAGTCATATTATAGACTATTTTATTGGAGAAAATTACCCCACCTGTTGCTGCAACAAGCAACAGTAAAAATAAAACCAATAAAAATTTTAAAAACTTCATACAGGCCTCCTGTAACAGTAATTTTATTTATTCCCTTTAACAATTAAAGTTAAATCTTCCGGCATTTTTACTGTATGCCGGCAACAGAAATATGAGGACTAGGATATGTCCTCATAAATATTAATTATTTTATGTTGTATTTGTCAGCAATTTCCTGAACGTATTTCTGATTTGCTTCCTGTCTTTTCTGTATTTTCAACTGGTTCTTTATCATATCTTTTACTTTGTCATATGCTACAAGTCCTTTAGGTGCCTTATCAAGAACTTTAACAATATACCATTCGTTATTTACTTTTATAACACTGTTTATAACCTGCCCTTTTTGAGCGGCTTTTACTGCTTCAGCTACCGGAGCATGTGTTTTTGCAAGTTCAGTTAAAGGAAGGTCATTTGTTTCCCCTGTTCCTGCATTCGGTATTTCTGAATATTTTTTTACAACTTCAGCAAAGTTGTTTGGATTTGCTGTAGCTTCCTTCAATGCCGCATCAGCTTTTGCCTGATCTCCTGAAGTTATTCCAACCAACTGAAGTTTTACAACATCATCTGGTCTTGTAAATGCTGCAGGGTTTGCATCATAATATTTTTTAGCTTCTTCATCTGTTACGTTTACTTTGTTTACCTGGTCTGCAACATTAAGTGTAGCAAGTATGTTATCTTTTGCCATTTCTATACTTTCTGTATATTTTTTGTCACTGTCAAGTTTCTTTGCTCTAGCTTCCAATGCCATTGCCTTTGTAATAGCTATGCTTTGAATTATGCTTTTTTTTGTTGCTTCAAGCTGATCTTTTGGCAAGTCTGATTCTTTTAACCCTTGTGCAAACAGATTTTTCTGTATTTCATTGTTTACTTCTGATTCATATACTTTTACTTTCTTGTCAGGTGATTCAAAAAGAACCTTTCCTGATGGTTTTGATCCTCCACCACAAGCTAATGCAAGTGTGCACATTACTGCTATTATTCCTAATTTAATTTTATTTTTCATTATATCCTCCATTTTCTTTTCTGTATATCTGTATTTTATCATATTTTTTATATTTTAGTAACAGATTTTCAGATTATTTTTTAATTATTTCATACATTTTATAATTTTACCATACTTAACATATATTATTCTTCTATATTTCTAATATATTTCTGTAATTCTTCTTTGGACACTTCCTTTACAGTAAACTGTTCTGAAATCTTTGTCTTTTCCTTAATAAGAAGGCTGTCATACTTTTCTGAAATATCTCTCCATCTGAAAATTTTAGACATTTCAGATATCAGTTCTCCTGTACCTTCCTTTTCAAAGTAAAGTTCAAATGTTTCAGGTTTTTCCTCTATTTTATGAATGTGATTAAGTTCAGCAAAAATTTTGAACTTTACACTGAGGATGAACTTCAAAGTTTCCTCCGGTATTTTTCCAAACCTGTCCTCCACTTCCTCTACAAGCTCAGACACTTCAGAATAGGTTTCTGCCATTGCAAACCTTTTGTAGATATTAAGCCTTTCTTCCCTCTGGATATATTTCTCAGGAATATATCCCTTTTCATCCAGAATAATTTCCACATTTTCAATTTTTTCCTTATATTCACCCTTCTGTTTACGTATTTCCTCATTAAGCATTTTTATGTAAAGGTCATACCCGAAGGTTTCTATCGTTCCATGCTGCTTATCTCCCAGTATTTCCCCGGCTCCTCTTATTTTCATGTCCTCCAGTGAAATCTGGAATCCTCCCGACTTGATTCCTTCCACCTTGTACATGCTTTCTTCCTTCTTTTTACCCTTGCTTGTTATACTTCCTGTCTTCAGAAGATAGCAGTAACCCTGCCTGTCACTTCTTCCTACACGTCCCCTCAGCTGGTACACCTGTGAAAGTCCAAGCCCTGTAAAGTTTTCTATTAATATCGTGTTGGCATTTGCAACATCAATACCATTTTCAATTATAGTTGAAGCCATAAGAATGTCAAATTCCCCCTGCTCAAACCTCTTCAGTTTGTCCTTTATTTCCTTCGGAGGCAGCTGGCCATGTATAAATTCCATCTTTACAAAGTCCGGAAGTATTTTTCTCATTTCTTCCAGCTTATACTTCATATTCTTTACTTCGTTATAAATGTAAAACACCTGGCCATCTCTTGACAGTTCCTTCAGGATAGCTATTTTTATTTCATCTTCTGTTCCATTTATTACTTCCGTTATAATTGGAAGCCTGTTAACAGGTGGAGTGTCTATTATTGAAATTTCCCTTATTCCAAGCAGTGCAAGATTCAGCGTTCTCGGAATAGGAGTTGCTGTAAGTGTCAGAACATCCAGTTTCTGTCTCTTCTTCTTTAACGTTTCCTTTGCCTTCACACCAAATTTCTGTTCTTCATCTATTATGAGTAATCCGATATTGTTAAATTCCACATCATCGCTTAACAACCTATGTGTACCGATAACCATATCAGTTGTACCTTTTTTAAGATTTTTCAGTATTTCCTTTGATTTTCCCTGAGTCAGCCTTGAAAGATTTTCTATTGTTATGGGATATCCTGAAAATCTCTGGCAGAATCTCTTATAATGCTGTTCCGCAAGTACAGTTGTAGGTGCTATAAGTGCCACCTGCTTATTGTTTTCTATTGCCTTAAAGGCTGCCCTCATTGCAACTTCTGTTTTTCCGTATCCTACATCTCCACAGACAATCCTGTCCATAATTCTCGGACTTTCCATATCTTCCTTGACATCCCTGATTGCCTTTTTTTGATCCTCAGTTTCCTCAAATGGAAACAGTGCCTCAAACTCTTCCTGCCATACTGTATCCTTCTGGTATACAAATCCGTTCTGGCTCTGTCTCTGAGCCTGTATTTTAATAAGCTCTGCAGCAAATTTTTCAATATCTTCAGCCAGCTTCTTCCTTTTCCTTTTAAACCCTCTTGTCCCAAGTTTATAAAGTTTCGGCTCTTCGCCATAAGATACATATTTTTCAAGCCTGTTCAGCTTTTCAACAGGAATATAGAGAATATCCTCATCAGCATACTTTATTTTCAGGTAATCTGTCCCGTCCATAGTCTGTATTCCCTTGTAAATTCCCACTCCATACTGGACATGGATAACATAGTCATCTTCAAGTATCTGATTTGCCTTCTTGTATTTTATACCTTTATTTACTTTTCTTTTCTTCTCATAAATATATCCATCAAGCTCCCTATCAGTAAGTACAAAGGTATTTTTGACGATAAATCCTTCAAACAGTTCATAATTTACTATGTCTATCTGCTTTTTATTATATATTTCCCTGTAATCTTCCATTTTTTTTAAATAAGTTTTAGTGTAAAGCTGTATTTTTTTAGTTTTTGACAGTTTATTCAATTTTTCTTTATCTTTAAAGGTTTCCATCTGTTCTTCAGTAAAGTTTACAGTTTCAATAATGGATCCCTTCTTTTTCAGATTTTCAAATCTTTTTCTATATACATCTTCCTTTTCCCTGTTGATTAAAATATATTCCTCCATCTTATAGTTGAGCAGTTCCTCATTTTCAAGGACAATAATCACATCATCCCCCCTAAGCTCCTCTATAAGTTCAACAAGTTCATAGTTATTTCCTGACAGAATATTTCCAAAAATCTTTATTTCCTCAAGTCTACTGAGGGATCTCTGACTGTCCACATCAAATTCCCTTATGCTTTCCAGTTCTTCGTCAAAAAACTCAAATCTTATAGGATTTTCCATATTTGGAGGAAAAATATCAAGAATATCTCCCCTTCTGCTGAATTCACCCTTCTTTTCAACCATGTAAGACTGTTCATAGCCATTTTCCACTAAAAAATCTGCTATTTCTGAAAATTTATATTCACTTCCTGTCCTAAAATTGAGAAAATTTACCTTTTCAAAAAATATGTCAAGAGTAATCTGTAAATTTAGAAATAGAATGAAATTAGATCTGTTTTTTAATATATCAAGAATTTCTATGTTTATTCCTGTTAAATCTTCCTTATTTGAAGATGTGTTCTCAAAAATTGAAAGATCTTTTTCCATGTCTCCCGAATAGCCTTCCAGCATACTGTAATAATTTTCAAGATTTCTGTTGGAAGTGGAAACATATACGATTTTTTTTTCATTCGAACATAACAAAAACCAAGGAATTGCTCCCCGGTATATTTTGCTTTCAAGTTTTAAAGCATTTCTGTCTATCTTATCCAAAAACTTTAAACTTTGCATTTTTTTCTCCTTACTTAATGAGGGTTCATGTCACCCTCATTCTCCCGCTACCGGCTACAAAATTTTTTTGCCTTCAAAAATAATCATTGAGTCAAAAAATGGCAAACTCACTATGCTCAGACAGCCATTTTTTTATTTGACTCAATTCATATTTTTTCAGAAAATTTTGAATGCCGTAAATTCTGTTATAATCATAAAACTTACTTAATCTCTTTTGAGCGTATTAACATTACTGTTGTATAAATTATATAAATGAATACAAGATATTTTACCAGTCCAAAACGATGAATAAGTGAGAACAATATAGTAACTCCAATTATTGCAAAAGCATATACTATTCCTCTTCCTATCTTTTCTCCCTGAACCTCTTCTGCATCTTCTCCAAACAGTAACGGTGTAAAAGTTTCATTTATTATAGGTACAAATCCATTTAAAACAAGTATTGCATATGAAAGGGCTTCATTTCTGATTTTAAATAGCCAGAATACAAAAACTACTATCCCCATCATGATTCCATAATAAATTTTCCCATGCGGAGTTGATGAGCTTGTAGGCATGTCTGTTGCCATATATATTCCGCAAAGCATAAGGCCACCTAATGAAATACCTGCATTTATACCTGTAAATCTTGAAATCATCATTCCTACAAAAACTGTAATAAATAAAGTTACAGGAATGTGCCAGGAAATTCTGTCCCTATAAATAAGGTATATTCCTCCAAGAACTAGAAGAAGGACTGAATATTCCCCAATTGCACCTGATGATTTTAATATAAGCGAATCAAGGTTATTAAAAAACGAAAAATTTCCTAAAAATCCAAACAGCTTTGCTCCTGTTACCTGCATCGCTTCCTCATTATACCAGATTGTACCTGAAGCCATTACTGTACTGAAAAATACAGTCATGAATTCCCTTCCAACTATGGCAGGGTTAAATCTGTTTCTTCCAAGTCCGCTGTATATAAGCTTTCCAAATATTATAGCCATCGCACCGCCAAATGCAACCACATAAAGAGGTGTGAAAGGGGCTAGCATCAGTGCAAGCAGTATTCCTGTCACTACTGCCGATAAATTTAATATTGAGTCGTATTTCTTAAAAAATATTGCAGAAAATAAAAATTCTGTTACTACGGCTGAAACTACTGATGTTAAAATAACAAGCAGAGGATAAAGTCCATAAACTGCCCCACTTGCAAGTATAGCAGGCAGTAATGCTATTATTACATCTCCCATTACCTTAGGAACACTGTCCTTTACTCTGACATGAGGAGTGTAATGTTTTATAATTATATTCTCCATTGTATTTTCCATTATTTCATTTCCCCCGTTTCTCTAAGCTTTTCTTTTCCTTCCTTTATACTCTTTATTAAAGGTACTCTTGACGGACACACATACTCACAAGCTCCGCATTCTATACAGTTATCCAGATGATATACAGCAACAAGTTTTTCATACTGTTCCTTTCTGTAACTTTCTGCAAACTTCATAGGCATCAGTCCCATTGGACACACATCTACGCAATATCCACAAGAAATACAGTTTTCCCTTTTTACTGAATCAATATCCTTAGAAAGAAATAAAATTCCTGATGTTCCCTTTACAACAGGAGTTGATGTTTCAGTAACTTCTTCTCCCATCATTGGTCCACCAAATACAATTTTTGCATTGTCTTCAGGGTTTAACTGCTCAATTATATGACTTAAAGGCGTTCCTACCTTTAAAAGATAGTTTCCTTTTTTTTCCACCTTTTCCCCTGATACAGTTACAACTCTCTCAACCAGAGGTTTTCCTTCAGTAAAGGCATCATACACTGATTTCACAGTTCCGACATTACTTACTATTACTCCATGATTTCCAGGAATTTCACCCTTCTTTATTTCCTTTCCTGTAACACTTCTTATAAGCTGAAGCTCACTTCCCTGAGGATAGGCTGTCGGTAATATCTGAATCTTTACATTAAACAGTCTGCTCTGCTTAATAATAACTTCAATATGCTCTGCAATATCTATATTTTCCTCTTCTATACCTATTACAACTTCCCTAGGTCTTAGAAGTTTTTCAGCAATTTTTATTCCTCCCAGCAAATCTTCCACATAATTTGACATTATTGTGTAGTCTGCTGTAAGGTATGGCTCACATTCAGCTCCATTTACTATAAATGTGTCTATTTTTTTATGGCCTATATCATATTTTACATGTGTAGGAAACTGGGCTCCACCTTCTCCTACAATACCTGCTTCCTTTATAATTTCAAGTATTTCATCTCTTCTGAATGTTCCAACTTCCTCTATTCTTCTTTTTTCAGTTTCAATTTCCTTGTACTTGAAATCATTTTTTATTACTACCGTTTTCACTTTTTTTCCATTAGCAACAGGATTTTCTATGATTTCTGTAACTTTTCCCGAAACAGGTGAGTGAACCATTGAAGAAACTTTTCCTGAAACTTCACCTATTTTTTCATAACGGTGTACATAATCACCTATTTTTACTGTTTCCTTCGCCACCTGACCAATATGCTGGGATAACGGAACATAAAAAAACTCAGGATCCTTCATTGTTGTGAGACCTATTTTTTTAGTAACATGTTTCATTGATTCGATTTTCATTTTTTCGCTTATAATATTTTTCATTTTACTAATTCCTTTTCTCTCCGTTTTATATTCCATTATTCTTTAACAATATATTTTAAAAATCCTTCTGAATAATGGATTTTTCCATTTTCATCTATCATGTATCCTTCTACCTTTGTTTCCCTGTTCAGCTTATCCAGTATTTCAAAAAACTTTTCAGGGCTCTGGTTATAAAGTCCTGTAGAAACTACATCTCCTGTAAAAGCTTCCTTCGTAACTATTCCTATCTGTTTATTTTTTCCTGGATAACCTGTTTTTGGGCTCAATATATGTCCATATTTCTGATTGTCTATTTCTACAAAGGTATTTCCCTGATTTGAAGTGGAATAGGATTCGTCTGAAATTTTTATATCAAATAAATCTTCATCATTTTTTTCTTTATAGCTGTCTAATAATATCTGAGTTACATAACCTTCTTTATTTTTTTCTGATATTTTTTCCTTTTCAGGATTTTCAACGCCAACTATCCATGCATCTTCTTCCAGTTTGTTAACTGTCACTATGCTGCTTCCTCCTGCATTTATAATTGCATCATCTATTCCTCTTCTTTTCATTTCCTTTACCAGTTTATCTACGGCATAGGATTTGATGAAAGAGCCGGTTATGATTTCCTGGCCGGCATCTATTTTCACCCTTTTTCTTTCCCTGTCAATTACTATTTTTTTATAATCAATCAGTTTACCTATTTCTTCGATTTCTTCCTTTTCAGGTATTCTAATATCTGATTTCTTATAAAAGCCCCAAAGTTTTATTAACGGCATTATTGTAATATCATACTCACCATTCATCATGTCTGAAAAATGAACAACCCTTTCAAGAATTTCAATCATTTCTTCATTTACTTCGACAAAATTCCCGCTGTTTTTATTTATCCTGTCAATAAAAGAATTTTCAGAGTAGGAATTGTATTTTTCATTTACATCTTCAAGTATACCATACAGCTCATCAAAAACTGTTTCTGAATAATATTCTTCAGGTATTTTTATTTTTATATCCGTATGAAATAAAAACCTGGTCTGAACTTTGTAATTTCTACTCATTTTCCTTCACCTAGTCATTATTACTGCTTGATGAAGATTTTTCTTTTGCCTTAGGTTCTGATTTTGTTTCAGTTTTTTTAGGAGCTTCTACCTTAGTTTCTGTCTTAGGTGTTTCCTTTACTGGAGCTACTTCTGCAGGAGCATTCTCCTTAACCTGAGAATTTGACTGTACTGCTTTCTGAGTCTTTTTACTCTTCTTTTGAGACTGATTGTTGTTATGTGAATTTGGATCTACAGCAGGCTGTCCCTGTGCCGTACCTTCAACAGGTGGTGTAACCACTACCGGCTGAGTTTGCGGTGTATTTTGTGCCTGTCCGTTATTTTCCACTGCTACTGCCACTGCATCAGCTTTTTTATTTTCATTTTTATCAGTTTCTGTTTCCTTGCTTTCAGCAACTGTATTTTTATTTGACTTATTTCCTGTCATGTTAAAACTTCCAAATGCAACCAGTGAGATTGCCCCTAGAAATAATAATATCTTTTTTGCATTTTTCATCTATTTCCTCCTGAATTTTTAATTTTTAAAACTTTTATTGTATAACGATTTGTATATACCATCTTTATCAAGCAACTCTTCGTGAGTTCCCACTTCATTAATTTCCCCCTGCTGAATAACAACTATCTTGTCACTGTTTATTATTGTAGAAAGTCTGTGTGCAATAACAAATGTTGTTTTTCCCTTCATAAGTTTTTCCAGTGCATCCTGAACAAGCTGTTCAGATTCATTATCAAGGGCACTTGTCGCCTCATCCAGAATAAGTATCTGAGGATTTTCAAGTATTGCTCTTGCTATTGATATTCTCTGTTTCTGACCACCTGACAGTTTTACTCCTCTTTCCCCAATTTCAGTTTCATATCCCTGTTCAAGTTTTTCTATAAATTCATGTGCATTGGCTTTTTTTGCAGCTTCTATAACTTCCTCAACAGAAGCCTTCTGGTTTCCATATCTTATATTTTCGAGTACTGTTCCTCCAAAAAGGAATGTTTCCTGTGGAACAATTCCTATTTTTTTACGCAGGCTCTTTATTTTATAGTTTTTTACATTTATTCCGTCTATTGTTATCATTCCTGCATCAACATCAAAAAATCTTGGTATCAGGTTTACTAAAGTGGATTTTCCACCACCTGAATTTCCTACAAGAGCTACTGTTTCTCCCTTTTTTGCAACCAGATTTATGTTTTTCAGAATCTTTTCATTATTATCTTTATAGCTGAAATCAACACTTTCAAATGTTATATCACTTCTAAATTCTTCAAATTTAACACATTCAGGTGCATCCGCTATTTCAGGAACAACATCCAGAATTTCAAATATTCTTCCTATTGAAGGGATATTCATGCTTATTTCATTGTATCTGCTTATTGCCCTTTTTACAGGAGTATACATTGAAGATATTGCCCCTACTATAGTTATAAAATCTCCTGTTGTAAAGTGATTTCCTCTTAGAACTCTGAATCCTCCAAACATAAGTAGCATTGCTACCATTATATAGTTGATAGCTTCTGAAATTGCACTGGATTTTGATGTATATCTGGCACTTTTCAATGCCACTCTCTTTAATTCCATACTCTTTTTCTTAAAATCTTTTATTTCTTCCTTTTCCATTGCAAAAGCTTTTATTACCCTTATTCCTGATAATGTTTCCTGTAATTTTGAATTTAATATACCTGTCGCTTCCTGTCTTGCCCTTCCTGATTTTTTTAATTTTTTTGAATATCTTTTTACTGTAACCATTAGAATCGGTGCAATGACTAAAACTCCCAGAGTCAGCTTCCAATCTTTATAAAAAGCTATTATCAGGCACACAACTGCTCTAAATACTTCTGAAACCATGTTAAAGCTCTCTATAATTAAATAATTTACATTACTTGGATCATTTAGTACCTTAATCATCAATTCTCCAATTTTTGTTCTTGAAAAATATTCCATATCCAACGACTGTATTTTAACGTATAAATCATCAGTTATATTTTTATAAATTGATGATGATATAATAACTGAAAGTATACCATTCCAATAAATTAAAATTGCTCCTATTACTGCAAGGCAGATCATTCCTCCTGCCGCATAAAGTATATCTTTTTCATTACTTCCTAAAATCCCCTGGTCAACCAGTCTTTTCACAAGAATTAACGGAGAAACAGAAACTATTGATGAAACCATTGCCAGAACCATATTAAGTATTATTAGCAAATAGTATTTCTTTATATATTTCTTTTCTCTTTTCAGGATCTAATTCTACTTTTCCTGCTTCTAACATTTTATCCATTTCAGG
>ERZ772917.2097-NODE-2097-length-10305-cov-21.165171_pt1 | contig 10305 bp, 4 predicted proteins | sample MGYA00511187_ERZ772917 | MGnify/ENA primary metagenome ERZ772917 (study PRJEB29015, sample SAMEA2737925) | human oral metagenome | biome: human oral; feature: human-associated habitat; material: dental | place: China | collected 2012 ... | reverse complement strand
ACCCCCAGTGCCACGCCCACGCCCACGCCCGGCCTCCCCGCTCCGCCGCCGGGAGTCCTGCGGCCTTCGCGCCCACAGGGCCCTCGGCCCCGGTCCCCCCGGGCACCCGCACCGTCCTGGCGCACCGCGGCGCCAGCGCCCTGGCCCCGGAGAACACGCTGGCCGCCTACCGCCTGGCCGCCGACCACGGAGCACGCTGGGTGGAGCTGGACGTGGACGTCATTAGCGACGGCACCATTATCGTCATCCACGACTCCCGGCTGGACCGCACGACCAACCGCACGGGCCCGTACTACGGCCTCACGGCGGCCGACCTCCCCACCATTGACGCCGGGTCGTGGTTCCACGCTCCGGCGGCGTCCACCGTCACCGGGCGGACAGCCGAGGGCCAGGCCCCGCCCGCCCCGGTGCCGCCCCGGGTCCCGAGCTCACCCACCCCGGTACCGCTCACCCCGGTACCAGCCTCCCCCAGCCCCTTCGCGGGCGAGCCCCTGCCCACGCTCGCCCAGGCCCTGGAGCTCCTGGGGGCACGGGGGGTGGGCGTCAATGTCGAGCTCAAGTCCTGCCAGGCCGGGGCGACGGCCTGCCGGTGGCTGGTCGACGGCGTCGCGGAGCTCCTGGACGCGCACGCCCGGGCCTTCCCCGGCTGCGAGGTCCTGGTCTCCTCCTTCAACCCCGTCCTCCTGGACCGCATGGGTGCCCGGCGCCCGCTCACACGCCGGGCCCTGCTGGTCGAGCGGGGGCTGCTCCTGGACGACTGGCGCTCCTACGCGGAGATGCTCGGCGTGGAGGCCGTCAACCCGGCCGACGCGGGTCTGGAGCGCGGGAGGGTGGAGGAGATCCGCTCCCTGGGGTACGGGGTCAACGTGTGGACCGTGAACTCGCGTCGGCGCGCGGAGGAACTGTTTGAATGGGGAGTCACCGGAGTATTTACCGACCGTGTCCACGAACTGGGGGACCTGGAGCGGGGAGCCTGCTGAGGCTGAGCAGGTATGGCAAGCGCCCCGTGGCCGGGGTGGTGGGAGCCGGGCACGGGGCGCGGTGCGCCAGAAGGGACTCGAACCCCCAACCTTCTGATCCGTAGTCAGATGCTCTATCCATTGAGCTACTGGCGCGGTGTCGTTTCCGACAGGCAGTTACTTTAGTGTCCTGCCCCGGATGCGACAAATCCGGAGAACGTGAATCTCGGCACAAGGGGCTCGTGCTGGTCAGGGCGCTGAGCGCGGGCCGCCGGTCGGCCCGGGCGCCGCCCCAGCCCGGTCGGGGGGCACCTGGCGATCCCGTGAGACCTTAAACACACTCCCGACCGATCCGCGGAACCCCCAACCTTCTGATCTGTAGTCCGGACGGCAGCCACTGACCACCTCCGGGCGGGCTCCCACCGACGCCGCCCCGCCTCCGGGGCCCGGGACCCGTGGGAGGGTTCCGGGCCCCAGAGGCGGGGCAGGCGGCCTCAAGGCGCAGTGACCTCAGGCGCAGTGACCTCAGGCGCGGCGGCGGCTACGCACCAGGAGCACCCCACCGGCGACCAGCGCGATCGCGAGGACGCCGATCCCCAGTGAGACACCCGTCAGCGGCAGACCGCCGCCTCCGCTACCACCCGCGGCACCCGGGCTGGCAGCCCCACCGGCGCCACCGGCCCCGCCGTCGCCCGGCCCGTCGGTGGGGTCCGCCGGGGCGTGGGTGGGCGGCGGGGTCTCGCCCGGGGTCAGGGTGCCCGCCACCCGCAGCTCGGCCACGGACAGGGCGGTGGCACCGTCCTGCTCGTTGACCAGGTCGAACCGCACGTACCGGGCCCGGGTCACCTGGTCCAGGGTCAGAATCGTCGGGTCGAGGTTGGTCGTGGTGGTGCCGTCCTCCTTCTTGTCCACGTTGATACCGGTGGCACTGCCCACCTGGGTCCAGCTCTGGCCGTCTTCGGAGACGAAGGCGGTCAGCGAGGTCGCCTGGGTCTGCGCAGAGGACTGGTCCGGCGTGTACTGGAGCTTGCTGACGTCGTGCAGGGCCCCCAGGTCCACCGTGTAGGACGAGGTCGTGGAGCTCGCCGCGGCGGAGGTGAACACGTCGTCGTCACTGGCGGCCGCCTGGGTCCCCTCGGGGGTGGTCACGGTGAGCTGGCCCTGGGGCAGGTAGCCGTCGGTCTTCCAGTCGATCGACACCGTCTGGGAGGTCCAGGTCGCCCAGTCGTCAAGCTGGTTGCCGTCCTCGCCCACGGGCAGGACGAAGAGCTTGAGCTGGTAGGAGCCGGTGGGAGCCTGGGCCTTCTTCAGGGAGCTGTTGACGTAGGAGCCGTCCCAGGCGATGTAGGTCAGGTCACCGCGGCCGACGTCCTCGGCCTTGACGGTCGAGATCTGCGGCACAGTGGCACCGTTCCCGTTGCCGCCCGCGCCGCTGAGCAGGTCCGCCATGGTGTAGCCCAGCGGCTCGCCCAGGGTGCCGTCGGCCTTGACCGGGGTGACCTCCAGGACCGCCTTGTAGACGGGGATGTCCACCTTGTAGACCACGAAGGCGGGATCCTCGTACATGCCCTCGTCGTCGATCGCGGAGTTGCCGAAGACGTAGGAGGCGTCCACCGCCTGGGCCGTCCGGTTGGACACGTAGGGGCTCATGCCCGAGCTGCCGCCGAGCACGTCGGCGGAGCCGAGGTTGCCGCCCACGCCCTGGAAGGGGATGCGCGCGACCTTGCCGTCGGCCTGGGTCAGGGTGATCCAGCCGCCGTAGAAGTCCCCGTCGGTAATGCCCTCGGGGGCCGTGACGGTGACGTCGATACTGGCCGTGCCGCCCGCGGGGACGGTCACCTTGCTGCCGTCGGTGGAGACCGTGGCGGGGCTGGTGGTGCCCCGCGTCGGCGTGGCGGAGGGGCCGGTCACGGTCACGGCGTCCACGTGGGACAGGTCGTAGGCCACCTGGTCGCTACCGTGGTTGCGCAGGGTGAGCGTGGTGGTCACCGGCCCGTCCGCGGACTGGCCCAGGTTCATGACCGAGGGGGTGGTCTCCATGGTGGCCAGGATGGCCCTGTCAATATTGAGCCGGCCGGCGCCCTGGCGGGCCAGGGGCTCCAGCAGGCTGTTGTCGCCACCGGCCTGGGACCACACCAGCGGCGTGGCGGTGGAGTGGAGGCGCCAGGCCACGGCGGTGGTGGCCTCGGCGCTGCCGATCGCCTTGATCTCCGGGTGGGCCTGAAGCAGCAGGGCGACGGCGCCCGCGGTGTGCGGGGAGGCCATGGAGGTGCCGTCAAGGGTCTTGTAGGGGCCGCCGTGGTCCAGCGGCCAGGTGGACCAGATGCGCCCGCCGGGGGCGACGACGTCGGGCTTCATGGCCAGCTGGTCGTTCAGGCCCCAGGAGGAGAAGTCCGAGATCCGGCCGGCGGTGGCCAGGGGGAAGTCGGTGGAGTCCTGGGAGAAGGTCAGCGTGGAGTCGGCCGCCAGGGCGGTGCGGATGGCCTCACCGGCTTCCTTGGTGATAGTGGCCACGGGGATGGTGATCTTTGTGTCACCGGCCACGTTGGCGTTGACCGTGCCGTCGGTGTTGTTCTCCAGGAGCACCACCGAGGCGCCGGCGTCCTGGGCGTTGCGGACCTTGGTGTGGAAGTTGCAGTCACCCCGGCGGACGATCACGGCCTTGCCCGTGAAGGTGCCCGAGGCCACGGGCTGGCACATCAGGGCCTCGGCGGAGTCCACCGCGCCGGCGGCCACCAGCGGGTAGGAGGTGTTGTCGTCGCGCACCACCGGGGAGGTGGTACCGGAGGACGGGGAGTAGGCGAAGTGCTGGCCCGCGTTGGTGGAGACCGTCAGGTAGTAGTTGTGCTCGGTGACGTTGTCAATGGAGCCGACCGCGATGACGTTCCTGGCGGAGGCGGGAGCTCCCATGGACCAGCGGCCCGCGGTGCCGGCGTTGCCCTGGGAGACGACGGTGATGACGCCCTTGGCGGCCAGCGCGTCGGCGGACACGGCGGTCGGGTAGCTGGTGAAGACCATGAAGTCCGCGCCAATGGACATATTGACCACGTCCATGCCGTCGCTGGCGGCGCGCGCCATGGCGGCGGCCAGGACCTCCGAGCTGGTGGAGCCCGAGCAGCCGAAGACACGGTAGGCGGAGATGGTCGCGTCGGGGGCGACGCCGACGATCTGGCCCGCGGCCGGGTCGCCCTTGGCGGCGGCGATGCCGGCCACGTGCGTGCCGTGGCCGTTGCAGTCGTCGGGGTAGTCGTCCGGATGGGTGGCGAAGCGCTGGTCGGCGGGCAGGCTGCGGTCACCGAAGGCGTTGCCCACGAAGTCGTAGCCGCCGGTCACCTTGGCGTTGGGGAAGCTGGTGGAGCCGTCACCACCGGGCGCCTCGGTGCCGGGGGTGCCGCTGCCGCCGAACTCGACGTGGTCGTAGTCCACACCGGTGTCGATAATGCCGATCTTGACGTCCTTGCCGGTGAAGCCCAGCTGGGACTGGGCGACGTCCGCGCCGGTCAGGGACTTGGCGTGGAGCATCTGGGGGGAGGTGACCCCCTCGTCACGCTCGGCCTGGGTCAGGGCCGAGTCCGCGTCGGTGTCCTGGGGCGCGGGGACCACGGCGACCGGTGAGACCGACACCACCTGGTCCAGGGCTGCCAGCTCCTCCACCTTGGAGTCCTCGACGCTCACGGCCACGCCGTTCCACAGCTCGCCGTACCTGGTGGTGACCGAGGCGTCGATGTCGGCGTCGTCCATGGCCTTGACCAGGGCGTCCTGCTCGGCGGAGATGGTGGCGGAGCTGCCGCCCGCCGCCTGGGAGGGCGAGGCGAGCTCGACGAACCAGCGGTCGGGGACGTTCTCGGCGGTGGACCCGTCAGGCAGGGTCAGGGTCCAGGTGATCTTGCTGGAGGGATCCGGGGCCTGCTGCGGGGTGGCGGCCACGGTAGGGGCCGCGAGGGCTCCTAGGGTCAGTACCGCTACGCTCAGTGCGAGCGCGCGGCGTGTTCTTGGGCGGCTGATACTCACGTGGTACTTCTTCCTCAAGGGGGCGGTCCACGCCGCTGGGAACGACGCAGACCCGGAACAGTGGACGGAACGCCCATCCCAGAGCCTAACCAGACCCTTGCAGGAACGCTGCGGTGTTCTTATGGTAGACACCATAGATGTGATTTATCGCATAATTCTGGTGAGTACATCCAGGTCAGCACAGGTGCACTCCGGGCACAGTGATGTGAGACAGCCGCAGCGGTACGCACGGGCTAACCGGGCCCGTTAGCAACGGCGCCAAGAGCGGGTGCCGTACCCGCTCACGTGCGTTCCACGCACGCCCCCGTGGTGGGGGTTTTCGTTGGGACCGCGCGGACTGGCGGAGATGGGGAGATTCGAACTCCCGAGGGGCTTACCACCCCAACCTTCTTAGCAGGAAGGCGCACTAGGCCACTATGCGACATCTCCTCACCCGCACACCGGGCGCTGGCGGGCAGAGGCAGCCTACCGTCCGCGGACGGTAAAGGCAAGCCGCGGAGAGGAAGGGATTCGAACCCCCGGTACGTCAGACGTACAGCGGTTTTCAAGACCGCCACATTCGGCCACTCTGTCACCTCTCCATACCTGGGCGGAGCCCGTCAGGGCCTACCGGCAGGCGGCCCCCACCCTACACGACGCCGGGCCAGCTCGCGCCCCCAGGCCCTCAGCGGAACAGGCCGCGGCGTCGGGCCCGCTGGGCGGTGACGGGGATCGGCGAGACCGGGTCGTCCAGGCGCCCCTCGGCAATGGCCTGCCCGGCGGCCGGCCACACCGGCAGGCGGGGGACGAGGGTGGCCTGGAGGGCGTGATAGACGTCCGGGTGACCGGCCCAGGTCCGGGTGGAGGGGCGGTTGGCCTGGTCGAGCTCGTGGGTCCACACGCCCGGGGCGCTTATGAGGTACTCCTCGGCGTAGTCGATCCAGGAGCGGTAGCAGTGCTCGTAGTGCTCCACCTCGATCTCGCCGTGCCCGTCGTCCAGGAGGGCCCGGCGCAGGGCGGCGGCGGCGCAGACGCCCTCGCAGACCACCCAGTGCATGCGCTCGTGGACGACCGGGGTGCCCTCGAAGTCCGTGGTGTAGACGAAGCCGGGGCCGCCGTCGACCCGCCAGGCGTCGGTACGGGCCCGCTCAAAGAGCTCCTCGGCGGCGGGCAGCATCCAGTCCGGGGCGCTCATGCCGCGCCCGATGAGACCGGCACGGGCCTGGACGGTCAGGCGCGCCCACTCCAGGCCGTGGCCGGGGGTGGCGCCGTAGGGGCGGAACGGGTGGGCGGGGGCGTCCTCGTTGTAGTCCAGGCGGGGCCGCCAGGCGGGGGTGTAGTGCTCGGGCAGGCGCCAGTCGTGGGCCCGGGCCTGGCGGTTAACGGCGAAGTCGACCATGCGCAGGGCGCGCCTCAGCCACAGGGTGTCCCCGGTGACGTCGGCCACGGCCAGGTAGGCCTCCACGGTGTGCATGGCGGCGTTGATACCGCGGTAGTCCTCGGGGTCGGTGAAGTCGGCCGCGTAGGACTCCACGGGCATGCCGTGGGCCTCGTCCCACCAGTACCGGTTGACGACCTCAATGACGTCGCCCAGCAGCTCGGTGGCCCCGGGGCGGTCCGCGGCGGCGGCGGTGGCGGCGGCCAGCATGACGAAGGCGTGCTGGTAGCACTCCTTGCGGGCCAGGGGATCCACCGGGGTGGCGCGCCCGGAGGCGTCCACCTGGTGGCCCACGGCGGAGTACCAGCCCCCGTTCTCGTTGTCCCGCATGGCCGTACGCAGGGCGCGCACACCGTGGTCGGCGTAGCGGCGGCAGCCGGGGATCCCCAGGAGGGCGCCCAGGGAGAAGGCGAAGGTCATGCGCCCGGTGATCCACAGCTCCACCGGGTGGTCACGGTCCACCACCCCGTCCTGGCCGATCCAGCCGAAGCCTGAGGGCACCCGCGCCGCCCGCGCGTAGGCCAGGAGCGCATGCGTCTCGGCCGCCAGCCAACGGGTGTGCTCGGGGGCACCGAACCATCCCAGTCCCATGGAGTCCTCCTCGACCAGTGTGCCAGCCCGGCCCGTTGGTGTAGCCGGGATCACGAGTCAGCCTACCTCTTGCGAAGGCCCCTGACCAGGGGTGTACACCGGCCGTCGGCACCCGGGAGCGCCCTGAATGCGGTCGCCGGCGGGAACGCGGAGACTCGGCCGTCCGCAGGGGCCCGGGAGCGTCTCGGAGTACGCCCCACGGTCCGTGCCGGAGCGGCGTGAGGGTGGCCCACCGGCCGCTAGTGGGGGGCCGGCCAGGCCTCCTCGGCCTGCCTCAGGGCCTCCTTGGAGCCCGTCTCGCCGGTGGTCCACTGGGTCATGGCCGACCACAGGGCCCCCTCACCGACCTCGGGGGGCATGGTGTCGGAGGCGTCCAGGCGGATGACCGACTCACGGGACTGCAGGATCTGGGAGGCCCTGCGCGCCACGTCCGACCTCACCGAGGAGACGTCCACGTTCTTGTTGGCGGTGGCCATCCCCCCCAGGGCCACGCGCTCCTGGGCCCAGGAGGTGGTGGTGAGGTAGTCCATGAGCATCTCCTTGACCTTGGGGTCGGCGGGGGAGCCGACAAAGGACACCAGGGAGTCCGAGCCCACGATCGTGGCCCCGGAGTGCTCGTCGTCGGGCAGGAGGAAGGCGGAGACCTGGTTGTTCGTGTCCACCAGGGCCGGGGCGCTGGCCGACGGCGTCGCCCCCCTGGTAGCCGACCCCGTCGAGGTGGCGGTCGCGGTCACCACGGTGCCGTTGCGCCCCTCGACGTCGGTCACCACAGTCCCCTCCGGGAGGTAGTTCTCCAGGGAGGAGGATCCCAGCATCATGAGGCACCTGCCGTCCACCAGGTCCTTGAGGGCCTTGTCCACCGTGGTGACCCGGGTGGCCTGGCGCCCGCCGGCCACCCGGCCGTCAGCCAGGACCAGGTCCTCGACCAGGTCCAGGGCGGCCACGGCGTCGGCGTTGTCCAGGGGCACCTCGTGGGTGGCCCAGGCGTCGTAGGCTCCCGTGCCCCGGGTCATGAGCAGGGCGGACTCCAGCCAGTCGGTGGCGGGCCAGCCGGTGGCCTTGCCGTCGGCGATCCCCAGGCACCAGGGGGCCACCCCGCTGCCCCGGGCACCCTGCGTCCCGTCCTGGGGCGCCTCGGTACCGGGCGCGGGCTGGGACGAGGCGCTGGGAGTGGCACCGGGCGAGGCGCTGGCCGTGGCACCGGCGGCGGAGTAGTCGGTGGCGATCCTCTGGGTCAGGGCGACCAGCTCCTTCCAGGTATTCGGCACCTTGTAGCCGGCCCTGCTGAAGGCCGCGGGGGAGAACCACACGAAGGACTTCACCGAGGCCATGATCGGGGCCGCGTAGTTGACGCCCCCCTGGCTGCCCGCCTGCACCCAGGAACGGTCCCAGCCGAGCTCGATATTGGCGTTGACGGAGTCGGGCAGGGCCTCCAGCGCCCCGGAGGCGGCCAGCGACCTCACCAGGCCGGTCTGGGGCACAATGGCCAGGTCCGGCCTGGAGCCCGTCATGAGATCCGCCTCCAGGGAGGGCGAGGAGGAGTGGACCACGTCGATCCCGGTGCAGGCCTCGAAGTTGGCCAGGGACGCCTCCAGGCGCGCGGCATCGTCCCCCTGCAGGGAGGAGGCGATGGTCACGGCGGGCACGCCGCCGGAGGCGGAGGTCGTGGAGGCCGCCGTGTAGGTCTTGAAGTCCGCACAGGCGTCGGATTCGGGCGAGCCGGGGGAGCAGGCGCTCACCCCCAGGCCGACCAGGGCCAGGACCAGGGCGGAGACGACGGCCCGGACAGACCGGGCAGGGGTGTGCGTGCTCATCACTGCTTCCTCACTCGCTCGACGACGGCGTCCAGGACGGCCGCGGCACCGTCGCGCCACACGGGCTCGGTGGTGACGTCGGCCAGGTCACGGACCCACTGGGGGGCACTTCCCATGGCGACCCCCACCCCGGCCCAGACCAGCATCTCTGTGTCGTTGCTACCGTCCCCCACCGCGATCGCCCGCTGCGGGCCGGTACCCAGGCGCACGACGAGGTCGTCCAGGGCCGAGGCCTTGGTGACCCCCGGCGGCGCCACGTCCAGCCAGGCGGTCCACCCGATGGCGTACTCCACGGAGTGCAGCCCGCACTCCCGCACCAGGGCGGTGAAACGGTCCAGGGGCATGCCCGGGGCGCGCAGCACCACGCGGGTGACCTCCTGGGAGCGCAGCTCCTCCACGGGCACGACCCGGTAGTCCTCAATGAGCTCCCCGGGAGGGAAGGGGGAGGAGACGCAGAAGGCGCCGTCCGCCCTCTCCACGGCGACGATCCCGTCGGGCACGGCGCCGAGGAGGGCGTCAATGGCGTGGGCGGGGTCAAAGGTACGCACCGTGACGACCTCGTAGCCGCGCGGCGCCTCCGGGTCCAGGCGCAGGGTCAGCGCCCCGTTGGCGCACACCATCCACCCCGTGGTCAGCCCCACGTGGCGGGCCACCGGCAGGGCCGCCTCCACGCTGCGCCCGGTGGCGATCACGATCTGGGCGCCGTAGGAGCGCAGCCGGGCCACCGAGGCCATGACCCGCTCCGAGACCCGCCCGTCCATGGACAGGATGGTGCCGTCCACGTCCAGGGCCACCAGCAGGCCCTCGTCAGGGGCCAGGGGGTCCGCGGACGGCGGGGCCGGGGCAGTGGCGCGGGACGCCAGGACGGCCTCGAGGTCGGCCATCCGGTCCTGGACGACGGCGTGGTAGGCCTCGTGACCCAGCGGGCGCAGGGGGGAGGGCCGCGCCGGGCTCCCGCCCTCCGGCCTGCTGCCCGGCGCGCCCCCGGTCTCAGGGGCCACCACGGGCGCCACCGCGCCGCTGCCCGGTGCCGTGGCGGGCACGCCCACGGGCAGGGCCGCCGGGTCAGGGGCGGTAGGGCCCTCGTCGGGCGCGTGAGGGTGCACCCCGGCAGGGGCCTCGGCGGTGGGGCCGCCGCGGGGGCCCCCGGAGTCGGGGCCCGTGCCCGGGTCGGGGGAGCTCGGGTCGGGGGAGCCGGTGGTGGAGCTGGCGGTAGGGCCGGGCGCGTCGGCGACGTCGCCGACGTCGGGACCTGGGGAGAGCGTGGGGGGGACCATGGGGATCAGGCGGTAATGACCTCGAGGCCACCGAGGTAGGGGCGCAGGCCCGGCGGCACGGTGACCGAGCCGTCCGGGTTCTGGTTGTTCTCCAGGACGGCGACGATCCACCGGGTGGTGGCCAGGGTCCCGTTGAGGGTGGCCACGGGGCTGGTGCCGTTCTCCCGGCGCTCGCGGATACCCAGGCGGCGGGCCTGGTAGGTGGTGCAGTTGGAGGTGGAGGTGACCTCCATCCA
>ERZ772917.2094-NODE-2094-length-10314-cov-6.072229_pt1 | contig 10314 bp, 11 predicted proteins | sample MGYA00511187_ERZ772917 | MGnify/ENA primary metagenome ERZ772917 (study PRJEB29015, sample SAMEA2737925) | human oral metagenome | biome: human oral; feature: human-associated habitat; material: dental | place: China | collected 2012 ... | reverse complement strand
TTTTGTCCAACACCCATTGTACCTCATGAGAACGGACCATCATAATATTGCTTCCTGGAAATGCACCAAGACGCCCGCTGAATAACCTTCGACGTGCGCAGGGGCATGGAACCGTTTATTGAGAAGAAGCATGCGGTATGCGGACTGGCCGCACGTTACGATGGACTGGACCTTCCCGGGCAGGCGTGCCGCCTCATCGTTCTCCACGGAAAACCCGATCGGATGAATCTGCAAGAGCACTTTCTCCAGAGTAACGCTCAGGCGGGCGCTGTCCTAGATGCCCGCGTCCGGACTCGCATCGTTCAGGGGGCCGGTCGATGCACTCGGGGGCCGAAGGATACTGCGATCATCATGGTCGAGGGCGACTTGTCAACATATCTCATCCGACCCGAGGTCATTTCGGCTCTCGACCCCGAGTTGCAGGCCGAAATACGTTTCGGTTCTGAGAATTCGCAGGACGGCACATACGCCGATATGATCGAGAACGTGCGCTGCTTCCTCGACCAGGATCAGGACGACACGTGGCGGGACCAAGCCGAGCCACAACTCGCCGAATACCGTCGCGACGCGACCCAGATGTCGCGCGACGCGACGAGTTGTCTCGCGAAGTGCGTTGATAAAGAGATCAAGGCGTGGGCCGCGGCGACCTCTAGATCGTGGCAAGATGCGGCACGGTGCGCGCACGAGGTTGTCAACATCGTCGGGAGTGGGGGCAGATCCGCAAAGCAGTACCAGGCGTTCTGGAAATATCTGGAGGCCGCTTGGACGGACATGGCGGCCGAGGAATCGGCAGACGAGATCGGGAAGGCCGCGGCACGGGGTCTTGTTGACGACGCGGTCAGACTCGCCGGGATGTGCTCGTGGGTGCGCCAGATGGCTCCTTTCCCGGAGATGGACGCAACGGCAATGAGTCCCGTCGACAGCACCGCAGTCAACGCAATCGTCGCAGTGCTTCAGGGGAAACTCAAAGAGAATGCCCAACATGTCAAACTCGATAAGATGGCCACAGCCCTTCAAGAGAGCGATCCCGGCCAGTTCGAACCTGCACTGTCCGTACTAGGGAAAATGCTGGGAGCCGAGGCATCAAAGCCCTTAAATCCGGGCAGATGCGACTCGACCTGGTGCTGGGACAACCGACTTTGGCTAGCATTGGAAGCTAAGAGCGATCACGAGCCGAGCGGTACTGTGCCGCAGAAGGACATCCGGCAGGCGAACGGCCAGCTTAAACTTCTATCAGAAGACCGATCCTGTCCTACGATCCCACCGAACAGTGCAACAATAATCATCTCCCCGAAACCCGCAGTCAATCATGATGGCATCACCATTGCAAACGAGCACGTATATCTTGTGAACCCCGACGTCATCAGGCGGATCGCAGCCGATACGATCTCGGCATGGAAGGACCTCCTTAAAGGCAGAGAACATCGGGATGCTGCGGCTCTGCGCGTTTTCGTCAGTAGAATCTTCCAAGATCGCGGGCTCCTCCCCTCGAACATTCATGCTCGACTGACACAGAATCCGATCCGCTGACCAGCGGATCGCGATCAGAATCTTGACCCCGTTTCTTCGACGTGAATAAGGGGTCGAACAGTCGGAGCCCCTAGAGGCGCACATATTCAAAGCGCACATATTCAAGCAGATCGGACGCGGGACCCGAAGGGGAGGATGGGCGCGGACATCAATTCGCCGACTTCAGAAGGCTGCCGCGAATTTGATCATCATCAGAGAGGACCGGATCGACCACATCTTTACGCTGAATCGATTGTGCGCGGGGATTCGATCTGGAACGTCAGGCGCTATCGTTTATGCGCCGCATAATCGACTCCCAGACGAAGGCGACAGCGAGGGTGACGGCTAGAATCACGCCGACGAGAACCGGCACTGTCAGCAAGAACAAGGCGAGTTTCTTCAGAGCGCACTCGGGATTCATCATATTCTGGATGACATTCAGAAGGTTGCACAGGCTGTGGCCCGCTATCAGGGGCAAGGCTCTGCCGGTGCGCAGGTACATCAGCAGAGCCAGACCCGCCCACACCGCGATACCGACGGCGATGGAGAGTCCGTAGTAGATATGAAAGGACACCCTCACCACCACCAAGATCGCACAGAACCAGGGCAGACTCCTGCGGCGCCCGAACAGGAGCAGAGGAACGGCCACGAGGGCCAGTTCCTCGAGCGGACCCGCCAAGACGGACTGAACAGCACTCAGGGCCGGCTGACCGCTGCCCGGGTGGGGCGAATCAGCCCCGAAGACCGGCACCCGGGTCAGCAGCCCCGCGACGACCAGATCGGTCCCCACTACGAACCCAATGGTTATGATAAGCATGTACTGGCTGGTGAGCCTGACCGCCGCCCAGAATGATGCGCGCGCCGCCAGAGGCGCGGGAGGACGACGGAGCCGCTGGTAGACGACTATGAGGACGATCGCGGCGAACACCTGCCAGGCAATACAACCAGCGGTGAGAGTACTCACCCACTCGCCGCCCGCGGCCAGAGCGAGACGATAGCGTATTGCCTTGTAAAGGCCGTCCCCCCAAATCAAGGCGTAGACGGCCGCGGTGACGGGCAGCGCCCACCAGCCGATCACGCACCTGGGGGAGCGCTCTAAGACGGGATGGCGCCAGTCGTCGATGATGGCGGCCGACAGGGACGTGATCGAGAGCGTCATGGACACCATGATGAGCGATGACGTCCCGACGGCGTGCTCGCCAGGCGGGGTCTTCGGCCTCCGGCGCGGGGCGTCGTCCCGGGTTGGCGCGCTATTGCGGGCATTCGCCGTCGGGGGTGAACGGGCACACGTCCTGCGGTCGGCGCCATGCGCGCGCCAAGTTGACCCGACGGATGAAGTCGACCGTGAGCGAGTATTGCCGGTTCAGCCAGCGGGCGAGGGCCAGCACCGAGACCCGTTCGACTCCCCTGTCCCGTATACCCCAGACGGCGGAGAGCATGGCGGCTCCGCTGACCCAGGTGTCATCAATGATCAGGATGTGCGACAGACCCCGGCAGTCGCCGATGTCGAAGGCGTCGGCGCGCACGCGGCGGTCCGAGGTCGAGCCCGGAGTCGGGCTCAGCCCCACCGTCGGCAGGCCTTGGGGAAGCGTGCGGGAGCAGAGCCGCTGGAGTGGGCTCGGCACGTCGGGTACGTGGTGGGTGCGGCTGGGTATGACGGCGACCGCGTCGAGACCGGTGCCGGCAAGCGCTTCGGCGCAGCCCCGGTGCTCCAGGCCGTGCTCCAGGAGGAGCCGGACGCCGTCGAGCGCCTGCCTGTTGGGAGGCGAGTACTTGTACCGGTACATATCGTTGCCGGATGGAGCGCTGTCGATGGCGTAACTGGTGAAACCGGCGGCGTCGGGCCGGTAGGGCGCGTTGGAGCATTTGGGACAGAACTCGGAACCGCCGGTCGGGGTGCGGCACAGGGCGCATAATCCCGCGCGCAGCTGCTCGGGGACCACGGCGGCCCGGTAGTAGTCCGGCAGTGGGTCGGTCATGCGGTGAGTTCCCGCAGGTGTTCCCCCGCCCGGGCGCGTTCGGCCTGGAGGTCGTGGACCTGGGCGAGGATGTCGTCGGTGCGGTCGGCGACCAGCGCCCGGTCCGTGCGGGCCATCTCCCGCCCCCAGGAGGTGTGTTCTGCGACGCGGCGGGCCAGGATGACGCCGCGGCCGTGCTCGACCGCTCTCGTCGCCTGGGTGCGGGTGCCCGAGTGCTCGCCAGCCGTTACGACGAAGGTGGTGACGCCGTAGCCGCTCATGACCGCGTTGCGCATGGGGAAGCTCGCGCGCCTCACCGTGGCGCCGGGCTCGAACTGGGTCATGACCAGGCCCCCGGACTCGACGATGTCGGCGCGCAGGCGGGCGTTGGCGCGCGGGTAGGTGCGCTCCAGACCGGTGCCCATGACGGCCACGGTCCGCCCGGAGGCCTTTAGGGCGGCTGCGTGGGCCGCGGCATCGATCCCGGCCGCCAGGCCCGACACCACGGTCAGGCCCGCCCTCACCAGTGCAGTTGAGACGTAGCGGGCGACCTGCAGGGCGTCGTCGTCGGCGTCGCGCGAGCCCACCACGCACACGCCCTGGTCATCGGGGGTCAGGTCGCCCTGGTAGTAGAGCAGGGCGGGGGCCTCGCGCACCTCGCGCAGGCGCACTGGATAGGCCCCGGACAGGACGCTGACCAGCCTCATGCCCTGCTCGATCCACTGCTCGACGTCGCGGCGGGCCCGCTCCAGGACCGGGTCGTCGAGCAGGGCCGGACCGGTGAGCTCGGCCAGGACCCCGCCGGGGTCGCCCGAGTCGAGCAGCATTCGGACCCGGTCGGGACGGGACAGGCCGCGTTTCTTGGCGCGCATGACCGCCAGCACCGCCGCGAGGGTCTCCACGGATTCCATGACCCCATCGTAACCGTGCAAAGCCCCTCCCATGGAAGAGATCGCCGGATGCGAATTCTGCGCAGGTCTCACCGTCGGCGTCCGATGTCGGCGAGCACGGCCCTGGCCAGGGCCGGACCGGACAGTCCCTCGGGCAGGGGCGGGGCGCAACCGACCCCCGGACGGGGGGAGACGGCGGGCGGAGCGGTAGAGGAGTTATCCACAGGAGGGCGGAGACCCGTCGGGTCCCCCCTCCTGGGGGAGGGGCCGGCAGCCACTGCCGCATGGACGAACCCGCCCGATCCCAACGACTCGTTTTCAACTCGGACCCCCGCGCCCCCGCGGGCGGGCGCCCGCGCCGGGTCGGGGCCGGACTCCTGCTTCCGTCTGCCCCTGACCATGCGGATGGTGCGGATCCGCTCCAGGCGGGCCCGCGTGCGCGCGGCCCAGGCGGCCATCGCCGCCGTGCGCTCATCGCGCGCGGCCTCCACCAGCTCGGCGAGCATCGTCTTGTCGATGCGGAAGAACGAGGGAACGGGCCTGCCGTAGCGCACGCCCCCGCGCTTCCAGGAGATCAGGCCGAACGACTCCAGGTCGTTCAGGCACTGGCGGGTCCACCGCAGCCCGTATCCGGCGGCGGCCGCCACCTGCTCGATCGTCGCGGCGCCCTGGGCGGCCCCGTAGGGCAGGCGGGCCGCCAGACCCGCCAGGACCGCCCGCAGGCCCTTCCAGGGCCTGCCCGACAGGGGCCCCCACCCCTGCCGCTTGAGCGTGTCCAGGAGCATGTACAGGGGCCAGCGGGCGCGAGCGGGCCGGGGACGGCGCCTGAACCCGATGGACCGGCTCACAGGGCCGTCCCCTCGCCGACAGGGGCTTCTCCAGTCGCGGTCCGCGCCTCGCGGGAGATCCGAGCGGCGGTCTCGCGAGCGGCCCTGGCACGGGTCTCCAGCAGCGCGTCGAGCTCGGGCAACTGGTCGGCCACCCGAGCGGCTTCCGCGGCCAGGTCGGGGTACAGGCTCCGACACGCCGGGCACCCCCGCTTCTCGGCCACCAGCCGCTCCACCTCGGCGGCGTTGATGTCGTCCATGTTGTAGGAGAACGAGGAAGGACCGGTGAGGTTCTCCCACCCGTCGCACAGCCTCCACGTCTTGTAAGGGTTCCCCCTCACCCCCAGGGAGAACGGGGACACCACGAAGATGTGCTTACCCGTATAGCTAACGAAGAATCTCACTCTCATCGGTCAGCCTCCTCGGCTGCGCGAGCGATCTCGGCCATGGTGCTGCGCCCGGGGACCGGGTCCTCGTCGCCGGCGGAGCCCGGGTGAGAGCTCCGCTGGCGGTTATCGGGTCGGTGGGGCGTGGTGTGAGTGCTCATGCGCCAGTAGTGGACGGAAAGCGGCCCACCTACGTCACGCCGGAGGGCGTGCAGGGCCCTCACGCTCCTCGCTTGGCGGGTGATCGGCCGGTTCGCGCTCGACGACGATCGCGCGACCGCTCCGCCGCTGGACCTTGGGCTCCCAATGGGAAGACCTGGGGGAACCGGGACGGGCCGGCGTCGCCGCGGCCGTCGCCGAGTTCGACACTCGATCCGGCGGCGGCTGCGGCGTCCGGAGCCACGCCAGCCGGCCGTCTGCCGCGCTCTGCCCCGCGGGCGGCCGCACCCGGGCGGGCAGGCGACGAGCGTCGATGTGCAAGGGGCCCGGTCACCCTCGGCGAGGCGGCCGAGCGTGGTCGCGGGGCGGCCCTGCTCCCGCCCCGTGAGGTTCAGGGCGTAGGGCGGGTCGGTGATGACGGCGTCCACGGACTCGGCGTCGAGGGCGGGCAGGACGTCCAGGCAGTCCCCGTGGTAGACCGTCACCGCCGCGTCCCGGTGGTAGGGGGCGGGGCCGGTCATGGGATCAGCGCCCGGGCGAGGGCCGCGACGATGTCGCGGGCGGCGGGCGGGGTGACGGCGTTGCCGGCCTGACGGACCCTTTCGCGCCGGTTGCCCAGCACGACGTAGTCGCCGGGGAAGGCCATGGCCAGTTTGACCTCGTCGGGGGTGAGCATGCGGAAGCGGACGTCGTCCAGGTCGGTCGTCCGCCCGGTCAGGAGGGACTGGCGCCCGGCGGCCGTGATCGTCCGCGCGGGCTCGCTCGCGGGGGTCGTCAGGTGCGCCCGCCCGCCGCGGGCGCTGTTGTTGCGCATGAGGAGTCCGGCGGGCGCGCCATCGGGTGCGGCCCCGCGGCAGACGAGCGCGTGGTGATTGCCCGAGGCGGTCACCGTGGCAAGAGGGTCCGTCACGGGCCTGGCGTCGGAGCCCCCGCCGCGAAGCTCGGCGATGAACGGCTGAACGGCCGACGGCGGGGCGCTGTCGGCCCGGGCGCGCAGCACCTCGGCGGCGGCGGACGGCGCCCGGTCGGCGCCTTGTCCGGCCGGGGAAAGCGGCTCCCAGTCTCCGCCCCAGTAGCGCCGGATCCCGGCCCGGATGCGGTCGAGGGTCCTGGGCGCCAGGGGGCGCTCGCGGTCCCCGATCCGCGTGCCCGGGTCGGTCCAGTCGATGATGGAGGCCGCCGGCAGGGTCGGCGGCTCCACCACCCGGTTGCGGCACGAGGCCTGCGGGCACCGGTAGATGTACTGGGAGCGGTAGCGGCCAGCCCTCCTGGCCGGGTCCTTGAAGACCTGGAGCGCCCGCACCCACCCGTGGGTCTCGCACCACGCCCACGGGCGGATCACGGGCTCCAGGTCGGGGGCGGCATCGCCGCGCCGCCAGGCCACGACGTAGAGGCGGTCGCGCGACTGCGGCGCGGGCGGGCCGCCGGATGCGGCGTGCATGGAGTTCAGGCAGACCAGGCGCATGTCGTAGCCCAGGGCCACGAGGGCGGAGCGCCAGGCGGGGAAGAGCACCCAGGAGGCGGCCTCGACGACGTTCTCCACGACGATCACCCGGTAGGCGTGGTGCTCGGCGAAGCGCACCACGTCCCACATGGTCGCCCGCGACCGCACGGCGGCCTCCTCGCCCGGCGGCGGGTCGGCCTCCAGCGGTCCGAGCAGGTCGGCGCGGTGGGCCTCCGCCTGCCGCCGTCGGGACATTCCCCGGGCGATGGAGTGGTTGGTGCACTCCGGTGACGCCCACAGCAGGTCCGTGGACGGGTAGCGGCGCGGGTCCACCTGGGAGATGTCGGCGCAGTCGTGCGCCGTCCCCGGGTGATTCGCGGCGTGCGTGGCCACGGCCAGCCGCCAGTGGTTGACGGCCATGACGACCTCGACGCCCGGCACCATCTCAGCGCCCGTACTGGACCCGCCGGCCCCGCAGAACAGATCCGTCAGGGTCAGCACGCCACCGCCCCCTCCCGACGCCTGCGGACGCCGGCCCTCTCGTCCCCCGCGGGGCGGACCCGGCAGGAGACGGTGATCATCGCCGTCCGCCCGTACGTCAGCCGCACCTGCGGGCGGGTGCACAGAACCAGGCCCCTCTCGCGCAGGTGGCCGGCCAGGGCCGCCAGGGCCTCGAGCTCCCTGTGGGCCAGGGGCTCATCGCCGGGCGGGAGCCTCCACCGCATGGTCAGGGGCTCTCCCACCGAGGGGGCGGAGACCACGGCGGACCCGCCCGACGCGGGACGCCGCCGCTGCTCGGCCGCACGGTCGGACGGCGGCGCCCCGGCCTCCGCCCACGGCGGGCCGACGCGCCTGTAGCAGGTGCTGCACCGTCCGCCCGCGCCATAGCGGACGGTGCCCGCCCAGACACCCGTATCCTCCCGGCGCCGACGCCCGGGCCGCATGGGGCGCCCGCATTCGCGGCACTCCACGGGCCCATCGGACCAATCGGGCGCGACTCTCGCTTTCACCGCCCCTCCTCCCCCAGGCCGGTGCCGGCGACGGGCGCCTCCTCCGCTTCCGTCTCGACGTCGACATCGACGTCGCCGGGACGGGGCGGGACGGCGACGTCGATGGCGGCCTTGTGGTCGGCGGGGCGGGTCCCGTAGACGTCTTCGAGCCAGGCCGCCAGCGCCTGAGGATCGGTGCAGGCGCCCGCGGCCTCGGCGGCGGCCAGAACTTCGTCGAGACCGTCGTCAATGCCGCCGTTGGCGGCCAGGAACTGACGGATCATCCTGCGCCGCCCCGACTCGGGCGCCGCGACCGGAGGCGCGGCGGCGGGCTCGGCGCCGATGACGGTCCCGTCCTCGTCCACCTCCGCCCCCAGTTCCTCGGGGGCGTAGGTCACGCCCATGAGGGCGTCGGAGGCGGCCTGCCGGCACACCTCCGTGACCGCCCGGGACCGGAGCATCTGCCCCGGATACTGGGACCAGGGGCCGCGCTGGCCCCACAGGCCGGCTCGCTCGGCCTTGGCCCGGTCCCAGGTCACCCTGTAGGTGAAGTCCGGGTCGTCCGCTCGGACGATCTCGGCGGTGACCTTGCCGTCGTGCTCGAGGACGCGCAGGCGGTGCCCGGCGCGTCGGACGACGGCGGCCATCAAGTCCGCCGACATGGTCACTCTCCCCTTGATCGAGATGAGCGATTGGAGTGCCTGGGTCGGGGGGATGCCCAAGGCGGTGCCGGTCTCGATCGCAACCAGCACGTTGGCCGGCTGACCCCGGTAGACGTCCGGGATGATGGTCGCTTTGGATAGCGCGTTCGCGTAGCGCAGACGCGCATCCACCGCAGCGGGTGTGAGATCGGTGATCAGATCCATGGAGTCTCCTCTCCCCTCGTCCCCGTCGGCTCCTGTCCCCGGCGGGGGTGTTCTCCGCGTCCCCACTGGTGCGCGGCAGACCCCGACCGACGCGCCGCTGGCGGGGGCGCGGGTCGTTCGCACGGGCGGAGAGGCCCGCCGGAGGGCGCGTTCACCTGACTGGTTCCCGATGACGCCAGTAGAGGTGTGCATGACCCCGGCCGCGCCCCGTGCAGGGCGTCGTGCGTCCACGAGGAGGACGGATGAAACCAGGAACCAACCCACTGCTGCGCACTCCAACACGTGAACTCAGGCGCCACGCCCTGCCCCTGGTGGCCGCCGCGCTCGCGCTGACCATCGCGCTCGCCGTCGTGACCCGCATCGTTCCCGGCGCCGTTGGTCGGGATGCCCCCGCCGTAGTCGTCACGGCGACGTCGACGGCCACCGCCGCCTCCGGCCCCGCCGCCACGGCAACGCCCACGACTGTGACACGGACCCTGACCAGACAGTGCGAGACCGAGTGCACACTCGTCTTCACCGCCACCGGGGGTGCGGACGTGCAACTGACCATCAACCACATCGGGCATCTGGCCGACTCGCATCCGCTCGGCGCCGACGGCACCGGCTCGAGGGTGCAGGTGACCGGAACCGGCACCTTCCAGGCGTCCGCGACCGCGACCGGCTGGGTCGACCTGACCGCGGCGGAACCCGACCGGTGACCGGAAGGAGACATCCGACCATGAGGTGCAGGAACCACGTCATGAACGCCGTGGCCGCCGGGGTGGCGCTGTTCTCCGCGGCCGCCCTGCCCGTACCGGCCCTCGCCGGTCACGGGCCCGGCGCCATCCCACTGGCGTTCGGCCTGGGGGGCATGAGCGCCTCCTACACGGCGATCATGTGCACTCTCCTGGCTGCCGCGGTGCTGCTGCCCGATTGGATCGAGCAGACCCGGGGGCCGTTTTCCGCCTTCACCGCCCTCGCGCACGCGCCGGCGGGGATCGCTCTGGCCGCAGTCGCGGCCGCCGTGGTCGCGGGCCCGACGATAATCCTGTCCGGACTGCTGGTGCGCCCCGGAAACGGCGTGGTGTTCATGGTCGCGGCCGCCGCGGCGGCCAGCGCCCTCGGTGCCCGCGGGCGCTTCGTCCGGTGGGGCGCCGCGGTCGTGGGCCTGATCGTGGGCGCGACGCTGCCCGCCACCGCCCCGTGGTTCGCCCCGGCCGCCGTCGCCCTGGGCATGTGGGTGCATCGGGTCGGCGACGTGCTGACGGCCGAGGGCGCGGTGCACCCGCTGTGGCCGCTGGTGCGCC
>ERZ772917.2091-NODE-2091-length-10323-cov-73.248539_pt1 | contig 10323 bp, 8 predicted proteins | sample MGYA00511187_ERZ772917 | MGnify/ENA primary metagenome ERZ772917 (study PRJEB29015, sample SAMEA2737925) | human oral metagenome | biome: human oral; feature: human-associated habitat; material: dental | place: China | collected 2012 ... | reverse complement strand
TCGACGGATCGGTTTGCCGCCTTCAGCCTACCAGATGGCAGGAAGCAGAGGAAAGCCCCGCGACAGTGCCCGTCCCCGCGCGACACCCACGAAACGGGACGCGCACAAGCCTGGGGAACGCGCTAAGGGAAAACACCCTGCGCGAAAGAGGCCGCGACCGGTCACACCGGCCACGGCCTCGTCACGGGGTCACGGCGACCAGACTCAGTTGCGCCGCCCCGGCCCCGTGTAGTCGTCAAAGCGCTCGGGAGCGGTGGGGACCCCCATCTCGCCCATGTCGCCGATGTGGTCCACCGACGCCGGATCGACCGCGGCGCCGCGCGAGATGTCCGTCATGACGCGGCGCGAGACCACCTTGACACGCTCGCGAGTGCCGCGACCGCCCGGCAGCTCGCCGTAGCCCTCGCCCAGCGCCTGCTCGTAGGCGTCCAGGAGCTCCCAGCCCTCCCAGGTCGTGAACTCGACTCCGCGAGACTCCAAGAGCGCGACCATCGCCTCGTGACCGACCTCCGCGGTGTTCGCGTGCAAACGACCCGCCGCGGCGTCCTCCACGAGGTGAGTAATCGTCTGCTGCGCGTCCGACTTCGTGGAGCCAATCAAACCGACGGGGCCGCGCTTGATCCAACCCGTCGCATACACGCCCGGGATCACGGCGGCTGATTCGTCCTTGGTAGTCTCCCCCGCAATGACGCGCCCCTCAACGTTGGGAACCACGCCGGCGCGAGCGTCGAAAGGAAGACCCGGGATCGGCGAGGAGTAGTAGCCCACGGCGCGGTACACGGCCTGCACGGGCCACGTCGTAATAACTCCCGTACCCGAGACGCTACCGTCGCCGTTGAGCGCGGTGCGCTCGGTACGCAGCGCCTTGACGTGGCCGTTGTCGTCCGCGACGATCTCGACCGGCGCCTGGAACAGGTGAATGTGAATGCGGCGCGAGGCCGTGTGCTCCTCGGGGTCCGCCATCGCGTAGTTCGTCAGGGTCTTGACGACCTGGCGCTGCTGGTTCGACGCGCGCAGAGCCTCCTCGGAGCCCTCGTCGAACTCGAAGTCCTCTTCGGACACGATGACGTCCACGTCCGGCACCTTGCCGAGCTCACGCAGCTCCAGCGGCGTGAACTTAACCTGCGCGGGGCCGCGGCGGCCGAACACGTGCACGTCGGTGATCGGGTTGTCGGCCAGGGCCTCGGCGACGTTGGCGGGAACCTCGGTCTTGAGCATGTCCTCGGCGTGCTTGGCGAGGACACGCGAGACGTCGAGCGCGACGTTGCCGACACCGAGCACCGCGACCTCGCGAGCCTTGAGCGGCCACGTGCGCGGGTAGTCCGGGTTACCGTCGTACCAGGAGACAAAGTCCGCTGCACCGTAGGACTCGGGCAGGTCCACGCCCGGGATGTCCAGCGGGTGATCGCGGTCGGCGCCGGTCGCGATGATGATCGCGTCGTAGTGGTCGCGCAGGTCATCGATGGTCACGTCGCGGCCCACCTCGACGTTGCCGAGGAGTCGGATATCGCCGCGCTGGAGGATCTTGTACAGCGCCACGATGATCTGCTTGATGCGCGGATGATCGGGGGCGACGCCGTAGCGCACCAGCCCGTAAGGCGCGGGAAGCCGCTCAAATAGGTCGATGTTCACCTCGAGACCGGACTTCGACAGGATATCCGATGCGTAGATGCCAGCGGGACCGGCGCCGATGACGGCAACGTTGAGCGGTGCCAAGCGAGTTCTCCTTCTTCGTGACCGCGCGCGAGTGCGCACCTGGGCACCAAGTCTAGCGCCCCGAGGCCAAGGGCATCCTTAGCTGAGACGCCTCACACAGCTCAGGGCATCAGCGGATACGACGAGGCCGGGGCGGGCCGTGCGCGTAGGCATCGGTCCACCCCGGTCTCGTGACACGGTCAGACCAGGCGATCCACCATGAGGGAGGCGAAGGCCTCAAGCGCGGTCCTCGCCTCGCCCTTGGGCAACGCCACGAGCGCGTCGACGGCCTCACGCGCCCAGGTACGAGCCAGCTCGCGCGTCTCCTCTAGGACGTCGTGAGCGCGCAGCGCCTCCACGACCGAGGCGAGGACCTCGTCGGAGGACAGGTCGCCGTTCAGGTCGGCCAGGATGCGAGCCCCCGCCTCGTCGAGCGTGCCGGCGGCCTCGCGGCGGCGCAGCAGGAGGACGGGCAGCGTGTCCACGCCCTCGCGCAAATCGGTGCCGGGGGTCTTACCGGACTGATCGCCCGAGGACGCCAGGTCCAAGACGTCGTCGGCGATCTGGAAGGCGACGCCCACCTTCTCGCCGAACTCCGCCACGATGTCGGCGACCAGCTGGCCCGCTCCCGACAGCAGCGCGCCGAAGGAGGCGGCGGTGGACACGAGCGAACCGGTCTTGTCGGCCAGCACCTGCAGGTAGAAGTCGACGCGGTCGGCGCCCTCGGTCGGCCCGAAGGTCTCGTTGAGCTGGCCGTCACACAGACGCTCGAAGGTGCGAGCGTGGTGAGCGACCATGTCGGGGCCCAGGGAGGCGACGAGTAGCGACGCGCGGGCAAAGAGAATGTCGCCGGCCAGGATCGCGCGGTTGTTGCCCCACAGGTGCTGGGCCGAGGGGACGCCGCGACGGGTAGGAGCCGAGTCCATGACGTCGTCGTGATACAGGGACGCCAGATGCGTGAGCTCGACCGCCGCGGCCGCCGTGATCACCTTGTCATCGAGCGCGCGCTCGGGGTCCCCCAGCTGGGCGCAGACGAGGGTGAGCAGCGGACGCATCCGCTTGCCTCCCGCGACGGCTAGGTGAGAAGTCAGCTCGTGTGTCAGGTCACGGGACGAGGACACTGCGTCGAGAAGACGACGCTCGACGGCCTCGAGCCCCGGGGCGATACGGGACTCAAGGTCGGGAACCTGTAGATCGAGTGTTTGAACGCTCACGGGATCAGTATGACGATCTTTTCAAAGAGGCTCAACACGGGACCGGGGAAGACGCCCAGGGCGATCGTTCCGGCCGCGCACACCAGGATAGCCAGTGCGGACAATCCCTCGGACTGAACTACCACGGACTCCTCGGCGGGCTCCTCGAAGAACATGACGCGCACGAGGCGGAAGTAGTAGAACGCGGTGATCGCCGACGCCACGAGGCCCACGATCGCCAGCCAGCCAACGCCGCCCTTGATCGCATCCGAGAAAACCACGAACTTCCCGACGAAACCGCCGGTCAGGGGGATTCCCGCGAAGGACAGAAGGAACACCAACATCGAGCCGGCGATCCACGGATTCGTGCGTCCGATGCCCGCCCACTTGCGCATGTCGGTGGCCTCACCCAGGACATTGCCGTCGGCGTCGCGCCCGCGCACGAGCGAAACCACGCCGAAAGCGCCGACCGTCGCCAGACCGTAGGTGAGCGTGTAGAACAACACATGGCCGGTGCCGCCCCTCTGGATCGCAAGGATGCCCATCAGGATAAAGCCCGCGTGCGCGATCGAGGAGTAAGCCAACATCCGCTTGACGTTGTCCTGCACGAGGCCCGCGAAGGTGCCGACGAGAATCGTGAGGACCGCGACCGAGGCGAAGACGTAGATGAAGTCCCACTGCAGGTAGGCGGCGACCGCCTGGTAGAAGCGGGCCATCGCCGCGAAGGCGGCGATCTTCACGGCGGCAGCCATGAAGCCGGTCACAGGGGTCGGGGCGCCCGTGTACACGTCGGGGGTCCACGCGTGGAAGGGGGCGGCGCCCACCTTGAACAACAGGCCGACCATCACGCTCAGCACGCCGACGAGGACCATCCAGTCCATGTTCACGTTCTCCGAGATGGCCCGTCCCAGAGCCGAGATGCGCAGGGAGTTAGCGAAGCCGAAGAGGAACGCGGTGCCCATCAGCATGAAGCCGGAGGAGAAGGCACCGAGCACGAAGTACTTGAGCGCGGCCTCGTAGGACAGCTGGCGGCGCCGACGCGCGGTCGCGGCCATGATGTACAGCGGCAGCGACATGACCTCGAGGGCCACGAACAGCGTCACGAAGTTGTCCGCGGCGGGGAAGATCATCATGCCGCCCAGCGAGAACAGCGTCAGCGGGAACATCTCGGAGCGCTGGTAGCCGCGGCGGACGGTGAGTTCCTCGGCGGCCGAGTCCGGGCGATCCGAAGGCTGGCCGGCGAAGGCGCCGTCGCCGACGCTGGTCCGGTCGGCCATGACCAGGATCGCCATGAAGCCGACGATCATCAGGACCGACTGCGCGCCGATCGTCAGCGGGTCCTCGATGTACTCCCCCAGCGAGGCGGGGGCGAGGAGCACGGGCAGCCAGCGCACGGCGAGCATGACCGCCGCGCAGGCGGTCGCCAGGATGGACAGGCCGATCACGATGGGTCGGCGCGCCTTCGCTGGGGCGAAGGCCTCGACGAGGATGCCGAGGACAGCCGCACCCAGCACGATGAGGATCGGCGCGAGGCTCAGCCAGTGAACCTCGGGGGCATGGAAGTTAGCCATGGGTAGGACGTTCACTGTGCGCTCCCTTCAGCGGCGGCCGGCGCCGTGGCCGGGTAGCCGATACTATCTGCAACCGGAGACAGCGCCCCGACGAGGGGGGCCGACCAAATGCCAAGCACGAGCATCGCGATGACGAGGGGCGTCATGACGCAGCGTTCGCGGCCGCCCAGGTCCGCCAGCTCCTCCTTGCCCTTGCCCGGCGCACCCGTGAAGACGCGCTGGTAGGGCATGAGCACGTACATCGCGGCGATGACGACGCCGAGGACCGCGAAGAGCGCGAGTGGGCCGCTGACCGTCCACGTGCCCATGAGGACGAGGTACTCGGGGACGAAGCCGGACAGGCCCGGCAGGGCGATCGAGGCCAGGCCGGACATGAGCCACAGGCCGGCCAGGACGGGCGTCACCCGCTGCATGCCCGCGTACTCGCGCATGTCCTGCGTGCCGCCGCGGCGCGCAAGCCAGCCGGAGAGCAGGAACATCGCGGCGATGGACACGCCGTGGGCCACCATGTAGAACATGGCTCCGACCAGGGCGATATACGAGCCGACGAAGATTCCCAGGACCATGAAGCCGAAGTGGGACACCGAGGTGTAGGACACCAGGCGCATGATGTCGTTCTGGCCGTTTGCGGCCAGGCCACCCCACAGGATGGAGATGACCGCGAGCACGCACACGACCCACCGAGCGGAGGAGGCGGCGCCAGGAGTGAGCTGCAGACACATCGTGATCATGCCGAAAGTGCCGATCTTGTCCAGCACGCCGACCAGCAGCACGGACGTACCGGGGCGAGCAACCGCGGCCGTGTCGGGCAGCCACGTGTGGACGGGGACCATCGGAGCCTTGATCGCGAAGGCGACCATGAAGGTGACGAACACGACCATCTGGATGGCCAGCGGCGCGCTCGGCATGACCTTGGTCAGCGTATCCATGCGGAAGAAGAGCGACGCATCCTCGGCCGCACGCGAGCCGATGGCCCACAGGAAGAGGATGCCACCGAGCATCACCAGGCCACCGAAGAGCGAGTAGAGCAGGAACTTCATGGCGGCCTTGTGGCGAGCCGCCTCGTCCCCCACGCCGTAGCGGCCGATCATCAGGTAGAGCGGCACGAGCATCGCCTCGAAGGCGACGTAGAAGACCACCAGGTCGTATGCCGCGAAGATGACGACCATGAAGGCCTGGAGCGCCAGAACGAGGGCCGGGTAGGCTCCGGGGTCGTCGGCCTCCTCCTCGTTCCACCCCGCGACGAGGACGAGGGGGACGAGGCCGAGGGCGAGGAGGATCATGACCATGCCGAGGGCGCTCACGCCCAGCGACCAGGTGATGCCCATCTGCGGGATCCACTGGTGGCTCTCGTACACCTGGTACTTGGCGGGGGAAGACCAGTCGAAGAAGCGGACGGCCACGACGACGCCGAGCACGAGCTCGACGGTGGCGACGGCCAGGGCGACGGCGCGCCCCGCGGCGCGCCTCAGGGGCGGGACGAGACCGAGGAGGGCCGCGCCCGCGGCCGGAACGGCCACGAGGACGGACAACCACGGGAAGTTAGCAGCAACCATTAGATTTTCCATTGTCGTGTACCCCTTAGAGCCTGAATCCGAGGACGATGGCCAGGGCGAGGATGACGCCTCCCAGGATATAGGCGGCGTAGGTGCGCACGAGACCGTTCTGGGTGACGCCGACGATGCGCCCGAGCAGCTGCGAACCCCATCCGAGGCCGCCAAGCGCACCGTCGATAGCGCTCGCGTCCCCGACGGTCGCGACGGTGACCAGGCCCTTGGCGGGAACCATGAACAGGGTCTCGTTGACGGTGTCCTGGTAGAGGTCGCGGCGGGCGGCCTCCGTCAGGGCGTTGCCTGCGGGGACGGAGGTGGGGACCTCGTCGCGCCCGTACTTCATCCACGCGATGAACGCGCCAACGATGACGAGGGCGAGGGTGGCTCCCTGAATGACGTACTCGTTGAGAACGGGGTGACCGTGCTCAAGCTCGCCGATCGAGGGAGCCAACCAGTTGACGAAGGTATCTCCCACGGTCAGGGCACCGCCCAGGACCACCGCACCGATCGCGAGGATGATCATCGGGATCGTCATGAGGGGGCCGGACTCGTGCGGGTGCACGGGCGCGCCCTCGGCCTCGGTGGTCCATCGGGCCTTGCCGTGGAAGGTCATGAAGAAGAGGCGGGACATGTAGAACGCCGTCACGCCGGCGCCGACCATGGCCACAAGGCCGTAGACCCAGCCGATCCACTCGGCCTCGGTGTTGCCAAAGCTGTGCGCGCTGAAGGCTGCCTCAATGATCTTGTCCTTCGACCAGTAGCCGGACAGCGGCGGCACGCCAAGGATGGCGAGCCAGCCCATCATGAACGTCAGCCACGTGACCTTCATGGCGCCGCGCAGGGCTCCGAAGCGACGCATGTTCACCTGGTCGCCCATACCGTGCATGACGGAGCCGGCGCCAAGGAACATGAGTGCCTTAAAGAAGCCGTGGGTGAAGAGGTGGAAGATCGAGAACGCCCAGCCGATGGGCCCCAGGCCCGCGCCCAGCATCATGTAGCCGATCTGGCTCATGGTGGAGGCGGCGAGGACCTTCTTCATGTCGTCCTTCGCCGACCCGACGATCGCGCCGAAGAGGAGCGTGATCGCGCCGACGATGGCGACGGCGGTCGCGGCGACGGGGGCCGCGATGAAGACGGCACCCGAGCGGACGATCAGGTAGACACCGGCGGTGACCATCGTGGCCGCGTGAATGAGCGCAGAGACCGGGGTCGGGCCAGCCATGGCGTCGCCCAGCCAGGCCTGCAGCGGGAACTGCGCGGACTTGCCGCAGGCGGCAACCAGCAGGAAGAAACCGATGACGGTCGCGGAAGACGTGGGGATGGAGCCAACGCGGGCGGAAACCTCCGAGAAGGACACCGAGTGGAAGGAAGCGACCATCGCCATCATGGCGATCAGCATGCCCATGTCGCCGACACGGTTCATGACGAACGCCTTCTTGGCGGCCACCGCGTAGGCGGGCACGTGGTTCCAGAAGCCGATGAGCAGGTAGGACGCGAGGCCGACGCCTTCCCATCCGGCGAAGAGGCCCGCGTATGAGTCAGCGAGGACGAGCGTGAGCATCGCCGCGATGAAGAAGTTCAGGTAGGCGAAGAAGCGGCGGCGCGCCTCGTCGTGGGCCATGTAGGCGATCGCATACACGTGGATGAGCGAGCCGACGAAGGTCACCAGGATGACGAAGGTGATGGACAGTGGGTCGACGAGGAGGCCGAAGTCCACGGAGAAGTCGCCCGCGGGGATCCAGGTGAACAGGGTCTCGCCGAAGCGGCGCGTTTCCTCGGGGGCGTTCCACATCTGAGCGGCGATTGCCGCACCCACGACGAAGGTCGCCCAGGACGCCGCCGTTGCCAGCAGGTGTCCCCATTTGTCCGAGGCGCGCCCCAGGAGCAGGAGCAGGCCCGCGGAGGCGAGCGGGATGAGGATGAGGAGCCACGCGTATGAGGCGGCCCCCGTGGCGGCGACGGTCTCGGCGGGGCCGGATGCCTGCGCGGAGATGAAGGTGGTCATTGCTTCACGTCCTCCTTCAGTTCTTCAGCAGGTTCAGGTCGTCCACGCTCGTGGTCGAACGGGAACGATAGATGGACACGATGATCGACAGGCCAACGACGACCTCGGCCGCCGCGACTACCATGACGAAGAACGCCATGATCTCGCCGTCGATGTTGGCATTGATGCGCGAGAACGTCACGAGGACGAGGTTCGCGGCGTTGAGCATCATTTCGACGCCCATGAGCGCTATGACCGCGCTGCGGCGCACGAGGACCGTGGTCGCTCCGATGGCGAACAGCACACCCGCGAGGATGAGGTACCAGGCGAGGCTCACTTGCTCTCCTCCTTCTTCTCAGTGGGGGTGGTGGTGCGCGCCTTGCGAGCCCGGGGCTGGGCCAGTCCGGTGGGCGCGGCGGCGCCGGGCATCCCGAAGGAGCCGGAGCGTGGAACGTCGGGCGTGCGCCCGATCGTGTAGGGCGACTCCTCGACGGCGTCGATGCTCGTTTCCTCGTTGCGGGCGAGGGTGAGTTGCTCGGAGACCTCGGGGGTGACCTCGCCGATCGTGCGGGTCAGGCCGCGCACGCGCAGCACGCGGGGCACGGACTCCTCGACCGGGCCCAGGGTCTCGCCGGAGAGCGCGGGAACGTCGGCGGCGTTGGACTGGGCGTAGACGCCGGGGGCGGGAAGCTGGCCGATCCGTGCACCGCGCTCCGCGAATGCGCGCATCTTCGAGCGCGCCGTCTCCGCCTGGTCGGCCTTGGGCACGAGGCGGTCCGAGTGGGTCAGCAGCATCGCGCCGACTGCGGCGGTGATGAGCAGGCCGCCGGCGAGCTCCATGCTCAGCCAGTGCTCCTGGAAGAGCGTGATCGCCAGGTCGGTGACGGGCTGATCGGAGTAGGGGTCGACCTTGCTCGGCGTGTACGCGTCGGGCATCGACTTGAACACGGCGGTCGTGATGATGACGATCAGGCCGAGCCCGCCGAGGACCGCCGCGACGATCGCGCCGCGGCTCTGGCGGGCGTAGTCGTCGGAGGTTCCGATGCCGATGAGCATGATCACGAAGAGGAAGAGCATCATGATCGCGCCGGTGTACACGACGATCTGGGCGACGCCCAGGAACGGGGCGTTGTTCGCGATATACAGAACGGCCAGGCCGACCATGACGCCAACCATGCAGACGACCGAGTGCGCGGCCTTCTTGAAGAAGAGGACACCCAGGGCGCAGGCGACCATAAAGATGGCCGTGCATGCGAAGAGGATGATCTCCCCCGTTGACCCCATCATGGGCCAACCGTTGGACAGGTTCATCAGTGTGCCTCCTTCGCGACTCGTACCGTCTTCAGGGAGGGGTCGTCGGGGCGGCGCTCCGCGACCCAGTCGACCTGGGCGGCGGTGGGGCCGGTGACTTCCCCGCGGTAGTAGTCGATGTCGTTCTTACCCTCGACCATGGGGTGGGGCGTGGCAAGCATGCCGTCCGAGAGGGGGACCAGCAGGTCGTCCTTCTCGTAGATGTCGTCCTCGCGGGTGTACTTGGCGATCTCGAAGTCGTTCGTCATCGTCAGGGCGCGCGTGGGGCACGCCTCGATGCACATGCCGCAGAAGATGCAACGCAGGTAGTTGACCTGGTAGACGCGGCCGTAGCGCTCGCCCGCCGAGTACTGCTCGTCGGGAGTGTTGGACGCCGCCTCGACGAAGATCGCGTCGGCGGGGCACGCCCAGGCGCACAGCTCGCAGCCGACGCACTTCTCGAGGCCGTCGTCGTAGCGGTTGAGCTGGTGACGTCCGTGGAACCTGGGCATGACGCGCGCGGGTTCGCGCGGGTACTGCTCGGTGACGGTTGGCCGGAAGAAGGAGGACAGGGTGACTCCGTAGCCGGCCATGGGGGCGACGAACTGCGCGAGGGGCCCCTTGGGGTCGTGCTCGAAGAGCATCTCCTCGCCGGCGTTCTTCTCACTCATCGGTGTCCTCCTTCGGGCTCTCGATCGCCGAGGCCGCGGCCAGTTCGCCCTCAATGGTGACGGCGGCGCGCGGGCTGGCGACGGGGGTTTGGCCGGGCAGCGGCGGGACGGGGAATCCGTCCTCGAAGCCGGTGTACTCGCGCTCGGACGCGGGGATCTGTTCGGGTTCGGGCTTGTCGGTGAGCCAGATGATCGCCAGGGCGATCAGGAAGAGCACTCCGACGCCGCCGAAGAGCACGGGCGTGGAAAGCTGCACGAACTGGGTGACGCCGCGCACGAGGGCGACGAGAACGAGCCAGCCGAGCGCGATCGGCATGAGGCGCTTCCAGCCGAGGTTCATGAACTGGTCGTAGCGGAAGCGCAGCA
>ERZ772917.2090-NODE-2090-length-10324-cov-3.070698_pt1 | contig 10324 bp, 6 predicted proteins | sample MGYA00511187_ERZ772917 | MGnify/ENA primary metagenome ERZ772917 (study PRJEB29015, sample SAMEA2737925) | human oral metagenome | biome: human oral; feature: human-associated habitat; material: dental | place: China | collected 2012 ... | reverse complement strand
CCTGTATTGCGCCCAGCCCCAGGCCCAGCAGCACCAGGAGCCAGGGCAGGCGTTTGACGATGCTCATTGAGAGAGGCTCCTGAAGGTCCTCCTCCGCCGTCAGACCGGCCAGCCTGGCGTAGTCCTCCCCCATCTCATCGTCGATGAGCTCGGCCACGTCCTGCGCCGTGAGGACTCCCTTCAGCCGGTTCTCCTGGTCCAGCACGGGGATCGAGTCCTCGGAGTAGTCCTTGATGCGCTCGATGCAGTCCTCGATCAATTCGTTCGCGTAGACGTAGGGGTAGGAGGTCATGATGATGGACTCCAGCTCCGTCCCCTCCCGCGCGATGATCAGGGACTTCAGGTCGATGGCGCCCGCAAAGATCCCGTCGTCGTCCGCCACGTAGATCGTGGAGATGTTGTCGTTGTCCGCAGCCTGCTCCACCAGCTCGCGCATCGCCTGGCGCACGCTGATCCCCATGTGGATCATGACGAAGTTCGTCGTCATCCGGCTGCCGATCTCGTCCTCGTCAAAGGAGCTCAGGAGGGATATCTCCTGCTTCGCGTCGTCCGGCATCAGGTCGATGATGGCGGCGCGCTCCCCCTTCTCGACCTCCTGGAGGTAATCGACGGCCACCGAGGGCTCAAGGTGCGCCAGCACCTCCGCCCTCTTTCTGAGGTTGAGCTCACCGACGTACTCGTTGATCCTCTCGGAGTACTCCAGGACGTCCGCCAGGGTTTCCGGATTCAGGACGCTGTAAAGCCGGTAGCGGTCCTCCTTCTTCAAGAGGTCCAGGGCGGCGGCGATGTCGTTCTCGTGATAGGTGAGGAGCTGTTCCCGCATGATCTTCGGGGTCAGGTTGCCCCGCACCACCTGGGCGATCCTCTCCTCGTAGTTGGGGTGCTGTGCCGTGGAGGCGCTCTCCTCGGCAGGGATGGTGCGCGTATTGTCCATTGGTCCCACGCCTCCTCTTTTAAAGACTAAAGGCAATGAGCGGACCCTCGTCGGGGCCGCTGCAATGTGGGCGCAAGGCAGAAGGGATGAACCCCTCGGCTGCGCCGCACGGGGAGGGACGATGGCGTTCCGCGTTCTCCGGGTCCGGCGGTCAGGTGCGAACGGCGCCGGGCCACGCGATTCTGGGCGATAAGGGAACGCCTTGTCCGTCGCTTTGACTGCCGCCGCCGTCCATAAACTCACCTCCAGCTCGATACTTTCGGATGCGCAGGCCGAAAGGGGCCAACAACGCCCCTTTCGACAACACTGCGCCCTTCATTTTATGTGCTTCGTTCGGGGAAGTCAACGCACTTCAGAAGAGCCGACGAGGACTGAGTCTCCAGTCGGGCAATAAGCGAGGGACCGGGCGCTGTTCCCTTCCGGTCCCCTCCGTCCCCGCTCAGGACGATTGCGTCAATGGATGGGGTTGAACTCCGCGCTCAGGAGCTTTCGGAACGCCTCAAGGGACATGCTGCCCAGGTCGCCCTTCGTGCGCTCGCGCACCGCGACCTGATGCTCGTCGCGCTCTTTGTCCCCGATCACGACCATGTAGGGCACCTTCTGCAGCTGTGCGTCACGGATGCGCTTGCCCAGCTTCTCGTCGCGGCTGTCCGTTTCCGTCCGCACGCCCCAGCTCATGAGCTCCTTCCTCAGCTCCTCCGCGTAGGCGCGGTGCGCCTCGGAGATGGGGATCAGCTCCACCTGCACAGGCGCGATCCAGTAGGGGAAGGCGCCCGCGAAGTGCTCGATGAGGATGCCCATAAAGCGCTCCAGGCTGCCCAGGATCGTGCGGTGCAGCATGACGGGCCGATGCTCCTTCCCATCCTCCGCAATGTAGTGCATGTCGAAGCGCTCCGGCATCTGGAAGTCCAGCTGGATCGTCCCGCACTGCCAGGTGCGACCGATGCAGTCCTCGAGGTGGAAGTCGATCTTCGGACCATAGAAGGCGCCGTCGCCTTCGTTGACGCGATAGGGCGTGTTGGACTGCTCCAGCGCGGCCCTCAGGCCGTTCTCCGCGGCCTCCCACTGCTCCGCGCTCCCCATCGCGTTCTCCGGCTTCGTCGAGAGCTCCACGGCGTACTTGAACCCGAAGACGTCGCTGTAGACATAGCGGCACAGGTCCATGATGCCCATGACCTCCTGCTGTATCTGGCTGGGCTCACAGTAGATGTGCGCGTCGTCCTGCGTGAAGCAGCGCACGCGCATCAGCCCGTGCAGCACGCCGCTGCGCTCGTGGCGGTGAACGACGCCCAGCTCCCCGATACGCATGGGCAGTTCGCGGTAGCTGTGCAGCTGCGTCTTGTAGATCAGGATACCGCCCGGACAGTTCATCGGCTTGATGGCAAAGGGCTTTTCGTCGATCTCCGTGAAGTACATGTTCTCGCGGTAGTGGTCCCAGTGGCCGGAGCGGAGCCACAGCTCGCGGTCCAGGATCTGGGGCGTCCGGACCTCCTGGTAGCCGCGGCGGACGTGCTCACGGCGCCAGAAGTCGATGAGCGTGTTCATCACGACCATCCCCTTCGGGTGGAAGAACGGGAAGCCGGGCCCCTCCTCGTGCAGGCTGAACAGGTCAAGCTCGCGGCCCAGCTTGCGGTGGTCCCGCAGCTTCGCCTCCTCCATGCGCTTCAGGTAGGCCTTCAGCTCGTCGGGCGTCGCGAAGGCCGTGCCGTAGATGCGGGTCAGCATCTTGTTCTTCTCGCTCCCGCGCCAGTAGGCGCCAGCCACGGAGAGCAGCTTGAAGTTCCGGATGACGGACGTGTCCGGCACGTGAGGCCCGCGGCACAGGTCCACGTAGTCCCCCTGACGGTAGAGGGACACCGTCGGCGCCTCCAGCTCGGAGATGAGCTCTTCCTTATAGGGGTCGCCCCGGTCCTTGAAGAACTTCAGGGCGTCCTCGCGCCGCATCTCCTCCCGCTCGACCTTCTCGGCCGCGCCGGCCAGCTTCCTCATCTCCGCCTCGATGGCAGGCAGGTCCTGCTCCGTGATGGTCCCCGTCGCGTCCACGTCGTAGTAGAAGCCATCCTTGATGCAGGGGCCGATGCCGAAGTGCGTCCCCGGATAGAGCCTCTCGATGGCCTGAGCCATGAGGTGCGCGCAGCTGTGGCGCAGGACGTCAAGGCCCTCCTCGTCGGCTGCCGTCAAGGGCTCCATTCTCCCGCCGGCGTTGACCTCGCGATTCAAATCCACCGCCGTGCCGTCCAGCTTTGCGGCGATCGCCTTCTTCTGCAGGCCAAGCGCCTCCAGAACCTCGGACGCCCTCACGCTCTCCCGGTCAAACTCACAGGACTTTCCGTTGCTTCCCTCGAACTTCAGCATGTTCCCATCCCCCTCTTGAATTCTAAAGCAGCTCCGCCCTGCGGAGCAAACTTCGCAATCGCCAGCCGAACCGCGCGACGTACCGACCAAGGCAGACCAACGGCGCTGCACCCCTTTCGAGGCGTCGGTCCAAGAAACAAAAAAAGTGCCCGCGTCATCTCACACACAGGAGACGACGTGGGCACACGTTCGCGGTTCCACTCCACTTCCGGCCTCGAAGGGCCGGCACTTAAGCCCGCTGTGAGGGGCGGACCCCGACGTCTTATCTCCCTCTCCACACAAAAAGAGATCAAGCCTCGACGCCAGCTCGGAGGGGGTTTCGTCCTGCTTCCGGATATAGCGCGCCTCTCAGCCTGCAGCGTGCCTCTCTGGATATCCGCCCCGCGCAAAAGCGCAGGACAGGGCGAATTGTCCTCTTCATCGCTTTTTCATTCAATTTCGGATACGATACCACCAAAAGGGCTTTTAGGCAAGTGCGATTTTCCCCCCAATCCGCAGGGACGAGAAGCGCGGGCAAAAAACGGTCCGTTTTAAGTTGGCGATCCTTTCGCTTCCTCTGTCCTCTTGCTCGACTGAGGTTCAGCGGGGCACTTGTCTTTCCAACTCCCCCAGCTTCGCTGCACGGGATCATTCGACCGCCCACGCCTCTCCATCCCGGAGGAGGATGCAGTTCTCGTGCAGGGCACGGAAGCGCTCCCGATCCTCCGGGGCACAATGAATCGGGATGAGTGCCCGAGGTGCAGCCTCCGCGACGAAATTCCGGATCGCCTCGTTCGAGGCGTGACCACTGGAGTGGATGTCCGTTATGGGTATCCCCCGCTCTGCGCAGAAAGCCAGCACGGACCGCATGGGCTCGGTCCGCTTGTAGCCGCCCCAGAGGGAGTAGATCAGCGCGTGCCCCTCCCCGCCGCGCTCCCGAAGAAAGCGGGTCATGAAGGAGCTCCCTCCTTCAAAGCGGGGGAACATCGATGTTCGGACGAATACCGTCAGCCTCTCCGGACGTTTCGCGAGTCTTTCCGCCCCAACGAGTTGGCGCCTGTCATAGAACGCTTTGAAGTGAGAAAATTTTTCCGGGCGCTCCGGGGCGACGCGACCGGCGACAAAGCGCATCGGGGGCTGGGGGTCCGCAGGGGCCAGGAGGGAGCGCACCGCGCTCATGAAGAGGTCGTGGCAGGGGGTCCGTCCTGCCCTGGCGCAGGCCGCGTGCAGCGCGCGGACGCGGGGCTCGTTCGTCGAGGAGCAGAGGACGAAGACCGTCCCTCCGCACTCGGCCATCAGCTTTTCGGCCGCAGCGGCAACCGCATCCTCGTCCCGAAAGAGCGGACTCTCCACGGCAACGTTGGTACCCTCCGTGATCAGGAGGTCAAGCCCCTCCGCGCCGACCCTCTCCCGCAGCCGCTCCACGGCGCCGTCCACGTTTCGATAATCGCCGGTGTAGAGGACGCTTTTGCCCCGTTTCCTCTCGTCCCGACCTTCATCCTGAATCAGGAACATGAAGGCCTCGTGCGAGGAATGTTCCACGGAGATGGGTGTGACCGTGAGGTCCCCCACGCGAACGGTATCCGCCTCCAGGGGGCGGGTGCGGCGTTTGGCACCACCGGTGAAGTCCGCGATGACGTCGAGCACATGGGACGTCCTGCGCCCCGCGTACACCGGGATATCCGGGAGCAGGCGATCGAGAAGCCCGCAGTGGTCGCCGTGATGGTGGCTGAGGAATACGGCGTCGAAGGCTCTCTTACCAAACGTCAGCCCTTCGACCTCCATCCGGTCGGCGCGCCGCGAACCGTCAAGGGGCGGCAGTTCCCTCCCGGCGTCCAAGATCACCCTCGTGTTTCGGCTCCTGACCTCAACGACGTTGCCGCCGATCTGGGCGGCGCTTCTATGGACAACGATTTGCATGACACATCCCCTTTCTTTAAGCCACTTTTTGTCTTGGCTGTCTGCCCCTGCCGGCGACACTGCCTTTGAAGCAAGAATATACCTTTTATTGCACTGATATCAGTGCATCCCTTCTTCTATACTGCCAGGTGATGTACGGGGGCATTGCCTCACCCCCTGAGCGCACTGAGCAAAGGATGCTAATAAAATAGGGAGGAGAATGATCCGGCGGCAGAGCCGCTCTCCGACCAAGACTTCATCTTGCTCTGTCGAAAAGGAACGGTTGAGGAAATCATGGAACAGATCGAGAGGGGCGCGAATGTCAACGCCAAGGACAGTTATGGCAACACCCCACTGATCTGCGCCTTGAACCATGATCCCAACTCGGAGCTCATCACCGCGCTGATTGAGGCCGGAGCCGACGTCAACGCCCAAAACGAACAGTTCGACACCCCGCTGTACCGGGCCGTCTACAACCATCTCGCCCCGAAGATCGTTATCACCTTGGTCGAGGCGGGAGCCGACGTCAACTGTTGCGGCCGATATGGCATCACCCCGCTTCACCTTGCCGCCGAATATTATCCTGACCCGAAGGTCATCACCACCCTGCTCGAGGCCGGGGCGGATGAGGGTATCGATGACGGAGATGGCTATGGCCAGACAGCGTTAAGCGGAGCCGCCTGTCACAACAGTAATCCTGAAGTCGTTGCAGCTCTGCTTAAGGCTGGCGCGGATTTGGAGGGATAATTTCGGTGCAACCCCTTTATCTCTGGCCGCAGCTCATTCTCCAGCTCCGGAGATTGTCAAGCTCCTGATCGAGGCTGGAGCGGACGTGAACTGCTGCGACCCCTTCGGACGAACGCCTCTTATGTGGGCCCTGCTGGATGAAAAGGCCCCTCAGAAGAAGGCGAAACTTCTGCTCGAAGCGGGCGCAGACGCAAAGAAGGTAGATAAGGAAGGGCGGCGCGCCATCGATTACGCGAAGGGAAACACCGTACTCTACATCCTCGGTGATACGGATGATACCCTTCAACTGCTGGAGCGCGCCAGCCTCGATTGAGATGCCCTGCAAGAAAGGCCGTACGGAGGTGGTCGCCCATGCGCTACACCGACGGAGGCATCGGAGGAAAAGACACGACATGGCCCTCTGCACTCATATGAGTGCAGAGGGCCATATTGATGGCTCCAGGGCGGAGCCGTATTATTTCAAATAGGTCTGCTGGGCCAGAGAGCTCTGAATTTCCTTCGTGGGGATGACGAACGTGCAGGTCCCCATGGAGTAGGGCGCCACGGTCCCCTGGTTGAAGACGAGGATGAGCTCGCCGTCCTTGATGTAGAAGGGCTGGTCCTTGCCGATTTCAAAGTTCTTCTCCAGTTCGTCCAGGAAGTAGGTCTTCGACTCGTCCTTCTTCATCTGCTCTTTCATCTGGGCTTTGACGATGCCGCTCAGGGCCTTGGAGTAACCATCGTCCTTGAAGAGGTCCGAGAGGGCAAGCTCCCGTCCGGTTCCGAGCTCGATGGTCTCGTAGCGGACGACGGTCTCGGACGAGGCCATGGCCTCGGTCCTGCTGTGCTCCAGCGTCAGTAGGCCGTCCTCGTACGAGGCCACGCTGCTGCCGGCCGTCAGCGCGTAGTTCTTGGAGCCCTCCGCCTTCAGCTCTGCCATCTTCGACATGAAGTCTTTGTAGAGGGCCACGGAGGCCTCCAGGCCGCGGGCGTTCACCGCCGCCTCCAGATCGGAGCTGCCCGTCCCGCCGAGGATCGGGATCTGGATTGAGGCCTCGAAGCCCTCCTCCTGGTGCGTGAGCATCGAATAAGTCAACGAGGGTGCAATGTCCGGGCTTGCCGCGTAGGCCGTGCTCCCACCGAAGAGGAATGCCGCCACGGCCAGCAGGACCGCCGCAATGTTGAACCGACTTTCGATCATGTAAAAAACTCCTTCCTGAATGGGCCACACCGCAGAGAAACAGCAAGCGGCCCTTCTCCCAAAATTGCGCGTTTTAGTGTAACGTCGATTCCTCTGACGGAAAGGAGGGGTTGTACGGGGTATGCGATCGGTAGAAACGATGGAAATGCGGCGCTGAGCAGGGGTATCTGCTGCAATGCGGTGGGCCTCGGGAGATCGCGACGATCGTCCGGGCGGGCCCAAAATCCGCAGGCAAGGCCCTGGGGCTTCGCTCCAGCCCCAACCAGAGGACTTGTCCTCTGGACACCTGCTTGTCATTTTACTTTTCACCCGACGGGTGAAAAGTAAAATGACAGAAGAGACAAGGAAACGTTCTTACACAGCAAGTGTGAGCAAGATCCCACGATTTTTAACCTTCGGTTTTGGTTCGCTATTCCTCGTTTGACAATCTCGTGTTTTGCCGTATAGTTATGGAGGTAGACAATTAAACCTCGAAAGGCGTTCGGGAAGTCCGGTGAAAGACCGGCGCGGACCCGCCACTGTAAGCTCGGCAATGCCGGCTGTGCCCACTGGGACGTTTTTCGTCCTGGGAAGGGGGCCGGAGTAGGGAGAGCGAGCCAGGAGACCGGCCTTTCGCAGGGAGCGCACGCCCCCCGCGCGGATTCGGGCCGGTATGCGGAAAAGCATGGCCTTTGGCGTCCCGCCCCGGCGGCGAACGCCACCCGAAGGCCAATTCCTCCGTCATGCAGGGCCGTCCTCGTCAGAGGGCGGCCCTTTTGCGGCCCTCCTGGGCCGACGTCATCGAACGGGAGGAACCTTACACATGCAAGAAGCGAACAAAGCCCTGTTGTCCCATCCCCTGAGGAAGCTCTTCGCCCCGGAAAGCATCGCCATCGTCGGAGCCTCATCGAGTCTGGAGCGCCTGACGGGACGGACGCTCCGCTACCTCCAGTCCTTCGGCTACGGCGGAGCCATTTATCCCATCAACCCCAAGGCCGACGTCATATCGGGGCTCCCCGTACACCGAAACGTCACGGAGGTCGAGGGACCCGTCGACCTCGCCATCCTCAGCATCAAGGCAAAGCTGATCCCCGACGCCCTGCGCGCCTGCGCGGACAAAAAAATCCCCTTCGCCCTGATCTACTCGTCCGGCTTCTCCGAGACGGGCGACCGCGCGCTTCAGGAGGAGGTGTCCGCCATCGCCCGCGACGGAGGCATCCGGGTCCTGGGACCGAACTGTCAGGGGCTGGCGAACTTCGCCGAGGGGATTCCCCTGACCTTTTCAGGGGCCCTTTACGAGGTGCCGCGGCCTCTGCCGGGGCACGTGGCGCTCGTGTCGCAGAGCGGGGCGTTCGGGTTCTCCTCCTTCGGGGTGGGGTTGGAGCATGGGGTGCGGTTTCGCTACGTGGCCACCACCGGCAACCAATCGGACCTCGACGCGGTGGAGTGCGCGGACTACGTGCTCGATGACCCCGAAGTCCGCCTCCTGATGCTCTATCTGGAGGGCCTCGAGGACGGCGCAGGGTTCCTCCGGCTGGTCCGCAAAGCGCGGGAGCGCGACATCGCCGTCGCCGTGTTGAAGGCCGGACGTTCGCCCTCGGCCCGTGAGGCGGCCAAGAGCCACACGGCAGCCCTGACCGGGGACGATCGCGTCTGGTCGGCCGTCTTCTCGCAGTACGGCGTCATCCCGATGGAGGACATCGACGACATCATCGGGATCGGTCAGGTGCTGGGCGCGGAAAAGCGCATGAGCGGCGGGCGTTCGGCGATCCTGACCACCTCCGGCGGAGCGGGCATCGTCATGGCCGACTGCCTGAACGACGTGGGCCTTTCCGTCCCCGTCTTCTCGCACGACACCCGGTCCCGCATCGAGGCGGCCATACCGCCCTTCGGGGCGTCCCGCAACCCCGTGGACATGACGGTGCAGATATCAGAACAGCCGGAGGACTTCCGCAGCGTCTTCGACGCGGTGCAGGAGGACCCGGAGCTGGACTCGATCGTCACCTCCCTCTCCATGATCGTGGGACACGCCGGCGACGTCATGACGGACACCATGATCGAGAGCTACGCCAAGAGCCCCAAGCCGCAGGCCGCCGTGTGGATGATCGACCACCAGCACGGCGGAAGCTTCATCGAACGGCTGAAGACGGCCGGCATCCCGATCTTCCAGAGCTTCCGCCAATGCGCGCGGGCCCTCAGGGAGTTGAACCGATGGGGGGCGTTCAAGCCGCCCGCAGCCCCTGAGGTCGGCGGGAACGCGCCGATCCTGCCGCAGTGGACCGAGGCCATGACGGAGTACGACGCCAAGGTCTTCCTCTCCCGCTACGGCATCCCCGTGACGCGCGAGCGCCTCTGCCTGAACCTGGAGGAAGCGTGCGACGCGGCCGAGGAACTGGGGTTCCCCGTGGCGCTCAAGGGGATGGCCGCCTCCGTGCTGCACAAGACGGAGGCGGGGATCGTGGCGCTGGACGTGCGCTCCTTCGAGGAGCTTCGGGGGGCACTGAAGACGGTGCGCAAGCACCTGGCCGACTACGTGGGGGACGGCGCCGTTCAGGGTTTTCTGGTCTCCGAGATGGTGCGCGGCGGATTCGAGTGCATCGTCGGGGTGAAGCGGGACCCGGTGTTCGGGCCGATGATCGCCGTCGGTCTGGGCGGTATCTACGTCGAGGTCCTGGGCGACGTGTCGCTCCGGCACGGCCCCGTGGACGAGGAGGAGGCGCTGAACATGATCCGTCAGCTCAAGGGGTACTCGTTCCTGTCCGGGACCCGGGGCAGCAAACCGCGGGACATCCGCGCCCTGGCCAGCATCGTCAGCCGGGTTTCACGCCTCGCTGCGATCGAGACGGACCTCCTGGAGCTGGACATCAACCCCGTCTTCGTGCTGGAGGAGGGAAAGGGCGCCGTCGCCGCGGACGCGCTGGTCGTGAAGGCGTGAAACAGCAAAAGGGGGAGTGAGCCGGCGCATCACGCCCGTCGGCACACGAAAGCCCCGGCCCCTCCTGGAATGGAGGAACCGGGGCTCATTACTTTAGATGGGTAGGAAAGGCTTTGCGCGGGCGCCTATCGGCCCGTGCTGCCGAAGCCCCCCTCGCCCCGCTCCGTCGCGTCCAGCGCCTCCGCCTCGCACCAGTCCACGCGGGTCACGGGTGCGAAGACCATCTGGGCGATGCGATCCCCCGGCTCGACGACGAAGGGCTCGGAACCGAGGTTCATCAGGATCACTCCGACCTCTCCGCGGTAGTCCGCGTCGA
>ERZ772917.2087-NODE-2087-length-10348-cov-33.452249_pt1 | contig 10348 bp, 8 predicted proteins | sample MGYA00511187_ERZ772917 | MGnify/ENA primary metagenome ERZ772917 (study PRJEB29015, sample SAMEA2737925) | human oral metagenome | biome: human oral; feature: human-associated habitat; material: dental | place: China | collected 2012 ... | reverse complement strand
AGAAACAGAAACAGAAACAGAAACAGAAACAGAAACAGAAACAGAAACAGAAACAGAAACAGTAATAGTAATAGTAATAGACAAGTAATTTAAATATATAACGGATAGTTGATGTGTCTCCCTTCATGTATGAGCCGGGATGGATAATCATCTATCCGTTATTTTTATCTCTTTTTACTGTTTTCGAGCGTATAATTTATTTTATTGGTAAAGAGTTACTATTGGTAAAGCGTTACATGATATTTTGAAAATTTTTGAATTACTTTCAAAAGTATTGCCACGGATACAGATTTTCTAATCGATATCGTTTATCATAGATTCATAGGTCATTATATATAGACCTTTCACAGTAAATAGATAGCCTTATATGCGAGATTTTTACGTATAGGGGCTCATTAATATTAGTAAGTATTTTATAAAGATTTTGACATGAGGGGCTCAAAATGGAAAAGAAATTAGATCTATCCAAATCTGTATATGATTTGGTAAAAGAATATCCTGAAGTAGCAGATATTATGAAAGAATTAGGGTTCAGCGAAATCACAAACAAGGTGATGTTGAACTCTGTTGGTAAAATCATGACCATCCCGAAAGGGGCTAAGATGAAAGGCGTATCCATGATCGATATCGTGGGCGCTTTCATGAAAGCTGGCTTTACCTTAGAAGGTGAAATGCCAAATCTATCTGGTGATGATGCGGAAGCTGCGAGTCATCCTGGCGTGGCACCTACTGCAGCGGCTATAAAGTCTAATGTTACGGACGTATCTGCTAACGTAGCATCTAGCACAGTTGCAGCAAATGCAGTAGAAAGCAGTGCACCAGTATCTACTACAGTGCCAGCTAACACTGACGAAAATTCCGAAACTAAGGCTGAAGATGCAGTTCAAGATAGCGAACGTGTAGAGCAGCTCAAAGGCTTCTTGAAACGTTTAGGCACAGGTGAAGACCTTGGTGCCGTTCGTGAAGACTTTGCTAGTCAATTCGCCCATGTTGAGGCTAGTGAAATCATGAAAGCTGAACAAGGCCTTATGCGTGAAGGCACACCACTAGCAGAGGTTCAACAATTATGTGACCTTCACTCTGCCTTGTTCCATGGCTCCACTATCCATGAACAAATGGAGTCTGAACACGCTAAGGTTGAGGCTGTACTAGAAGCACAAGAAAAAAGTCAAAGCGTAGTAACGCTAGTCGAAACAGTAGGTCATCCACTCAATCGATTAACAGAAGAAAACAAAGCTCTTGATGCGTTGATTGAAGCTACAAAGGTTAAGGTGACCGATAAGACTGCTACGGTAGATGATGTAAACGAAGTGCGCCAAGTGTCTATTCACTACGCTAAGAAGGGAGACCTTTTATATCCTCATTTGAAAGTAGCCTATGATATTTCTGGTCCATCCATGGTTATGTGGACTGTTGATGACGATATTCGCGATGGCTTTGGTCGTCTAGCTCGTGCTAAGTCTATTGATGATGCTTGGTACGAAGAGTTTGATGGTCTTCTCACACGTGCTCAAGAGATGATCTACAAAGAGCAAAATATCTTGTTCCCAATTTGTGCAGAGAACTTTAGTACTGAAGAGTGGTATCAAATCTACAAAGATACAGCGCAGTATGAAGAAATCTTTGGGGTAAAACGCACTGTTTGGACAGAGGCTGAAGCCGCATTAGCTACACAAACAACAAAAGCAAGTGGCGATGATAATACTATTGTTCTAATAGGTGGTAGCTTAACTGTAGATCAATTAAATGCCATGCTTAATACAATGCCAATGGAAGTAACCTTCGTTGACCACGAAGACATTAACCGTTACTTCAACGATGGTGAAAAGGTCTTTAAACGCCCTACTACAGCTATCGGTCGCGATGTATACTCTTGCCATCCTCCAAAGATAGAGCCTATCGTACGCGGTATTATTGAATCCTTCCGCAAAGGGGAACGCGATAATGTGGCGGTATGGCTTGAAAAGGTAGGTCGTCCATTCTATGTAAATTATATGGCGGTGCGCGACCAAAACAATAATTACCTTGGTACATTAGAATTAGTTCAAGACATGCAATTTGCAAAAGACCATTTCAAACGTTCCTAGTAAATTTTATTTTAAATATCTCTACTAAAGATTATCTTAAACATTCTTAGTAAAAGGCTATTAAATATCCCTGCTAAAAGGCTTTTCAAACGTTCCGAATAATCGATTATTTCAAATACTCCTGATAAATAATTGCTTTAATACTCCTAATAAAGGCTTTAGATGTCGTTAATAGTAACGTATGATTAGCTAAAAGTAGGTTTAAATATAATAAGAGGCAGTCACAGACGTGTTATAAACCGCTGTGACTGCCTCTTTTGATTATATAGTGATATTGAAAGTTAACTATTATTTTAAACCTGAAATATTTAAATGTTTTGTAGGATAGCATCCGTAGCAATTTTGATGTTCTCAAGGCTTGTGGCCAAGTTCAAGCGCATAAAGGTTGCGTAGCTTTCACCACCGAACCATTCACCAAAGCTTGGTGCAATACCGGATTTATTTTCAAAGAAATCATGCATTTCCTCTGGTTTAAGATAAGCGCTAAAATCGATCCAAGCCAAATAGGTGCCGTCCATAGGGCTAATGCGAAGTTCAGGCAAGGTGGCAAGTAGTTTATTGCACATATAATCATAGTTTTCTTTCACTACATTGAGTAGGTCCGTTAGCCATGCTTCTGCTTCTGGATGTGTGTAGGCAGCTGTGATGGCTGCCTCGGCAAGGACGTCCGAATCTGTATGGTATACAAGGGCTTTAAAGGCGTTGTAATGATTCCGCAGCTCTTCGTTAGGGATAATGATCTCTGCGTGGTGCAGGCTAGCCATATTGAACGATTTTGACAACGAGGACATGGCGATGAGCTTGTCTGTATACGCTCCGTTAGACACAGTTAATGCAGATGTAAATGATGTAAGTCCCGTAATGAGGTCCTGATGGATTTCATCACTAATGATGAGTACCCCGTGACGCTTACAAATGCTAAATAGCTGATCCATCTCATCTTCGATCCATACATGGCCCACCGGATTATGCGGATTACAGTGAATGAATAACTTAACATCGTGTTTGACGATAGCCTCTTCAAAGGCCGCGTAATCAACAGCATAGCGGTTATCTTCGTTGTGTGTCATGGGAACGGCGATGATTTGCCGCTTCGCATCGCTGGCGCTACTGTCGAATGCGCCGTACACAGGGCTTAACACTGCGATGGCATCATTTGTTTTTGTGAAAGCTGCTATGCACCACATGATGGCTGTAATAACATTGGGGGCACTAGTAAGCCAGTCGCTAACGATTGTGCAGTTATGATGACGTTTGTACCAACTAATGACAGCCTTTAGGTAATTGGGATTTGTCATGGTATAGCCTAAAGGAGTAGCTTTCACATAGTTGCAAATCGCCTCTTGGATGCACCGAGGCGGCATAAAATCCATATCCGCCACCCATAGTGGTAATAAATCGATGCGATTGAATTTTAAATGTTGTCCGTCCCATTTTCTGGAATGAGATCCTCGGCGATCAATATAGTATTTTTTGGTAAACTCTGCTGTGTTCATAGGGAACCTCGCATTAGTCAAAATTCAGGATAGATTTGGCTGTGGGTAGCGTGCAAAAGTCGGAAATCTCTGTTTATATTATATCAGTATATGTATCAAGTTATATGTAAATATTAACATTAATATAGTTTAATCTTGCATATAATATTAAAATAATTATGTTATTAATTACATAATTGCTTTGCGAAGGTAGTGCTAAATTTAGAACTTAACACATCGCTATGGAAAGGGGTGCCTACGGGTGCCTCTTTTTCTATGCAATCCTTGCAAGTATAGGGGCTATATTCGTATACAAAACCTGCTAGATTTGCTTGACTGTTGGGACTTTCACATTTTAGAATATACTATAGAATAGTGTGAGTCTGACCAGTGACCACACGTCTATCGAATGGTTACAAAAGATAAATGTTAGCAGCATGTGGCGGCATCCCTATGTGAGAGGGCTCATCGGAATGCTTAGGTGCATGCAACGCTATAAGTATAGTACTGGATCCTTGTTAGGAGGCATGTGCCATGAGTAACGAATTAAAACCACTACATTTTGATGCGGATTATACGCTGGAGGAAGCGCTCGCCGAGGCGAAACGTTGTCTAAATTGTCCAAAGCCATTGTGTAAAATGGGTTGTCCTATTGAAAACGAAATCCCTCGTTTCATTCAAGCCATCGCACGCGGTAACTTTGGTGAGGCCAATGATATCTTGGCGGAACGCACAAACTTGCCATCTATCTGTGGTCGCGTATGTCCACGTGAAAATCAATGTGAAGGCAACTGTATCATGAATAAGGCAAAAAAACCGCCTATTAATATCGGTAAATTGGAACGCTTCGCGGCTGATTTTGAAAGCATCAATGAACTTCGCAAACCTAAGAAAATCAAACAAGATCTCGGTAAGGTAGCTGTAGTAGGTTCTGGTCCTGCAGGCTTGTCCGTAGCAGGTGATGTGGCTAAACTCGGTTATGAGGTAACTGTATTTGAAGGCCAATCTGAACCAGGTGGGGTACTCTTATTCGGTATTCCAGAATTCCGTTTGTCTAAAGCCGTTGTACGTCGTGAAATCGCTCGCCTTGAAGGCTTAGGCGTTAAATTTGTATGCAATACATTTATCGGTCAAGATAAAACCTTGGACGATCTCTTTGCTGAAGGTTTTGACTCCATCTTTATCGGTACTGGTACGCATATTCCTCAAGAAGTGCGCATGGAAAATGATGAAGTGCATGGCGTATTCCAAGCAATGTACTTGTTGACGAATGTACAATTGGTAGAAAATGGCGAGCTTGATGAAGAACAAATTCCTGTTAAAAAAGGCGATCGCGTAATTATCATCGGTGGTGGTAATGTAGCGATGGATGCGGCTCGTACATGCGTGCGTTTAGGTTGTAAAGCGGTAACTGTAGCATACCGCCGTAGCCAAGAGCAAATGCCAGCCTTGTTATCTGAATACGAAGAAGCGCGTGCTGAAGGTGTTCAATTCCAATGGTTCGCTTCTCCAGTAGGCGTAGAAGGTAAAGATAAGGTAGAAGGCTTCAAATACGAAGTGATGGCGCTTAACGAAGATGGTGCAGGTATCCACGGCACTGGTAACTTCCAAGTAATGCCTGTAGATAAAATCATTATCGCTGCAGGTCATAAACCAAATGCTCGTCTTGTTGGGGAAGGTAATAACCTACAAGTAGACGAAAAAGGTTACATTATTACTGCAGAAGATCCTTATGGTATGACTAACCGTAAAGGCGTATTTGCAGGCGGTGACGTTGTACATAAACCAGCTACTGTAGTATTAGCGATGCGTGAAGCTAAAAAAGCTGTTGATGGCATGGTTAAATACATGGAAATCAAAAAAGCACAAGAAAGCATTACTCAATAATCTTATATAAATACATAGAAAGGACTATACAGTTGAACCGTATAGTCCTTTTGTATTGTTAATAGACTTATTATTTCTCAATGTATGTTAACAATATTGCGTATTTACTATACATCGTATAGTCTTCTTGTAGTATTAATAGAACTAGGTGATTTTATAAATCAAGTGTATGCATAATGTATGAATACTGTATAGAAATAGTAATATATAGATAATACCTGTATTTTTTGATTTATTCACTGTATTTTTAATGATAATAATTTTTATATATACTAAAATTCCACGAAATGATGAAATCCTACGCAACGTAATCTACATAGTAAAAAGCCTTAACTAAACTGATTTAAACATTAGTTTTTGTTAAGGCTTTTGTGTTATTGCATTTCAACTACTACTAGGCGCTGACTGAGCCTAGCCGTATAGTAAAGGCATAAGTATGTGTTGAGGGAGAAAGTAGATAGAGGTTGGCATGAATCCTATCGTATGTTGTCAAGACTTACAAGTTCGACAAGAAATTCATAAACTTGGTGTATTGATTTTACTTTGGCGCAGACAATTGGGAATGACCCAGTATCAATTAGCAGATAAATCTGGTCTAGCTCAATCTTATATTAGTGATCTTGAAAGTGGTTCTATCGATCCGAGGTGGTCTACAATTTATCGGGTTGTATATGGACTCGGAGAAATGAGTATACAAGATTTTTTGAATGGACCTCAAGCTGTTAGAAGCCTAAAGATTCATTAATGATGATGACTTCCATGGTTTGCATATTGCGCATCTTTTTATAGTAAATGGTTAATGCATTACATATGCGGTCGGGAGAACCACAGTCATAGCATTTCTCTTCTAATGTAGCACATGGATTGAGAGAACTCTTTTTATTCTTTTTACTGTTGAGTGGAGCGGCTACATTTCGTGCACGATAAATGGCAGAGGATAAATCGAGTGTGATTTTGTTGATACCTAATACAAAAAATACCTCTTGGGATCCGAATAATGACGCAGCTACACGATTGCCTGTACCGTCGATATTCACCATTTCTCCTGTTTGAGCAAGAGCGTTTACAGAGGTGAGGAATACATCACGGCCCATTGTGCGCAATGCGGTGTCGCGGAAGCTTTCACCGGGAAGTGGACGTTGAATATCCGTTATGTCCTCGTTGACCTTAGATAAAGCATCATAAACACCTATTTCTAATAAAGTGCGAGAATCGCCGATGGCTACACGTTTATTTTGAATACGACCTTTTAAATAGAAAATAGCTTCAGAGCCCGTTTCAAAATAATGGACTATAAATTTATTTCGCTCTAAGGCTTTGATTGTCTTTTCTATATCTATGGGCGTTTCGTTAGGCTGTGGATGCATAACTGCGTCGATTGTCGTTTCTGTATTCGCCATGATTCCTCCTGAATGGGGATAAAAGTAGTATCCTCTTGATAATTAGTATAGCAATGTCTTGGTATTATTGTAGCCTTTTAATATAACTAAGCCAATACTTTATCATGGGATCATTCAGGTGATACTCTTTTAAAAGTTGGAATAGAATCCAAATTAGTCATAAAAAAGTGTTAAAGTTGGAATAGATTCCAAGTTGATAGGTAAAAATTGGAGAAGTGGGAATGAATTCCAACTTTCACTAAAAGGAGTAAAATTGGAATGATAGGCTAAGAAATAATTTTTGCTTTAACCAATAGGTTGAATTTGCTATAATAATAGTATTGATATGGCATAATGCCAATGTTAAGGAGGCAAAAATCGTGGATTTAATTCAAAATTTGAAAAACCAAGTAAAACCATTAGGTAAAAAAATCGTATTGCCAGAGTACCAAGATGAACGTGTTTTTGTAGCTACTGAAATCATTTTAAAAGAAGGTTTCTGCACACCTGTATTAGTAGGTAATCCTGCTGAAATCGCTGAAGCTGCTAAAGCTGCTGGCGTATCCATCGAAGGCGCTGAAATCATCGATCCGACTAACTACGATCGTTACCAAGAAATGGTTGATACATTCGTAGAATTGCGCGCTAAAAAAGGTATGACTCCTGAAAAAGCTGACGCAACTATGAAAGGCGACTGCTTATTCTTCGGCGCTATGCTTGTTCGTCTTGGCGCAGTAGATGGCATGGTTGCTGGTTCTGCTACTCCAACTGCATCTGTATTGCGCGCTGCATTACAAGTTGTAGGTACTAAACCAGGTCTTAAAACTGTATCCTCCACAATGGTTATGTTCACAGATAAAAAAGAATATGGCGATGATGGCATGCTCATCTTCTCCGACTGCGGCGTATTGCCTAACCCAACTAGCGAACAATTAGCTGATATTGCAGAATCCACTGTAGAAAAAGCTCGCAAAGTTGTTGGCATGGCTGATCCTCGCGTATCCATGTTGTCCTTCTCCACTAAAGGTTCCGCTTCCACTCCAGAAGTAGACAAAGTAGTAGAAGCTGTTAACATGTTGAAAGAACGTAATGTGGACTTCAAATTCGACGGCGAATTACAATTGGACGCTTCCATCGTTCCTTCCGTAGCAGAAAAGAAAGCTCCTGGCTCTCATGTAGCTGGTAAAGCTAACATCTTGATTTTCCCTGATCTTCAATCTGCTAATATTGGTTACAAATTGGTTCAACGCTTCGCTGGAGCTGACGCTATTGGTCCATTGATTCAAGGTTTGGCTAAACCTATCCATGACCTTTCCCGCGGTTGCTCCGCTCAAGACGTTGTAGACGTTGCGGCTATCGCTGCTGTTGAAAGCATCTAATTTCCATAATAACTTCATTTGAACGATTCAATGAAATATAAAAAGCTGATTCTTCGGAATCAGCTTTTTTGTTTTATACAGATATTGTTTGATATCTTTTGTAAATATATTGGTGAAAGCATATAGTGTTTGTAAGTTAATTTAGAACATAGAGAGTCAGAAAAATATAGTAGTTGTTTAAATTTATATAGAAGGTGTATGATTAAGTTAAGAATATTTAATTAATATATTTAATCAATGTTTTAGTAAATGCACTTGATATGTACAAGTGTAGTTGTGTTTAGAGTCGTGAAAAGGAGAGGGCTATGATTTCTGTATTCGACACACATCCCGTTGTTTTTGAAAGTGCTGATCGTACCTTAACGATTAGTTACAATGGTGTACTTTGTAAAGATAAAAATGGGCAGGTTGTAACCGACATTAATTTTGAAGATGTAAATGAGCTTCATCTCACAAGATATTTAAATTCAAACTCTAATTATACGATTGTGTTTAGAGACCACAATTGGAAAAATATTGAAGGCCAAGATTTAGATACTGACCGTACAGATTGTAATGGTGGTCATAATATTCGTGAAACCAAAGCAATCATTGCTGCCTTTGCTCGCCATAAATTGACAGCGGACTTCCCTGCAAATTTAGACACGCTTCAATTGCCACTAGATTACTCCTACATGGGAAAACGAGAAATTACTATTAAAAACGGTGTTATCTTAAATGGTAAGGTAGATATTCCTATTAATGAGATTCGTCGCGTAGTGTGTGCATCTAATGGTACAATTAGTAAACTATTAGTGTATAAAGAAGAAAAACCTAGCTCTTTCTTTAAAAAAATTTTTGATTCTCCTGATATGAAAATCACATTGAATGCCATTACGTTGCCTTTGTTGGAGGCTATCGTAACGCGCAATACAGGCCATGGTATTGATTTTACCCGCGGTAACGGTTTTGACCAAAAGGATTCCAATTATATTATTATCCGCTATCTTGACTCTGGTTACTTCCTTGATAAAGATGGTACAGCCCCTACAGAATGGCAGGAAACAGCCTCTGAAACAACGGCGGCCTTTGATTATGATATTCGTTATAAATATAATAGCGATTATTAATATAAGTTAGGAGATAGTATGTCTGTTTATCAATTTTTTCTGCCTACAAAGTCTGGTGAGTTACAATCATTGAAAGATTTTGAAGGCAAGGTTCTTATCATTGTTAATACGGCCAGTAAATGTGGTTTTACACATCAATATGAAGCCTTAGAGGCTTTATACAAGCAATATAAGGAGGAAGGCTTAGAAATTATCGCCGTTCCTTCCAATCAATTTGGAGAAGAAGAACCTGGTTCAAATAGCGAAATTCAATCGTTTTGTAAATTAAATTACGGTGTGACCTTTACGGTTATGGGAAAGGCAGATGTGCGCGATGAAAGTGCATTAGATCTTTTCAAATACATGATTCGAGAACATCCATTCCAAGGATTCCCACCTAGTGATAAGACGGAAATGCTTACGGATTATCTTAATGGTATTGACCCTAATTATCTTAATGATGATGAAGTAAAGTGGAATTTTACTAAATTTGTTGTAGATCGTAAAGGTAATGTAGTGGGCCGTTTTGAGCCTGTTGTAAGCCCAGAGGAAATGGAAGCTTTCATTAAAGAATTACTAGTGTAGTTTATATTCCTGAGGTGAGTACAGGCTGCACTTGATCAATTTAAATCAAATATTGAAAAATAATAGACATATAAAATCTGCTTGTACCATAGGTACAAGCAGTTTTTGTGTGTATAGATTTATATAGTATTAGTGTGTAAGTTATTATTCTGCATCCTCAAAGATAAAGCCTGTCATGGATAGGGAGCCTAAATTATAAGTTTGATTAAATACAGTCGGTTTTGCACTTTCACTCGCACCCATAATATAAATTAATGGCAGATAGTGATCTGGTGTAGGTGCTGCATAGCTAGCCTGAGGATGTCGAGTGTAATTAACAATAGCATCTATATCGTTTTCTAAGACTGCCTTAGAAATGTATTGGTCAAACTCAATTGTGGCGGAGGTGCCGGATGGACTGTCCCATTCTATGTGTCTTAGATTATGAACGATATTACCGCTACCCATAATAAGATAGCCTTCATCGCG
>ERZ772917.2086-NODE-2086-length-10349-cov-30.791918_pt1 | contig 10349 bp, 14 predicted proteins | sample MGYA00511187_ERZ772917 | MGnify/ENA primary metagenome ERZ772917 (study PRJEB29015, sample SAMEA2737925) | human oral metagenome | biome: human oral; feature: human-associated habitat; material: dental | place: China | collected 2012 ... | reverse complement strand
AGGCGGGTCCCGATGAGACCGCGGGAGCCGGCAACGATGACGTGCATGCCGTCAGAGTAGCGGCAAGCGGGCGAGGGTCGGCAGGGCAGCGGGCGGCGCCCGCGGGAGGCCCGCACAACCGGAACCCGTCACTGATCCCTGGTCAGAAGACGCCCGAAGCCCCTTGAGCATCGCGTGAACTGTGGAGTTTCACGGATCCGCCCGCCCACCGGGATCTCTGACCAGGGATGCGCGACACGCATCAGAGACCCTGTGCTTCAGCACCGTGCACCATCAGCCTCTGAGGTTCGGGGACCGGAATGAACCCCACCTTCGCGTACACCTCACGCGCGTCGGCCGTGGAGAGCATGAGCCGTGTCAGACCCAGCGGCCGGATCGCATCGACGATCACCTTCGACAACGCGGTCCCGAGGCCGCGGCCCCGCACCTCCCGGGCGACGTAGACGTCGCAGAACCAGCCGAGGGTCACACCGTCCGTCACCACCCACGCGTATCCGGCCTGCTGACCGTCCGAACCGTAGACGCCGGAGTTCACTGACGTGTCTGCCGCTCGAGACACGGCATCAAACGAGCAGCCCGTCACCCAGTACGTATCGGTCGACAGCCACTCGTGCACGGCGACGAGATCGAGACGCGAGGGGTCAGTGTCGACGACGAATCCGCCACGAAGGCTGACTTGCACCTCTATACCGACCACCGTCACATCAACCTCCTCCCACGTCCCCACGTATGACACTCAGACTGGGTTGACATGTTTGAACCCGACAAGACTAATGTGGCTCTTCGTATTTGAGGGTGTTGTGGGTGGGGCTTGTCGTGTGGTTGATGTGGTTGGTGCCGGGTGGTGTTTGAGGTGTCCGGTGTGGATGAGGCTGCGGGTGGTGTGGCTGGTGAGGTTGCGCAGGCCCGGGGCGATGGCGCGTAGGTGCTCCAGGCGCCCGTTGATGGCCTGGCGTGGGGCCGTTGGAGGTTCCGGGGCGCTCGAGGTAGGCCAGGGGTGTCGGAGGTTCTTTCGGTCAGGGTCCTGGCCGGTGTGTGGGTCTCCTCCAGCGTGTGGGGACGGCCTGCCTCAAGGAGTCGGTGAGCCGTTGCGTCAGGTGCTTTCCCAGGCCTGGGTCGTGGACCCTGTGGTCCTGGATGAGGCGCTGGTAGACGCCCCAGGAGGCCTGGACCGCAGCGTGACGATCATCGGCGAAGAGGTTCTCCGGGCGCTCGGCCTGGGCGTCGGTGAGCAGGCCGGCCCTGGTGCGTAGGGTGCGCCGGGCCCGGTGGAGCCGGTCACCTGCCCGGCCCCGCGCCCTGTGGTCGCCCGCTGGATCCGGCGGCGGCACTGGTCGGGCTTGTCGGCGGCCAGGGCCACGGTATGAATAGGGATCCATGGCTGCCCGGGCCTGTGGGAGCTGCTCGCTGGCAGCGCTGTTGAGCCCGGTGAAACCGTCCCGTGGCTACCACCTCGACCCGCTCACGCCAGGACTGGCCCCGAGCGGTGGGCCAGGTCGTGAGGACCTTCCTGGACCGGCCCGGGATCACGTCCAGAAGCCGGGCCGGACCACTGCGGTCGCGCGCGGGGGTCAGGTCGATGATGACGGTGACATAGCGGTCGCCTCGCCTGGTGTGGCGCCACACAGAGGGGGCGCCTCCCGCACGGGAGCGAAGCGCGCGGGGGAATCGTCAGCTCCGAGAACCTCCACCCCTTGAATCGGTCGGGCGCCTCGTTGAGGACCTGCCCGGCTCGGCTCAGGACTGCGTTGCTGGCGGTGTGCCAGGACATCCCCAGGGTGGCTGCTGCCCGAGACACCGGCACGCGCTCCAGGGCAAGGGGCCCGCAGCCCCCACTCCACCGCCGAGCGTGCCAGCCCGGTCCTGGGCTCAGCCAGGCCGCTCGTGTCCTGCCTCCACGCTCGACGGCAGTGGGTGCAGGTCAAGCGCCGCACGCGTACCACCAGCTGCGTGGGTCTCCACCCCACCGGCACGTAGGCCAGGCGCCGGGCCACCGTCCCGCGGGATGCTCCCTGAGCCCCGCAGGCCTTGCAGAACGGAACCTCGCTCCCGATCGGCACGCGGCACTCCACAACGGCTCTCGTCAAGGCCAGGAGCCGCCCCACCGCGGTCACTCCCAGGGCGTCCAGCCCCAGGAAGGTCGTCAGACCAGGGTCGGTGAAGGTAGTCTCAGGCACGTCGAGGTCTCTCTGACGGCGTGTGCAGCAGCTCCCACCATCGGAAGACCTCGACCCCTACCCAAGCAACGACGCACCCCCCCCACCTACGCACCTCAATAGGCTCCGACTACTACACCCTCAAACGCAAAGAGCCCTTTTGGCTTGATTTTGCCACGTTTGCAGCGGTCCTCCCGATTCTCCTCGTATACGAGCACATCTGCTGTTCGGCGAGCCTTACGCCGCGTGTGCCACGGTCGCAAGCAGCAGATGATTGTGCAAGGGGATGAGATCAACACTGTCCCTGTTTTCTTGCCTTCAGAGGGTTCTCGCTGTAGTCTTGGACCTCCCGTAGTCTTGGAGTATGGTCGTAGGGGAGAGGACTCACATGGAGTTGAAGCGGGAACACGTCGAGTGGTTGAGCATCGTTAGATACCAGTCTGATCTTGCAGAGAACCAAGCGAAGGGGCTGGAGCCGCTCAACGCGGTAAGTATCTCCACTATCCACGATGCAGTCGAGTCGATGCTGAGCCTTATTGCGGAGGCCCATCAAGTGGCTACTTCGAGCAAGGACTTCGCGAGGCTGTTTGACACCGTCAGCGATCGTATGAAAACTCTGGGAGGTGACCTGTCCGGCCATCGCAGTGCAATGATTGCTCTGAACAACGCCCGTGTCGGTTTCAAACACCACGGCAATCAAAGCAACAAGCAGACGATCGACAGACACATCGCGAACGGGCTCAACTTCCTCGCTGACGCAGCCGAGCAAGGGCTCAACACCCCCTTCGCCGAAGTTTCGCTGCTCGACTTTGTGCGTGATCCCAAGGTGCGCGAGTACATACACCGAGCGGATGACTGCAGCTCTGGCGCAGTCGAAGATCGCATGCCTGCTTTTGAGTACCTGCGCCTTGGCTTCGAGACGCTGGTGCAGGGGTACCAGCAAAGCAAGAGCTACTACCCGGGGCGGTCCCTCATCACAACAAAGCCGAGCTTTCTCCCTTCAGTTTTCGATATCCGAGATCATGGTGGGAAGGTCGGAGAGAAGGCATTCGAGTGGTTGGAGAACTTGGATAGGTGGGTGAGAATTCTCGTTCTGGGGATCAACGTCCAAGAGTACACGTTCTTCTTGGCGAATACGCCGGGGGTCTTGATGACATTGGGTGGGCGGGCGCATTTCAGCTGGCGTCCCGGGCCTGATCTTTCCGACGACGTCTTCCGCCGTTGTCGCCAGTTCGTGGTGGAGTCGGCGATTCGGCTGGGACGCAGAGACTTTTCCTACGACGCCTGGAACGCGCGCCAGTCTTTGCCGGAAGATCAACGAAACACCGGGATAAGCCGTGTGATGGCCCCCGACGAGAACGGGCTGTTGACCCCGCATGAAGACCGTGGCGACGCGACTTCCGCAGAAGAGACTCGGTAATCCCAATCCCAATAGGCGTCCCGTCTGATGATGTCCAGCGGCGACAGCCGATATCGGTATCCCCGAGGCTGCCAGCCTTGACCTATTCGACCTTGCCTTGGGTGGCGAACTCACCAATTTGATGCCCGTTGCCTTACTCAGCCAGTAAAGGACTGGAACGCAGAATCAGATGTGAGCGGAACACGATAAGTTCGACACGTGCGCCCTGAGCTCCACAGACCCTCGTTGATCGTTGCGATTGCAGCGATGTGTATCCCAAGTGGGTACAGTGCGGGTACGACGAAGCAGCCCCGGCCGCCGGAAGAACTCTTCCGGCGGCCGGGGCTGTTTTACTATCGAGCTAGGGTGAGGAACCTGTGGGCTATGGGGCAGATCACGTTGATTTTGTGGCGACTTTTCGTTGCGATGGCGTGGAAAATCCGGCGTGTAGTTGGTTGATTCCTTGCGGTGCCATCAATCCTCCCCAGATGTCTGGTGTGAGGCCCATGATGATCAGGCATAGACACGCAGAATCGGGGGGCGGTGGTGGCGCTGCACCCCTTGTAGTATCAGCCGTATGAGTGTCATGACAGAGCATCCACATGAGCTCTCAGCTTGACAGGTGAGCGCTCGGTATCAGGTGTGTGTGCCTGTAGGAGGCCTCTCCTACCTCAGGCGCTGCGGGACGCCGTGGCCCGTTTGCTCGGTGATTGACGAGGTTGGCGACGTCAGCTTGGTCGATGGTGTTTACCTTGGGCCTGTGCGCAGGTTGTTGACGGTATGTTTATGCGGCTGTTGTTCAGGCCGAGTATCGCGCGCTTACACCGCTACGCGGGACACGACTGCGGCGTCTTCTGTGCGATGCTGATGAATCAGGCGCGGGGCGCGACACTGATGCGCCTAGGCATCGCGCAGTGACGGCGCGGAGTCGGATTGAGCTTCCAAGGACAGCGCAATGGTGTCTGGGGTGCTCTGTTGGGGTGTTTGGGGAGGAACCGCCCGCAGTGGCGCTTGTATCTTGAGGCGCTGCACCCGATCCGTAAGCATTACACCCTTTCTGATCGGGTGCAGTGCCCCGCAACGGGTGCAGTGCCCCGCAACGGGTGCAGTGCCCCGCAACGGGTCTGCTGCCTATTCCGTTTCGACCGAGAGGTAGACGCTGCCGTGCCATGCGCGTGTGTCATGCGGCTGTGCGTCTTGGGCTCCACAGATCGTCGCTAACCGTGCGCTTGCGGGGATTTCTGCCCTGTGTGGGGGGAAGGCGGATGCGGTGAATGGCCCCGTCTGTAGGGATTTAGTTGGGCAGGAGAGGTTCGTGGTTGAGTTGAGTATGGTGCCTACGGATAGACCCCGTGTTGATCGATGGATCCTGAGATGCCGACCGTGCGTATCGATAGGAAGATCAGCCTTGCGCGATTTCGGTCCCGCTACAGCGGTCCTCATGGCGCGGACCGCGACAGGATGTTCCTTTGTTCCAACGGGCGGGGTGAGTCTCCTGACCCTCGTCTCCCGAGGCCGAGCTCCCATCAGTCTGGCTGGCCTGAGTTCAACTCTGGCGCAGTGGCTGGCGCTCTGCTCACCTAAAGCCCCGGTTCACGGCGTCGCCACCTTGCCCTTGAGCTTGGGGTGTTCAGCAACAAGTGACTAGCTCAGTCCAATCGACAAGACCCCCTGGCCGCCTACCTCCGTTGGGGGTCGTACAAGGAGCCTGGAACTACTCGCCTTGAGTAGTCCCTTATCGGTTGTGATCAGCGCGTCCACGCCAGCCACAACTGCGGACGCGAAAATGACTGCATCAGCCCCCTTAAGGAGGTGCGTCCGTCCCTCGTCTCCCGCGTCTAGTGCTAGTGGTAAGTCAACCTCAACCGGCACGGTGTACCGTACCAACCAGCTCTTGAGTTGATCCCTCTCTTGCCCGCGTCGCCTGAGAGAACTCGGTGAGCGTGGATCGTCAGATCGCAGTAGGTTAATCGACAGTGCTTCGGCGATTGTCACAGTCGAGACATAGATTTGAACGTCCCCAGATTCTGCGCGGTCGAGCAGGAGGCGTGATGCCTCGATCGTTTCCTGAGTGCCATTTCCTCCTTCGCAGAAAGCGTGAATGAAGACGCACGTATCCACTAAGTATGTTGGGCGCTTTACCGCAGGGAACTTCCCCTTAGACACGTCTCATCTCCCGCACAAGTTCTTCCACGCTCATCTTGTCAGACGGCATCTGCCAAATGCCGATCAAGTCGGAAACTGTCGGAACACTCGATGGCGTGGTAATCTCCTCAATCTTGTGTAGGTGTAGTAACACCTTGCGGCCTTCGGCGTCGCGTACTAGCTTGCCGCGTGCGCTCACGCGCTTCCCCATGAGCGCAGTCACCGCATCCAGCTCCGCGCTGCTGAAGCGGACCTTGACGGGGTGCTGTTCTGCTTCGTCGATGAGCCCGAACTCGCAGCGGCCGCGCGTGTTGATCCTATCGATGATGCCTCTCACGGACCCGATGGAGATGCGCGAAGACTGCTCGTGCTGCTCTTGCTCAAGTAGCGCGGTGAAAGTGATCGTCTGTTCTCCAGCCGTCGCGGTAATCTCCTCCACACCCGGCGCGCTAGCCAAAGTGCGTAGGGCATTTGCGGCGGCGCGCCCTTCGTTTGACCATGAGCTGGGCGGGGCTCCCGTCACGCGCAGTTCTGCTAGATCAGCCGTGAGCGTGTTGAAGATCGCCATTTCCTCTTCGGGGGTGCGCGCGAGCGGGCGTGCCTGGAGCTCAAGGGAGCCTAGGTGTATGCGTGTCATCCTCCACGTACTATGGCCCGCTGGGGCATCCAGGAGGTCCACGAATGCTGCAAACGCCTTAGCCATCGTTCTGGGATCGATCTTGTCGGAGTCTCCTGCGACGTGAATTTTGATCGTTGTCTCCATGGTTCCCTCCTTCCGTTAGCGATCATTGTAGTACTCTCGTGGGGCAATGTTCGTGAAGCGTGCCACTTAGGTGTGGATATTGGCGCGATGTTCCGCGGAAGGATCTCTAGTCCTGCGAGTTCGTCTTCTTGCGGACGTTGCGTGGTGGCGGAGTGGGGCGGGTTTCGCCCGCGTGGAACAAAGGACGTGAATACGCGGCTCCTGTTCGAGTCGCTGAGCTGCCCCAATGTAGTGGATACAAGGCGCTTTCGGCCCCCGAGGCAAGTGGTTGCTCGTAGGATTCCGTATTCGTGGTGCGGGCGTACTATGCCGTGGGTGTCGCGATGTGGCGTCGGATTCACATTGCCTCTCGATACCCCCGGGGGTATTATTGTTCGTGTCCTAGTGGATGTCCCTACAGTCATAGATGGAAAGTGAGCGGCATATGCGAGTAGTAGTTGTCGGAGGGGTCGCGGGCGGCATGAGTGCGGCGGCGCGCCTTCGTCGTCGTGACGAGGCTGCGGACATCATCGTCCTCGAGCGGGGCCGTTACGTGTCGTTCGCAAACTGCGGCCTCCCGTACTACGTCAGCGGCGAGATCGCCGATCCCGCTAAGCTGCTCCTGCACACCCCGCAGTCTCTGAAGGCGGCGCTCAACCTGGACGTGCGCGTCAACTCCGAGGTGACCGGGATCGATCCCGGCGAACATCGCGTCGAGGTCGCCAACACAGACACGGGCGACACGTACACCCTGTCTTACGACCACCTGATCCTGTCTCCCGGCGCGCTCGCCACTCGTCCCGCGATCGACGGCCTGGACTCCCCGCGCGTCCACGCGCTGCGCACGGTCGATGACGCGCTCGCTCTGCGGCAGGCTCCGGGATCTCGCGCCGTCGTCCTCGGCGCCGGCTTCATCGGCCTCGAGGCCGCCGAGGCCTTCGCATCCCGCGGTTTTGAAACGCACCTCGTCGAGTTCGCCGACCATGTCTTACCGCCGCTTGAGGTCGAGATGGCGCAACTTGTCACGCACGAGCTTCGTGACCTGGGCATTGTGGTGCACGCCGGAGTGAGCGCCCAAAGCGTCGCGCACGGCGAGGACTTCGACTCGGTGATGCTATCCGACGGCACTGTGCTGGACGCTGACGTCATCGTGCTGTCGACCGGCGTCCGCCCCGACACCGGGTTCGCCGAGGCGGCCGGCATCGAAACCAGACGCGGCCTCATCCTCATCGATGACCAGGGGCGCACTAGCGCGCGAGACGTCTACGCGATTGGTGACGGAACCATTGGGCGCGATCAGGAGCGCCCGGTAGCCCTGGCGGGGCCGGCGAACCGTGGCGGTCGACTGATCGCGGACGCGATCGCCGACGTGGAACAGGATGCCTCCTCCGCGCGCCGCATTCCGACGCCGCAGGGCACGGCCATCGTTAGGGTGGGCGCGCAGACGGCGGCCATGACCGGCGCCAACCGCGCCGCCCTGGATGCTGCCGGCAAGGAGTACTTCACGGTACACACGCACGCGAACCAGCACGCGGGATACTTCCCGGGCGCGCAGCCCGTGCACATTCTGATGCACGTGGGCACCGATGGCGAGATTCTCGGCGCGCAGGCGGTTGGCACCGACGGCGTGGACCGGCGTATCGACGTCATCGCGACCGCGATGCGAGCTCGCCTGAAGGCCTGCGACCTGATCGATCTGGACCTTGCTTACTCGCCCCCATACGGCCAAGCAAAGGATCCGGTGAATCAGACCGGCATGGTCGCCAACAACGTGCTGACCGGCGAGCTGACGCTAACCGGACCGAACGAGCTGACCGAGGACATGCCGGTGCTGGATGTGCGCACGGCGGGCGAGTACGAGGCCGGCCACATGCCGCACTCGCTGAACATCCCCCACACCGAGCTTCGCGACCGGCTCGACGAGGTGCGCACCTGGGTCGACGAGCAGGTTGGCGAGCGGTCATTCGTCGTCATGTGCGCCGCCGGCGTGCGCTCGTGGATCGGCTACCGCATCGCGAAAGCGGCGGGTTTCAACGTCACCATGGCCTCGGGCGGCATCCAGACGCTGCGAGCATGGCTTGGCGACCGGGCCGACGCCGTGCTGGTCAAGGGATAGGGTGGCCCATGGCGACGCAAACACAGATCGTGAATCGCCTCAAGCGTGCTCGCGGACAACTCGACGGCCTCATAGAACAGCTCGAGCGCCCGGACACGAACTGTCGGGACGTCTTGACCCAGTTCGCCGCGGTCAACTCCGCGATGAAACGTGCCAGCTACCTCGCGGTCGCGACGATCATGTCCCAGTGCGCTCGCGAGGTCGGCGAGGAAGAAGACGGGGACGCTCGCTCGGTGCCCGAGACGGAAGCGTTCGTGAAGGCGGACACGATGACGATGGAGGAGCTTGAACAGCTCTTCCTTCGCCTGGCCTGACGCCCCACATCCGCTTCGATAATAGAACCCCAACAGCATGCAACGGATCCACAGTGGATCCGAGGCCCGACAACACGAGGAGAAAGCTATGTGTCAACCAGTTCGATGCGACGTCTGTGGAAAGACCACGTGGAAGGGATGCGGCAAGCATATCGACCAGGTGAAAGCCAAGGTTCCCGCAGACCAGTGGTGCGACAAGGCGCACACCGACGAGGAGCGCGCGGCTGCCCGCAAGAAGCGAGGCATGTTCGGGCGGTTCTGCGGCTGAAGGCGAGCCGCGCCGACGTCTTCGTGGATAGGAAACGGCTTCATGGATAGGTAATGAGCACGTGGATAGGTTAGTAACCTATCCACAAGCGCGTAACCTATCCGCCAACGGTGCCGAGCCCTCGGCCGGGGGAGCGGGGCACCGAGTCGCATCGCCCGCACCGCTCTCTGCTCGCCGTCTGCCCCGCGTCGGCGCGCGGAAGTAGCGTTGGGAGTAAGGGCGCCTCCTGACGAGGAGGGAACGCGCACCCCACGTGAAGGAGCTTCATCATGATCTGGGATAGGGTTGCCCCGCTGTACGACGTCGCCGTCGGCGCGTTGAACCGGGCGGCGTACCGCGACACGGGGCGTGCGGTCGCGAAGCTGATTCGCTCCACCGACAGGGTTCTCGAGTGCGCGTGCGGCACCGGCGCGATTGGCGTCGCAGTCGCCCCCGCCTGCGCGCGCTTGGTCGCCACCGACTACTCCGGCGGCATGCTTGCCCAGGCGAGGAGGAAACTCGCCCGCTACGACAATTCCGTCGTTGAGCAGGCCGACATCACGGCGCTGCCCTACGCGGACGACTCCTTCGACGCCGCCATCGCCGGAAACGTCATCCACCTCCTGCCCGAACCGGGCGAGGCGCTCAACGAGCTTGAGAGGGTCGTTGAACCCGGCGGGCTCATCATCATCCCAACCTACGTGATACCCAAGAAGCGCGTGTACGCCCTCTTCCTGCGGGTCGTCTCCCGGTTCGGCGTGAAGTTCCAGGAGCACTTCGATCTGGAGTCCTACCGCGCATTCTTCACCCGGTTGGGGTACCGCGGCGTTACCTACCGCGTCGTGCGGGGGAGGGTCCCCTGCGCGATCGCCGTGATCACCAACAGGAAGCCCACCGGCTAGCCCTCCTCTTGTGCGACGGGACGCGCGTCGCCGCGTGCGCCGCGCTGCCTCGACGCGCGCGATCGGGCGCGCGCTTGGTGGCGCTGACAGTGCGGCGCGGCTAGTGTTGTACCGTTCAGGACCTACGCAAAGGAGAAGAATATGCTCGTTGTGACGACCCCGACCGTCGAGGGGACGCCGATTCAGCGCTACATCGGAATGGTCTCCGGCGAGACCTTCGCCGGCGTCAACCTGTTCAAGGACTTCGGAGCTGGCCTGTCCAACATGTTCGGCGGTCGCGCCTCGCAGTACGAGGAGGAGATTGGTAACGCCTCGGCGACCGCGGTCA
>ERZ772917.2085-NODE-2085-length-10352-cov-5.127222_pt1 | contig 10352 bp, 9 predicted proteins | sample MGYA00511187_ERZ772917 | MGnify/ENA primary metagenome ERZ772917 (study PRJEB29015, sample SAMEA2737925) | human oral metagenome | biome: human oral; feature: human-associated habitat; material: dental | place: China | collected 2012 ... | reverse complement strand
TTGAAATACGGAGTGAAATGAAATCGAGATAGCATCATATTTCAAAATACGGATAAGAATGAAGGTTCAGATAATATCATATTTCGAGATACAGTATAAAATGAAGCTCATGATAGAATCATATCATAGAATACGATATAAAACGAAGCCTTAGATAAGAGCATATTTCAAGATATAGCATAATTAGAACCTGATTTCATCCTTTCTTGAAAAAGAAAAGTATGGACGCGTCGAGTGTTCAGCAATTCTTTTTCTATAGAAGACCTGTTGTGCCGCGTTGTCGGCCATTCTTTTTTGGAAAAAGTACCGGCCAGCCCCGTGTTTTCCCCTCTTTTCTTTGAGAAAGAGATGATTCGTAGGCGTAATGACTCCCGGCATTTACACTTGCATTTGTACTTGGGCTAAACCCGATAGGAAATTCGATCTGGCGCTTACCTTTGCACGCACATTAACATTATTCACTATAAAAGCATAGTCACAATGGAAATTACCCACATCGAACATCTCGGCATCGCCGTGAAGAGCATTGAGGAACAGCTCCCCTACTACGAGCAAGTACTGGGCGCCAAGTGTTACAACATTGAGGTCGTTGCCGACCAAAAGGTCAAGACCGCCTTCTTCAAGTTCGGTCAGACCAAGATCGAGCTCCTGGAGCCGACCAGCCCCGACAGCACCATCGCCAAGTTCATCGAGAAGCGCGGCGAAGGCATCCACCACATCGCCTTTGCTACGCCCGACGTACAGGCAGCTCTCGACGAGGCCGCCTCAAAAGGCGTGCAGCTGATCGACAAGGCTCCGCGCCCCGGCGCAGAAGGCCTCCACATCGCCTTCCTGCACCCCAAATCCACGCACGGAGTCCTCACCGAACTCTGCATGAAATGAGAACCCTTTAAAATGAGAATAAGGAAATGAGCAATCAACTTGAAAAGGTAAAAGAACTCATCGCCCATCGCGAGAAAGCCCGCCTGGGTGGCGGCGAGAAAGCCATCGCAAAGCAGCACGAACGCGGCAAATACACCGCCCGTGAACGCATCAACATGTTGCTCGACGAAGGCAGCTTCGAAGAGATGGACATGTTCGTAGAGCACCGCTGCACGAACTTCGGACAGGAGAAGAAGAAGATCCTCGGCGACGGCGTCGTGACTGGTTGCGGCACCATCGACGGACGCCTCGTCTACGTCTTCGCACAAGACTTCACCGTCTTCGGCGGCTCCCTCTCCGAGACAATGTCGCAGAAGATCTGCAAGATCATGGACAAAGCCATGAAGATGGGCGCACCCTGCATCGGCATCAACGACTCGGGCGGCGCACGCATCCAAGAAGGCGTTAACGCCCTGGCAGGCTACTCAGAAATCTTCCAGCGCAACATCCTCGCCTCAGGCGTCATCCCGCAAATCTCCGGCATCTTCGGCCCCTGCGCCGGCGGCGCCGTCTACTCCCCCGCCCTGACCGACTTCACCCTCATGACCGAAGGCACCTCTTACATGTTCCTCACCGGCCCGAAGGTGGTAAAGACCGTCACCGGCGAAGACGTAACCCAAGAGAACCTCGGTGGCGCCAGTGTACACTCCACCAAGTCCGGCGTAACCCACTTCACGGCTAAAACCGAAGAAGAAGGCCTCGCCACCATCCGCCAGCTGCTCAGCTACATCCCGCAGAACAACCTGGAGGAAGCCCCCCTGAAGGAGTGCAACGACCCGATCGACCGCCTCGACGACAACCTCAACGAAATCATCCCCGATCACCCAAACCGCGCATACAACATGTACGAAGTGATCAACACCATCGTCGACAATCACGAGTTCTTCGAGATCCAGCCCAGCTATGCCAAGAACATCATCATCGGTTTCGCCCGCTTCAACGGGCAGTCTGTTGGCGTCGTAGCCAACCAGCCGAAATTCCTGGCCGGCGTGCTCGACTGCAACGCCTCACGTAAAGGCGCACGCTTCGTTCGCTTCTGCGATGCCTTCAACATCCCCATCATCACCCTCGTTGACGTGCCCGGCTTCCTCCCCGGAACAGGTCAGGAGTACAACGCCGTCATCCTGCACGGCGCCAAGCTGCTCTACGCTTACGGCGAAGCCACAGTGCCCAAGATCACCGTCACGCTGCGTAAGTCATACGGTGGTTCGCACATCGTCATGAGCTGCAAGCAGCTCCGCGGCGATATGAACTACGCTTGGCCCACCGCCGAGATCGCCGTTATGGGCGGATCAGGCGCTGCCGAAGTGCTCTACGCTAAGGAGCTGAAGGAAGCCGCCGATCCCGCAGCCCTCATGGCCGAGAAGGTGAGCGAATACAACAAACTCTTCGCCAACCCCTACAACGCCGCACGCTACGGCTACATCGACGACGTGATCGAGCCGCGTAACACGCGCTTCCGCATCATCCGTGCCCTGCAGCAGCTCCAAACCAAGAAGCTGACTAACCCGGCTAAGAAGCACGGTAATATCCCCTTGTAACACCTTGTAAAACCAAAGCAACCGTTTGGTCTTATGAAAACAAAGGGAATGTTTTTGGCAATGGTACTGCTCGTTTGCAGCCTCGCTGCAAGCGGGCAGTCCGCTTCTTCTATACGTCTGAACGAAGTGCTCGTCATCAACGTCGACAACTTCGTCGACGACTACGGATCAAGAAGCGGATGGATCGAACTCTACAACAACTCGCCCGGAACGATCGACCTGAAGGGATGCTACCTGACTAACGACGTCAATAATCCCCGCAAGTACATGATCCCCAAAGGCGACGTCAAGACCAAGATCCCACCCCGCCAGCACGCACTCTTTTGGGCCGACAATAAGCCTTCACGCGGAACATTTCATTTGAACTTCACGCTGGATCCCGAAAGTGAAAACACGATTTTCATCTTCGATTCTGACGGAAAAACCCTGATCGATAAAGTCACCGTCCCCGCCGGACAAAAGCCCGACGTGAGCTATGGCCTGACGCTCGACGGGGTCGGCACTTGGGAAACACTTGAAAAAGTAACCCCCGACACAAACAACAAAGTGTTGGACTCAAATGAAAAGATCGAGAACTTTCAGCTGAACGACCCCTTCGGCGTCGGCATGACCGTGACGGCTATGGCCGTTGTCTTCAGCGGGCTGTTGATTCTCTACCTCCTCTTCAAGCAAGTCGGTCGCATCGCTATCAATGCCAGCCGTCGCCGCACCGAAAAGGCCGGTTTGGCCGGTGCCGCAGCCATACGAAGCGGACAGGAGTCGGGCGAAATATTTGCCGCCATCGCACTGGCACTCCACGAAGTGTCCGAGGATACACACGACATAGAGAGCACCGTGCTCACTATGCGCAAAGTGGCACGGAGATATTCTCCGTGGAACTCTAAGATTTATGGAATAATGAATACCCCCGCGAAGCGATAAAATGCACACTACAAATCCGCGGTTTATCTATAGAGAGAAATGAAACAATTCAAGTACATCATTAATGGCAACGTCTACAACGTCTCCGTGAACCAGGTGGAGGACACCACAGCCGAGGTCGAAGTGAACGGCACCCCCTACAGGGTGAAGATGGACAAGCCTGCCAAGAAAGAATTTGTCACCATCAAACGTCCCGCACAGGCCCCCACCACGTCCACGGGCACACCCGTTGTCACCCGGCAAAGCACAACCGGATCGGCCTTGGCCATCAAGTCGCCGCTGCCCGGCGTCATCCTGACCATCGATTGCAAGGTGGGTGACCAAGTGAAGCGTGGGCAGAAGCTCCTTGTGCTCGAAGCCATGAAGATGGAGAACGTCATCCCCTCCGATCGCGACGGCGAAGTCGTAGAGATCAAGGTGAACAAGGGCGACTCCATCTTAGAGGGAGCCGATCTGATAATCATCAAATAAAACAGCGGCACAATGCAGGAGAGTTTCTTAACATTCTTGGGAGAGAACATGCAGACGTTTCTCTCCTTCACGGGATTCGCCAACGCCACGTGGGGGCACATCGTTATGCTCCTCGTAGGTTTGGTATTCATCTTCCTTGCTATCAGATATGAGTTTGAGCCGATGCTCCTTATCCCCATCGGATTCGGAATCTTGATCGGCAATATCCCCTTCAAAGATGCCGGACTTCAGATTGGTATCTATGAAGAAGGATCCGTGCTGAACATCCTCTATCAGGGCGTCAAGCAGGGCTGGTATCCGCCGCTCATCTTCCTTGGCATCGGCGCCATGACCGACTTCTCGGCGCTGATCTCTAACCCCAAACTGATTCTGATCGGTGCCGCTGCACAGTTCGGCATCTTCGGCGCGTATATCGTCGCTCTTCAGCTCGGTTTCGATCCCAGTCAGGCTGGTGCCATCGGCATCATCGGCGGAGCAGACGGCCCCACGGCCATCTTCCTCTCGTCGAAGCTCGCCCCTAACCTGATGGGCGCCATCGCCGTCTCGGCTTACTCCTACATGGCACTCGTGCCCATCATTCAGCCCCCCTTCATGCGCCTCTTCACCACGAAGAAGGAACGCGTGATCCGCATGAAACCGCCTCGCGTGGTGTCGCAGACGGAGAAGATCATCTTCCCCATCATCGGCCTCCTGCTGACGGCTTTTCTTGTGCCTTCGGGGCTGCCGTTGCTCGGCATGCTCTTCTTCGGCAATCTGCTGAAGGAAAGTGGCGTCACTCGCCGCTTGGCTGAGGCTGCCCGCGGACCGATCATCGACATCGTTACCATCCTGCTCGGCGTCACCGTTGGTGCGTCGACACAGGCTACGGAGTTCCTCCGCTTTCAGTCTGTGGAGATCTTCATCCTCGGCGCCTTCTCGTTCATCGTGGCTACGAGTGCCGGCGTGCTGTTCGTGAAGTTCTTCAACCTCTTCCTCAAGGAGGGTAACAAGATCAACCCGCTGATTGGTAATGCCGGCGTATCGGCCGTGCCCGACTCGGCGCGTATCTCTCAAAACCTCGGTTTGGAATACGATCCCGGCAACTACTTGCTTATGCACGCTATGGGTCCGAACGTGGCCGGCGTGATCGGTTCGGCTGTGGCAGCTGGCGTGCTGCTGGGCTTCCTCGGTGCAAGTTGAGCGGAGAGAAGTTTCCCCCTCTTATTGAACAAAGCCTTTGTTCATTATTCACATGAACTGAATAATGCAATGAATAAATGTCTTAGAGCCGGCCGTTGAGAAACGCCCGGCTTTTTTTCATAGAATCTATTTATCCTATTACTTAAAAACGACATGGCAACAACCATTCAAAGTATCGGCGTATTGACCTCGGGCGGAGACGCTCCGGGCATGAACGCCGCCATCCGCGCCGTCACACGCACGGCCATCGGCAACGGCATGACTGTGATGGGCATCTATCGCGGCTACCGCGGACTCGTCACCAACGAGATCAAGCCGCTTGAGACGCAAAGCGTCAGCAACATTATTCAACGTGGTGGCACCATCCTCAAGACGGCTCGCTGCGACGAGTTTCGCACGCCTGAGGGACGGCGCCAGGCTCACGACGTGATCGTGGAGCACGGCATCGACGCACTCGTCGTCATCGGCGGCGACGGCAGTCTGCATGGCGCTCGCGACTTCGCTCGCGAGTATGACTTCCCGATAATTGGCTTGCCCGGAACGATCGACAACGACCTTTCGGGTACTGACGTCACCATCGGTTATGACACGGCATTGAACACGATCATGGAGTGCGTCGACAAGATCCGCGACACGGCCTCCTCGCACGAACGACTCTTCTTTGTTGAGGTCATGGGGCGTGATGCCGGTTTCTTAGCTCTCAACGGGGCCTTAGCGTCCGGATCTGAGGCGGCTATTATCCCTGAAATTTCGCTCGAGAAGGATCAGTTGGCGGAGATGATTGAGCAGGGTTTCCGCAAATCGAAGAACAGTAGCATCGTGCTTGTGGCCGAGAGCGAGGTGACGGGTGGCGCGATGGGTGTGGCCGAACGGGTGAAGAAGGAGTATCCGCAGTTCGACGTGCGGGTCTCTATTCTCGGCCATTTGCAACGTGGCGGTTCGCCGTCGGCGCAGGATCGCATCTTGGCTACCCGCATGGGCGAGGCGGCTATCGAAGCGTTGCTTGAGGGGCAACGCAACGTGATGATCGGGCTGCAGAACGATGAGTTGGTGCTCGTGCCTTTTGCCAAAGCGATCAAGAAGGATAAGCCTATCGACAGGCATCTTTTGGACGTGTTGCAGATCGTCTCGAAGTAGCCCCACTCTACCCCCCCACCCTACCGACGCTTAGAATGATTAAGTACGTCCCGAACATCCTTTCGGTGTTGCGCATTGCGCTCTCGCCCGTCATCGTGGCCACGGCAGACGAACCGATGGTGCTTGCTGCGCTCATGTTGTTCTCCGGCCTTACTGACGCTGTCGATGGCATTATTGCGCGTCGCTACGGTTGCCGCACGAGGCTCGGCGCGAGGCTTGATTCGCTTGGCGACTGGGCTTTCTTTGCGGCCGTGGGGTGGGTCTTCTGTACGCGTTACGAGTCTGTCGTGCGCGCTTGCCTGACGGAGCTGTTGCTCGTCCTCGTGATTCGTGTTGTGGCTGTGGGGGTCGGATGGGTGCGGTTTGGGCGAGTTATTTCTGTTCACACGGTGGGCAATAAGCTCAGCGCGATGTTGGCTTTTGTGTTGCTTGTGCGGATCGTCTTGCGTGGTCCCGTGCCTGTGGGGATCATGCGTGCGGTGCTTATCGTGGCTATCGCGGCGGCTCTCGAGGAGGTGGTGATCTTGCTGCGTAGTCGCACGCCTGACCCTGATAGGAGGAGCTTTTTTGGTGGAAGCTGACTGAGGACTTCCTTTTCTTCCCTTGATGGAAGAAAAGGAAGCAAAAGAAGATCAAGGCGCCATGGGGCGCCAGCCAAGTTTGCCGGGTACGCGATAGGTATATTGAAGGGGGGCAGGGAAGTTTGCCGGGTACTCGCGGGGCATTGAGCCGGGGACGTGGAAGTTTGCCGGGTACGCGATAGGCATTGGGGGGATGCTGGCCGGCGGGGGATGTGGCATGATTTTTTTTGGGGTAAAACGAGAGGGAGCTGAGGCGTACATATAAAAGTCGCTTCAGCTCCCTCTTTGTTGTTGTTGCTCGGGGCGGATTATTCTGGATCGATGATCAGGAAGAATCTTTTGTTCCCTGTGCCATTAGGGGTGGATTATTTCTCGAGCAGGGGGAGGTAGTCGGCGTAACCTTCGGCCTGCATGCTGTCCTTGGGGATGAAGCGCAGGGAGGCGCTGTTGATGCAGTAGCGGAGGCCGCCGCGATCCTTGGGGCCGTCGGTGAAGACGTGACCGAGGTGTGCGTCGCCGGTCTTGCTGCGCACTTCGGTGCGAACCATGCCGTGCGAATTATCGGTCTGCTCTACGATCAGGGCCTTGTCGATGGGGCGGGAGAAGGCGGGCCAGCCGCAGCCGGAATCGAACTTGTCGGTGGAGATGAAGAGGGGTTCGCCGGTGGTGATGTCTACGTAGATGCCGGGGCGGAACTCGTCGCAGTAGGCGTTTGTGAAGGGGCGCTCGGTGGCGCTGCAGCGGGTGACGTCATACTGCTCGGGGGTGAGTGTGCGGCGGAGCGTTTCGTCGTCCTTGCGGGTGTATTTGGCGGGGGCGGGGTTGGCTTGGCGCGCCATGTCGAAGAGGGCGGGGGCGATGTGGCAGTATCCGTCGGGGTTTTTGTCTAAGTAGTCTTGGTGGTAATCCTCGGCGGGGAAGAAGTTTTTCAGGGGCTCTTGCTCCACGACTACGGGGCTACCGAGGCGTGTGGCCAGGTCGGTGATGGCTTGGTGGATGATGGGGGCGTCGGCTTGGTCGGTGTAATAGATGCCGGTGCGATAGCGTGTGCCGCGGTCGTTGCCCTGGCGGTTGAGGCTGGTGGGGTCGATGGTCTGGAAATAGAGTTCGATGAGGCGCAGGAGGGAGATTTGGGTGGGGTCGTAGATGACGCGCACGGTCTCGACAAAGCCTGTGGTCTCGGTGGAGACTTGTTCGTAGGTCGGCACTTTGTCGGCCGTTCCGTTGGCGTAGCCGACTTCGGTGCTGATCACGCCGCGGATCTGCTTGAAGAAGTGCTCGGTGCCCCAGAAGCATCCGCCGGCAAAGCAGATGGTCTTGGTGGTGGCGGGTTCGTTGTTCGTTGCGGCGGGTTTGGAGGCGGCGTGCGCTTTGGTCACGGCACTCTTCCCTGCGAAGAAGAGCGCGACGACACCGGCTGCAGCCGATGCCCACAGTAGGATCTGTTTCTTTTTCATTGTCGTATTCCTTTCTTATGAATGATGGGTGGTGTGTGCCTTGGGGGGAAGTTATTCACTGGCCTCCTCGGTAACGCCGTGCAAGGTTAAATGAAATCGGGCGGGCGAAGGATGGGGCGTTTCAATGATTATTGGCTTTTAAGGGTGTTTTTCTTTCTGAGGAGGATCGGGTGAGGCTGTAAACAACTATTTGGCTGATTAGGGTTTGCTTCAAACCACTTGGTTTGACTCAATTCGGAGGTGGAAAAATGATTTCGGAGTCTCCGAAATGACCAAACTGATCAGCGTAACGATTTCGGAGTCTCCGAAATGACCAAACTGGCCGGCGTAACGATTTCGGAGTCTTTTTTCGTGGTAAATGTAGGGGGGCAAAAAATTTTCACCCCCCTACGAGAAATTCAGGATGAACAACTGACAGGTACCTGTCAGTTGTTCGTAGGAACGCTCCTTATGGTCGCCCACAGAAGGGCAGGCACAAGGCCTGCCCATACGAGGATCAGACATCGCCTAATGGCCGATTCGGGGTGAATGGTTTCTCCTGCGATCAACGCCCTTTTTGGTGCACGATGGTGGAGGGATCGAGGGCACCGCGGCGGAGTCCGGGTACGAACGGGTTGTCGATGACGATCATGTATTTCCACCAAACGTTGGTAGCGCGCATGATGTCTTCGGCGCGATAGTAGCGGTCGAGGCCTTTGAGTCCGCCGTTGGAGTATTTCCTGCCGGAGGAGGCGGGGTCGTAGACCTCAAACCAAAGGACGCCGTCGACTATTCGGTAGCCTTTCACGATGATGAAATGACCCACTTTGGGGGCGTTGTTGTGATAGAACTTGTCGATGTGCCAGTCGGGTTTGCCGCCGGTCAGTTCGCGCACGTAGTACATGTCTAAGCAGAGGATGACAATGTGTCCGTTGTCGATGCGGCTCTTGAGGTCGGAGGCCTGGTTCAGGTCGGCGTAGAAGTTACCCGTGTGGTTGTTTTTGAGATAATTGGAGACGTCGTTGGTGTACCACCATTCTCCCGTCGGTCGAATGGTATTTCTTGCCTCCTCGACGCTTCGGGCAAAGGACGAGTTGTACCATTTGGCTGCCATTGTGGCACAGGTGGGGCCGCAATTGCCATTGGCGTATCGGCCGGTGGTGGCTTGGTCGATGTACCAAGAGTGGGTGACGTTGTTGCTCCTTTTTGCGGTGAGGTTGCGGCCGATCCCGTAGAGGCGGCTGTAGGTGAGGGCGGGGAGTGGGACTTGCTGGGTGGCGGTGTAGTTGCCGTTCTCGTTGCTGACGGTCAGGCGGACGGTGACGGTGGTGGGCTTGGAGGGGAGGCGGAGGGAGGCGGAGGTGGCGTTGTGCGGGACGATTTTGGCTCCGTTACCGTCGGCGAGCTGCCATTGGTAATTGTTGACGTGGCCGGTGTAGGTGGCGGTGAGGGTGAAGACGTCGAGGTCGTCGCGGTAGGTGATTTGGGAGACGGGCGAGGGGGCGCAGGAGGTGATGTCGACCCGGTGGGGTTCGCTGAAGGTACCCAGGCCGGCGTCGTTGATGCCGGCGGCGGTGTAGGTGCCGCTCTCTGTGACGATGAGTGTGGCACCTGCCTGATCTGCGATGAGGTAGCCGTCTTTTTTCCATTGGAAGGACTCGGCGCCGGTGGCTTCGGCGGTCAGCGTGACTGTCCTGACGGGGCATTCGTTGTACGAAGGGCCGAAGAGGTTAGCCGTGCCGGGCTTCTCGAGCTCCTGCAGCAGTTCTTCGCAGCTCGTGAGCAGTGTGGCGGCTGCGAGACAGAGGGCTGTGGCTCTCTGTGTGAATGTGATGCTGAACTTGTTCATGGTGATGGGGGAAATTAGTTGTTAATGATCAGTGATATGTGGGGAAAAACGAAACTCTAAAATCTATAGTCGCGGGAATGGTTTGCAAAAAAAATGGGTTTTGCTGGTGTTGCCCCCCAATGATTCCAAATCGATCATTAGACGTACCCGATAAAACTTGGTCGGCACCCTCCAATGCCTATCGTGTATCCGGCAAATTTCCCTGCCCCCGGCTCAATGCCCCGCGAGTACCCGACAAACTTCCCCGCCCCCGGTTGGGGGCTTGGCCGGCGCCCCATGGCGCCTTGATCTTCTTTTGCTTCCTTTTCTTCCATCA
>ERZ772917.2083-NODE-2083-length-10355-cov-2.711359_pt1 | contig 10355 bp, 11 predicted proteins | sample MGYA00511187_ERZ772917 | MGnify/ENA primary metagenome ERZ772917 (study PRJEB29015, sample SAMEA2737925) | human oral metagenome | biome: human oral; feature: human-associated habitat; material: dental | place: China | collected 2012 ... | reverse complement strand
GCGGTTCTCACCATGCTCTGCCGTAACCTTCATTGTATGAAACAACCTCCTGCTTCTTTCCTATGGCAGCATGCATTTCTGCACGCTCCCCTATCTGCGGGCACGCAAAGAGCGCATCCCCCGCTATTGTATTTTGTATCGTATCACAAAAGCGGCAAAATGACAAGCCGTGGAAACGCGGCCTTATTTGAGCAGTTCCGTCATACGCGAGAGGGGCTCAGAGAGGTCCATATGCCCCGATAAAGTCTCGACGGCAGCGCCATCGATCAGAATACGGACCTTCTCCACTTCGGGGAATTCCGTCAGTGTATTGACGATCGAACCTACGAGCATTTCCTCTCCCGTCGAGCCGCCGCTGAAGTTCTGCGCCAACTCCTTCGAGAAATCCACCGTGGCAATGCCGTCCTTTACTGCAACACTGCGCAGTTTTGCCTTTTTCGGAATGACATTTGTCTGATCCTTCTCCTTTGTTCCGGAAAGAAGGGACTTCATTGCTGCGGTATACTTGTCGTCTTTCTCCGTATTAACCGTGCGGGAAGCTGCGACGAGCCCCATGCCGTCATTCTTCGGATAGTAGACATTCACCTGGAGTTCCTTCGGCGCTGCCTGCGCGGGAGCTTTCTCATCCTTCGCCTGCTCTGTCTGCGCCGCCGGAGGCTGCTGCACATTCTTCTGCTCATCTGAGCAGCCTGCCGCAGAGACGAGAACCGCTGCACAGGCAAATGCGCCAATCGTGTACCTCATCTTCTTTGATCGCATGAACATCTTGTCTCTCCCCTTCATTCAAAATAGTGCACGATGGCACGAAAGATCGCTTCCGCCATCTTTTCTTGGTACTCCGCACTCGCCAGCAAAGCCTCCTCGCGCGGATTCGAGAGGAAGCCGAGCTCCACAAGAGAGGCGGGAATCTCGGAGTGGCGCATCACATAGAATTTTGCATATTTGACACCGCGGTTGTAAAGGCCGCCGGCTTCTGCCAGTTCCTGATTGAGAAGCGCGGCAAACCGCTCATCCGCATCCGTTTTGGGATAGTAGTACGTCTCCATGCCGTTGGCTTCCGGATTCGAGAACGCGTTGCAGTGAATCGAGAGGAAGAGTTCCGCCTCCGGATGCGCGCGGCTGACATCCACGCGCGCCTGCAGTTCGCCGGAGGCCGAACTCCCCGCATGTGCGACATCTGTGTCATGCGTGCGCGTCATAACGACCTCCGCTCCGGCAGCACGCAGCAGTGCCTCCGTACGCAGTGCAACGGCAAGTGTGACATCCTTCTCGCGCACGCCAGAGAAGCCGATGGCCCCCGAATCGCTGCCTCCGTGCCCGGGATCGATCACAACAGTATGCCCCTGTACGGCCCTGCCGAAGACATTTCCGCCATCGGAAAAGAGTTCAATGACAAGGCGTTCCGGCGTCTTTGCCTGTGTATCTTCCGGAATGGTATAGATGCGATAGGCATCTGCGCGGGCGAGCGACTGCCCCGCATCAATGCGCAGGGCCGCACGGCGATTCTCACGCGGAATCACCGTGAGTTTTTCCGCTGTTTTGCCGTCGAAAGCAACCTCTCTTGGAAAATTCTTGTCAAAGGTCACATCCTCAAGTTCAATCAGGAGCTGATTGTCCTCATGAGCCTGCGGCGACAGCGAATAAACGAGCCCCGCCCCCTTGACCGCAATCTCAACGCGCAGCGCCGCACGTCCATCTACTTCCGTCGCAGTGCTCTCAATATGCGTCAGGCGATGGAGTTTCCCCTTTGCCTCACTTGTATGTACAAAAAGAATGCAAAAACAGACAAAAACTGCTGCCGCAGCGAGCAGCGTTTTCATCCACTGATGGGATCCGTTCTGAACCGTCAATGCCGATAACACCTCCGATTATTCCTTCAGCATATCCAATGCCGCATCCTCGGCCGCCTCTGTCGCCGCCGCGTCGCGCACAATCGAAATCGTCAGATAGTCTCCCTCAGAGACATCTTCGGTCAAAAAGCGCCGCGGAAAATTCACTTTTATCATTGCATCGCCAAGCAGCAAAACGGCAAGATCTCCTTCAAAGCGGTCAAGATAAGCAGAAATCATTGTTTCTCTCCCTGTTCCGCCGAGATATGCCAGTCCTTCCCATCGCTTGTAACGGTAATGGTTCCATTCTCAGCGGTTGTGTAGATATCCAGCTTCAGCGCATGGTATTTTTTCATCGTTTCCTTGTGCGGATGCCCATAGTCGTTGTTCACACCGCAGGAGATGAGCGCCGCTTTGGGCTGTACGGCACGCAGGAAATCCGCAGAAGATGAGGTCTTGCTTCCGTGATGTCCTGCCTTCAGGACTTTGCTCTGAACACGGTCTCCCGCTGCGGCTAAAATCGCCTGCTCCTCCTTCTTCTCCGCATCTCCTGTAAACATCATGGTAAAGCTACCGAACACGAGGCGTCCAACAACGGACTCGTTGTTCGGGTCATGCTTATATCCCTTGACGCTTCCTGCCTGCACGAGTTCCGCTGACGGGCCAAGCACCTCAAACACGGCGCCGCCGCCAAGGTCAACCCGATCGCCCGCAGCAAGGCCCCTCCGCTCGATATGTTTTTCCTTCAGCTGCTTCATATAGCCGAGATAGATCCGTGATGTCGAGGGCATTCCGTTGTCATACACCTTTCCGACAGAATACTCATCCAGAAGCATCGCCATTCCGCCGATGTGATCTGCATGGGGATGCGTTAAGATCACGGCATCGATTTTTTTGACTGCTGCCTTGCTGAGCTCAGCGCGCAGCTTTTCCCGCTCATCCAAATCTCCCGTATCGATGAGAACATTGTGTCCCCCCGATTGTATGAGGATGGCGTCCCCCTGTCCGACATTGAGCACTTTGACCGTAAGCGTGCCGGCCGCATGCTCATTGCCGGCATGGAGAGCATCTGCCCCCATGCAGCCGGAAAAAAACGGCGCACAAAAGAATATAAATGCCGCAAAAACGGATGCTATCCGCTGTTTCATGCGCACGACAGTCTCCTTTTCGATCGTTATGAACGCAGTGCGAGATTGATCAGGAATGCGATCGAAACCAGATACATGATCCAGCTGACCTTTTTATACTGTCCGGCAAAGAGTTTCATGACCGTATAGCTGATGAAGCCAAATGCAAACCCATTCGCAATGCTCGATGTGAGCGGCATCATGATGATCGTCAGGAATGCCGGAAGCGCATTCGTAAAGTCCGAGAAGTCGATCTTGCCCACCTCGGACATGAGCAGCGCACCGACGAGGATCAGCGCGGGCGCTGTCGCAAAGGCGGGCACGAGGCCGATGAGCGGGGCAAAGAGGAGCGCCGCGAGAAAAAGCACCCCGGCTGCAACGGCGGTGAGGCCTGTCCGTCCTCCGGCAGCAATGCCCGCTGCACTTTCGACATAGGAGGTGACCGTAGACGTTCCGAACACGGCCGAGACCATCGTGCCGACGGCATCTGTCGTCAGCGCCTTGTCAATGTTTTCGATGTGGCCGTCGGGCTTTACCATCTTCGCCTTCGTCGTCACGCCGATCAGCGTTCCCATATTGTCGAAAAGTTCAACAACCGTGAACGTAAAGATGATCGAGACGAGACCGTAATGCCATGCCCCCACAAGGTCCAACTGCCCAAACGTTTCTCCCATATGCGGAAGCGAAGTGCTGATGATGTCCCCGATGCCGTGTGGCGCAGGTGTCATGCCGAGCGCCATTCCAAGGATTGTCGTTGCAAAGATGCCGATGAGAATTGCGCGCCATCAGCGCCGCCGTAAAGAGCAGACCAAAGAGAGAGAGCAGCGTCGTCGGTGCCGTTACATGCCCGAGGGAGACATAGGTCGCAGCGTTTTCAACGATGAGCCCCGTCCCCTTGAGGCCGATGAATGCGATAAAAAGTCCGATGCCGACACTGATCGCCAGCTTCAGATCACGCGGCACGGCATTGATGATCGCCTGCCGAATACCGCCGATGGTCAAAATGAGGAACAATACACCGGAGAAGAACACCGCACCAAGCGCCACCGTCCAATGCAGACCAAGGACACCGCAGACATAGTACGCAAAGAATGCGTTCAGCCCCATGCCGGGCGCGAGTGCTACCGGATAGTTTGCAAAAGTCCCCATCGCAATGGATGCCAGGGCTGCGATCCAGATCGTTGATGCAATCGCAGCCTCTTTTGGAATCCCCGCATCCGCGAGAATGTTCGGATTAACGAACAAGATGTATGCCATTGCGATAAAGGTCGTCATCCCGGCGAGCAGCTCGGTGCGCAGGGTCGATCCCTTTTCCCGCACTTTGAAGAATCGTTCGATAAAGGACGGCGGTGTCCCCTGCATCTCCATGTAAACATCTCCCTTAAACTAAAAAAACCCGACGCAGGCCAGGTATATAAATGGCGGAGTGGGAGAGATTCGAACTCTCGCAGCGGTTACCCACTCTAACGATTTAGCAAACCGTCCTCTTCAGCCTCTTGAGTACCACTCCATATTCACTTCTCGCTTCATCTGCGACATGTGATATATTAACAGAACCCATAGGACTTGTCAAGGCAAAAATCAGGGCAGCCTCGCCGTATTCCTGCATGAGAAGCAGAACCTTTGAATGCTTTCATACAGATATGCAGGCATTATATAAAAAAAATAACATATTTTTATTGTGTGGAGGTCTTTTGACAGATATAATAATAAAAGATATATATAGAGAAAAGAAAGGACTGAAGCAATGGAACTCGCACAGCTAAAGTATTTTCAGGTGATGGCAAACATACGTCACTTTACGCGCGCCGCGCGTATGCTTGACGTCACGCAGCCGGCACTGAGCCGCTCTATGTCAAAGCTGGAAAAAGACCTCGACGTCCGACTGTTCAAACGCAGCGACGGAGAAATCGAACTGACACAGGAGGGAGCGCGCCTTTTGCGTCGTGTTGACCGGATCCTGCGGGAGGTAGAAAGCGCAAGGAGGGAGGCCTCCAATCTTCAGGTCGGTTCATCTACAGAATTTAAGCTCTCGTTCATTCACTCGCTTGGCAGTTATATACTTCCACATATCCTGCGCGACTTTCAAGCCATTTACCCCGACATCCAGATACATCTGAACCAACAAGATTCGGCAGCGATGCCGCAGGTGCTTGCCGCAGGAGAAAGCGATCTCTGTCTCTGTTCTGCTCTTCCGATGACAGAGCACAGCGCATGGGCTTATCTTTGGTCTGAGGAACTCTTTGTCGCAGTTCCCCTCGGGCATCCGTTTGCAGATCGCGTGAGCATCGATCTACATGAGCTTGAGTATGAATCGTTTATCGCGCTGAAAAACAATTACAGTCTGCGTATTCTTGTCGATCAATTTTTTGATCTTGCAGGCATTCACCCTGAAATCACATTTGAGGGCGGCGATATCTCGACACTCTCCGGTCTCGTCTCCGCTGGCCTTGGCATCAGTATTTTGCCGAAGCCCACCGGTTTCGAACATCCTGAACTTCGCTATATCCCCATCTCATTCCCTCTTTGCAAGCGTGCGCTCGGTGTCGCTTGGAACACACAGAGGCAGCTGCCTCCCGCCGCCGTCAATTTCCAGCAATTTCTGATTCGGCGATTCGATGACGTGTCGGAAAAATCTTTCGTCGAACAACCTGCGTAACATGAAAAAGCATCGTGAAGAATCTTCACGATGCTTTCTTTTTATTAATTTATTCAGGGAGTCCCTGCGGTGAGCCGTCCAATACGAACGACCTTTGAGATCTGGACCTGATGCGTCTTTCCGCCCACGTCCGCAATGATGCTCGGAGTACCATCCGTAATGCTGACGCCGATGACTTTTCCCTCGAAGCTCTGCTTGGACAATTGTCCGTCCTCGCCTTTGGTCTCCGTGATCCACTGCACAGGCTGACCAATCATTGAGCTGAGCTGCCCAATGAGAACGGAAGAATTGATATTGTCTACGATCTTCGAGACTTCCGAAAGCCCCTTGGATACGTTGGTCATCTGCTCAAGTGCCGAGAACTGTGCCAGCTGCGAGAGATACTCGCTGTTGTCCTGGGGATCCAGCGGGTCCTGATATTTCATCTGTGTGACGAGCAACTGGAGAAATGCATCTTTCCCGAGCGCATCATTTCTCTTGTTTGCTGCATTCGCCTGGTTCTGTGCAGCCTCATACTCAGAGAGTTTCTGCACAACGCCGCCGACGTTGATCGTATTCAGTGGGTTTGAACTTGCCACGATATCTCCTCCTCAAATCGCTCTAGACGCGATAATCAACGCCATCTGCACCGGCAGCGCTGCCGGCTTCCTGTGCCGCGACAGGGGCAAGGCCCTCGATATCATCGAGGTAATCATCCGTATCTCCGCGTGCATAGGTCTGCGTTTCCCTGCGGCTGCCGCCGCTTTGCTGCCATGCTCCCTGCCCTTGTCCCTGCGGCATCTGTCCGTCTGCGAGACCGGTATAGACACCTACGCGATCCACCTTGATCCCCTGATTGCTCAGTTCCTGCCGAAGCTGAACAAGTGAATTCTCAATCACATTGCGGACATGCGCATTGTCGCTGTGGAAAGATGCCTGTACGGCACCGTCTGACCCGACTGCTACGCGGAGCGTGAGTTCACCGAGATGTTCCGGCTTCAAGCGGATAACCATCTGGGTATCGGTCAACGTACGCAAGAGACGTGCCTGTTCCACAATCTGACGCGGAATCTCATAGTCCGGCTGCGGTCTCGTTTGCGGTTCCTGCACAGGCTCTGAGGAAATGATCTCCTGTGTCTGAGCAGGTCCTGCTCCACTCTGCGCGGCAATCGGCTGCGCGGCCTGCGGGGCTGTCTCCCATGTGCGCACCGCAGTCTCAAAGGGCGCGGCAGCAGAACGCGTCTGCTGTGCCCCGTTCTGCATTGGCTGCTGTTCCTGCTTGGTACCTTCGTCTGCTGCTTCACGCTGCATATTGTCGTGGCGCATGGTGCGCTGTGCGAGTACATCAAGCGGATTTGTTCCATCCGCAGTCTCACCTGTTATGAGATTCTCTCCGACAAGCTCCGCCGCAGACTTGCCCTGCACGGGCATAGATTCTGCCTGCGCCAATGCTTCCGGTATCACTGCATGCGCTTCGGCAGACACTTTCAACGGCTGTCTGACACCTGCCTGCTGCAGCACACTCTCTGCAGGGACTTTAACATCCGCGGCAGGTATATTTTCCACGACCGGTGCCGTATCGGTATTCAGCACTGCACGAAACTGTGCAGTCGATGCCGGATCAAACGCGGTAAGGCGCAGAACCGCCTCAGACTCGGCTGACTGCAAAAGGGACTCATCCCCTGTCGCCCCCTCTGTGACAAGAGGCTCGCCCGAAAGTGCCAAGAGGAAATTCCGGCTCTTTTGCCCCTCTTCCGGCATTTGCTGCAGAAGGTTTTGTACCGCGGTCTGCAGCTTCGTATCACCAAGCTGCTCCGCCGTCAACTCATAGCGTTCGAGGATATCGGCGAGCGCTGCGTCTAGTCCTTCGTTGGTATCCGCAAGTGCCGCATCCGTATTCAGCAGCGCTGCAAACGCTGCGGCCGCAGTATTCGGAAGTACCGCCGCATCTGCGGATTCGGATGTCGGCGATTTTGTCTGCATTGGTTTTTCATCGACAATTTTCGGTGTCTTTGCCGGCACATTCTGCGTGTCCTGCGAAGACGCATTGATATCCGCCTCCGGCACATCTGTGTTTTTCACTGACTTCACAGCGCCGTCACGTGTTTGTGCCTTTGCCGCATCTGCATTCAGTCCCTTTTGCAGCGCGCCAAATGTATCGCTGAACGAATTCTTCCCTGAGGTTGTCTGCGCACGATTCCCCGCGGATACTGGGCGCACCTTCGGCGCTCCGGCTCCAACAGAGGTCCCATCTGCTGTCGATACAGCCATGAGATTACCAGCATTCATCTACACATCACCTCTTCTAGTTTGTTTATCGGAACGAATTCATTTTTTCTTAAACTTTTTTTGGCATAGCGCATTTCAACGCGTCGCCAATAGTTTCCGCGCCAAAGAGCTCCATATCGCCGAACTTTCCCTGAAGCTGACGATAGTTTTTCATGGGCAGGAGAGCACTGTGAAACCCGAGGCGTCTTGCCTCGGAAACGCGCAGCTCTGCCTGCGAGACGGCGCGCACCTCCCCGGAGAGCCCGACCTCGCCGCACACGACCATATGCGGACGCGGCAGCCGTCCCGCAAAACTCGATGCCATTGCAACGCTGAGCGCAAGATCCGCCGCAGGCTCATCGAGACGGATACCGCCCGCGACCTTTACGTAGACGTCGGCAGCGCCAATCGGCAGCTTAACCCGCTTCTCCAAGACAGCGAGGAGCAGCTGGATCCGCTTTACGTCGACGGAATCCGCTGTACGGCGCGGCGGCTGATACGGCGTCGGCGCGACAAGCGCCTGCACCTCGACGAGCAGCGGCCGAGTCCCCTCTACGGTCGGTACAATGATTGAGCCGCTCTCCATCGCCCGCTCCGAGAGAAAGAGCTTCGATGCATCCGGCACATCGACGAGACCAATGTCACGCATCTCAAAGAGCCCGAGCTCATTCGTACTGCCAAAACGGTTCTTGACAGCGCGCAGCACGCGGTACTCAGCATTGCGCTCGCCCTCGAAATAGAGTACGGTGTCCACGATATGCTCGAGAACGCGCGGTCCCGCGAGACTTCCGTCCTTCGTCACGTGGCCAATGACAAAAACGGCAATCCCCGCTGTCTTTGCCACACGCATCAGTTCCATAGCGCATTCCCGTACCTGTGAGACGCTGCCGGGCGCGCTCTCGATGTCAGGGCGATACATCGTCTGGATAGAGTCGATGATGAAGAGTTCCGGCTGCTCATGTTCGACGTGGGCACAGATCGCGTCGAGATTCGTCTCGCTGACGACGAGTAAACCATCTGCAATTGCCTGCAGCCGATCCGCACGCATGCGGATCTGGCGGGCACTTTCCTCCCCTGTCACATAGAGAACGCGGCGGCCTGCACGCGCGATATCCGCCGAGACACGCAATGTCAAACTGGACTTGCCGACGCCCGGATCGCCCACAATGAGGACCATTGACCCTGGGATCACACCGCCGCCAAGCACGCGGTCCAACTCGCCGGACCCTGTCGAAAAACGCGGCAGATCCTCTGCCGTAATGCTTCCAATGGACTGCGGCGGTTCCGTCTGCAGAGAACCAACGCCCCTGAGCTTTTCTGCGTCGAACGAGACAAATTCCTCTGTCATAGAATTCCACGCGCCGCAGCCGGGACATTTTCCCATCCACTTCGGGGTATCGTAACCGCAGTTTTGGCAGACATACGCCGTCTTTTTCTTCTTTGCCATAAAAACTCCTACAACGAAAAGGGACTGCCTATTACAGTCCCTTCATATTTTGCTATTTCAGCAGGCGCACACCCGAGCGCACAAGCCAGCAGAGCGACCATCCCAGATTGAGGAAAAAATTCCCCATGCGCGCACGACGCTTTGCCGGTGCAAGAACATTGCACCCATGCTGCTCATACCTCATGATAGGACGCCTGCTTATCACTCTTGACACGCTTATTGCGGCGCGTGTCCTTCTTGACAAAGTCGAGTCCGTCCCCGGCCTTGCGCACAGAGATGACATCTCCGGCCGCGAAGTCCCGCGCGAGGATCCGCTCTGCGAGCGCATCTTCGATGTTTTTCTGAATGGCACGACGGAGCGGACGCGCACCAAGCTTAACGTCTGTTCCCTTTGAGATGAGTACGCGCTTCGCCGAAGGACTGACCTCGATGTTGATCTCCTGCTCCGCGAGACGTTTCTTTACGTCGCGCAGGAGGAGGTCCACGATCTTTGTGAGCTCCGCCTCACCGAGCGCATTGAATACGATCATATCGTCTACGCGATTGAGGAACTCCGGTCGGAAGAGTTTCTTTACCTCCTCCATAACCCGCTTCTTCGCACGCTCCTCATCCGTCCCCATCGCCTGCTGCCCGATCGAAAAGCCGATCGAGCCAGTCGTGGAACGCAGATGATTTGCACCTGCATTCGAGGTCATGATGATAATCGTATTGCGGAAATCCGTAACGGTTCCCTGACCATCCGTCAAGCGGCCGTCTTCGAGCACCTGCAGAAGCATATGGAATACATCCGGATGTGCTTTCTCCACCTCGTCAAAGAGTATGATCGAGAACGGCTTCTTGCGGACGGCATCGGTGAGCTGACCGCCTTCCTCATATCCGACATAGCCCGGAGGAGCGCCAACGAGCCGTGCCGTCGTATGCTTCTCCATATATTCGGACATATCAAAGCGTATGATCGCTTCCTCCGAACCGAACACGCTCTCTGCGAGTGCCCGTGCAAGCTCCGTCTTACCCACCCCGGTAGCGCCGAAAAAAAGGAAGGAGCC
>ERZ772917.2080-NODE-2080-length-10362-cov-33.162511_pt1 | contig 10362 bp, 8 predicted proteins | sample MGYA00511187_ERZ772917 | MGnify/ENA primary metagenome ERZ772917 (study PRJEB29015, sample SAMEA2737925) | human oral metagenome | biome: human oral; feature: human-associated habitat; material: dental | place: China | collected 2012 ... | reverse complement strand
AAGCCTTATGGGCCACTCGAGCGTAGCCATGACGCTCAACGTCTATGCCAGCACCAACCCGCAGGCAAGGGCAGCGGCAGGCGCCATAGTGGCAGACCTCATGTCTCAGCGCTAGCGATTGGTGTGGGTTCTGTGGTCGAGCAGCTTAGAGCAACTTAGAGCAAGTTGTTGGATGCTCGAAGCAGAACCCACCACCTCACCTGGCATATGCTCCGACCAGATGAACCAAGCAGTCGAGCAAGGCCGGTGAGGACTAGGTGAACGAACGAATCGCAAAGGTTGCGTCCCTGCGGGATAACTCTCCCCTCGCCGACAGGCCTGAGTGGCTCAGCCCGAAGGACCTGCAGGAGGTCTTCGGCATCGGCAGGTCGAAGGCATTCAACGTGTGCAACGCCCTCCCCCACATCTACATCGGACGCTCAATCCGCGTCAACAAGAAGACCATCGCGAAGGAGCTCATAGAGAAAGGGAGGTTGCCTTAGGAGTACGATTCAAAGCTCGCGCTCGGTCCATGCGTTCGACACTGTCGGGATGTCAAACTAATGAACCGTCTCCAACAACAACTCGATCACTCTGGGTCGCCGTGCCGGGCTTGCCCAGATGTCTGTCAAAGGGGGAGGCCTTTCTCTCCCTCGGCTTCTCGTCTATCCAATCGGGACGCACTTTGGGATAGCTCCTCCTTAGAAGCAACAGGAGATCGGGAAGCGCCTCCTCAAGCGCCCAGTCGAACATCTCGCCACCGCTCTCGTTGGTGATGAGATTCCGAAGCTCCGGGCTACTCCCGGAACGGCTCGGGTCTACAAGGGACGCGAAGACTCGCTGTGCAATCTCCGTAAGCGGGGTGTCTTGCTCGACGAGCCTCACCGCGTCGACGACCCCGCGGACATAGCCAATCGCAGCAGCGACGTCATAGTACCTAGCGGGCATACTGAGGGTCTCTGACCGCACCTTGTGGTCCATTCTCCCGTGGAGGAGGTCGAGCGCACGCATGGTGACGTCGCCAGCCGTGCGCCCGCAGGGTTCGCTCGCGTCATGCCAGACGATGCGCTTGTCGACGGACTCGACGGAGGCGCCGCACCTCAGGCAGGTGCACTTGAGGTTGCGGTCATCCGCGCCGCAGATGCCGGGCAGTACCTCATAGGAGAAGTTCCACCCGCGCGGGCCGCGCGGGTACCTCCTATGGCACTCTGCGTGCTGCGCCTTGAAGCGCTCGAGCGCCTCCCTCTCAGGCTCGGTGAGATAGATCTCGAACTTCAATGGGGCTGGCTCGGCGGTCTCGAGGTCCCACTTGAAGACCGCTGTCTCTCCGTCCTTGTTGATCCAGGCACTCCTAATCGCACCTTCACGACGCAACCTCTCGAACTCTCCATCAAAGAAGGCCTTGAGCTCCCCATAGTCATCGAACTCGTGGTACTCCTCACCCGTAGCGTGGTGCCAGCACACGTGGCCGTGCCCACCATAGAAGTACCCCCTCAGGAAGCCTTTCCACCTCTCGCCCTCGGAGGGTCCCGTGACCATGACTGCCTTGTCTTCCGGAGTGAAGGAGATGAACCTTCTCGGGTCGTCCGGGTCATCGAAGTAGAGCCTCCCGCACTCCTCGCACTGGTAGAAGGACTGCTCGTAGAACATAGGCTCCTGGTACGGGCCCAGAGGTTTGCCGAGGGCCTCCCTCTCATGCGCCTCCCAGTAGTCCTCCCAGTCGACGTCCGAGATCATGTACGCCTTATACGGCAGGAAGTCCGAAGTATCCGTTATGAGGTGACCGCATTCGCACAGGAAACGCATGATGGCTCCTTGTCTGTAGGTACCTTTAGCAACATGACCATAGCACCGTGACCGGACATAATTTGCATCTTCGTGACCGAGACGCCCCGCCGAGCATCGATCGACGCCCCGTCACCCCGCCCAAGGGCAATTCTTCGATCCCCTTCGGTCCCCCTGCGGGCGAGCCTCGCACACCGTCGCGGGCCCCTCCCACATCCCGCTCCCGGTGACGTCGGCGCGACTGCCCAGCCCACCCGTGTCGCGCCGACTTGCATGGCCCGCCCCCAGGGGGACCGAAGGGGATTCCCCCGCCTGACCAGACGGGAGGACACGACATGCATACCCAGATGACGCTTGACCTCGGCATCGAGGAGAGGGTGGACGTGAGGAGCCTCATAGTCCACGGGGACATCGAGCGCGAGGCACCCAAGGCCAAGAGGAAGCAGCCTGCGCCCGAGTTCGAGCGCGTGCTCGCGGACGGCGCGGACGGCGCGTTCAGGCGCAGGTGCGGCAACCGCTCCCAGATGCTCGTGCTGCTCATCACGCAGGGGCAGTACTACGTGACCGACGAGCGCACGGGGAGCCGCCACGAGCTGACGACCGCGAGGCTCGGCTCCTTTTGCAAGGGCACCACGGGCGACGCCCTCACCCCTCCATGGAGCCGCCAGCCCCTCCAGGCCTACGACTCCAAGGGGCGCGCCGCCGTGGTCGCCCTGCTCAACAGCGGCGACTTCCGCGAGATGTGCAAGCGCGACATGGTGCGCGTCGAGGCGTGGGCGGCGAGCCGCATGGGCGCGAACGCGAGGTGGAACCTGAGCGGCACATGGGAGCAGGTGAGCCTCGTCTGGAAGCTGGTCGAGCCGACCATGGGGCACAACCACTGCCGCGAGGCGCTCAGCGCGGTGCTGAGGCTCACGTCCTTCTACGGCGAGGGGCACGACGAGGCGGCCGCCGAGTGCTTCCGCGACAGGCTCTACGTCTCGCGGTTCGTGGAGTCCATGGGACGCGATGTGACATGCGACCTGCTCAGGGGGTACCTCGACAAGAGCGCCGAGCACCCGAGGGGAGGCACCGCAGACTTCCTCCCCCCGTCTCGCGTGCGCCCTGCACTCCATGGAGTGGCGCGGCATCGCCTACGACCCCCGCCGAGCCTGCGAGTACGCCCTCTCCCTGCCCGCCCAGCGCCGCCGCACGCGTTCCCACAACGTGCAGCTGTGGGCCGACGCCATCGACATGCAGCAGCGTATTAGAGGCAGCGTCGAGGACAGGTATCCCGCAGACCCCGACGCGCTGCTCGCCGAACTTGAGCGCGAGCGCGAGATGCGCCGCCATGAGGCGAGCGACGAGGCCATCGCCCGCAGGGCAGCGGGGCTTGACGGCAACGGCTTTGAGTCCGACGGCTACATCATCCGCCCCGCCGCCACCGTGCGCGAGATTCTCGAGGAGGCCGCCGCGCAGCACAGCTGCGTGGCGTCCTGCATCGACAAGCACGCGCAAGGCCAGACCGACCTCTGGCTCATGCGGAGGGTCAGCGACCCCGACTCCCCGCTCGTGACCGTCGAGATGCGCAACGGAGCGGTCCGTCAGGCGTTCCAGAGCCACAACAGGCAGGGCACCGCCGCACAGCGCCGAGTCCTCAAAGACTGGTGCGAGACCATGGGCTGCCGCATGCCGACAGGAGGGAGGATGCGCGCGCTGGGGGCGTAGCGCGGAAGACCAACACGGCGCGGGGGGGAGGGGCGCGACACCCCTCCCGACGTGCAGTTTTCATGGAGACGGAGCCGCGAGGGCGGCGCGCAGGCCATGCCCCTGCGCGCACCGCCGCCGCATGGCTCGTGGGGGGCTCGCCATGGGCGCGACGGCGGAATACCACGTCCCGGGCGGAGAATGCCCGCCGTCATGGTAGCCTGGACACGCTGCGACCGAGTCGCTCCCGCGAGCGGTAGTCGCACATACATTTCTGCCGGCGCTGGCTGCCGGTTCCACAACTTCCTTGTCGGCAGCAACCAAGGTGTCGCGTACTCCGCAAGGCCTCGTCAAAACATGGTAGGTCGTCGGCCACTCGAACCTTACTCTGACCTACTCTTACCAACCCTTACCAGAGGGGCAGAGCGCAGCGCACCACCGGTCCTCGGGGGCGCGCGGATACCCTAACCTTACTCTTACCTGCTCTGACCTACTCTTACCTGCGAAGGTCATAGTACTGAGACGGGTCGAGCGGGTTGGAGCCGTGCCAGGCAAGCAGTCTCTTGTCCACGAGCGCCCGGAGGGTCTGCCTGGAGACCTTGACGCTGCGCCTCAGGTGGCCGGCCAGCTCGCTCACGGTCACGCGTCCCCTAGCATACACGTACTGCATGGCCGCGAGCTCGTACTCGTTCAGGGCCTCGAAGGCCGTCTGCCCGATGCCGTCCATGAGGGCGTCCTCGCGCCTCAGCACGCGCGACGTGATGCTGTTCTCCAGGGTCAGCTGGACCGAGGCGTCGTTGGGCTCCTCGAAGATGGGCTCGTTCAGGAAGAAGCTCGCCATCTCATCGTAGATGCGCTGCACGCCCTCGTTGAGCTCCCTCACCCAGCCGAACTCCGTCAGCGTCCTCGCGATGATGGGGTTGCGCGCCCACCGCGTGTGACGCATGTTCTCGAGCGTCACCACGTTGGGAAGCTTCCCAGGGCTCAGGATCTCCATTCGGTCGTCGTACATCATCACGCGGATGTGGTCCCCGCTGTGCGCGTAGTTGCGGTGCGTCACCGTGTTGACCAGGCCCTCGAACCAGGCGAACTCCGGGTACTCGGGGATGACCCTGAAGCGGCCGTCGTCACCGAGGTACTGGAACTCGCGCAGCTGCTCGGAGATCATCGCCTTGGCACCCTCGATGACCTTGGGCAGGGGGCCGTCGAAGGTCCGGTCCTTGACGATGTTGAGCCTGCGGCCGGTCTCCATCTTGCTGCCGTCGAGGCGCACGACGCGCACCCTGGCACAAGGGATGAACTGCGTCGGATGTTTCGCGAAGAGCAGGACACCCGCGTTGGTCAGGTGCCCGTCCACGAGCATGCTGCGGCTGCGCAGGACCTGCTCGTCGGGGACATCGGTGCCGAGCTCCTCCTTGTAGCGAGCCATGACCTCGGGGTCCACGTCGTCGATGCTGGAGCGGTCCGCCACCTCGTCCTCGAACCTGCGCTGGTTCTTGTCGTACTCGAGCGCGGTGATCCGGTCGTGCCCGAGCACGACGCTCCTGTCGCCCTGGCGGAGGAATACGGCCCTGTCGCTGCGCCTGGCGATTACGTGGTCGGTGGAGGGCCTGATATCCAGGACGAGGATGAGGTCGTCCTCTCCGCGCGAGTTGGTGACGGCGACCTCCTCGGCCCTCACTACGGGCACAGGCTCGCAGCATGCGAGCGGGGCGTGCCTGAAGTCCTCTATGTCGCGGGAGTTGCTCCGCCTGAAGCCCGTTACCTCGCCGTCGTCCTCGATGCCGATGGCGAGCTTCCCGCCAGCCGCGTTGGCGAACGCGACGATGTGCCTCGCCGCGTCGTTCGGTTTGATGCGCGCACTCTTGCGGTCGAAGTACTGGTTCTCCCTCGCCGTGGCGAAGGTCGCCGGGTCGTTCTGGCCGATGGGTTGCTGCATGGTGCCTCCTGTTCGCGTGAAGATACACTCTACAGCTACCTCGGGACATCAATCCCGGCGCGGCCCGCTTCGCGGGCCGGGTCTCGCGGTCTTCCTACACCCCGGCTGCGCCGGGGATCGTGTCATGTCCCCTATCCTCGCCGGACCGTCGAAAGCCCGCAGGCACACAAGTCATGAGAACGACTCCTGGCCCTCGGACCGGGGCAGCATGGCACAGGCTCCTTTTAGGCGGCAGGCACCCCTAGCGCCGCCTCCCGTCGCCTGGCGCGACATGCCCTGCGCGCGCCGCGCCCCGCCCGCAAACGGGCGCGCTCCGAACATGACGCTTGCCTTGTCGCCCCCGTCCGAGAGAAGGAAGGCCGACCCTCAACCCGACCCGAAAGGGGCACGCCATGAGCACCAGCACAACCGCAGCGCCGACCGCCGCCATCCGCGAGAGGTGGGAGTCCGAGTCCCTCGTCACGGGAGGCTATGCCCGCGACTGCATGGCCGTCGCCGCCGAGACGCTCGAGCACGTCGGCTTCTCCCACGTCGACGCCACCCCGTGGGAGGACGTGCTGTCCTGCATGGAGGGCGATCTGCCCGTGACCGTCTGCGTCCTGCCCGTGCCCACCGAGGGGTGGGAGCTCACGCTCGACGACGTCTAGGGGATGTGTGACGGTGAGGTCGCCGCGCGCGGCGCCGCCATGTGCGTGTGCTCCGCCGTCATGGCGGACGTCCCCCTCCCAGAGCACGCGCGCTTCGACGTGATGAGCGTGTGCCTCAACCTCGGCGCTGGGCGCATGCGCGTCCACCACGTCCGCGGGGTCTGGCAGGGGTAGCCGTGACCGCCACAGGCACCACCCGGGAGCGCTCGCCACCAGCGGGCGCTCCTCCTTTGTGTGGAGTTTATGCAGGTCAGGCACCGTGAAGGCACATGGCAGGAGCCGAGCCACGGCGGAGGCCAAGCCCCTCCGCCGCCCGTCCCGCACGTGCAGGCACCCCTAACGCCTGTGGAGACGGGAAGGGATCTCTCCTATCTCGCCTGTGGCCTTCCGTGCACATCGAACGCAAAAACTCTCATCCTCAAGAGCTGTCCCACGTTCGTTTCAGAAGCGAAGACGCAATCGAACTCGTTCTTAGTAATCTCTTGCAAGCTACGAAACAGCTCGTCCTTCTCTAGGCAGGCCCTCACCGAGCTGACGACGCTATGGAAATCTTTGTTCTTGGAGAAGACTATCAACGAGGCCTTGCTGTCTCTCCAAGTCAGGTAGCCGTCAAGCTGGCGAATTGCCTTTCTCAGCTTGGCCGGTCCTTTCCAAATCTTGCACTCAGCCACGAAGGCGGCCCTGTTCTCCTGCTCGATGCAGATATCGGTCTTCCCGTTCCCCCTGAAGCACTCGCCGCCCGCCGCACCATGGAAGTTCCCATTGAGTCCTGCAAGCAACACATTCCGGTAGTCCTCCTCGCCAAACCCCGCATACGTGTCGGGCGTCCTCTCGAAGGTCGCGGATGTATGTCGAATCACTGACAGGATGTCCTCGTACTGGCGATCCGATATCTGCCAGTAGTCCTCGTTGTCGTACGAATGGGCAATCGGCATTATCCTGCGCTCCATCCGCACGGCATGCTCCCGATAGGACGAGGGCTTAATGGGAATCTCCATGGTCCGTGCCAAGCATCCAAAGAGATCCGCCTTGTCCCTTCTCTCCTTCACCCACTTTTCAGTCCATCCGCGAAGCTCGGAGTTGAAACGCTCTAGGTCAGCATTCACGTAGCTTGCGCCACACCTGAGCGTCGCAAGGTCCCCCTGCGCCCTCTTGAGGAACTTGTCGACCGCGTCAGCGCCTCTGAGCTCGTCAACTGGGTACGCATACGAGAGGCGAATGAAGGAGCCGAGGATCTCCGCGTCTGGATACCCCGAGGTCGAGAAGGTCGAGGCCCGGCACTCGAAGAGCGACGGGTCACCGCTGAACGGATAGGAGAACGACGCCTCGAAGCCGTCGACCTCCGTGGGGCCATCGATGTTGTATCGGAAGGTGTCCGTGATGGTTACAATAGCCCTTCCCAGGCTCCTCTTGGTCACGTCCTCGTCATCGATGACGAGCGGCTCCATCTCGTACTTCGCGTAGTAGTTCTCGACGAGCAGGTCCTCGTCGTTGGCTAGGGCTTCGTCATCCGTGAGCGAGTCGATGTCGTCGTGAAGGTCCCTGAGCCTGAAAGACAGGACCTGCTGAAGGTCCTTCCCCCAGAATAGCGACTGGTGCCTCCGCATGCTATGAGAACATCTCCAGCGCGATCGCCCTGAGCCTCAGCAGCATGTCGCGCATCCATGCCTGCGCCTCCGACCAATCCTGCTCGTCGTAGTCGAAGTCCCGCCTCAACCAGAGCGCCCGGTACTTGGTCGACGCGTCGAGCTCCGACCACATCATCTCGGAACCCGGGTCGGAAAGCAGAGACTCAACCTCCGCCCTCCTCGCGTAGAGCCTGTCGTAACCCTCGCCGGATGGGAAGTAGATCCCGGAGTCGGCGTTGTGATCGCGCCTCCCGGCACGGTTCTCGAGGTGGCAGTTCCCGAGGCCGATGCCGAAGGACGCCCACCAGTCGCTGTTCTGCATGCGCTCCGTCGGGTCGCCGAAGGCGTCGACGAACGCCTGCGACTCAGCGCAGAGCTCGTAGTATCCGTCCCAGTACGCCAGCCTGAAGCGCTCCCGCTCGGTCTCGGCCTTCGTCTCCTGCAGCTGGGTCCTGAGGTCGTGCAGCCTCGGGCCGTCCTCGCCGAGCCGCATGTACCACCAGCCATTCGCAGCGTTGAGCGAGGACCCCTCGAGTGCGAAGAGCCTCACGAGCGCGGGTGATGGGCTCGAGAACTCCTGCCCGTTGGGCAGCAGGATTGCCCCGTCGGCGGTCACGGTGGCCGATCCTCCCCAGCGCGGGTGAGCGCTCGTGAGCACGTCCCCCTCCCTGATGAGGCCCGCGTTGAACAGGTCTCTGAACGTGACTGTCTTGCGCTGGGGGTCGCCCTTGCGCTCCAGAAGGTACGCCTTCCTCGTCGCCTCGTCCATGGCTGGGATGGGCCAGACCTCGAGTGCCCTCTTCGTGAGGAGGCTCGCCCGGTCCTCGATCGAGGCCGGCGTCCACTCCGTAGCGTCGTGCAGGGCGCTCGAGATGGTGATGTACTCGTTGTCGTAGCCGCCGATGGCACGGGCCTTCTTCTCCTCGAACGTGCCGTCGGATAGCTCGGAGTTGTACGCCGTGAGCGTGAGGTTGCCCAGGTTGTGCAGGAGGTGCTCGAACCCTTCGTCGTCGACGTCGCCCAGCATCTGGAGCCACCCCTCGTGCGCCCGCGCGTTCTGGGGCATGATGTGCTCGATCGTGTACGAGCCGGTGGTGAAGTCCCGCTCGTCCTTGGGGTGGTAGCTGTTTTCCAGGCGCGAGAGCAGGTAGAGGGAGCGGCGGAAGTGGTAGGCATCGCGGGTGCGGAGGTGGTCCGAGAACTCCGCGTCCGTCGGGAAGCGCCTGGCCGTGCCAGCCTCGTTCAGCAGGAACGCCTCGAATGCCTCCACGTAGCTCGACCCCTCGTCCTCCTGCACGCGGTCGAGGCGTCCGATGAGCGAAGAGAAGAACTTCTGGAGGCTGTTGGTCGGGCAGTCGCAGACCGTTCGGCGGAAGAGGTAGCTCTCCACGGTGGAGAGCATGGAGAGGAGGCCCTCCCTGCCGAACGCGTTGCTGCGCATGTCGTCGAGCATGGACATGAGGAGCGGGTCCACGACCGAGATGTCGAGGCACCTGATACGCTTGAGGAGCCTCGCGACATCGAGGTCGTCGGACCTGCCGCCCGTGATGTCGGCGTAGTAGCAGGCGAAGCGCCTGAGCTCCTTGAGGAGGTTCTCGACGGGAACGGTTCGCCCGTAGCCCTGGGCTTCGAAGTGGCGCTTGAATGCCTGGTAGACGTCGCGCCGCGTGAGCGGCTCCGGAGCGTAGAGCACGGTGAGCCAGTCTCGCACGAACTCGTCGAAGACCGAGTCGTAGGTGGACGCGCCGAGTGCCACCTCGATGGGGCGCCAGTACGTCTGGTAGAGCTCGTCCTGCCTGGGGTGGCCCATGAGCACGAAGTTGCGAATGAGGTCGGCCGAGGAGAGGTCCTTTCCCGTGGAGTTCATGGACTCGAAGATGAGCTGCGGGTTGTCCTGGCCCTGGGTGAGCGAGATCGAGACCACCTCGAGCCGCTGGATGCCTGCCCAGACCACGTTCGGGTCGTCGATGCCGGCGACGAGCCCCTCGAAGAACCTCAGGTTGTGCAGCAGGCGCTCGGATCCCTGGTCGACCTCGACGTCGGGGTTCTCGAGGTTGTCCTCGAGCGTACGCAGGGTGGCCCGGTCGCCCTGCGAGAGCGAGAGCTTGTAGTGGTCGTCGCCCGCCTTGTACTCGTCGACGAGGTAGCCGCGCCCCATGATCTCCTTGAAGGAGAACGCGAGCGGGCGCTCCGGGTGCGCCTTCGCGTACCTCGCGAGCGCGATGACGAGCAGTGTGATGGTGGTGATGCGCTGCTGGCCGTCGATGAGCATGAGCGGGGTGATACCGCCCGCAGACATCGTGCCATGCTGGATCCACACAACCGAGCCAGTGAAGTGCGGTGCCCCTGCGCCTCGGCCAACAGCGAGGATGTCCTCCCAGAGCTGGTTGCAGTTGTCCTCGTCCCAGGAGTACGGCCTCTGGAACACCGGGATGACGAAGCACGTCCCGGCACCCGTCATGAGCTCGACTATCCTGCGTGGTGATGCGTCCATTTGAATCTCCTGTGCTTGACCCATACAAGAGTGGCTGTGATACTCCCTCGATTAGCGTGCAATGATGCTTGTCATAAATGCATGTTCAGCTGTGCTATTGCAAGACTTCTATTCATGCCTCCCGCATTTCCAGAATCTAGTATAACCCACGCCAATTAATGCCGGCCTTGGGTCAGGCGCTGGCCTTGGCCCTGCGCCTCCTCC
>ERZ772917.2079-NODE-2079-length-10363-cov-2.733896_pt1 | contig 10363 bp, 6 predicted proteins | sample MGYA00511187_ERZ772917 | MGnify/ENA primary metagenome ERZ772917 (study PRJEB29015, sample SAMEA2737925) | human oral metagenome | biome: human oral; feature: human-associated habitat; material: dental | place: China | collected 2012 ... | reverse complement strand
GACGATGGCGGTGCCGGCAGCGCCCAGAACGGCTGTACCATGTTGGTCCACGCGTCGCCCCATGCGATAGCCATGCCCGTAACGGCAGGATCAACACCTATCTTCTCGCCTGCCGGCATCATGATAGGTCCCTGCACCGTCCACTGTCCGCCGCCCGAAGGAACGAAGAAGTTTACGATACCTGCGGAAAGGAATGTGAACAGCGGGAACGTAATCGTATTGGATATGGTTACGAAGAATTCGCTGATAACTCCCGCGAGCGAACCGCCTATGGCGGCGCCGTCGGCATCTTTGAGGCAGAATGTCATCATTCCCATGATTCCGGCGTAGAACGGGAACTGCAGAATAATGCCCGCCGCACCCTTGGTAGCCTCTTCTATTGCCTTGACGTAAGCGGCAGGCGTTTTGTGACAGGCTATGCCGAGGATCAGGAATATGAAGTTAACCGTGTTGAGGTTGATGTTGGCACCGTTCTTCATGAAGTATTTCACGAGATAGATAATGCCGGCGATAACGATTATATAGCTCAGAACAACGCTCTGCTCGAGCTTTTCGGCCGGAGTTTCCGGTTTCTTGAATACTACTACATCATCCTCAAGCAGTGCGGGATCGACTGTGATTGTCTCTTCGGGTGCAGGATGGATCTTAGCGAGGAGAAGCGGAAGAACCACAAGGATTATGAGGCATATGATAAGGTTCCACGGTGAAAAGATCGTTTCACCGATAGGAATGACGCCGTGGGAATAGCTGCCTACCGCCCATGTTCCCTCAGGTGTCGTTGCGGTAGCTATCGTAAGAGGGATCGATCCTGAAAAACCTGCGTGCCATACTACGAAGCCGGAATAAGCTGCCGCTATAAGCAGCCTGTAGTCGACTCCCTTTACCTGGCGCGCGATTTCCTTCGCGAGGATAGCTCCGACGACGAGTCCGAAGCCCCAATTTACCCAGCAGGCGATCGTCGAGAAGAACGTGACGACTATTATAGCGCTTTTAGGGCTCTTGGCGATGCTCGCGATTGCGGCAACAATCCTCTTGACTACCGGGGCATTCGCCATGGCGTTTCCGAGAACGAGTACGAGAACCATCTGCATTGCGAAAGCGAGAAGACTCCATACTCCGCCGCCCCAGCCCTGCTCTATGATCACGAGCGGATTGGCTCCCGTAGCCGGGATTGCCGCGACAAATACGATAATCGTCAAAATAATACAAAAGATGAACGGATCCGGCAGATATCTGTTGACCAGATGCACGCATCCGTTGGTGAATTTTTTGAACATGATGTCCCTCCTTAGAAATGAAAACAAATAATCACGAATAGATTATATTCCCGCATATACATTTTGTCAACAAAATAACAACCACTAAAAAAGCGTTGAAAATGGGTTTTTTCAACGCTTTGATAATTTGCCTCCCGTGATTTATCTCTGCGAAATCTCAGGCTTATCCTGCCAGCCGCGCTTGACTATCTCGGTGGCGATATAACTCATTACGTGCTCGGCGTAATTCCCCGGTCCGAAACCGGCATCGTAGCCGAGCTCCTGTGCAAGCTCATGTGAAATGCGGGGTCCGCCGCACGTGAGCAGCACTTTGTCCCTGATTCCCTCGGCCTCTACGAGCTCTACCATGTTGGTCAGATTCATGACGTGAATATTTTTCTGTGTAACGGTCTGCGACACGAGAATTGCATCGGCATTGACTTCTTTCGCCTTCGCGATAAGATCCTCGTTAGGAACCTGTGAGCCGAGATTATATGCGACGACATTCTTGAAGCGCTCGAGCCCGAAGTGTCCGTGGAAACCTTTCATGTTGATGATAGCGTCGATACCTACCGTATGCGCATCCGAACCGGTCGATGCACCGACTACCACTACATCGCGTCCGATGTTGTCCGCAATGTACTGTCCGCACTCCTCCCTGTCCATGACATCGACCTCGACCTTTACCACCTTGATTGAGGTGTAGTCGACCGTATGCTGGCACTTTCCGTAAAGAACAAAGAACGTATAGCCGTTGCCCATATCGTGAGAATACGTCACGTTAGGCTCGTCGAGACCCATCTTCTTCGCGAGCTGTCGCGCGGCTTCGTTTGCCTCATCGCCGTAAGGAACGGGGAGAGTAAACATGGTCTCCATCATGCCGTCGTTGAGTGTATCACCGTAAGGCTTTACTTTGGTAAGATCTACTGCTGTTGTTGCAGCCGTATTGCATTCTGACATTATTCCTCACCTCCCAGCATAAGCGGAATGAACGGATTGAAGTACTTATCGTCCTTGGCGCAGACTCCGTCAAGTCCTTTACCTCCGTTCATAGGTCTCTTTACTCCGCCGAACTTGCCCTGTTCGATCGTACTGAACAGGCCGTCCTTCTCAACCTCCGCGAGGAGCGCGTCAGCCTTTGAGAGAACGAGCTGCGCCCTCTTCTGCATGATGCCGTCCTTCTTGAACTCTACATCGGAGCCGATGCTGCGGCAGTTATTGAATATATACTCCGCGTTTTCTATCGATAGGTATCTGTCATGCATATGCGGTGTATGAACAGCCTCAGTCAGCATTCCGAGGAGCTGCAGCGACTGTCCGGACCATACTGATACGAGATTGAACAAAGCATCCTGAATTTGGCCCTTGTAGATATTTCCCGTCATGAACTTCGTAGGCGGCATGTACTTGAGGTTTGCGTTCGGAAAGAGCTCCTTGGCCATCACCGCCTGAGCGAGTTCGTAGAGGAAACCGTTTTCCGTGTCGGGATCCATCTCGAACGCGTGCCCGAGACCCATCTGCCATTCCTGAATGTTCGCAAGTACCGCAAACTGTTCGTTTATGAACTGTGAGGCCGTTACGGTATGAGCCGACTCGTACGCGTCGTCGGTAGTAAGATAATTATCCTCGCCTGAGTTAAAGATGATGCCGCAGTATCCGATGATCACACGGCTCATGTACTGATCGACGATCGTCCTTTGCATATTGATATCTCTGAAAAGAATGCCGTAAATAGCATCGTTCAGCATTACGTCGAGCCTTTCGAGCGCACCCAGCGCGGCGATCTCAGGCATGCAAAGCCCCGATGAGTAGTTGCACAGTCTGATGTATCTGTGAACTTCCTCTCCGACCTCGTCCAGAGCCCGTCTCATTATACGGAAGTTCTCCTGCGTAGCCCACGTTCCACCGAAGCCCTCCGTCGTCGGTCCGTAAGGAACGTGGTCGAGGAGCGACTGAGCCGTCGATCTTATAACGGCGATGATGTCAGCGCCCTGCCTTGCGGCCGCTTGTGCCTGGATGACGTCCTCATAGATGTTGCCCGTAGCTACTATTACGTACAGATAAGGCTTACGGCCCTCTCCGAGTCTCTCGAGCATCTCGTTTCTCTTTGCCGTCTGCGCACTTATTTTTTTGAGCGTCGCATGAACCGTCGGCATTATCGCCTTCTTGGCATCTTCTACGCTCGCCGTTTCGAGCTTGGTTATATCGAGCTCTCCGGTCGCGACCTTCTCGGCAATTTCCTGTGGCTGAAGCCCCGTACGGATCATTGCGTTTCCGATCCAATATGCCACGCCGCGCGGAAGTCCTCCCGCAGCCTGAACCTCTTCGACCACAACGTTGGGAAGCGGTGTTTCTACGTCATCAACACCGTCAACGCCAAGCAGTCTCAGGATTGTTCTCTCCGTGCTGACCGTCGTATGCGCATCAATAAAGTCCTGCATATCGCGCGCGATATTCCTGGCATGTCCGCGTGCACTTTCGACCAGCTTCGGATCAAGATTCAATTTGCTTTCCATCTTCTTGTCTCCTTAGAGTTGCTTAAAGAAAATTATTTAATATATTTCTGCGCGCCTTCTATTATCTCTTTGCTGATACCGAGCATTTTGGCAATATTGAGCGCGTCTTTCGGTATTTGCCGCTTCCCGTCTACGAGGTAAAGGCGATAATCCATATACTTGGATATAATGTTTATTCTCTCCCTGCGCGTCGCTTCCCTGAGCTCTCTGTCCAAAAGCCTGAAATCGACGTTTGCAAGGCCTCTCACCTGCATATTCCTTACGCCTTTCTCCTCCGTCACGGTTTCGAAATGCGTCGTGATCAAAGTTATATAAGGTTTCCGAAGCAGGTATTCGACAATGCTCTTCGTCAGAGCGAGCCCTTCCACCGGATTCGTACCGCTCGCTATCTCGTCTATCAGTATAAGCGATCTGTCCCTGGCGTGAGTGAGTATCTCGTTGAGTTCCTCCATCTCGCTGCCGAAGCTCGACAGGCCGCGCTCGACAGATTGGCTGTCTCCGATGAGAATCTGCATAAAGTTTGACAGTCCTATCCTTGCGCTTCTGCAAGGGACAAAATAGCCGTATTGGGCAAGAACAGGCACCAGGCCGGCAAGCTTAAGAGATATTGTTTTACCTCCCATGTTCGCCCCCGTTATGCACGTAACCCCCTCCGTCAGCGTAATGCTCACGGGGCAGTATTTTTTGCCCTTCGCGGTCAGGATGTCCTCTACGGCGAGATTTCGGCCGTCTTCGATCTCGATGATGTGTTCGTCCGTTATCTCCGGCTTTACACAATCATGTCTGATTGCGTACATCGCTTTTGCCATCACATGATCGAGGCGCCCTATACGTTTGAAATTCTCGAGTAAAGTATCCGCATCCTCTGAAATGCGAGCTGAAAGCGCACTTCTTACTTTCTCTTCCTCATCGTCTATCAAAGCGGTAAGCTCCTCCGATTTGCGGATGAGATCGTAAACCTCGGCATTCGCTGTCAATGCGAATGTCACCGACATGTAGTCCTCCGAAACCTTCTCGAGCTCGTCAGTTTCCATCGCCTTTGCGAGGCTGTCGCTCGATTTACCGATTACTATATCGAATTTCGGAGTCAGTACTATGCCGTATTTTCTTTTTAATTCTTCTCCGCGCCGTTTGTTTATCCGGCGCGTTTCCGTATCGGCGGCTTTCTTCTCCCTGCGGTATTCCGCAAGCTGTTCCGAAAAATCGTCATACAGATAAAAAGTGTTCATGCGATCATGTCTCGGATCGAGTACATCCAGAAGCCCCTCGGTATCGAGAGGAACGAATTCCTCAGGCACGCCGCAGCCGGCCCCCATAATTGCCTTACGTATCGCCGCGGTATTGAGAAGCGCCGACTTCAGCTCGTATATTTCGACCTCCGAAAGCACGTTTGAGCCGCTTTTCCTTATTGTGTTCGTTATGTCCTTTGTGACCATGAAGGCCTCGAGTATAACGCCCACAGCCTTGGATTCCCCTCTGATAAAACCGACCATGCTCTCGATCTTATCGAACTCCTGACGAAGCTCCTTCTCCTGACCCGGATAAAACGGCTTAGTCTCCTTGACCTGTTTCTGTCCGAACGGAGTCTGTATGTCCAGCGATCGGATAACATGGTCATAGCCCGTCTCGGATCTCGTCCTGAGATTGGCCAGCCTTCTGTTCGAGACCTGCTGCATCATTAACCTCCTTCGGCTGCACTCTGATGCTCGACTACACTCTAACGTCTATTATCGGCATATCCGGCAATGCCCTGCGCATCGCCTCACATAACTCGCCGCTGTCAAATGAATACCCTTCCGGCGCAAACGGATTTACGGTAACGGCTGCAACTTCGATGTTCTTCAGAACCCTGATACTGAACCCTTTCTTCAGATACTGCCTCCATGTAATCGAGTCGACAAAGATCTTGGTCGGATCCTTCAGGACAAACTGTGTCCTCTTGAATTTGGCAGGTTCTATATCCGCTATAACGCTCCCGGTGAACGCTCCCGGAATATACACATACTGTGTTTCCTCGTCTATCGCCTCGTCTATGAACCTACCGGCGCCCAACCCCGTCCTCAGATCGAGCTGCCGCATCTCACCGTTCTTTACCGTCATGATCCTGTCATCCGACAGGTGTTCTTCGATAAGCACCCTTATGTCGCCGTCCTCGAGCTCGGGAAGGCTGTAAAGGCTCACGATATGAGAGGTCTCGTTTACTACCGTCCTGAGGCTCCTCGACAGGACAGCCCCTGTCGAAAGTATTATTGCATCGGACGTTTCAGGTGAAGCGATCGATTTTCGGTCTATTGCCCCATCAATGAGGATGAGATCAACACCCAGACCGAACATCTGCCTGCACATCCGCTTTGTGTCGGCTGTTGCGACAGGTCCCGCTATCTGCACATATCCACTTTCGCAAACCCTGCACAGCAGCAGTTCTCCGATCGACGTCCTGTATTTCGACATGCTCAGGATCTCGAGGCCGGCCTCTGCAAGCTCATATAGCTGAGTCGGCACACTTACGATCGTATCTTCGTACAGGTATACCCTCGGCTTGTCGGTATTCGTCACGAGATCGGTCGTTTCTCCGTCTCTGCCTGTAGATGTAATACCGAGCCTTATGCTCTCGTCTTCGGCTTCTTCGATCAAATAATTGAGCGCCGTAGTCTTTCCGGCGTTCTTGGCCATACCGACTATAGATATGGTCTTGTATCTGGTTGAAAGTTCGCTGAGCAGACCCATACTGTTCCTTTATATTACAACAAATTACTTTAAGAGCAGAGAAACGCGCAAAGCGTTTTTCTGCCGGTCATGACATTATACTGTCCTTTATTTGTGCTCGTTCCTCTCGTGTCTTGCAAGATGAGCAGGCTCCATGGATTTGATCCGGAGTCCTTCGCCGAGAGCCGATACGCCCGATACCTTAATGCCCTCCTTGCCGTTCCTGTAGTTGAAGTTGCACTTAAGCTCGGGAAGATGCGGCTGCGTATACGTCGTGATAACGCCCTCGTAGTTTCTGAGTATAATCTTGTCAGGTGTTTCGGAGATCACGTACTGCGGCATTACCGGTGTCTTTCCGCCGCCTCCCGGAGCATCGATAACGAATGTAGGTACGCAGTATCCCGATGTATGACCGCGGAGCCCTTCCATGATCTCGATGCCCTTTGCCATCGTCGTTCTGAAGTGCTCGATGCCTACCGAAAGGTCGCAAATGTAGATATAGTAAGGCCTTACCCTGTTCATAACGAGCTCGTGTACCAGATCCATCATGATCGACTTGTCGTCGTTGATGCCTCTGAGAAGTACGCTCTGGTTTCCGAGAGGTATACCGGCATCGGCGAGCTTTCGAAGCGCTTCACGCGAATCGGCGGTTATCTCCTGCGGATGGTTGAAGTGAGTGTTGAGCCAGATCGGATGATATTTCTTGAGCATATCGACGAGCTTGTCGGTTATCCTCATCGGCATAACTACAGGCGTTCTCGATCCGATACGAACGATTTCGACATGGTCGATCTTGCGCAGTTCGCTGATGATGTACTCGAGAGTATCGTCCTCTACAAGGAGCGCATCGCCGCCGGAAAGGAGTACGTCTCTGACCTCAGGTGTTCTCTTGATATAAGCGATGCAGGCATCGATATCTTCCCTTGATCTCGCTCCGTCCGTTTCTCCGGCAAGTCTTCTTCTGGTGCAGTGTCTGCAATACATTGAGCACTGGTCAGTGATAAGGAAGAGAACTCTGTCCGGATATCTGTGCGTCAGCCCCGGCGCCGGGGAATCCGCATCCTCGTGAAGGGGATCAGCGTCATCGGCAGGTGACCTGTGCATCTCGGCAAGTGTAGGAACAGCCTGCATCCTGACAGGATCCGTCGGATCGTCGGAATCCATCAGAGAAGCATAATAAGGTGTGATGCCGACTCTGAAACCGCCGATAACCTTCTCGATATCGGCTCTCTCCTGCTCATTCAGATTAACTACCTTTGCTATGTCGTCAACCGTCGAAAGCCTGTGTGAAACCTGCCAGTGCCAGTCGTTCCACTGCTCGTCCGTAACATCCTTAAAAAGAGGAATGTCCTTCCAATTTCTAATTGCCATGATAATCTCCTTTTTCATTTTGTACCGCCCGCTCAACGAAAGAAGCGGGCGGCGCATCCTTACTCTATTAAAACCAGCCTGTTTACTGATACTAAGCGTACATCTCCTGGAACAGCTTACGAAGTCCCTCATGCTCTCTGAGCTCCTGAAGAGTGATCTCTGCATGACCTGCGGTGTAGCCGTTGCCGATGATCATGTCGACGTCCTTGCCTACGCCCTCGGCACCGAGAGCTGCCTTTGTGAAGCTTGTCGCCATCGAGAAGAAATAAACGAGTCCCTTATCCTTCGTGCAGAGGATGGAAGCCATCTCCGTATTCTCGATGTTTACTACGTTGATTACCACGTCGCAGAGCTCTCCCTTCGTGAGCTCATTGACCTTCTCGTACATACCGACGGCATCCGTCGCGTCATGATGGAAATAATCGTCGGCAAGATTGAGAGAGCGCGCTCTGTCCTCCGACTTCTGCGAACCGGCCGCACAGATGACCTGACCCGTAACGCCGGCTCTCTTCTTCGCCTCGTACAGGCAAAGAAGTCCTGATTTCCCGCCGCCGCCGATAACGAGAACCTTCATTCCCGGACCAACAAGCTTTGCGGTCTGCGCAGGAGCACCTGCAACGTCGAGAGCCGAAAGTGCAAGTCCCTCAGGCATATCCTCAGGAAGCTTTGCGTAGATGCCGCTCTGGAAGAGGATAGCGTGTCCCTTGATGTCAACCTGATCTATAGCCGGTCTCATAGCGACGATCTCGTCGATTACGAGCGGAGTCAGCGAGAGCGATACGAGCGTAGCGATCTTGTCACCCACCTTGAGGTCGCCCTTCCAATCCGGTCCGATCTCTTCTACAGTGCCGATGAGCATTCCGCCGGAGCCCGTCCACGGGTTTTTGTGCTTGCCCGCCTTGGCGACGATCCCGAGCATCGTATTCTTTATCGCCTCGATGTCCTCAGCCGAAAGATCATCTGTCGGCTTCTTGCCGCATGCGTGATCGACTACCGACGTAAACGATGCCGAGTCGATGTTCAGAGTCTGAACGTTGATCTTGAGTTCGTTGTTGTAAATCTCCATATCGTTGTCGATAACATCTGCCGGCTGCGGGAGAACTCCCTTCGGCGAAATAACCCTGTGTGTTCCGTAAGGATTGCCACCTGTTTTCATAGTATTTTCCTCCTAAAATAAATAATGAACAAAAGTATGTGCGCCCATATGTTCCCGTGGCGCGGACTAAACATGTATATATTATAATTCAACGACTTTTTTGTGTCTACATTTCAGTCGGTTCCAACCCGACCATTAACAAAAAAATCACAAGCGAACCGTTTTGTGTTCAACGGCGCGCCTGTGTGAACCGCGTTCGGTGCGTCAAAGTCCGTACTTGTTTTTTTTCCTTACGAGCTGAGTCTGACTGATGCCTATCGCCCTCGCCGCCTTTCTCGTCGAGCCGTATTTTTCGAGAGCGTGCTTTATTATATTCTTCTCGAAATTCTCGACCATAGTTTCCATATCGATATCCTCCGAGTCGTTTTCCTCCTTCGAATTCGGCATGACATTCATGTCAAAGACGTCGGAATGCAGCTCCCGCATAACGTCGAGCAGAGATATTTCTTCGTTTCTTGACGATATCATGAGGCGCTGTACTACGTTTTCGAGCTCCCTGATATTTCCCGGCCATTCACACTGCCCGAGATAGTCGAGTGCGTCCCTGTTTATTGTTCTTTTGATCGAAAACCTCTGCCCGTACGTCTCGAGAAAATGCCTCACGAGCGCGGGAATATCCGCCGTCCTCTCGCGAAGCGCCGGCACTCTGATACGCACGACGTTCAGCCTGTAATACAGGTCGCGTCTGAAGCCGCCCTCGTCGATAAAATCCTCGAGTTCCCTGTTTGTCGCCGAGATTATCCTGACATTCGTTTTGATCGGAGCAGTACCTCCGACCCTGAAAAACTCTCCGTCCTGTATGACTCTGAGGAGCTTTGCCTGCATATCCGGCTGAAGCTCGCCGATCTCGTCGAGGAATATCGATCCGTTGTCCGCGAGCTCGAAATATCCTTTCTTTCCACCCGTATTCGCACCCGTAAACGCCCCCTTCTCGTAGCCGAAAAACTCGGATTCTATGAGGTTCGGCGACACGGAGGCGCAGTTCACCTTGATAAACGGCTGCATATTCCTGTTGCTGTTTTTGTGTATTATGTTCGCAACCTTCTCCTTGCCCGCTCCCGTTTCCCCGGTTATCAAAACGTTGCAGTCGTATTTTGATACCGTCATGACCTCGTCGAGCACTACCGACATGGCATGACTCTCACAGACAAAGCCCTCCATTACAGTCTGCCCGGCAGCCGATGCTTTCATCCTGCGGCTCCCGGTACCGGAAGCGTACGACGGATCGTCGAGCAGCCTCACGCTCGTCTCCTCGGCGCCCTCTATATACGGTGCAAGATCGCGGACTATCTCAAAGTCGAAGGAGTCGTAAGCCTCCAGATAGCCGTCGGCGCATCGTATATCGAGCTGTCTCGATA
>ERZ772917.2076-NODE-2076-length-10370-cov-4.297334_pt1 | contig 10370 bp, 9 predicted proteins | sample MGYA00511187_ERZ772917 | MGnify/ENA primary metagenome ERZ772917 (study PRJEB29015, sample SAMEA2737925) | human oral metagenome | biome: human oral; feature: human-associated habitat; material: dental | place: China | collected 2012 ... | reverse complement strand
GGCGAGTAAGAGCGGATAGCCCGACCCGAAGCCGCTTGCGGCGAGGGGCACGCCCAAAAAATGAAAAATTAAAAATGAAGGAATGAAGACCGTCAGTGCGAAGGAGAATTACGAGTCGAAACGTTTATTCTTGGAGGCGTCGGAGTTTTTGTCTCTCGCCCACGATCCATATCAGGTCGTCTTGCTGCAAGACGGTGCTTGCCGAAGGTGAGAGGATACGCTCCTTGCCTCGTTCTATTGCCACTACTATACCGTCGGTATTTTCGCGTATCTTCGAGTTGCGTATGGTAATGCCTATCAGGTGGCTACCGGGATCGATAAAGTGCTTTTGTACCACGATGTCGTCCAGATTAAAGTTTTGGTGGACGGTCTTCTTTTCGTTAAGGAACTCTTTTTTGAACTGCTCTATCACCTCGTCGGTGCCGAATACTCCCACGTGGTCGAGGGGCATTATCTTGGCGTCGGGACCGGGCGAGTATATGATACTGTCGCCGCTTTTGATATAAATGACATTGATGAGGAACTCTTTCCGCCAGTTGAGCTCACCCAGAGTACGCCCTACATATTGTGCATTCTTGGGTACTTCCAAGTCGGTAAGGTGAGCGTCCCAAGCCGATACGTCGTCGATGGAGTTTCGCAGCCTCTGCCGTATGTTCTGTATGGGTTCGTTCTTTTTCTTCTCCGCAGCCTCCCTGACATTGAGGTTGGTAACAAATCGGGTCTCGATACGCTTGTAAAACTTCTGCATATATTTCGACAATAAAAATATTGCCACCACCGTTATAGGCAGAAATATAAGTGTCTGCCCGACGCTGAGGAACTTACTTACCAGATATCCTATCAGTATTATACCGATAATCATTCGCGATACGGCGAGTACGGATAGCTGCTTGTTGTTGTATTCGGGGCTGTCCCACAGCTCTCGGAGGGTTATGTAGTTGGGCTTTTTGTACATCAGAGCCCAGATGAAAGGAGCTGCCACAGCCAGAGTACCTATCATTGCAATCCATTCGGATATGTTGCCGTCGAATGTCTTGTGCAGAAAAGGTACTATCAGATACGACGACAGCAGTATGATAAATACGACCACTGTACCGTTGAGCAATATCGTCTGCAGACTGCCTTTGAGGAGTTGTCGCCACTCGGACTGAGAGCCGAGCACTTGCGAGCTTGCCGAGTAGCTGTTGAGTTTCTGCACGAACTTGGCGGGTAATATTTTCTCTATAAACAGATACACTCTGTCGCTGTATTTAATCATATAAGGAGTGGTGAATGTGGTGATGGCTGATGCTCCCACTGCTATGGGGAACAGAAACTCGTCTATTACCCCCAGCGACATACCCAGAGTAGCTACGATGAAAGCAAATTCGCCTATCTGTGCCATACTCATTGCCACCTGTACGGCGTGTTTTAGCGACTGCCCCGAGAGCAAAGCTCCGAGGAGCGTTGCCGAGAATTTACCCACTATGACCAGAAGCACCACCAGCAACACGGGTAAGCCGTATTGTACGATGACAGCGGGGTTTATCATCATACCCACCGATACGAAGAATATAGCCCCGAACAGGTCTTTGACGGGTTTGAATATATGCTCTATACGCTCTGCTGCGAGTGTCTCGGCAAGTATAGACCCCATTATGAAAGCTCCGAGTTCGGCAGAGAACCCCGCTTGTGTCGCCACTATCACCATACCCAGACAAAGACCTATCGACAGGATAAGATACCCCTCGTCGTCGAGGAGGTTTTTTACCCGTTTCAGGAAAGTAGGTATGACGAATATCCCCAGCAGAAACCAGAGTATAAGGAAGAAACCGAGTTTCAGTATGGTGAAAAGCATCTCGCCACCCTCTACGCTCTGAGTAACGGCGACGGTCGAGAGCAACACCATAAGCAAGATGACCACTATATCCTCTACCACCAACACCCCGAAAACGGTCTTTGCGTAGTTTCTGGACTTTATGCCGAGTTCGTCGAAAGCCCTGATGATAATAGTGGTGCTCGACGATGCCAGCATACCGCCCAGAAAGAGGCAATTCATAGTGCTCCAACCCAGTGCCCTGCCCATAAGATAGCCTGCGACGACGATGACCAATATCTCCACTATGGCAGTGATAGAAGCCGAAGCCCCCACACGCATCAGTTTCTTGAAGCTGAACTCGAGCCCAAGGCTGAACAGCAAAAAGATGACACCTATCTCGGCAAGCGTCTCCACGTTGTGAATATCGGTAACGGTCGGCACTATATTGATATACGGACTCACCAGAAAACCTGCAATGATGTATCCGAGTACGAGAGGTTGTTTTAGTTTTCTGAATATCAGAGTAACCATTGCGGCTACTATCAATATAAGCCCTAAGTCCGATATGAGAGGCGTAAGAGAGTTTTCCATACGAGTGGTGCGATACTTTATTTTTTTGCAAATATAGAGAAAATAATTATATTTGTGCCTTCGTAATAGGATAAAGCAGGGAATAAGATGGCACGAATTTTGGCGATAGATTATGGGACGAAGAGAGTAGGGGTAGCCGTTACCGACCCGTTGGGAATGATTGCAGGGGCACTCGCAACGGTGGAGACCCCCCGCATATTCAATTTCTTGAATGAATATTTGACGGTAAACGATTGCAACAGGTTGGTGATAGGTTATCCGCTGACGCTCAGAAACGAGCCGGCAGAGGTAACACGTGAGATAGACCGATTTATAGAACGTTTTGCCTCGCTGTATTCCTATATAGAGGTGATAAAATACGACGAGCGTTTCACCTCGAAGCTTGCCTTCGATACCATTTTGGCGAGTGGTATCGGACGCCGTAAGCGTCGCGACAAAGCCGTAATAGACCGCATCTCGGCAACTATTATCCTGCAGAACTATTTGGAAAGCATTTCTGTTTAGGCGGTTTGATGGCAAAAGAAAATTCACTTACAACGGCTGCCGAACCTCTTGCCCTTTTATAAAATTAAACGGTGTTTGGAGGCAAAGGAAGGGAGCGGTAAACAAATTTGTTTGCTGTTTCGTCTCGTGCAGATGATATGCAAATATCGGATAACCCCCCTTCACGTGTAGGAGACTTTCCTTCAGGTGTAGGAACTCTTCCTTCAAATGTAGGAGACTTCCCTTCAAGTGTAGGGGACTTTCCTTCAGATGTAGGAGACTTCCCTTCAGATGTAGGAGACTTTCCTTCAAGTGTAGGGGACTTTCCTTCAAGTGTAGGAGCTATTCCTTCAAGTGTAGGAGCTTTTCCTTCAAATGTAGGAGCTCTTCCTACAAGTGTAGGAGCTTTTCCTTCAAATGTAGGAGCTCTTCCTACAAGTGTAGGAACTCTTCCTACAAGTGTAGGAGACTTTCCTACAGATAATTTTATAAAGAAATATGGTTTTGGGGAATGGAAATACGGATATTTTTGCCTCCATTTATGTTGTTTGGGGCATATCCGAGGTGATTTTTTCTTTTCCGTTGCCTGTTGTCATCAATCCTATCATCATAATGAGGGCGGTAATGATTATTACTTGAATAATTAGCGAATTATTTACCAGATTGGTGGTCTGCCCCACAGGTATGGATATGAAAAGTAAGATTGTTATCAACCCGCGAGGAGCGATAAAGAGTAGGGGAAAAACGTTTTGTCCCGATAGCTTGAGGAATATGAACCGAACCAAGAATATACCGCCCGAAATGGCAATAGCCCATACGAGCGTATTGGTGTTTAGTAATTCGGATGTTTCGATGAGGTAGCCGAAAAGCAGGAAAAACAGCGAACGGATAGAGAACGTTATCTCTTTGGTAAGTTCTTGTAGACGGCTTACCTCTTTTACCAAAATTTCGGGACGTAGTCTTTTCATAAAACGAAAACGCTCGAACTTGTCGAGATTGCCTATGAAAAGACCTAACACAAAAATAAATATCAGTGCCGGCAGATGATACATTTTTGCTATTGTATAAATCAATATTATAAGTAAAATAATGGGCAGAAACTTAACGTGATGCTTTATTTTGCTCAGCAGAAACGATAGTCCGAGTGTGGCTGCTACTGTTACAACGAGTATTATGACTATTTGAGCACCGAATTCGGTGAAGGAGCTCAGATCGATAACCTCGTTGCGTACTACGAAATTAAAAAATATTACGCCAAAGATATCCGACAGACTGCTTTCGTATGTTACGAACTCGCTGTCTTTCGTCGGTAGGTTCTGCGAACTCGATATTGCAATGGTGCTGCTGATGACACACAGCGGGATAGCATTGAGCAGCCCTGTACGGAAACTTATTCCGTCGAAATGCTCGAAAGCCATAGCCAGCAGCATACTCAGTAGTATTATCGGCAAAAGAGCTACTACCGTACTCCGAACGATAAGCCCGAGTTTAGAACGATTCAACTCCACCTCGAGTGAGCCCTCGAGAACGACGAGGATAAGTCCTACCGTACCTATTACAGGCAATATAGGCGATAAGTCGGGGATATGCAACCCCAAGAAGTTTGCCCCCTGCCTTGCAGCCCAGCCGACGAGCAGTAGCAGTATTACCGACGGTATACGGGTCTTCGGCGAACTGACGTCGAAGATGTAAGCTATCAGCAGTAGCACGCAGATAGATATGATGATGGCACTTGTCATTGGCTGTAATCTGCTTTGGAGAACAATACTTTAAGTAATTTATTTCAGATAATCTATTATGCGTTCCAAGCCGATGCCGTTGGAGCCTTTGAGTAACACAGCCGTGTCTTTTGGTGGGTTGGCTTCGAGGTATGCCGATAAATCGTCTACCGTAACGAAAGTTTTGTAGCCGCTGTCGATGCCCGCGAAGATTTCGCCGACAAGTAATACCTCGTCGATAGATAGCTGGTTGCGTATGATATTGACTATATCTTCGTGGTCTTCTACAGCAGTGTCGCCCATTTCGAGCATATCGCCAAGTATCACCATCTTGTGCGGATACGGGAGCGAATTGAAGTTGCGTAGAGCAGCTGCCATACTCGACGGATTGGCATTGTAGGCGTCTATTATCAGATCGTTACGGTCGGTCTTCATATATTGCGACCGATGATTTTCGGGTATGTATCCGCACAGTGCCTCGTTGATATCGTTTGACTCGACTTCGAAAAACAGCCCCACTACCACAGCAGCAAGGAGGTTTTCGAGATTATAGCCGCCTACCAGATGAGTCTTTACGCTCTGTGCCACTACAAAGAAACGTTGCGAAGCCCACGAAACCGAAATACACGGATTTTGCCCTGTAATATATCCGCTCACATCTGCCTTATCGTTGTTTATGCCGTACGAAATATTGCCTATTCCTTTTGCCTTCTCTACTATGTTGGAGTTACCTATGTTGATAAATACGCGTCCCTTATGTTCCCGCAGATAATCGAAGAGTTCCGTTTTTGCCTCTATTACTCCCTCGAACGAACCGAATCCTTCGAGATGTGCCCTGCCGAAATTGGTTATTATACCGAAATCCGGTTGAGCGATGTCACACAACGAGGCAATCTCTCCCTTATGATTAGCTCCCATCTCTATTACTCCGAATTCGTCTTCTTCGGTCAGTCGCAATAGCGTTAGCGGTACACCGATGTGATTATTGTGATTTCTTTCGGTATAAAGCACTTTATATTGCTTTGCCAGCACCGTTGCAATCAATTCTTTCGTAGTGGTTTTGCCGTTTGTACCGGTAACGGCAATAATACGTGCTTTCATCTGTCGGCGGTGATGTGCGGCAAGTTGCTGCATAGCTGTCAGTACGTCGGGAACTACGATATAACGATCGCCGGCAGCAACATCGGGGTCGTCTATCACGGCATATTCGGCTCCGTTTTGCAGAGCTTTTTCGGCAAAACGATTTCCGTCGTTATTCTTACCTTTGAGAGCGAAAAATAGCGATTCGGGCGGGCAGCAACGGCTGTCGATAGTAATATTCGGGAATTGGCGGAATATCTCGTAAAGGCTCTCTATGTCGTGCATCTTGTTATTTGTGTGTACTTATTTGCTATGTCTCGGTTACTGCTTTTTACCTTGATTGGCGACGGCTTCCATTCGTTTTTTTATCTCTTCGGGGTCGCCGAGGAGATAGTCTTTGACCATATTCAGCTCGTCGTCGAACTCAAACACGTACGGTACAGCCGTAGGCAGATTTAGGTTTATTATATCTTGGTCGGATATGTTTTTCAGATGTTTGATGATGCCTCGTAGCGAGTTGCCGTGAGCCGCTACTATTACTTGGTCATAACAAATCAGCGAAGGGAAAATCACCTCTTCCCAATATGGCATCGTACGTTTTACGCAGTCTTCGAGTGATTCGGTATCGGGCAGATAAGCCTTTGGAACGTCCGCATAACGAGGGTCGCCCGCTGCCGAACGCGGGTCGGTACGAGGCATAGGCTCAGGGGGTATGTTGTAGCTGCGTCGCCAGATAAGTACCTGTTCGTCGCCGTACTTGGCGGCTGTCTCTGCTTTGTTTAGTCCTTGCAAGTTGCCGTAGTGTTTCTCGTTGAGTCGCCACGATTTTGCCACAGGTATATAGTCGAGGTCCATCTTGTCGAGTATCACGTTCAGAGTTTTGTTGGCACGCTTCAGGTACGAGGTAAAAGCTTTTTCGAACCTAAATCCTTCGTGGCGGAGCAGCTCACCCGCTTCTATTGCTTCCGATACTCCGTGTGGGGTGAGGTCGACGTCTGTCCAACCGGTAAAACGGTTCTCTTTGTTCCAAATGCTCTCGCCGTGCCTTATCAGTACTATTTTTTTCATAGATATGAGATTACTATTAATTGTTTTGTTTCGAATGTGTTAATTTTTTTTCTTTTTTTGGGGGGCAAAAGTAAACAAAAAATTTTATTTCCACAATTATATTTTTTATAAACAAAATATAGAGGTCTATTTTCGGTGAATGTGAGTCATTAGCTGATGATACCATTTTTTAGAGCAAACTTGATTAAATCTACCATGTTTTTAAAGCAGAGTTTTTCCATAATATGGCTTTTGTGACTCTCTACCGTCCGTTGACTGATTTTTAGTTTGTCGCCTATCTCACGTGCCGTCAATCCTCTGCATACCATCTCTATTATTTGTATATCTTTTGTGGTCAGTCGGGTTGTCTCCTTAATACTATCAAATTTGGCTTCAGCATCGGATGGTACTTCCTGTTTGCTGCCTGCAATGTAGACTTCGTATATTATTTTCGATATGTCTTTGCCATAATAGGGTTTACCGCTGAGTACCGACTTTATGGCGTCTACGAGGTCGGTCTTTGCGGCTGTTTTGCTCATATAGCCGTTTACCCCGAGGTCTACAAGCTCCGAAACTATTTCGGTAGAGGTGTCTGTCGTAAGCACGAGTATCTTAATATCGGGGTAGTCTCGCAAAATGATTTTTGCTATCTCTATTCCATCTATTTCGGGTATTATTATATCGAGTAAAATCAGGTCGGGTTTGGTACCGTTTTTCAGATGAATGAGCAGCTCGTGTGCAGAACTACACTCTGCAATGATTGATATATCGGCAAAACTCTCTTCGATAGCGGCTCTTATGCCTAAGCGAAACAGTATGTGGTCGTCTACGATTATTACTTTACTCATAAAGATTGTATTTTTGGGTGTTTACTAAATTTTTTTTCTCAATGTAAAACCGACGGTTGTCCCTACCTGTTGCCTGCTCTCTACTATCAGACGACTTCTGTTCTTCTCGAGCATGTCGCGGCACAACGCCAGCCCGAGTCCTGTGCCTCTCTCTCCGTTTGTACCGAAACGTACCTCTACTTGCCCTTTAGGGTTGTCTATGGCGGCTAATTGCTCGGGTGTCATACCTGTTCCGCTGTCGGCAATCGATATATTGGCGTCGTCGTCGCCATCGATACAGTTGATATCGATGGTTTTCCCTTCGGGAGTAAACTTTATGGCATTGTTTATGATGTTTTGTACGACAATGCCTATCATTTGAGGGTCTGCATATACGATACACGAATCGGGTAACCGTGTGTTTATTATCAACGATTTGTTCTGTGCCGCTACCGAGTATAGTTTTGTTTTTTCTTCGATAATAGGCACTATATCGATATTCTGTGGGGTATACTTTATATTATTTGCCTGCATACGAGTCCAGTTCATAAGGGTTTCTATGGTAGCTACCTGCTGTTGTGTGTTGTCTTGCAACAGTTTGCAGAGTGTGAGTATATCCGTATAGTTTGCCCTTTTTACCTTGTTTACGAGTACATCTGTTGCCAACTGTTGAGCGACAGCCGGCGACTTCAGGTCGTGCGATATTATTGAGAATAGCTTGTCTTTGGTGGCGTTTAGTTGTTCGAGCCTCTCTCTTTGGCGGGTTAGTTTTTTGTCAAGATACAGTAGCACTATTATCATTACAATGCCGGCAATAAGTACTGTCATCACTATGATAAGCAGCCTGTTGCGGTTTTTTATTTTTACGTTCTGTAGGGCTATCTGTTGTTCTTTCTCTTTGGTCTGGTGCTCTATCTGCAACTCTTTGGTACGGAGTTTTAGTTTCTCGTCCAATATGGAGTCGAGCAGTAATTGTCGGTCTTTGAACACTTCCAAGGCTGCCCGATAGTCGCCTTTTTGTTCGTATATTTGCGTACGTTTGGAGTATACCTCCGCCAACACCTGCCGCAGTCCTGCTTTTTTTGCAGAAAATTCGGCTTCGTCGAGCATATTATGTGCCTTTGAGTATTCGCCCCGTTTGGCATCTATATTCGCCAGATGTATCAACGATAGCGACAGTATCTCTATATCGTTGATAGTGTGTGCTAAAGAGTACGCCAATTTGTAATAGGCTTTGGCACGGTCTTGTATACTCAGCTCTTCGTAGCACGAGCCAAGATTGAAGTAAGTGTTGGCAAGCGTAGCGGTATCTTGCAGCTCTTCTTGTAGTTTTATGCATTTGCGATAACTATCTATTGCCTGTCGGTATTCTCCTTTTTTCTGATATACGTTGGCTATGTTGTTTTTGGCAATCGATATTCCCATTTTGTTTTTTGTACTTACTGCAATAGCCTCCGACTTGCGGTAATAGAACAGAGCGTCGTCGAAGCGTTTCTGAAAAAAGTTTATCACTCCGAACTGCATATAAATCTTTGCCTCTATCTCTTTGTCGGGAGTTGGTTGTCTGTGGTTACGTTCTGCTGCTTCGTTTAGGGTTGCTATGGCTTTTGAATAATCTCCGGCATAAGATAGTATTATGCAATACCCTAAGAGTAAGTTAGTCAGGTGGTGTTGCTCTTCGTTGTTTTGGCGGCAGTAATTTATTGCTGCTTTGTATTCATTGCACGCTTTGGCGAGGTTCTGTTCTCGCTCGGCGGCTTCTATGGAAGCAAAATATTTTTCAATCTCTGACGATTGTCCGTATAGGGTTGTATTCGCTATTAATAGTGAGATTATTAATGTAAATATTTGTCTCATAAAAATGCTCTATATTTAGCTTCCGATATGTTTTTACGTATTGCAAAGATAATATATTTTTGTATTTTTTCGGAAAATACGTAGAAAATTTGCAGAGTTCCGCAAAATATCTTCGGAAATTACTGATAAAAATACGTATATTTGCGTATTGCACAGTGTGTTTTTTTGTAGTAATTTTGCAACAAATTAAGAAAGTATATTATTTTCTTGATAGAGGTATATCTTTTAGTGAAAAGATAGGTTCGGATTAATAGAAGAAAACAGACACCTATATCATTGCTGTGAAGCAAACGACTTTTTTTCATAATTTATTTGTTTTGAGTTTTGATTTGATTATTGATTAGAGAAATTTTTTTCCTCTGGCAGAAAAAACCCGATATTGTGTTTTTTGATGTTTAGAAAATTTTAGTGGTTGTGTATATGAATTTATCGGGTTTTCTGTTTTTTGGTCTCTTGTCGACGATGAATCGACAATATTTAAAATCGATAATTCGCAATATTCAGTCCATTGGCTTAAATAGTATCTTTTATTGCCAAATTTGTAATTTGCTCCGCATTGCCGGTCTTTTTTTTACTTCATAAAAACATTTTGCTTCTGTTCTGCTCTTGCTTAATCGACAAATTAATAATATGAATAAACCGTTTTGTTTGCAAATTGAAAAATTTCATTACTTTTGCAATCCAAAAATAATATTTACAATACACACATATAATTGGTTTAATTTTTTTAATTTCAAATAAGAGTATGAAAAAATTGTTACTACTCTCGGCAGCAGTACTGCTGTTCGGAGCTTTTAGCTTAGAAGCTCAAACCCAAGACCCATTCGTATCGGTATGGAATACGCAAATTGAAACAACACGCAAACATGCTAGCGGTAGAGATATAGCAATACACGCTATCGGGACAGGATATACTATAGAATGGGTAGAATTGGATCCAAATGATGGTTCGGAAAAAGGTGCATATAG
>ERZ772917.2075-NODE-2075-length-10372-cov-20.279829_pt1 | contig 10372 bp, 8 predicted proteins | sample MGYA00511187_ERZ772917 | MGnify/ENA primary metagenome ERZ772917 (study PRJEB29015, sample SAMEA2737925) | human oral metagenome | biome: human oral; feature: human-associated habitat; material: dental | place: China | collected 2012 ... | reverse complement strand
GCCGTAGCGGCACGAGGGTGCCTGGGACCGTGATGCTCCTCCTGCCCCTGGGCGGGTCCGACCAGGCCCCGTATTGCAGGGGCTATGGTGGCTGGCGCCGGGGTAGCCGTGAAGTTCGCGGGGACGGCCCCGTGTGGGGCCGACTCATGCGTCAGCGGGTCAACGAGGACCTCACCCCGCGGCTCCACGCCTGGTGGGGCCAGCGCCTCCGTGGTCGGCAGGCACCAGCGTTCCGCGCGGGCGCTGTCCGCGATCCAACGTGTTACCGAAGAAGAAACCCGAGGGGCAGCGCTCCGCGCGGGCGCTGTCCGCGAGCTCGAGCGGTGAAGGGCCCGGCCCGGCGTCTGAGCTGTCTCGTCGAGGAGCGCGACCACCACCCCCGAGGACGCCAGGAGAGCAGCAGCACCATCAGACCCGTCCCGGCAGGAAACGCCTGTCGCCTGCCGGTACCCGGCCCCCAGCCAGACCACCAGCCCCGTCCCGGCAGGAAACACATCCCAGAGGACGCAAGGGGAGCTTACCTACCGCCCTGGAGCGCTACACCGCCCCGCTCCGGGCCACCTTTGCCCGATCTCACAGAGAGAATCACCGTGTTCTCCATTGACAACTCAGCGACTCGCCGGTGTGATGGAACCTACGGCTCGCACGTCGGCGGGCCATTGGATTGTGGACAAGGTTGGGCACGCCGTCCCCTGTACGACGCGCCCACCCGGATCAAGGATCTCCGTGCAGTTCAACGCGCTCACCAGCGCCCCGACCGCTCCAACCGCTGACGAGGCGGGCCCCCAGGACGACGTCGTGACGCCCCCGCCCCCGGCCGCTCCCGAGGTCGTCCCCACCCCCGGCCCCGAGGCGTCCTACCACCCCGCTCCAGCCCCTGCCCGGGACCGGCGTCGTCGCTGGCCGCTGTGGACCGCGGCGGCGGCCCTCCTGCTCCTGGGCACTGCCGCTGTGGGCGGCTACGCCTACGCCTCGCACTACTCCGACCTGGCCCTACCAGGTACCACGGTGGCCGGGACGGACGTGTCGGGCATGAACCGTCAGCAGATCGTCGACCTGGTCAACTCCAAGGCCGACGCCGTGACCGTGAAGGTCTCCGGCGACGCCACCGCCACCGCCTCCCTGACGGATCTCGGCGTCACGGTGGACGCCGAAGCAGTGGCTGACGCCGCCCTGAAACCCAGCGCCTCCTTCGGCTCCCGCCTGGTCGGCATGTTCTCCGACCACCCAGTGACGGTAGCCACCACCACCCAGGAGGACACCGCTGCCACCTACGCCAGCTCCCTCATCCCCTCCGACAAGGCAGCGGCCCACAACGCCAAGGTGACCCTGGGCGAGGACGACGAGACCTTTGAGGTCAGCCCTGGCTCCGAGGGCGTGAGCATTGACGCCTCCACGTTGCGTACCGCGGCCGAGCAGGCCGCCACCTCCCTGACCTCCACGGACGTGTCCGTCAGCTTCGTCACGGCCCCCCCGAAGGTCTCCGACGCCGACGCCCAGGCGGTCGCGGACAAGGCGAACTCCTGGGTGTCCCAGGACGTGACCATCACCGCCACCACCACGACCGGCTCCGGTGACCAGAAGAAGACCGAGGAGGAGTCCTTCACCGCTGACGCCTCCACCAAGGCCTCCTGGATCACGGTCTCCCAGAGCGGCGACAACCCCCCGACCCTGGGCGTGGACAACGCCAAGGTGACCACGTGGGTGAACGAGCAGGCCGACAAGGTCAATGCCGAGCCGGTCAAGGGCCAGCGCAACGTCAACTCCCGCGGGGAGGTGGTCGCCACCGCCGTGGAGGCCAAGGACGGCACCACCGTGTCCAACTCCGCGGACGTGGCCTCGGCCATTACCAACGCCCTGGGCTCGGGTAAGGCATACACCGGCTCCTTCACCACCAAGACGATCGAGGCCACCTGGGAGGAGCGGAAGATCGCCGACGGCGCGGAGAACCTGGTCTACCCGGCCGCCGTGGGCGAGAAGTGGATCGACATCAACCTCTCGAACAAGACGGTCACCGCCTACGAGGGGGCCACCGTCGTGCGTGGCCCCGTGTCCATCGTGGACGGCGCCCCGGAGACCCCCACGGTGACCGGCACGTACCACATCTACCTTCAGAACGCCACGCAGACCATGCGCGGGCAGAACGCGGACGGCACCCCCTACGAGGCCGAGGGCATCCCCTGGATCAGCTACTTCTACGAGGGCTACGCCCTCCACGGCGCCCCGTCGCGCTCCAGCTTCGGCTTCTCCGGCTCCCACGGCTGCCTCAATATGCCGGTGGGCGAGGCCAAGTGGATCTACGACTGGGCCACGATCGGCACCACCGTGGTCTCCCACTACTGAGAGCCTCCTGTCGTCTGGGCGTGACGGGACCGTGATCGTATATCACGGTCCCGTCACGTTTTTCTCACGGTCTTATCTCGATTGCCGACTGACCTGCCGCTCTGCGCCGGACGCCACATCAGGGGGAGAGTTCTGGTACCAGATCCTGGTCCCTGGCCGTCTCCCCAGTGAATTAGTATGTCTCACGCCCCCTTCCCCACTTCTCTGCAAGGAGCCTGATGCGGCATGGACGACGTTTCCACCCCACTTCTTTGTCCGCAGGACTCGGTCGCCACCCCCGAGGACCCGGTGGCCGAGGCCAGCACACCACAGGACGAGCACCCCGACCAGGCGGAACCACCTGCCCAGGCGGAGCAGCCTGACCAGGCAGAGCCGCCTACCCAAGACAGGCGCCCCGACTCGCCGGAGCAGTCTGACCAGACGGAGCCACCCACCCAGGACGAGCCTGACCCGGCAGAGCCACCAGCCCAGACGGAGCGCCCCGACGAGGACGAGCCCGCCCAGACGGAGCAGTCTGACCAGGCAGAGCCGTCCACCCAGGCAGAGCCGTCCACCCAGGCAGAGCCGGAAGCAGGACCAGACCGCCACTCCGGTCTCCTCGGCCTCCTCCGTGCGCCCCGGCGTCGGATCCTGTGGGTCTCGGCGGCCGCCCTGCTCCTGGGGGTCGGGGTCGGAGGCTACGCGTACGCGAGCTACTACGCCGACGTCGCCGCCCCGCACACCACGGTGGCCGGGACCGACGTCTCGGGAATGAGCCGTGAGGAGATCGCCACCCTGGTGCGCAGCCGGGCGGAGTCGGTCACCGTCTCCGTGACCGGCGACGTCTCGGCCACGGCGAGCCTGGCCCAGCTGGGTACCACGGTCGACGCCGAGGCCACGGCACAGGCCGCCGTCGCCCCGAGCAGATCGGTCCTCCACCGCCTGACCGCGCTGGTCAGCCCCACGTCAATCGACGTCGTGACCGCCACCGACCCTATGGTCACAGCCGACTACGCCCAGTCCCTAGTGCCCGAGGGCCGTACCAGGGCCCGTAACGCGGACCTGGCCCTGGCCGATGACGGGGAGACCTTCGAGGTGGTCCCCGGCAGCGAGGGCGTCGGACTGGACACCCAGGCCCTCCAGACGGCGGTGGACACCGCGGTCTCCACCCTGTCGGGCACCGAGGTGAGCCTGTCACTGGCGACCGTCACCCCGGAGGTCACCGACGAGATGGCGGCGGCCGTCGCCCGGAGCGCCAACAGCATGGTGGCCCACTCCGTGACCCTCACCGGGCCCGAGGAGGCCTCCCTGACCGCCGACCTGCCCACCAAGGCCTCCTGGGTGGTCACCACCTCCCACCCCCACACCGCCCCCACCCTGTCGGTGGACGTCTCCGAGGTGGAGAGCTGGATCCGCACCAAGGCCGCCTTCCTGAACGTGGACTCGGTCACGGGCAAGCGCTACGTGGACCCTTCCGGGAACGTGGCCGCGGTACCCGTCCAGGCCCAGGACGGGCGCCACGTCTCCAACGCGGCGGCGCTGGCCACCGCCACCGCCGCGGCCCTGGAGGCCGGTACCGACTACTCCGGCACCCTGGAGACGGCTACCGACACCGCGGCCTGGCAGGACAAGCTCATTGACTACGGCGCCCAGGACCTGGCCTACCCGGCGGCACCCGGGGAAAAGTGGATCGACATCGACCTGTCTAAGGCCACCACGACCGCCTACGAGGGCTCCAGCGTCGTCCACGGCCCGGTACCCATGGTGCCGGGGTCGCCCGACCACCCCACGGTCACCGGCACCTACGCGGTGTACCTCAAGTACGCTGCCCAGGACATGGGCTGCACGCCCGGCTGGCCCTACTGCGCCAGGGGCGTGCCCTGGGTGTCCTACTGGCACGAGTCCTACGCCCTCCACGGCGCCCCCTGGCAGCACACCTTCGGGTGGTCGGGCCCGGGCGGCTCCCACGGGTGCATCAACCTGCCGGTCAGCGAGGCCAAGTGGTTCTACGACTGGGACGAGATCGGGACCCCGGTGGTCTCCCACTACTGATAAGAGGACCCTGTGCCGCAGGCCAAGTACCACCACATCTTCGCCACGCTGCAGGAGCGTATTGAGACGGGGGCCTACCCCTTCCAGTCGCTGCTGCCCAGTGAGAACCAGCTGGCGGCGGAGTTCGGGTGCACCCGCAACACGGTGCGCAAGGCGCTCACGCTCCTGGCCGGTGAGGGCTATATCCAGGCGATGCAGGGGCGCGGGGTCCTGGTGATCCACCGGAGGCGTCAGACCTCCACCTTCCTCATCGGCGGCATTGAGTCCATGCGTGAGGCGGCCCGCCGCAACCACCTGGACCTGGCCACCCACCTCATCTCCCTGGAGCGCACCCGGGTGGACGCCGCGCTCGCCGAGCGCTCCGGTATGGCCCGGGGGGCGGACATTACCGTGGTCAGGCGCCTGCGGCTGCTGGACAACGTGCCCCTCATTGTGGACACCAGCTGCTTCCTGACCGTGGTGGTACCGGGCCTGACCCGTCAGGTGGTGGAGTCCTCCATCTACTCCTACCTGGAGGAGGACCTCAAGGTGGTCGTGGCGAGCGCGTCCCGCACGATTATGGTGGAGCGCGCCACGCCTGAGGACCGTCAGTTCATCCACCTGGCGGGTATGGACTGCGTGGCGGTGGTGACCTCCTCGACCTTTGACTCCTCCGGGACCCTCTTTGAGTACACGGTCTCAAGGCACTCCCCCGTGGACTTCTCCTTCCAGGCCACTGCCAAGCGGATGCCATCAGCACGCAGGCAGAGGTAGTGGCGGGGCGCGAGCTGGTGCTCACGCCCCGCCACTACCCTCAGGGGACGGTCTGGCTAGTTGGGCTCACGCTTGCCCAGACGCACCTTCTTGACCTCCTTGCCGCCCTCGAGGTCGGACTCGGAGAAGCCGAAGAAGTAGGTGCACAGGAACGCCACCACCAGGGCCGCGAAGGAGGCGATCCAGAAGCCCGTGAAGGAGCTGTCAATACCCTTGGGGTTCACGAACGAGGGGAAGCCCACGAAGGCCCCGGTGAAGCCCCACATATTGACGTTGAACAGGCCGGTGATGAGCCCGCCCACGGCGCCGCCGATAGAGGCGGTCAGGAAGATGCGGCCGTACTTGAGGTTGAGGCCGTACATGGCGGGCTCGGTGACACCGCACATGGCGGAGATGGTGGCCGGCCCGGCCATGCGCTTGATGCGGCGGTTGCGGGTCTTGATCCACACCGCCAGGGCGCCGCCGCCCTGGGCGATCATGGTGGCCGAGACAATGGCGTTGAGCGGGGAGTAGCCGGGGTCGGCGATCTGCTGGGAGATGATCGGAATGACCGCCCAGTGCAGGCCGAAGATGACCAGGCACTGGTAGAACCCACCGATAATGAGCCCGGCCACGGGGTAGCTCAGCTTAAGAACAGCCGTCACCCCGGTGGCGATGGCCCCGGAGATGGCCATGACAATGGGGCCGAAGACCACCAGGACCAGGGTGGAGACAATGAAGATCTCCAGCAGCGGCGCGAAGATGGAGCGGATGACGGCCGGGATCCACATCTTGAGCCAGGGCTCGATCCTGGCAGCCAGCCAGGCGGCCACGATAATGGGGAAGATCGAGTAGGCGTAGGCGTTGGTCTGCGGCAGGGAGACCGGGATACCAAAGAAGTCGGTGTTGAAGATCGTGTTGCCGATCTGCCTGACAATGTGGTAGGGCGCCGTGAACCCCGCAGGGTCTTCGCTGGACTTGACGATGTAGTCCGGGTTCGACATGTGCGCGAGCGAGGGGTAGGCGAGCACGCCGCCGATAATGGCCACGATAATGGGGTCGGAGCCCAGGCGCTTGGCGGCGGTGAAGCCGATGATAATGGGCAGGAAGTAGAACATCGAGTCGGCCATGGCCGAGATGATCTGGTAGGTGTCACTGGCGCTCTCCACGACCTTGAACTGGGTGAGGAGCGCCAGGATGCCCTTGAGGATACCGGAGGCCGCCAGGACGCCGATCACCGGGATCATGGAGCCGGTGATGACGCCAATGAGGGAGGAGAAGCCGTACTTGACCCAGCCCAGGGGGTGGTGGGCCGCTCCACGGGCTCGGCGGCCTCGTCGGCGTCCCCGGCGGCACCTGCGGGAAGCTGGCTGACAATGGCGTCGTAGACGTCCACGACGTCGGCGCCGATGACCACCTGGTACTGCCCGCCGGCCTTGGCGACGTCAATGACGCCGTCCAGGTTGGACACGACGTCGTCATTGGCCAGGGAGGCGTCCTTGAGGTAGAAGCGCACCCGGGTGATGCAGTGGATGACGCTGGCTACGTTGTCCGCCCCGCCGACCCCGGCGATAATGTCCGCGGCGGTGGCGTCGAAGCCGGTCCGCCCGTCGGTGCGTCCCGTCGTCGCGACGGCCTCGGCGGCAGGCTCGGTGCTGGTGTCCTTCAGGGTCGCGGTGGCGGCGGGCCCGCCCGCTGCGACGTGCCCGGGGGTGACCTCGAGCCCGGCGAGGTGGGTGGTGCTGTTGGTCAGGACCACGATGGCGGTGGTGGCCTTGCCTGCGGCGGTGACCGCCTTGAGGTCCATGGTGCCCAGGGGCTGGCCGCTGCGCACGCGGTCGCCGGCGCTCACGGTCATCCTGAAGGGCGCTCCCTTGAGCTCCACGGTGTCCACCCCGAGGTGGAGCAGGACCTCCAGGCCGGAGTCGGTCTTGAGCCCGATGGCGTGCCCGGTGGCGGCCACGAGCGTGACGGTGCCGTCAACGGGCGCCACCACCTGGCCGGCGTCGGGCCGCCGAAGCCGTCACCGACGGCCCCGGAGGAGAAGACGGGATCGGGGATGTCCGCGAGCGGGATCGTGGTCCCGGAGACAGGCGCCGCGAGGCGTACCTGCCGCTCAGGTGCGGTGGTCATGCTGGTCCTTTCGGGGAGGGGTACATCAGTCAGGAAGGGAAGGAAGGTGGCGGTGGGCCGGCGGTGCGGGGGCCGCGCCCTGCCTAAGAGGCGTCAGGCGGCGGGCTCGGCTCGCTCCAGCAGGGCAATGGCCTCGTAGGGGCGCAGCGGCAGGGCGCTGGGGCGCGGACGGACGGCGCGGTGGGCGGCGACCCAGGCGTCGGCGTCGGCGTGGTTGGCAATGAGGACCTCGGCCGTCTCAAGGCCCTCGGGCAGGATGACCTCGCTGTCGGTGCCCCGCAGGTTGCACAGGACCAGGAGCCGGTCGCCCTCGTGGGTGCGGGTGTAGGCCAGGACGTCGGGGTTGTCCTGTTCCCAGGGGGCGTAGGCGCCCTCGGCAATGAGGGGCAGCTCGTGACGCAGGCTGATCAGCCGACGGTAGTAGGGCAGGATCGAGCCCTCGCGCTCCTCGCGCTCGACGTTGACGGCCTCCTGGCCGGTGGGGCGCAGCCAGGGGGTGCCGGTGGTGAAGCCCGCGGTGGCGCTGGCGTCCCAGGCCATGGGGGTGCGGGAGTTGTCCCGGGCCTTGCGGTGCACGATCCGGAAGGCCTCCTGCGGGGTCCGGCCCTCGGCGAGGAGCTCGGCGTAGGCGTTGCGCGCCTCGACGTCCACGTAGTCCTCGATGGAGGTGTAGGCGGGGTCGGTCATGCCGATCTCCTCGCCCATGTAGACGTAGGGGGTGCCCCGCAGCAGGTGGACGGCGGTGGCCAGCATGGTGGCGGACTCGGCGCGGTAGCGCCCAGGGTCACCGAAGCGGTTAACGGCCCGGGGCTGGTCGTGGTTGTTCCAGAACAGGGCGTTCCACCCACCCCCCTCCTGCATGCCCAGGGCCCAGTCACTGAGGATCCGCTTGAGGGCGGGCAGGTCGGCGGGGACGTCGGTCCACTTGCGTCCCTGGTCGTAGTCCACCTTGAGGTGGTGGAAGCTGAAGACCATGCTCAGCTCGTGGTTCTCGGGGCGCGAGTAGCCCACGCAGGCCTCGATGGTGGTCGACGACATCTCCCCCACGGTGATACCGGCCTCGTCGGCCCCGAAGCTGGCGGCGGCGAGCTCACGCAGGTAGTCGTGGACCAGGGGGCCGTCGGTGTACATGGCGCGGTCGTCGGTGCCCGGGGGGGGCGTCACACAGCTCCTCGTCCTTGCCAATGAGGTTGATGACGTCGAACCGGAAGCCGCGCACCCCCCGGTCGCGCCAGAAGTTGACGATCCCGGCGGCCTGGGCGCGCACGGCGGGGTTGTGCCAGTTGAGGTCGGCCTGGGTGCGGTCGAAGAGGTGGAGGTAGTAGTGGTCGGTGTCCCCGAAGCGCTCCCAGGCCGGGCCGCCGAACTTCGAGACCCAGTTGGTGGGCAGGCTCCCGTCCTCCTTGGCGGGGCGCAGGATGTAGTAGTCCTGGTAGACGGGGTCGCCCGCCAGGGCGCGCTGGAACCACTCGTGGGCGGTGGAGGTGTGGTTGAGGACCATGTCCAGGATGACGCCGATCCCCCGCTCCGCGAGCGCGGCGACGAGCTCGTCGAAGTCCTCCATGGTGCCCATGGCGGGGTCGATGGCGCGGTAGTCGGAGATGTCGTAGCCGTTGTCCCGGCCCGGTGAGGGGAAGAAGGGGTTGAACCAGACGTGGTCCACCCCCAGGGAGGCAATGTAGGGGACCTTCTCGATGACGCCGCGCAGGTCGCCCACCCCGTTCCCCGTGGAGTCGCGGAAGGACTTGGGATAGATCTGGTAGACGACGCTGGACCGGAAGGGGCGGGTCGCGGGGCTGGCAGGCACGAGACATCCTCTCAACAGCTTGTGCACACAAGGATGCCCGCCGAGGGCGAGCTTGTATACACATATTATCGTGTGAAGAATCACATATCGCTGTGAGGAGGTAGCCTCCCGCACACCGGGGAGCGGTTAGGCTCCGCTCATGACGACCTACGGATTCATCGGAGCCGGCAACATGGCGGGCGCGATCGTGCGCGGCGCCGTGGCGGCGGGCATGCCCCCCTGTGACCTCGCCGTCACCAGCGCCCGCTCCTCCGCCGCGACGCTGGCCCAGGAGGTCGGCGTGCGCCTGGCCGCCAGCGGCCCCGAGCTGGTGTCCACCAGCGCCGTGGTGGTCCTGGCGGTCAAGCCGCACGTGGTCCCCGTCGTGGCCGCGCAGGTGCACGACGCCGTCGCCTCCCACCAGCCGCTGGTCGTCTCCCTCGCCGCCGGGCTGTCCACGGCGCGCCTGGAGGCCCTGCTGCCGACGGGTACGCGGGTGGTCCGGGCCATGCCCAATATGGCGGCCGCCGTGGGCCAGTCCATGACCGCCCTGACCGCCGGGAGCCGGGCTAAGGCGCGGGACGTGGAGCAGGTCCGCTCCCTTACGGACCTGGTGGGACGCACCGTGGTCCTGGAGGAGAGGGACCTTCCCGCCTTCGTGTCCCTGGCCAGCTCCTCCCCCGCGTTCGTGCTGACCCTCATCGAGGCGCTCGCCCGGGGAGGACTCCTGGAGGGGATGCCCAAGGCCCAGGCGGTGGAGATCGTCACCCAGGCCGTCCTGGGCACGGCCCTCATGGTCCAGGCAGAGGCGGACCGACGGGCCTCCACCGGGTCGGGGCGGAGCCCGGCCGACCTGGTGGACTCGGTGTGCTCCCCCGGAGGGACCACGGTGGCGGGGCTGGTGGCCCTGGAGCGGGCCGGGTTCTCCGACGCCCTCATCCGCGCCGTCCAGGCCACCGTGGCACGGGACCGCGAGCTCGGCGCCTGAGACGCCCGGCGCCCACACCCGGCACCTACGGCCCCCGTTCCCACGGCCAACGGGAGCCGCGCCCTGTCCCCCACGCCCCCCGTTCCCACGGCCAGCGGGTGGGTACGGGGGCAGGCCGGTCAACCGGTGGGCGGAGTCCACCACGGGGCCACGGCCAGAGGGTACCGGGCAGGACGCCGCCGACGGCGCTGCGTCCCCCGTTCCCACAGCCAGCGACTACCGGAGGACCACCCGGAGACCGGCGTGCACGACGCCGGTCGTGGCGGACTCGACAGGTACCCGGCAGTCCTCCCGTTCTCACGAAGAACAAGTACCGTTCTCAGCACGAACAAGTACCGTTCTCGCGAGCAATAAGTACC
>ERZ772917.2074-NODE-2074-length-10375-cov-3.464535_pt1 | contig 10375 bp, 9 predicted proteins | sample MGYA00511187_ERZ772917 | MGnify/ENA primary metagenome ERZ772917 (study PRJEB29015, sample SAMEA2737925) | human oral metagenome | biome: human oral; feature: human-associated habitat; material: dental | place: China | collected 2012 ... | reverse complement strand
TCGATACCTTTGGTGGACAAATCGATATGCTGCCAACTTTGGAGCATTTATTGGGGATTGACTCAAAAAATTACCTTCAAGTCGGACAAGACCTACTCTCACCTCAGCATGAGCAAATCGTGACTTTCCGCTCAACCAATAACTTTGTAACCCCTAAATATACAAGCTACAGCGGACGGATTTACAACACACAAACTGGGGACGAGATTACCCTTCCCGACGAATCCACAACTGCAGAACTGGAAGCTATTCGGACAGCAGCCAATACCCAGCTGAAGATGAGCGATGCGATTCAGACAGGGGACCTGCTCCGCTTCTACACGGGCAATGACTTAGGAAAAGTCAATCCCGAGGACTATTCTTACATCAACTCCTTCAAGGCTCTCCAAGCCATCGAGAAGGAAAAAGGAGAGCAATCGACCAGCCTTTACTCAAAACGTGGCGGTGTGTCCTCCATTGACTTATTCAATTCGCCAAGCTATCGAGCACTGCACCCTGAACAATTCCAATCCAGCAGTGAGGAAGAGAGTAGCGGAGACTCTTCTAGCTCCTCTAGCTCTTCAAGTTCCTCTAGTTCAACTGCTACTCCTTAGTATTTATCAAACTACAAAACTCTCATCAAAACGTTGAAAATGTTTTGGGAGTGTTTTTTATTTTCCGCCAATCAAAAAAAGATTAAAGAATGGAGCCACAAGTGGGTTTCTTCAACCTTTTTTATAGTCATTTTGCTTATCTTGACATTAGTTAATCACTTCAAAAACAGAAGCAGTCAGATTTTCAACATAAAATGGTCTTTTATGACGGCTGTTACCAGCTATCAAACGAAGCTTATCAGAATTTGACAGGTAGAAAGGCAAGCCACTGGCGTTGAAAATAATTTCATAGTGTTTTTCATCCTTAATCTCAAAAATCAGTAGTCCGCTTCCTTGATTTGCAGATTTGACAAAGACATGCTTGTAAATATCTGCGTAAGTTTTATAAGAAAATTCCTTGACAGTTGTCTTTAGATGAATGATCTGCTTGATAAATTCAAGGCTGTTTTGATGATGATTGAGTAAATCCCAGTTTACTTGATTGACAGCGTCCGGGGCATTGTAGCTGTTCATCGCTCTTTCTCGGTCGCTGTGCAGCACTTCTCCGCCTTCACCTGTTGCTACTAATTTACTTCGTGAGAATTCTTGACCTAATTCCATAAAAGCCATGCCCTGCATGAGTAAATTCATGGCCGTTGCCAGTTCAATACGTTTGGATTTTGTTAAAACGTCATCGTGTGGATGCAATTCAGTCAGTAAGTCATGCAAGTTGAAATTATCATGGGCTTCAACATAGTTGAGTACCTGCTCTGGTAACCAATAAGAGCCTAACTCCTTGCTTCCCAAAATAGACTTGGCTACAATGTCTTCGGTCGCCTGGCCGCTGACAAAGCCTGCTTTCACCCCGCCATAGACCTCAGCTCCCTTCACCGCATCGCGCTCGGTATCATTGAAGAAGCCAATCCGCGGCATTTGATAAGCATTGTCTTTTTTAGCCTTATCCTGTGGCATCAGACCCGTTCCCATATCCCAGCCTTCTCCATAAAGCAAGATCCTCGGATCGATTTTATCCATTTCCTCACGGATTGCATTCATAGTCGCTACATCATGGATTCCCATCAAATCAAAACGGAAGCCATCAATATTGAACTCCTCAACCCAATAACGCAGCGAATCAATCATGAATTTGCGGAACATCTCGTGCTCGCTTGCTGTCTCACTGCCGACACCGGTACCATTTTGGAAGGAACCATTTGGATTCATCCGGTAATAATAATCGGGAACGGTTGCCTGAAAAGCTGAATCAAAAGTTGAATAGATATGGTTGTAAACTACGTCCAAGGTCACAGAAATGCCAGCATCGTGATAGGCCTGAATCATGGTTTTCAAATCTCGAATAGCCTGACCTGGGTCATCTGGATTGGAAGAAAAACTGGTTTCTGGCGCATTGTAGTTCTGCGGGTCATAACCCCAGTTATAGGTGACTTTCCCATTTTCATCATAGTCCTTGTGACGGTCAGAAATCGGCTGAAGCTGAACAACATTGATCCCTAAATCACAGATATAATCAAAGCCCGTCTTGTATCGCAAACGATTCCTAGTACCTGTCTGACAAGCTCCTAAGAAGGTTCCTCGCAGGCTCTCTTCTACTCCGGAACTGCTGGATTTGGTTAAATCCCGAATATGCATCTCATAGATGACTGCCTGATTAGGATTTTTTAGACGCCAAGTGGCTTTCTTGCCTTGACAAACCTTAAACCCTGGAACAGTCTTGTCCTTTTCAGCAACAATAGCTGAGCGCTTACCATCTGGACTAGTGGCTATCGTATAAGGATCGCGGGTATGAAAATGTTGATTTTCAAAACTAACATGATAATGGTAGGCCTTGCCAGCTAGATCCTCTGGCACGTCAACCAACCAAACTCCAATTGTATTTTTAGCATGATCATGCGAGTATGTTTCTCCCTTTTTCATAGGGAATTTTTTATAAATGGCTGCTTCATTGCTGGAAGATTCATAGACTACCAATTCGACCTTTTTAGCTGTTGGAGCCCAGACTTTAAACAGGTTGGTCTGCCCCTGCAGACGATGACCAAGCCAACCTTGGTAACCCCAGCATTCATCAAAATAATCTGACCGCATAGCCACATCAAAATTATGAGGGCGGCGCTGTGAGTATTGGTGGCTGGTTGTAGCCGCCTGAAGGGAATAATAAACCTGATGGTCTCCTTCAATCAGCCACACTTCTGTTGGTAAATGAGCAGGCAATAAATCGATATGATAGTCACAAGACTGGCTGGACCAGTCCGAGCGCTTGACAATCACATGGGCCTGTCCCAAAGGCTCCAATGTTTTAAAAGATAGTTCTCCTTGAATACCGAAATAATCAAGTTTGGAAAAAGAAGCTTCTTTTCCCCATTTATTTGTCTGCCACTGCCACAAATCATAAGAAAAGTAATCTCCCTTAGGATTATGATAGTGAACGATGACCTTATAGTCTAACATTTTCATTAATCTCTTCATTTCTAAATTATTCTATCGAAAGAGCATTCTCATCAATTTCGTCTATATTTGCAAAAAATTCCAGATGATTATGCAAAACTTCGAGTTCTACTGGTGTATCGCCACCATATTCACCATCTAGATTCAGCATAAATGGTGCTTTTTTGTCCAATACTTCTAGCTTCAATTTGCTGGTTTTAAGATACTCAACCTTGGCATCCGTCACATGCTGTCCACCATTAATTGCTTGTATAATCAAGCTAAGCATATCAAATAACTTAGCCGTTTTTACTACAATCAAGGTAAAATTCCCATCATCGAATTTTGTATCCGGAGCTAGTTTTTCAAAACCACCAATAGAATTAGTCAAGGCTACAAAGACAAGCGAAACCTTGCCCTCAAAAACACCATGATCATGCTCAATCCGTACCTTACGGGATTTGGAGCGAGGCAGCATTTTAGCCCCTTCTGCGACATAAGCCAGATAACCCAGACGGGATTTGACTTCACTAGGAACACTGTAAGTCAGCTCCGTTAGGGTACCTGCAGCAGCAATATTAATAAAGTATTTGCTGCCATAAGCCCGGCCGATATCCATCTGAATCGTTTGGTTTTTCTCAATAATGCGGGCAGCAGCTACCGGATCCCCCATCGGAATCTTCAAAGCTCGCGCATAGTCATTGGTCGTTCCGGTCGGGATAAAGGCCAGCTTGGGACGCACATCTAGAGAGGCAACGCCATTGACTACTTCATTAATCGTTCCGTCACCACCGGCAGCAATCACCAAGTCAAAACCAGCTTTGGCTGCCCTTTCGGCTTCCCGCTGCGCGGAGAAGGGCTCTGGAGTCGTTTGGTAGGCGCTGGTCTCATAGCCAACATCTTCTAAAACGTCCAAGACTTCGGCAATATTTTTCTTGATAATCTCCTGCCCAGAAGTTGGGTTATAAATCAATCTTGCTTTTTTTATCTTGTTCTTCATACTCAGCCTCACAAGCCATCTAACCAATCCTCATCTCGAATCTCGATTCCAAGTTCTTGGGCTTTGGTCAATTTGCTGCCTGCATCACTGCCAGCTACCACCAAGTCCGTCTTTTTAGACACACTTCCGGCAACATTAGCTCCCAAGCTCAGCAATTTTTCTTTGGCTTGATTCCGTGTTAATTTTTGTAATTTTCCGGTCAGTACGACTGTTTTGCCAGAGAGGACTGCATCAGCAGCTACTTTTTCACCTAGATAGTCTAAATTGACACCAGCTTCTTGCAGTTCCCGCAGCAGCACTTGGCTGCCTTCCTGCTCAAAGTAAGAATGCAGACTTTGAGCAATAACAGTCCCCAAGCTATCAATAGCTGCAATTTCTTCTTGGTTTGCCTGAGAAAGTCTAGGAATATCGTGGAATTTCTCCAGTAGAATCCGACTAGCCTTGCTTCCCACATGACGAATACCCAGCCCAAAGAGTAATTTCTCTGCTGAGTTATCCTTGGAAGCTTGAATAGCATGATACAACTTGTTGGCTGATTTTTCCTTAAAGCCGTCTAAGGTGAGCAAGTCTTCTACAGAAAGACGGTAAATGCTGGCAACATCCTTGACCAACTCCTTGGCAAAGAGCTTTTCGACAACCGCAGGGCCTAGGCCTGTGATGTTCATAGCATCTCGGCTGGCAAAATGAGTCAAACCCTCCATGATTTGAGCGGGACAGAGAGGATTGATACAACGCAGAGCTACCTCATCCTCAAAATGCAATAGCTCACCGCCACAACTCGGGCAGTGACTTGGGATTTCCACAGCCTTTTCTGACACCCGCTTGGACTCGACTACACGTAAGACAGCTGGGATAATATCGCCTGCCTTATAGACAATAACTGTATCACCCTTGCGAATATCTTTTTCAGATATGTAGTCCACATTGTGCAGGGTCGCCCGACTGACAGTCGTCCCCGCCAACTGGACAGGGGTCAGATTGGCTGTTGGTGTCACGACACCTGTTCGACCGACGGTCCAATCCACAGACAGAAGCTGAGCTTCCTTTTCCTCTGCTGGAAACTTGTAGGCGATGGCCCATTTAGGTGCCTTGACGGTAAAGCCCAGCTCTTCTTGGACACTTAAGTCATTGACCTTGATAACAATCCCATCAATCTCATAAGGCAGACTATCCCGCTCCTGAGCAATTTTTTCGATAAACTCCCAGACCTGATCCATAGATTCCGCCAGAATATGAGTAGGATTGACTGAGAAGTCCAAAGATGCCAGCTTATTCAAAACAGCTTCCTGACTGGTTTCCTGAGTCGGACTGGCTTCTTGATAGAGGAAGGTAGCCAGTTTACGCTTGGCCACAACAGCTGTATCTAATTGGCGTAGGGTTCCAGCTGCTGCATTTCGCGGATTGGCAAACTCAGGCTCACCATTCTCCTGCCGTAGCTGGTTAACCGCATCAAAGGAGGCCTTGGGCATGTAGCATTCTCCGCGGACAGTCAAGTCAACAGGCTCTTTGAGAGTCAAGGGAATATCCTTGACCCGTTTGAGATTTTCCGTAATGTTTTCACCGACAGAACCGTCTCCGCGCGTCGCGCCTGCTATCAAGACACCATTTTCATAGGTCAGGGAAATGGACAGACCGTCAATCTTCAGCTCGCAAAAGTAGGAGACGCTGGGAAATTCCCGACGCACCCGCTCGTCAAATGCCAGTAATTCTTCACGTGAAAAAGCATCCTGCAAACTAAAAAGAGGATACTGGTGTTGGTATTTTTCAAATCCTTCTAAAATTTTCCCACCAACCCGATGTGTAGGGCTGTCAGGCAGAATGTCTGATGGGTACTTTTCTTCTAAGTTCACCAGCTCACGATAGAGCCGATCATACTCACTGTCAGATACGCTTGGACGATCACTGGTATAGTATTCATGGGCGTATTGATTAAGCAATTTGACTAATTCTGCAATTCTTTCTTTCATACTTCTATCTTATCATAAATGGGCAAAATCTTCCTCTATTTGTTCCTCACAATCCACAGGAAATTAAAAACAACCATACATTTTTATAGTTGTTTCTTATAATCTATCTCGTCAAATCAATATGCTGAGACAGACGATTGATTAAAATCGCTCCAATCAGCAAAGAAACAAATTCTCCAGCCGCTGTCGTAAACCAAGTGAGGAAAAAGGGAAGACCTTGTAAGAGGTGCAGTTCCGCAGCAATGGTAAACATGGAAATAGAAAAGAGAATTGCAAAGCAGAAATGATCTAGCCGAATCAGATTATTAAGAATATATTGATTCTTAAATTTTTCAAAAAGAATAACACCTAAAGTCAAAAAAACTAAAGTGGAACCACCACCAACAAAGACATCTAGCAGTCCGAAGCTAAAGAAATTAGCAATCATACAACCAATCGTCACACCGATGATATATTTAGGATTATAAAAGGCCATAAAGTTCATCATCTCTGAAATACGGAATTGATAAGCACCATAGCTAATAGCATTCAAAGGTGGGGTAATGGTCAAAGCCACATAGATTGCAGCAACTAAGGCAATCTGAGTCATGTCACGAACAGTTAGGTTTTGTTTTTTCATTTTTTCTCCTTTAGCGGTTTTCCCACTTAAAATATGCTTGACGAAAGAAGCTAAGCGTCAAGGGCTGTATCCATCACTAACAGTAAGAAATGAAATAGGTCGGAGATTCTTTTAAAACAGCTCCTTCTCCTCATTCTCTCACATTGAGACACAGCCTTTCAAGTATAGCACAAATCCCGAAAATATGATAGACTAAGATCATGAAAGTTGTAATAAAAAAGTTTTTTGATAATGAAATTTTATCCTACCTGTTTTTTGGAGTAGCCACTACTGTGGTAGCTGTCGCGACCCGGATGCTGCTCTATACTCTGACCTCGAATGAAATCATTGCGACCATCATCGGAAATATCGCCGGTATCCTTTTTGCCTTTGCGACCAACGATACCATTGTTTTCAAGCAAAAAAGAAAGGGCTGGCCAGTCAGACTGATTAAATTCTTTATCGCTCGGCTCAGCACCCTAGGCCTCGACCTAGCTCTAACCATCATCTTTGTCAGCTGGTTCCCGCAAATCATCGGCCAATTTGTCAACAATGACATCAAGATGGTCAATACTGTCGAAACCTTCATTGCCCAAGTAGCTATTATCGTCCTCAACTATGTCTTCAGCAAGATTTTTGTTTTTAAAAGCAAGAAATAATAATAGGCTATTTGAGAAGCTAATATGGAGGTTGTAATGCACTTTCGATTGGAAAATAGAGAATCGAAGAAAACACAAGAACTGGGAAATTTAATCAGAGCATACAATCAATCAAAGAGAGAACCGTCAAAAAGTGAACCTCTTAACATCTATGTCGAAGACCAACAAGGAAATCTAATTGCCGGCATGGTAGCCGAAACTTTTGGAAATTGGCTAGAAATTGAATATTTGTATGTGCAAGAGAATTTACGAGGACAAGGCTTAGGCTCAAACATTTTGAATCGGGCAGAAAAAGAGGCTAGAGAAAGAAAGTGTAACTATTCATTTGTGAATACTTATCAGTTTCAAGCACCGGATTTTTATAAAAAGCACGGTTATGAAGAAGTGTTTGCCTTAAAAGAATATCCCTATACTGGAGAAAGATATTATTATACAAAAGCGTTATAATTTAAGATTTGAATGATTCAAATCAGATGCATTATTGCCGGTTTCTTACGAAGAAGAGAAAATGAAGTTATGCTTAGATTGAAGCTACTTTTCCCTATAAAAGCAAATCTGGACCAGATTATTCTGATCCAGATTTTTTGATGATTAGATTTCCAGCCTTGGATTTTCAGCTGTCAGGTGAGTAATGTCACCCTTAACACCGAAATATTCCTCCACCAGAGACTGGAGTTCTTTCATGGCTGCTTGAGCACGCGCTGCCTGCTCTTCATTGATGGCCTCGATAACCAAAACAGCATCCTTGGTCCCTTCTGTCAGCATGGTTCGCTGAGCTTCTCGCCAGTTGAGACAGCGGCAGACGGCTCCCTCCTCATCATAGTAGATAATTTCCTCTGGCAGAGCCGGTGCATCCGTTTCAGCTCCCAGTGGAAAGAAGGCTTCACCACCCTTGGCTTTCCCCAGATGAAGACCACCGACAATCTTGTTCAAATCCTCCCCACCACAGGGTACAGCATAAGAAAGGGACACACTATTATAAATATCTACCAAAGGATTGATCGGATGAAACTCCCGCCCCTGACTGACCCGCTTGAGCAGGGCTTCAATGGAAGAACGGGCTCCCTTCTTGGTTTTGAACTTACTAAAAGCCTGCCGCCATTCCTGAATAACATCATTCTGGGTAAAATTCTCATCTGGGATAAAGTCTTCAGCTCGCTTTGTTCCCTTATCTAGCAAGGATTTGAAATAAGGATCCTTACTTTCATTGACAGAATTGTCCAAACCCTTGACTACCATAATACTAATCTGCGCCTCTGGAAACAAAGTCCAAAATTCATTTTCAACTGTAATTCTCATGTTGCACCTCAATAATTTCTTTTCTGACCTTTTTTGACCAGCTCCCAGTCCTTGGTAATATTCTCTCGGACGCGAACCAGCAACTTCTCTAACTCTTTCCGCTCAGTTTCTGAAAAACTTTCCAACGAAACCTGCTCCGAATATTCGTTTTCCGCTAAGATAAAAGGATAGAGGGCTGCCCCCTTCTCAGTAACGAACCATTCCTTATTCTTGCGGTTATTGGCAGCTGGGCGCTGTTCCAGTAAACCTTTGCCTTCTAGCTTCTTGACTGATCGAGCCACCGTCGAGCGATCTACCTTGAGCAAATCCGATAGCTCCTCCTGGATAATCCCAGGATTCTCCGCAATCCGCACCAGATAGAGATATTGTCCCCGCGCCAGATCTATGTCACGAAACTCAATATTAGCGATGGAGTCCAAAGCCCGAGCAATGATTCCAATCTCACGTAAAACTGTCATTTGTCCTCCTTATGAAACTAGTATATCAGCTTTTTATTGCAAATGCAACAAAAGGTTGATGCTTTCTAAAAAAGAAATGACTTTCTTTAAGAGAGCTATCATATTTTAATCATTTCTGTAGCGGCGAAAAGCAATATAGACATTACCAAACACTTTTTCGACGCAAAAAGACGTACAGTTGTTACAACCGTGCGTCTGTCTGCCCTAATTATACTTTAACTTAACTAGAAAAATGACTCTGTTAGACTTGCCATCAAACAGTCAAAAAGATTCCAGAAATAACAACCAGCTGTGAGTAAACATTAAACTCCATACAGCAGCAATATCTCTATTTATCCTCTACAACTTTCTCATTATCCATAATAAATGGTTTGGCCAGACCTTCTCCTGTGTAGTCTTTATATTTGGTCTGCAAGTATTTGTAGACATCTTCCTTGGTCGCAAACTTGATGGCCTGGTAGGGCTCTTCAAAGGTCAGCTTTTCGACAAACAGATAGCCGTCTTTATCTGGAACCAAGACGCCGACATGCCCCACAAAGAGAGAATCACCATCAAGATTATCATGGACAATGACAGACAGCATCCTTGCCTTCTCATTAAACTTGAACTGTTTGAAATATTCCTCCATCTTCTTAGCATGGACTTTTACATCTTGAGTCGCTTCAGTCTTGACTCTTGAAAACAGGATATTAAATTCTTCCTTATCCTTGGCATCAAATAGCTTTCCCTTGTCAATCGCGTCATTATCTAAGAATAAAAGTTCATCATCCTTTGCCATTTGAGGAATTTCGATGCTATTTTTCAGCAAAGTATAAGAGTTAATTCGGCAATTTGTCCCGATAAAATCACCCTTTTTTTCACGCCACAAACTGCTGATTTTTTCTACATCGTAGTCTGTTTTTGTGAATGTAGTGAAATCTCCCATTAATCCAGCAGAACCGACAATGCCATTGTAGTCATTGACTAGATTGATAAAGTCTTCTACACTATCTTTATCTAAGTCAACTGACAGCAAACTCTTGGCTTCTTTAAGACTCTTTTTACTATTTAGATTTGAATAAGTTGCCTTCCACGGATATTTTTCCGAGCTAGTCTGACCAACTGTTGAATTTTCTTGACCGCCGTTCGATTGCTTTTGCGTCTTCCCACACGCCACTAAGCCAAGAATTGCCAAAGTGCAGGCACTCATCAACATGAGCTTTTTTACTTTCTTCATTCTTTCGTCCTGTTTACATTTTTACTATGGTAATTTTCAAAGATTCCTCTTGTTATTATATCAAGAAATACTAAAAAACAGAAAGGAAAAATCTATCTTAGATAGAAATCTGTAGCGTTACAATAGATGTGAGACCTGAGTACCAAAAAAGAAGAAACCTTGAT
>ERZ772917.2072-NODE-2072-length-10380-cov-24.477676_pt1 | contig 10380 bp, 6 predicted proteins | sample MGYA00511187_ERZ772917 | MGnify/ENA primary metagenome ERZ772917 (study PRJEB29015, sample SAMEA2737925) | human oral metagenome | biome: human oral; feature: human-associated habitat; material: dental | place: China | collected 2012 ... | reverse complement strand
CAATCCCCGTGGATAAGGTTCGCGCGTGCACGGCGATCAAAACGTGCCCCAACGACGGATTCTGTTTCAATCCCCGTGGATAAGGTTCGCGCGGTCATCATGACCAGGACAACAGTAGAATCTCAGAGCCGTTTCAATCCCCGTGGATAAGGTTCGCGCGACGGATCATTCCGTAGCTCAGAAAATTTCTGAGTGTTTCAATCCCCGTGGATAAGGTTCGCGCCAAAAGCAGCCGTTAGTTGGCTAGAAGAACACGGAAAGTTTCAATCCCCGTGGATAAGGTTCGCGCCTGGCCGAAAGGCCCTGGTCCACCCAAGTGGCGGTTTCAATCCCCGTGGATAAGGTTCGCGCAAGGCATAGTATAGCGATTCTATGCTTCACCGACAAAATCATACCGCTCAGCATGGACGAATGATGAACTTTCTGAAAAATGCACGCGAACAGTCCGTCGATGATTTCAAGGTACCGCAGCTAAATCTGCTGATAAAAACATGAAAAACATCGACCGACTTTTTTAGCCTCCAAGGGCCACCATGACCGCAAAACGTTTATCATACGGCTGTAGACGGTAGATCTCACCTGCGCGTATGGAGGAAATTCACAGACCGACTCATAACCCTGAGGCGAGGTGGACGAGATGATAGGCATCGATCAGATCCTCTCTCCGGAAAACCAGACTGCCGCGCTTGCGTCGTTTCGCTTGAAAAACGATGGGCAGGGTCCTGATGGTATGCGCGTCTCGGAGCTCGACGAATACTGGAAGGCAAACGGAGAGCGCGTGACGGGTACCATCAGGGATGGCAGCTATCGCCCGGGCATCGTCCTTTGCTACGATATCACCGCCAGATCAGGCAAGCTGCGTGAGATCGCCAACATCAACGTGAAGGACCGTCTGGTAGAGAAGTTGGTGCAGCGCGTGTTACAGGCCGCGATCGAGCCAACCTTCCTTCCCAGCAGCTTTGCCTATCAGGAGGGTAAGAGCGCCCTTGACGCAGCTATGCTCGCCAGGTCCTGCGTTGAGCAGGGTCGTCCCTATGTGTGCGAGATCGACCTCAAGGACTACTTCACCACCATTCCCCACAGCAGGCTCCTCGAGCTTCTGGGCGCGCTGGGATGTGACGAGACGAGCCTGGAGCTCGTACGGCAGCTCATCTCGCGACCCGTCGAGCGAGAGGGCAAGGTTGAGGTCCCCAGCAAGGGGCTTCTCCAAGGCAGCGCCATCAGTCCCGTACTCGCCAACCTCTACCTGAACTCCTTCGACCAGTACCTTGAGAGGCGTGGACTCAGCTGGTTTAGGTTCTCGGACAACATCTGTGCGTACTGCCAAGATGCCTTTGAGGCCTCCGAGATCTTCGAGGAGCTCACGGGTATCCTGCAAGGCACTGACTACAGGCTTACCGTCAACACCAAGAAGAGTGGCGTGTACGAGGCCATCAACCGGCGCGTCCTGGGTTACGACCTCGTGGAGCGCGACGGCATCGTGGAGGTGCGCAGGCACGCCTACAAGCCCGCACGCCAATACAGCAATTGGCACGCGTCATCTGTGTACCGCCGGAACGACAGCTTCCACATCGTCCAGGACGGCATCCTCAACAGGCAGGACTGGAGTCTGCTCTTCGAGAACGACGAGGAGCGCCACGGCATACCGGTCGAGGTGACCGAGCAGATAAACGTCTACGGCGATGTGACGGTCTCGTCCGCCGCCCTGGCGACGCTATGTAGGCACAACATTCGTCTGTGCTACGTGAACCGCTACGGCGACCTCATGGGCACGTTCACGCCCACTGACCATCGCAGGCCCGCAGAGGCCTTCCTCAAGCAGTGCGAGTTGTACAGCGACGGGGCGGCACGCCTCTCTGTGGCCCGCTCGCTCGAGATAGCGGGTATGCACAACATGCGGGCGAACCTGCGCTACTACGACAAGCGCGGACGCTGCGAGCTGGATGAGTCCATCGCCTACCTAAGCGAGTGTATAGTCGAAGCAAACGAGTGCCTGTGCGTGGGAGAGCTGCGCCTGGTGGAGGCCCGTGCGCGCAAGCGCTACTACTCCACCTTCGCGGGCATACTCGAGGGCACGAGCTTCGACTTCGAGAAGCGCACGCGCCGTCCGCCGACCGATCCCGGCAACGCTCTTGTGAGCTTTGGCAACACCGTCCTCTACAACTACGTGCTGCAGTGCATATGGAAGACGCAGCTCGACCCAAAGATAGGGGTCGTGCACGCCACCAACAGGCGTAGCTTCAGCCTGAATTTGGACGTGGCCGACGTGTTCAAACCCATCATCGTTGACAGGGTGATATTCTCGCTGGTGAACAGGCATGAGATCAGTGCGGCTGACCACTTCCGCCCCTGTGACGGAGGCATCGTCCTGAACGTAGACGGCAAGAGGATCTTCCTAGGAAAGCTAGAGGAGAAGCTCGAGACACCAATAGCCGTAGACGGGCACAAGAGGACCTACCGACGCATCATCGCCGACGAGGTGCAGGCCTTCCAGCGCCTCGTACTCACGGGAGAGCGCTACCGGCCCTACAAGTACTACTGAATCGGCAGCGAGGCGAACGTGTTCGTTGTCCTCTCATACGACGTTGGCAAGAAGCGCGTGAAGAAGGCACTGCGCGTCTGCAGGAAGTACCTGACGCATATCCACCGCTCCGTGTTCGAGGGGCCGATAACCGAAGCACAGCTCGCACAGCTTGAGAGGGAGCTACGCGAGGTGGTGAAGAAGGACGACTCCGTGGTCATCTACCGTATCACGCGAGAGCAGTTCGCGTCCAAGGACGAGCTCGGCAGGACCGAGCTCCATGGACACGTCATCTGAGGCTCCACCTCACGCCGCCTCGGTGTCGCCGCCCTCCCTGCGCTCACGCCTGGCGTCCCACACGGCCCAGCCGATAAAGCCGACAATCACGCCCATCGTCACGCAGACGTCCGCCACATTGAAGACCGGGAAGCTCACGAAGCCGAAGGACAGAAAGTCCGTAACCGAACCCGCCGACAGCCTGTCTATCATGTTGCCCACGCCACCGCCCGCGACGAAGCCGAAGGGTATGGCAAGCAGGACGGGAAACTCGCTTCGCCAGACGATGATGCAGCATGCGATGATGGCCACCACGGCGAAGACGACGAAAAAGACGGAACCCCCTTTGCCTACGCCGAAGGCCGCACCCGTGTTCTGCACGCGCGTGAGGTTGAGGATGCCCGGTATGAGGGTCGAGACGCTGCCCGCAGAGACGAGCATACGCACCGCCGCCTTCGTCGCTTGGTCGACTATGACCACGATGACGGCAACGAGCCAGAAGACGGTGTACCTGAGGCCTCGCGCGGATGCCGGACCGTATCCCATGCTCCCCCACCCCTTCCCAGACAGCGATCGTGAACGACGAGCGTCGTGGCGCTAGAGCCCCTCGATGACGTCGTGGCACCTCTCGCAGAGGTCGTCCTCACCAAGCTCGCGCCAGTTCCAGCAGCGCAAGCACTTCTCGCCGCTCGCAGGAAGCACCTCGCAGGCCAGCTCGTCCCCTTTGCAGACGCAGACCTCAGAGCAGACGAAAGCCTCCGCCAGATCGGGTGCGCCCTCGCCCGTGAGCAGGGCGTACGCCTCGGCGGGAAGCGTGAGCTTGGCCTTGGTGGCCTGGGTGGTCTTCTCCGTCACAACGCCCGACTCGAGTTCAGCGTCGTAGGCCTTGGTGAAGGCCGAGCGGGCGGCCACGAGCGCCTGGTAGCTTGGCAGCAGTTTCTCCCACTCGCCTGCCGGCATCGGCGCCTCGAACCAGTCGAGCAAAACCGCGTAGGCCTGCCCGTCCTTGAGCGACTCGGGCAGGTAGCCCATGACCTCGTCGGTCGTGTATGCCAAGATGGGCTGGAGGTCGCGGACGAGCATCGAGAGGATGTGGGACCAGACGGTCTGGGCACTCCTTCTCCCAAAGCCGTCCCTGGCGTCACAGTAGGTGCGATCCTTGGTGGCGTTCAGGTAGTCGTTGGAGAGCTCGGTGATGATGTAGTCGTAGAGCGTGCGGTAGACGGCGTTGAAGCGGTACCCCTCGTAGGCCGCCGAGACCTCGTCGTGCACCTGGCACATGCGGGCGAGCGCCAGCCGGTCATAGGGCAGAAGCTCGGCTGTGGAGACGCCGTCTCTCTTGAGGTCAAACTGGCCCTCCAGCTCCCCAAGAAGGAAGCGGAAGGTGTTTCTTATCTTGCGGTAGGCATCACCCACGTGGGAGAGGATCTCGTCGTCGCAGGGAACGTCGCTTGAGGTGTCGACCGAGGCCACCCACAGGCGCAGGATGTCGGCGCCCCTAGTCTCGCACTCCCTGTTGGGGTCGATGACGTTGCCGAGCGACTTGGACATCTTGCGGCCCTGGCCGTCGAGGGTGAACCCCTGCGAGACCACCGACCGGTAGGGTGCGACGCCGTAGGCGCCCACGGAGGTCATGAGCGAGCTCATGAACCAGCCGCGGTGCTGGTCTGAGCCCTCGAGGTACATGTCGGCAGGAAAGCCAAGGTAGCCACGGTGCCTGCAGACGGCGGTGTGCGAGACGCCCGAGTCCCACCACACGTCGAGGATGTCCCTGTTCGCCCTCAGACGGCTCCCGCCGCAAGCAGGACAGACGCAGGCATCACCCAGGTAGCTCTGCGGGTCATCGGTGAACCACGCATCGGAGCCCTTTGCCTTGAAGAGCTCGATCACCCTGTCTAGGGTCTTGTCGCTCATGACGGTCTCACCGCAGTCCTCGCAGGTGAAGGCTGGGATGGGCACGCCCCAATTACGTTGGCGCGAGATGCACCAGTCCGGCCTGCCCTCGACCATCGAGCCGATGCGCCTTACGGCGTGCGCGGGAAAGAAGGCCACCTGCCTAAGTGCGTCCAGCGCCTGCTCGCGAAGGCCCGTCTCGTCCATCGAGACGAACCACTGGCTCGTGGCGCGAAAGATGACGGGGTTCTTGCACCTCCAGCAGTGCGGGTAGGAGTGCGTGATGTCCTCGTGCAGGATGAGCGTGTTGCGCTCGCGGAGCCACTCGATGATCTTAGGGTTGGCCTCGACCACGCCCATGCCACCCCAGGGGCCGCCGGTGCCCAGACCGTCGCCCCTGTAGAAGCGTCCGTCGTCGTCCACAGGCATGACCACGGGGATGTCGAAGTTCATGGCGGCGAGGTAGTCATCGACGCCGTGGCCCGGAGCCGTGTGGACGATGCCCGTGCCGTCGTCGAGCGTGACGTAGTCGGCATAGATGAACTCGCCCTCCTCGCCCTGGTCGGCAAAGATGGGCTGTTTATACCTGTTGCGGGCGAGGTCCTTACCCGTGCGGCGCCAGACGTCGCCATCCTCCTGCCTGGCAAGCTCCCAGCCCTTATAGCCAAACCTCGCGCAGCAGCGCTCGACGAGGGCCTCTGCCATGATCTCGGCGCGGCCGTCCACGACGACCGCCACGTAGTCGGCTTCGGGATGCAGGATGACGGCGTCATCGGCCGGAAGCGTCCAAGGCGTCGTCGTCCAGATGTCCACCCAGAGCCTGCCCTCGTAGGCCTCCAGTCCCGCAGGCACCGTCGTCATCTCGAAGCGCACGAAGATGGCTGGCGAGACCTCGTCGGAGTACTCGATCTCGGCCTCGGCCAGGGCGGTGTGGCAGTGGCTGCACCAGTGGACGGGCTTGCGGCCCCGGTAGATGGCGCCCCTGTCGAAGATGGCCTTGAAGATCTCTATGTCGGTGGCGTCATAGTCGTTGGTATAGGTGAGGTAGGGGTTGTCCCACTCGCCAAGGACACCGAGGCGCTTGAAGCCCTGGCGTTGGGTGTCGACCTGCTCGACGGCGAGCTTGCGGCACAGCGCGCGGATCTTCTCGGTGGAGAGCTGGTTGAAGCGATCGCTACCGAGGGTCTCTTCGACCTTGTGCTCGATGGGCTGCCCGTGGCAGTCCCAACCCGGCACGTAGGGCGTCTGGTAGCCGCGCATGGCCCAGTAGCGGTTGATGATGTCCTTGGAGATCTTGTTCTGCGCGTGCCCCAGGTGGATGGGGCCGTTGGCGTAGGGGGGGCCGTCGTGCAACACGAACTTGTCGTGGCCCTCGTTCTTGGCAAGCATCCGCTCGTAGACGTGGTCCTCCTCCCACTTCGCGAGGCGTTTAGGCTCGTTTTGAGCGAGACCAGCGCGCATGGGAAACCCCGTCTTGGGGAGGTTCGTCGTGTCCTTGTACCTGTTTGCCACCCTGTCGTGTCCCTTCTCCATGGGCACCAAAAAGGCGCCCGTCCCTCTCTGCTGGGACGAAGCGCCATCGTAGGTCGAGCTCCGCTTTGACCACCCAGCAAGCGGCCGCAACCGCCATGACTCGGCTGGCCTGTCTCGGCGGCCACTCCGGCGACGTCTACTCATGGAAAGGTCCGCCCAAAGGCGAACTTCCCCACTTTGGGGCCGCAGCTCCGGGGTGATCTTCCGCCGTGCGCGCCCGCGGTTTCTCAGCCTCCCCGCTCTCTGTGGGACGACTTGCCCGACGTACTCTCCCCATCACAGCCTCAAGATCGCATCATAGCACGCCCCGCCTACCGTCTGCGCAAAAATCGCGAGCGTTTACCGATTCGCCAGAGGCTGGGGCAGGCGAGGCGCTGACGGGGCAGGCGGAGTGCTGGAGCTGGAAGTTGGGGCGTCAACCCGAGGCCATCTGCCGCAAGGCACGGTGGCCGGGCGACGGACGACTGTCCCCTACGACATGCGCCGACATTTGCAAGACGCAACCTTGCCCCTGAAAGCGACGCCCCAAAGCAAAAGACCCCTTCCGGGAAGGTCGGCCCCGTAGTGTCTGCCCCGCACCTGAGCCAGTGCCCTTTTGGCCAGAAGGTCAAGGCCCCCCTCGGCCGTAGCGAGGTCCTCAGGACCTGGGAGGGTACCGCGCGCGTCCTTGACCTCGATGACTATGGCAGCGAGGCTGTTCTGGTGCTCGAGCTCGGGAATGAGGGCTATGTCGGGCCTGCCGTCCCCGCTCTCGCGGTTCGAGAGCGGAAACCTGTAGCCTGGCAGATCGCAGACAAGCCCCAGGAGCAGCATGTGGTAGCTATTCTCGCTCACGAGGTCAAAGTAGCTCGGTGACTTCGTGAGCAGCTCATCGAGCGACCGGGCGAGTGCGGCCTCGTCTCCCGATACCAGCGCCTGACTAAGCCGCAAAAGCAAGTCAAGATCCCCGATGACGCTCTGGGTGCGTTCCGTGAACTCACGGCGATAGAGCCACGCGACCTCGCGGTTGGGCAGGCGCAGGCGACGCGGCATCATGTCATCATTGGGAAACGCGATGTCATCGGTTGTCATGTAGCCTGCCAGGTACAGCTGGCTCCAGAGTGCTGACGGCGACGCGCCACCACCCAAAAGATCGAGCTCCGAGAACACGGTGGCGAGGTTAAGCGGCCTCTCAAGCCTTCGGCCTGAGGCGAGGGTGCGCAGGTCATCAGCGAGTCGTGCGTCCGCCTGCTGGAACAACCGATGGACGATTGCGTTGTCACTGGTGTTTCCCCAGTAGGGCTGGGCCACCCCTCCCAGGTCAAGGTAGTTAAGGATGCTCCAGGGATTATAGACTGCGGTGCCGCCGAAGCAGTAGCCGTCGTACCAGTCGTGCATCTCAGAGAGCTTGCCCTGGGAAAGGCCCATGTAGCGAGCAAGCGCTCCTGCCTCCTCACGTGTGAAGCCAAAGCCCTCAGTAAACCTGGTGTCCATGGCAGTGTTCACCACTACGTTGTTAAGTCCCGAGAAGACAGACTCCCTACCCACACGCTGAACGCCCGTGAGATAGGCACGGTACAGTGACGTCGTCGCCTTGAGCGCCGCAGTAAGCCAAGAGCGCATGAAGCCTATCACCTCGTCACGATAGCCGCTGAGGTGACCCGCGCTCACGGGATGGTCGTACTCGTCAATGAGGATGACGGTGCCAGACCCATGGTGCCTGAGGAGCAGCAGGGAGAGCCAAGAAAGGGAGCTCTCGGCCTCCCCAGGAGCCAGCGTACCTGCGATCACGCGACGAAACCGCGCCTCCTCCTCGGAAAGGAGGCTCCCGTCGAGCAAGTAGGCATGGCGGGCATACTCGTCAGACATCTGACCCATGATGCCCGCCCTACAGCTGTCCCAGGTCCTTCCGCCCGCCAACCCAAGCGATAGGAAGATGACCGGGTGGCCTCCTTGCTGAGCTCGATAGCGCTCACCCGCACGCCAGATTGACAGGGACTCAAAGATAGCCTTACGGGAGGGAATCGGCGGCTTTGCCCCCTCGACCGGCGTCTCGAAGAAGCACTGCAGCATACGCATGGCAAGTGACTTGCCGAAGCGACGCGGACGACAGAGGAGCGTTACCTTGTAGGAGCTATCGAGCAGATCACAGATGAGTGACGTCTTGTCCACGTACACGTGCTCGGTCACGACCTCCGCGAAGTCCTCGCTGCCTATGGGGAGCAGGCGGCGGCCCGTACGATCGACGATTTTGGAACTCGTGCGTGGCACTGGCATCAGACCTCCCCCGTACGTCCTCTCGTCCCATCGCAGCTTTCGATCCGCCCGCTCCCTTACCGATGAATAGAGAGCCTGATGCTGCTCAGCTTCCAGTCAAAGTTCTTGTTGAAGCTCAGGCCGAGCGACTTCTTGTAGTCCCCTGACGTCCAGGTGAGCGAGCGGTAGCCCTCGCCGCTCGACTGGTTGTTGGGCTTCGACCCTATCGCCTTGATCGCGGCGTCGGCATCTGCCATGCCAAAGCTGATTCCACCGGCGACAACGAGGGAAGGCGCGCCTTCTGGGGTCCCGCTCAAGGAAATGCCCACGAGCGTGCAGTCCTCCACGCCACGGGCGTCAGACCCCGGGTTTGTGACGTCCACGGTAAGGTAGTAGGGGGAGCTGACCCCAGCACCCGCGCCGGCCTTAGCCTTAGAGAGCCTGATGCTCGCTATGGTCTGGCCAGCGTTGACGATAAAGCCGCTCGGGTACCCAGAGAGGTCAACCTTCCATCCCGTCGTGTCCTCCATGTCCCTGAGCGTGCTGGTGTTGAGCTTGAACTTCTTGCCCTCGAACGCGAACTCCATGTCCTCCCAGTTGGAGGAGACGTCACCGGTAAGCGCGCCGTCCGTGCCCGAGGGGGAACCGGGCTGGCCGGGCGTACCACTCGAATCGCCGCCACCAGAGGGCAGGCCTCCCATCATGTCCTTAAGATCCTCAAGGCGAACGAGGTCGTAGTTCTCGAGCAGGTCCTCCGCGCTCATGCCCTCCAGGTCCACGGTGCGTACCAAGCCGTACCCCGACCTGAGCTCATCCTCGGACAGGTCCCTGATGCGACCCTCGTCGAGCGCAAAACCGATGGCACCGCCAAGCAAGAGGCAGGCCATGGCGATGCCAACTACCCACGCCACCGGAAGGCTCGCACCAGAACGTCGTTGGGCCGCAGAGCTGAAGGTGGGACTAGCCACGGGACCTGTGACGTTAGCCGCCCACTGCGGGTCAGCACCCATGTCTTGGGGTGACGGCGGCGCCCCGAGAACCTCAGCCGTGAACGCGCTCTGCTCCGCCGCAACGTGCGCCTGGTCGGTGCCATACGCTCGGGTAGTTCCATCTTGATCTACTTGCGGGAAGGATCCCGCAGCCCCAACGTTGCCCACCGCAGTTCCACTGCCTGCGGCCTCGCCCGCCCCATCCCAGCTGTTTGACTCACCTTGGGCAAAGTCTATGGCGCCTCCCATGGAGACTCCACAGAAAGGGCAGTAGAGCCTGTCGCCGGCAACCTCACAGCCGCAGTTAGGGCATCTCATATCAGCTGACCTTTCTCTTCTCGCGTCCGCACGCATCCCACGCCGATCACCTCGGCCGCAGCCACAGGGTCGCCGCAGATGAGAGACATGTACACAACGGAAGGACGTGTGCGCCCGACGGGGACAGTATACAGCTTCGCCCTCGTGGACGGCACTTTGCCCTCATTGGCGACACCGCCCGACCCACATAGCTGTGGGCACGAACCTCAATTCTCCTGTCCACATGGATGCGTTGCAAGAGACAATCGGGGCAACCGGCGGCGCGTCGACACTGCCACTCGCCGGTGAACGTACTGGGTAGTGCATCTCACACTGCCACTCGCCGGTGAACGTACTGCACGTCGCGTTCAGGGCCGAGTGGCAGTGAGGGGATGAGGTCTGGGTACGTTCAGGGCCGAGTGGCAGTGCGGCCGGGACTGCCAAACGAGCGTGAGCGTACCAAATCGGTACGCTCGGGGCCGAGTGGCAGTGAGGGGATGAGGTCTGGGTACGTTCAGGGCCGAGTGGCAGTGCGGCCGGGACTGCCAAACGAGCGTGAGCGTACCAAATCGGTACGCTCGGGGCCGAGTGGCAGTGAGGGGATGAGGTCTGGGTACGTTCAGGGCCGAGTGGCAG
>ERZ772917.2071-NODE-2071-length-10382-cov-4.067590_pt1 | contig 10382 bp, 8 predicted proteins | sample MGYA00511187_ERZ772917 | MGnify/ENA primary metagenome ERZ772917 (study PRJEB29015, sample SAMEA2737925) | human oral metagenome | biome: human oral; feature: human-associated habitat; material: dental | place: China | collected 2012 ... | reverse complement strand
CAAAATTCTTTTTGAGCCAAAATGCAATGCTTTTCAGCCGCCAAAATTCTTTTTGGAGCAAAATGCAATGCTTTTCGGCCGCCAAAATTCTTTTTGAGCCAAAAGGCGCCAAGGGGCGCCGGCCAAGCTGGCCTGGTACTTCTATCTGATTTGAGTTTCGGTCGCCAAAATTCTTTTTGAGCCAAAACCCGGCAGGTTTCAGCCTCCGAAATTCTTTTTGAACGTGAGTTTGAAAAAGGTCTCCATTAGGAAGACAGCCCCCCTTCGTAGGGGTGTATCGCATACGTCTCGATCGCCCCAACAAAACGTTCCAGCAAAATCGGTGGGAATAAACCCCTCAACAGTCCCGGAGCAGAAAAGAGAAAGCTCCGCAGAGAGCCGGCAGACATCCCAAAACGCAGCACTGAAGCGCCTCTTCCGGCACACGCCGAGGAGAGAGACACCCCCTCGGGCGCAGCTTGGATAGGAAGAATATCTATCTACTTTTGCCCCTCGTTGAAAAAAATGGACTGTGTAAATGAGAAATAACGGTTTACGAGCGGCGTGTGTCGCAGGTCTGACGGCGCTTGTTTTGTCGTCTTGCCTGAAGGAAGAAAACCAACGCACTACGCCGGAGTGGCAGAAGAAAAACTGTCAAATCGCCTCCTTTTCGCTAAAGAATGATTCCATCAAAGGCCTCAGCCAAGTGGTCTTCACCATCGACCAACTGAAGGGGGAAATCTATAACACCGACTCGATGCCCTACGGCACGAAGATCGACCGCAAGGTGCTCATCCAAATCGCCTACGACGGCGCCGTGGGCCCATCCTCCGTGGAGTTCCAGCAGGAAGCCACCGGCAAGCGCACCTCGTGGCGCTCCACCGACTCGGTCGACTTCTCACGGCCCGTCCGCATCTACATCACCTCCTACGACCGCACCCAGGCTAAAACCTACATCGCGCGCCTGAACATCCATCAGCAAGACCCCGACTCGATGGCTTGGCTGCACTCTTATCCCCTGCTCGGCCACGGCAGCATCACCGACGAAAGCCTCTTGGCCGATGCCGGCACCTATCTGCTTTTGGCTCGCACCGCCGACGCGCTGCGCGTCTATCGCACCTCCGACGCGCAAGATTGGAGGTGGATCCTCCTCACCCCCTCCGGGCTTCCCGCCGGCAAGACCCTCGACGCCGCTCGCGCCACCCTCTTCCGCCATACCTATTATATATATAGCACCGATGGGGCGCTCTACCGCTCCGCCGACGGCGCCGCTTGGACCACAGTCGCAGGGGCACCCACCATCGTCAGCCTCCTCGGCGCCGTCGATACGGTGGCACACACCACGCGCACAGTCGCACTTGCAGCCATCATCCGCCAAGGCGACGCGCTCCACTTCGCCTCGATGGACGCAGCAGGCAAATGGACAACAGGCGAGGCAGTGCCCGCCACCTTCCCCACGGAAGGTTTCGGCAGCACGAACTACGAAGCAGCACACCGCCGCCACCTCCTGTTAGTAGGCGGTCGGCGCCGCGACGGCAGCCTGACCAACCAAGCCTGGGAGACGACCGACGGGCACACTTGGGTCTGCCTGAACGAAAACACCGCCTCCAGACTGCCCGCCTTGGAAGGTGCAGCCGTGGCCATGTATGACGGTAAGATCTACCTGATAGGCGGCATCAACGCCTCGGGCGCAGCCTCCCGCACGCTCTACCTCTCCACCGACCGCGGCGCCACTTGGACCGCAGCCGCACACAAGCTCCTGCCACCAGGCGAATTTGCCGCGCGCGGCTATGCCTCAGCCGTCACCACGCCAGACGGATACCTGATTCTCATTGGCGGACGCACCTCGCGCACGGGCTTTATGATGGATGAACTGTGGCGCGGACGCATCAACCGGCTGGGCTACGGACGCTAAAAGGTGAACGTAATTTTGAATCACATTTCGCGTTAGGGAGAGAGTGATGACTCTAATCAGAAAAGAATTATGTCAGCAACTTTCTTTCGATGCCTCGCGGCGCTGCTCCTCTGCCTCGCGCCGTGCGGATCGACCCTCGCGCAGGAATACATATACGAAATCGGCGGCATGGGCGGCGGCGCATTTTACATGGGAGACGTGAATAAGAACACGCCCCTTAAGGCGCTGAATCCCTCACTGGGCGCGGTGTTTCGCTACAACGCTAACTTCCGTATCGCCTTCAAGGGAGGCCTCACCTGGGCGCGGGTCACAGGCAGCACGGACGGCTTAGTAAACGCCTTCCCCGGCGGCCTGCAAACCTCCTTCACGCGCAACGTGGTGGACCTTGGCGGGCAATTCGAGTTCAACTTCTTCCCCTACAGCGATAAGTTCGCCTACCTCAATACGCAGCGCCTCGCGCCCTACCTCCTCATCGGCCTCGGCGCCACCGTAGCCACCGGAACCGGCCGCACCTTCGGCGCCCTGAACCTGCCCGTAGGCATGGGCATCAAGTACAAACTCCGCAACCGCATCAACGTCGGCGCCGAGTTCTCGGTGCACAAAGTCTTAGGCGACGGCCTCGACAACGAACAGCTGAACAACCCCTACAACATAGCCGGAAGCGTGATGAAAAACGGCGATTGGTACGTCTTGACGACCCTTTTCCTCACCTGGGACTTTGGGCCGCGCAACCGCAAATGCAACAGTTCAAAGGGCATTGAGGCCTTGATGGGATTATCGAAACACTGACAACTGAAAAGAGTAGCAAAGCATGTCGTTAATAGAACAGATTGACCGCAGCCGATTGCCGCAGCACGTGGCCATCATCATGGACGGAAACGGCCGGTGGGCACAGGCGCGCGGTGAAGATCGCAGCATGGGCCACCGTGAGGGCGTCGTTTCCGTGCGCAAGGTCGTAGAGGCGGCCGTAGCCATCGGGCTGCGTTACCTCACCATCTACACGTTCTCTACCGAAAACTGGAACCGACCCGAGGCAGAGATTCACGCCCTGATGGCGCTCATGGTCGCAGCCATCCGGCGCGAAACACCCGACCTGATGAAGAATAACGTCCGCCTCCAAGCCATCGGCGACTTGAGCCGTCTGCCAAACGAGGTGCGAACCACGCTCGAGGAATGTCTGCGAGAGACGTCCGGTAATACAGGCACGACGCTCGTCTTAGCACTCAGCTATTCCGCCCGTTGGGAGATCCTGCACGCTGTGCGTGAGCTGTCCGTAGCCGTCCGTGACGGCCGCCTGCAGCCGGAGGACGTGACGGAGGCACTCTTCTCTGACAGCCTCACCACCCGCCTCCTGCCCGACCCCGACCTGATGATCCGCACGGGCGGCGAACAACGCATCAGCAACTTCCTGCTTTGGCAGCTCTCTTACGCCGAGCTCTATTTCACTGACACCTATTGGCCCGATTTCAGAGAAGAAGAATTATACACCGCCATCTTGGACTATCAGCGTCGTGAGCGGCGCTTTGGCAAGACTGGCGAACAACTCAAATAAAACGATATAGGCGTGGAGTGCGCTACTTTCTACATACCCTTATAACTACCTCAAACTACTCCTACTACTTCTAACTACTTTACTATGCAGAAGAGAATACGCTTGATGGCGGCGGCCCTGTTGGCGAGCCTCTTGACGATAGGTCAGGCTGTACGGGCGCAGGTGGATAGCACCGCGGCCATGCACGCCGGGACGGTGCTTTCGGACCTGTTGCCGACGGACGACACAACGAACGTGGCAACAACCGACACGACGGGCGCTCAAGTGCCCACCATCTCCTACTCGCTCACGCCGAAGCGCTATACCATCGCCGGCATCCAAGTGACCGGCACCAAGAACTACGACGACTTCATCCTCATCGGCTTCTCCGGCCTTTCCGTTGGCGACGAGGTGTCGATACCGGGCGATGAGATCTCGGACGCGGTGCGGCGCTTTTGGAAGCACGGGCTGTTTTCTGACGTGAAGATCCTTGCCACCCGCATCCAGGGCGACAAGGTTTGGTTAGAGATTCGCCTGAAGCAGCGGCCGCGTATCTCGGAGATCCATTACAACGGCGTGAAGAAGAGCGAGCGCGAGGATCTCGAGGCGAAACTCGGACTGCGCAAAGGCCATCAGGTCACCCCCAACGTGATGGATCGCGCAAAGGCGCTCGTCAAGAAATATTTTGACGGCAAAGGCTTTAAGAACGTCGAGGTGGAGATCGAGCAGCGTGAAGACGCCTCGAAGGAAGGCGAGGTGATCGTAGACGTGAACATCTCCAAGAATCAAAAGACGAAGATTCGCGAGATCTACCTCAACGGCAATCACGCCCTCTCAGACATCGCGCTGAAGAAGGCAATGAAGAAGACGAATGAGAAGTTCAACCTCAAGAAGCGTTTCCGCACCAGTTGGTTAGAGCTCTTCAGTACGAAGAAATTCACCAGTGAGGAGTATGACAACGACAAGAAGAACCTCATCGACAAATACAACGAGTATGGCTATCGCGACGCCGTCGTGACCTCAGATAGTGTCGTGCCCGTGGACAGCAAGTACGTCGACATCTACCTGAACCTCGACGAGGGCGACCGGTATTACTTGAAGGACATCCGCTTCGTGGGCAACACGAAGTATCCCACCGAACAGCTTGCCACGTTGCTCAACATGAAGGCAGGCGACGTCTACAATCAGAAGAAGTTGCAGGAGCGCCTCCAGTCCGACGACGACGCCGTCTCGAATATCTACTACAACAACGGCTACCTCTTCTTCTACGCCGATCCCGTGGAGGTGGAGGTGGAGAACGACTCTATCTCGCTCGAGATCCGCATACAGGAAGGCCCGCAGGCCACGATCAACCGTGTCATCATCAACGGTAACGACCGGCTTTACGAGAACAACGTCCGCCGTGAGTTGCGCACCAAGCCGGGACAGCTCTTCAGCCGCGACGACCTGATCCGTTCGGCGCGTGAGATCGCGCAGACTGGCCACTTCGACCCGGAAAAGATGAACCCCGAACCCATCCCTAATCCGGACAACGGCACGGTGGATATTCGTTACAACCTCGTCTCCAAAGCCAGCGATCAGATTGAACTGTCGGCCGGATGGGGACCGGGCGGATTGCTTGGGCGCGTCGGTTTGAAGTTCAACAACTTCTCTATGCGCAACCTTTTCCACCCCAACACTTATCGCGGAATCATCCCCCAGGGCGACGGCCAAACCTTCACCATCAACGGCCAAACGAGTGGTAAATATTTCCAGTCCTACAGTCTCTCTTTCCTCGATCCGTGGTTCGGTGGCAAACGCCCTAATACGCTCTCCGTCGGACTTTACTACACCCGTTACACGGGCTACAACCAGCGCTACTTCGGTCGCGAATACAGCCAGTACCTTGCCAACAGTTACTACTACAATGGCATCTACGGCCGCAACAATTACGGCAGCGGTTACAACCCCTACGAGCAGTCTTACGACCCGAATAAGTACCTCGAAATGGTCGGCGGAAGCATCGGTTTCGGCAAGCGCCTGAACTGGCCCGACGATTATTTCTATTCCATGCTCACGCTGAATTATCAGCTGTATCACATGCACGACTACACCTACTTCGACGTAGCCAACGGCGTCTGCCACAAGGTCAGCTTAGATCTCAGCCTGCAACGCAATTCAATCGACAATCCGATCTATACGCGTTACGGTTCGCAGTTCCAGGGCTCCGTCTCGTTTACGCCGCCCTATTCGCTTATTGACGGCAAGGATTACTCCAAGATCAACGACCCGGCCCAGCGCCATAAGCTGATCGAGTACCACAAGTGGAAGTTCCAAGGCAAGATGTTCTTCCCCCTCACACCCCTGCCGCAAAACAACGGCCCGAAGCGTACGCCAGTCCTTATGACTCGCGTGGAGTATGGCTTCCTCGGCTACTACAACCGGCATAAAGTTTCTCCTTTCGAGACCTTCCAAATGGGTGGTGACGGTATGTCTGGATATTCCGGCTATGGCTATCCCACGGAGCTGATCGCTTTGCGTGGCTACGAGAACAACTCTATCGCTGGCCGGAGCGCTGCCGGAGCGCTTCCCTACGCTTACGCCTACTCTCGCCTTTCGATGGAGTTACGCTATCCGCTCATCCTTGAGCCTACGTCTACGATCTACGCGCTGGCATTCGTTGAGGGCGGTAATGCGTGGGGCTCTGTGCGCGACTTCAATCCCTTCGACCTGAAGCGTTCGGCCGGCGTCGGCGCACGCATCTTCCTGCCCATGATCGGCATGATCGGTATCGACTGGGCCTATGGCTTCGACCGACCTTATGGGCGTTCGGAGAAGGGGGGAAGCCAAATCCACTTCTATTTGGGCCAAGAATTTTAATGTGATTTATGAACCGGACGACTCAAACCTCTACGCAGAGAGTCCGTCTGTTGCGACGATAATTTTTTAAAGACCATAGAGCGATGAAAAGGAAAAGTATTTTGATGATCAGTATGGTGCTGCTCTTCTCGGTGGCATCGATGGCGCAGAAGTTCGCCTTAGTGGATATGGAGTATATCCTGAAGAATATCCCCGCTTATGAGATGACCAACGAACAGCTGTCGCAGCTCTCGAAGAAGTGGCAGAACGAGGTCGAGGCCGTCCAGCAAGAGGCGCAGAACATGTATAAGAAGTACCAGAGCGACCTCGTCTTCCTTTCGGCCGAGATGAAGACGAAGCGCGAAGAAGAGATCGTGAAAAAGGAACAGGCCGCTCAGGACTTGAAGCGGAAATATTTCGGCGCCGAGGGCGAGCTCTACAAGAAGCGCGAGAGCCTGATGAAGCCCATCCAGGACGAGATCTACAAGGCCGTAAAGGATATTGCTAACGACAAGGGTTACCAAATGGTCATCGACCGCGCCTCGGCAGGCAGCATGATCTTTGCCTCCCCACGGATCGACATCAGCAACGAGGTGCTCACCAAATTGGGATATGCTAAGTAGGGAAATATCTTTGCCCGCCTTTTGAATAGAGATAGACAGAACAAACCATTTTAGTAACAAGAGAATTTTAGAGTAATGAAGAAGTTAGTAGTGCTGATCTTAATGCTCCTGCCGCTGGGCGGAGTGTTCGCGCAAGACAAAATCGCCATTGTCAATACGGCAGACATTTTCAATGCCATGCCCGAAGTTTCTGCCGTAGAAAAGCAGATGGCCGCCCTCAACGAACAGTATGAGAAGGAATTCAAAACCATGCAGGACGAGTACACGAAGAAATACTCAGAGTACATGTCGAAGCAGGACTCCCTGACGGAGAACATCAAACTCCGCCGCCAGCAGGAGATCCAGGATCTCGAAACCCGGATTCAGAACTTCGTCCCCGTGGCACGTGAGGAGATGCAGAAGAAGCAGCAAGAACTCTACGAACCCATCCAAAAGAAGATGCAGGCCGCTATCAAAGCCGTCGGCGATGAGAAAGGATACACCTATATCATCAATCCCCAAGTGCTCCTCTACACCGGCAGCTCTGCCACTGACGCTACTCCGTTAGTCAAAGCCAAACTCGGCCTCAAGTAAATCGGAACAAGACGCCCCCCTGTGTAATTCAAAGTGAAATCAGAGAAGGGATGCCCCCGCCAATCCGTGCGGCCGGCATCCTTTCCTTTTTTATCCCTGCCCCCCCTTCCTATAACTACCCCTAACTACTCGGCCGCAAGGCCCTAACTACCCCTAACTACTCTCTAAAATATGAACACCAAACGCACCCCCATCGGCATCTTCGACTCCGGCTTCGGCGGACTCACCATCTTCGACAAGATCCGCCAAGCCCTCCCCGACTACGACTATATCTACCTCGGCGACAACGCACGCACCCCCTACGGCACACGATCATACGACGCCGTCTACCGCTTCACGCGCGAAGCCGTCATGCACCTCTTTGCCGAAGGTTGCCCACTCGTCATCCTCGCCTGCAACACCGCCTCCGCCAAAGCACTCCGCACCATCCAGCAACGCGACCTGCCCGCCGGACACGATCCCTCGCGACGCGTCCTCGGTGTCATCCGGCCCACAGCTGAAGTCGTCGGCCGACTCACACAAACCGGCCACGTCGGACTCCTCGGCACCACCGGCACCATCGCCTCCCGATCCTACCCCTTAGAGATCGCCAAAATCTTCCCCCACGTCACCGTCGTCGGCGAAGCCTGCCCCATGTGGGTACCCCTTGTCGAAAACGGCGAAGCCGACTCCCCCGGAGCCGACTACTTCGTCAAGAAGCACGTAGAACGCCTCCTCACACGCGATCCCGCGATCGACACCGTCATTCTCGGTTGCACGCACTACCCCCTGCTCATCGACAAGATTCGCCACTACCTGCCCGAAGGCGTCCAACTCTTTTCCCAAGGCGACCGCGTAGCCGACCGCCTCAAGGACTACCTCGTGCGACACCCCGAGATGGAGCGCCGCATCAGCCGTCATGCCGACTGCCGTTTCCAGACCACCGACTCCCCCGAGCGCTTCGCCGAGATGGCCACCCTCTTCCTGCGCAAAGACGTCGGCCGCGCCGAACGCGTCACCCTCCCTCCCGACACCTCCTCCCAACGGCGCCTCCGATGAAGCTCCGCGCCCTTCTCTGCACCCTCCTCCTTCCCCTCCTCCTCGGCCACACCGCCCGCGCCGAGGACTGGGACACGCGCCTCCTCGCCGCCGGCTACGTCGACCTCCAAGTTCTCATCCCCGGCCTGCGCGTCGAGCTCAAGTACGCCACCGAGGACAACTTCATGGGTCGCAACGTCTACGACGGCCTCACCCGCGCCTTCCTCCACCCCGATGCCGCCCGCAAGCTCCTCCGCGCCCACGAACTCCTCCGCCTCGAGCGCCCCGACCTCACCCTCCTCGTCTACGATGCCGCCCGCCCCATTGCCGTCCAGCGTATCATGTGGAGCCTCGTCCGCGGCACCCCCAACACCTACTACGTCGCCAGCCCTGCCCGCGGCGGCCTCCACAACTTCGGCCTCGCCGTCGACCTCACCCTTGCCGACACCCTCGGCCGCGCCCTCCCCATGGGCACCCCCTTCGACCACTTCGGCCCCGCTGCCAACATCGACCGTGAGTCGTCGCTCGTCCGCACCGGCCGCATCACGCCCGAAGAGCTTGAAAATCGCTTGCTGCTCCGTCGCGTCATGCGCGCCGCCGGCTTCACCACCGTCACCAGCGAATGGTGGCACTTCAACGCCTGCTCCACCGCCCGCGCCCGCGCCTCCTACCCCCTGATTGGCAAGTGACACCCCATTTCCTCGCCCCGGCAGGGACTTGAATTGCTTTGGGCCGACATTTCCTTTCATCCGGGAAAGAAAAGTGGGTAGGGCGCCGGTGGCGACGCGTTCCTCATGTCCAGCCAGACTTGGGCGCTACGGAATGTCGCTTCCCGTGGCGGGAAATGGATCTCCGACTTCAAAAAGCCTTTTCCCGCCGCAGAATCATAACTGCAAAATCATAGGTTTAATATCCCGTCACCCGATATTAAGCGGATATTTATCGGCTTAATATCCCGTCACCGGATATTAAGCGGACGTTTGTCGGTTTAATATCCCGTCGCCCGATATTAAGCGGATGTTTGTCGATTTAATATCCTGTTGCTAGATATTAAGTCGATATGTTTAGGTTTAATATGATGCAGTGGGAGGGTGAGTAGAGAAGTCTTCGGCATCTATTTCTTGCCTCGGGGGATAGCATACAATCGCCTTCGTAGAAGATCTTTTGAGATAAACCGACTTACGAACTGTTCCGGCCGTTCTCCTGTTTCTTTTTGCTTTTTGCACTTTATGTGGGGCCCATTCCGGGCCTTTTCAGACATCATAGCCCCCCGGGATATCCCGAAAAGTTTACTCAAAACGACCACCAAACATTCCCTAATGCTGTCCCGATGCGGGTAGCGGGAGGAACGGACGGAAACACTCCGAAACATCCCGCCGAGAGACTTCGCTATCCGTTTTTCCCACCTTTCTGGCCGTAGAGTCGATAAATAAGGCTTACCTTTGTGCATAAATCATTAATTGACTATGAATAGATTGAACTTCTATCTGCTGTCTTTTCTGCTCTGCTTACCGCCGAGTTTCATGGCGGCTCAGGGCAGTCGTAAACAAGTTGCTGTCGGTAATGAGCGGGACGACAGTGTCATTTATCACACCGTAGAGCGTGGACAAACCATCTATTCCATCGCCGCCCTATACAAGGTGAGCGAAAACGACATCTATCGGTTGAACCCGAGTAGCCGTGAGCAAATTCGGGAGGGCGAAACCTTGAAAATCCCGCGTAGCGGCACATCGAACGCCAGCGCACGAATGGCCGAAGGAGGCTTCGTGCAGCACACCATCCGTAGCGGCGAAACGCTCTATTCCCTATCGAAAAGCTATGGCCTGACGCCGAGCGACATCACGGCGGCAAACCCGGGTCTGGACGCGGGCACGTTCTACGTAGGCAAGACGATCCGCATCCCGTC
>ERZ772917.2069-NODE-2069-length-10390-cov-160.729173_pt1 | contig 10390 bp, 6 predicted proteins | sample MGYA00511187_ERZ772917 | MGnify/ENA primary metagenome ERZ772917 (study PRJEB29015, sample SAMEA2737925) | human oral metagenome | biome: human oral; feature: human-associated habitat; material: dental | place: China | collected 2012 ... | reverse complement strand
GCGTGCAGGTCTCGCGTACCTTCTACGCGCGCGGCCAGACCGGCCAGCAGCTGCTCATCGGCGCCTACCAGGCCCTGGAGCGCCAGGTCGCGGCCGGCACCGTCAAGGAGTACCGCCGCCACGAGATGGTCGAGCTCATCCTCGTGGGCGGCAAGGCCAAGGGCATCATCGCCCGCGACATGGTCTCCGGCGAGATCCAGACCCACCTGGCCGACGCCGTCGTCCTGTGCACCGGCGGCTACGGCAACGTCTTCTTCCTGTCGACCAACGCCATGGGCTGCAACGCGACCGCCATCTGGCGCGCGTACCGCAAGGGCGCGTACTTCGCCAACCCCTGCTACACGCAGATCCACCCCACCTGCATCCCGCAGTCCGGCGACTTCCAGTCCAAGCTCACTCTCATGAGCGAGTCGCTGCGCAACGACGGGCGCATCTGGGTGCCGAAGAAGGCCGAGGACTGCGACAAGGACCCGCGCTCGATCGCCGAGGAGGACCGCGACTACTACCTCGAGCGCATCTACCCGGCCTTCGGCAACCTCGTCCCCCGCGACATCGCCTCCCGCCAGGCCAAGAACATGTGCGACGAGGGCCGCGGCGTCGGCCCGGCCATCAAGGAGACCGCCCCGGACGGCACCCAGCGCATGATGCGCCGCGGCGTCTACCTCGACTTCTCCGAGGCCATCGGCCGCCTGGGCAAGGACGCCGTGTCCGCCCGCTACGGCAACCTCTTCGAGATGTACCAGCGCATCACCGGCGACGACCCCTACGAGGTCCCGATGCGCATCTACCCGGCCGTGCACTACACGATGGGCGGCCTGTGGGTCGACTACGACCTGGAGTCCAACGTCCCGGGCCTGTACGTGGCCGGAGAGGCGAACTTCTCCGACCACGGCGCCAACCGCCTGGGCGCCTCCGCCCTCATGCAGGGCCTGGCCGACGGCTACTTCGTCCTGCCCAACACGATGAACGACTACCTCGCGGACATGCTGCGCGAGGGCAAGGTAGACCCCAAGGCCCCCGAGATCGCCGAGGCCGAGGCGGCTGTCAGGGACCGCATCGACCGGCTCATGGCGCTCAAGGGCACCCGCTCCGTCGACGACTTCCACATGGCCCTGGGCCGCATCATGTGGGAGTACTGCGGCATGGAGCGCCGCGACGCAGGCCTGCGTGACGCCATCACCCAGATCCGCGAGCTCAAGGCCGAGTTCTGGCGCGACGCGCGTGTGACCGGTGAGGCGATGGAGCTCAACCAGGCGCTGGAGAAGGCGGGTCGTCTGCTCGACTTCTTCGAGCTCGCCGAGCTCATGTGCATCGACGCCCTGCACCGGCGCGAGTCCTGCGGCGGTCACTTCCGCGCCGAGTCCCAGACTCCCGAGGGCGAGGCCCTGCGCCACGACGACGAGTTCCTCTACGTCGCGGCCTGGGAGTTCGCAGGCGACGAGCAGCCTCCGATCCTTCACAAGGAGCCCCTCATCTACAATGACATCGAGCTCAAGCAGCGGAGTTACAAGTGAACATCAAGCTCAAGATCTGGCGTCAGAAGAACCAGAGCACCGCAGGCCGCTTCGAGGAGTACTCGATGTCCGGCATCGAGGAGCACATGTCGTTCCTTGAGGTCCTGGACCTGCTCAACGAGCAGCTCTTCCAGGCCGGCAAGGAACCCGTCGCCTTCGACTCGGACTGCCGTGAGGGCATCTGCGGCCAGTGCGGCGTCGTCATCAACGGTCAGGCCCACGGCCCGATCCGCTCGACGACCTGCCAGCTGCACATGCGCCACCTCGCCGAGGACCCCTCCTTCAAGGACGGCGACACCATCACCATCGAGCCCTGGCGCTCGACCGGCTTCCCGGTGCTCAAGGACCTCATCGTGGACCGCTCCGCCCTGGACCGCATCGTCCAGGCCGGCGGCTACATCTCGGTCAACACCGGTGCCGCCCCGGACGCGCACGCAGTCCCGGTCAAGAAGGAGAACGCCGAGGCCTCCTTTGAGGCCGCGGCCTGCATCGGCTGCGGCGCCTGCGTGGCGGCCTGCCCCAACGCCTCCGCCATGCTGTTCACCGGCGCGAAGATCGCCCACCTGGGCCTGCTCCCGCAGGGCCAGCCCGAGCGCCTGCCGCGCGTGGTGAGCATGCTCAACCAGCACGACGCCGAGGGCTTCGGCGGCTGCGCCAACATCGGTGAGTGCGCTGCCGTCTGCCCCAAGTCCGTGCCGCTGGAGGTCATCACGCGACTCAACCGTGACCTCGGCCACGCCTTGTGGGCCGACGCCCGGGCCCACTGAGCCGCACGCGCCCGTCACGCGACCCGCACCCCGCGTCCCTCAGGGACGCGGGGTGCGGCGCGCCTGGAGGCCGTCGAGGATGAGCTCGATCTTGCGGTCGAGCCAGCCGCGCTCAAGCCAGGAGGCGTCGGGCTCGAAGACGGCGGGCAGCCGGGCGAATCCCGCAGGCGCAGCCGGGTCGCCGTTCCAGGAGGAGCGCAGCGCCGCCACGCTGATATGGGCGCTGATGACGGTGTCGCTGATGGCGTCGACGGCCAGGGCGGCGTCCTGGGGGCTCATGCCGGAGGCGACGAAGGCGTCGTGGGCGGCGGTGACGGTGCCCGCGAAGTACTCGGCGGACCAGGGGACGGTGAGCAGGAGCTGGTCCAGTCCGTGGGCGGACTCCAGCAGCGTCCACAGGGCGTCGGCCTGGTTGTGGGCGTTGCGGCGCCAGCTGACGGGGTCGGGCTGGAAGCGCAGGCGGGTGGCGAGCTCGGCCAGGCAGGCACGCATGAGGCCTTCGCGCGAGTCGATGGTGCGGTAGAGGGCGGAGGGCGCCACTCCGAGGCGTTGCGCGACGGCGGTGAGCGTGAAGGCGTTGACGCCGATCTCCAGGGCGGCGTCGACGACGTCCTGCCGGCTGAAGGCCGGTCTGCGTCCGGTGGGGCGCCCCAGTCGTGTCATGCCCCCACGGTAACGGTCCCGTCCTCCCTTGCTGTGTCCTCCGCAACAGGACTAAGGTGTGCCTCAGTCAAATCTGAAAGTCATTCAGAAAGGGTGGGCGCCCGTGAGGGACCAGAGCGCCGCGACCGCCGCCGAGCCGACACCGCCCGCGCATCCACTGGACAACCCGGGACCGGCCCCCCAGGGGCAGGTCGCTGACGGACAGACGCAGGACGCCGACCGTGCCCGCCAGGGACGGGCGGCCCTGGCACGCCTGGGCGCGCCGGTGCGAGCCCAGCTGCGGGCGGGGCAGGTGCTCGTCATCCTCTCCGGGCTGCTGTCGGTGGCGCCCTACCTCGCGCTCGTGCACCTGGGCGACATCCTCCTGGCCGCCCACCAGGCCGGAACCTCGCCGGACCCCGGGCAGGTGCGCGCGGTCGTCATGCTCCTGGTCAGCGCCTACAGCGGGCGGCTCACGCTCTACCTCCTGGCCCTGCTCATCACCCACGTCGCGGACCTGCGCCTGCGCGACCGGATGCGCCGCGAGATCGTCGAGCGCGTGAGCCGCGCCCCGCTGGCCTGGTTCACCGAGTCGACCTCCGGCCGGATCCGCAAGGCCGTCCAGGACGACACCGCCCTGGTGCACACCGTCATCGCCCATGGTCCGGTCGAGCGTCTCAACGCCCTCGTCTCCCCGCTGGCGCTGCTGGCCTGCGCCCTGTGGATCGACTGGCGCCTGGCCCTGCTAGCTGTCGCCACCGTGCCCCTGTACGTCATCACGTACTCCTTCTCGATGAAGGATATGAGGGCCAAGACCGTCGAGATGGACCGTCGCCTGGCTGACGTGTCCTCCACGATGGTGGAGTTCGTGGCCGGCATCTCGGTGGTCAAGGCCTTCGGACGTGTCGGACGCGCACACGGCGCCTACCTCGGCGCCGCCGACGGCTTCTCCCGCTTCTACCGCGCCTGGGCGATGCCGCTCATGACCGTCAGCTGCCTGGCCTACACGTGGGTGTCGATCCCCGTCATCCTGATGGTCAACCTCGGCGTCGGCTCCCTGCTCGTGCACGCGGGCACCGTCACCCTGCCCCAGGTCCTGGCCGCCACCCTCGTCGCCCTCGTCCTGCCCGGTGCGCTCATCACCGTCGTGTCCCTGTCCTGGTCCTACCAGATCGCCGGAGCCGCGGCCCTGCGCCTGTGCCATGTCCTCGACACGCCCGCCCTGCCCGCGCCCGGTGCACCGCGTCGACCCGACGGCGCCCGCGTCGAGATCGACCACGTCTCCTACTCCTACGGCACCACCCTCGCCGTCGACGACGTCACCCTCACCCTCGAGCCCGGCACCGTCACCGCCCTGCTGGGGCCCTCTGGCTCCGGCAAGTCGACGCTGGCGACGATGATCGCGCGCTTCGCCGACCCCGACACCGGTGCGGTCCGCGTCGGCGGGGTGGACCTGCGCGACATGGACGAGCAGACGCTGTACTCCACGGTGTCCTTCGTCCTGCAGGACGCCCAGCTGCTGGGGGCCACCGTCCGCGAGAACATCGCCCTGGGCCGACCCGAGGCCACGCTGGAGCAGGTGCGCGCCGCGGCACGGGCGGCACGCATCGACGAGGAGGTCATGGCCCTGCCCGACGGGTACGACACCGTCCTGGGCGCGCAGACCGCGCTGTCGGGCGGCCAGGAGCAGCGCATCGCCATCGCCCGGGCCGTCCTGCTCGACACCCCCGTGCTGGTCATGGACGAGGCGACCGCCATGGCCGACCCCGAGTCCGAGGCGCAGATCCAGGAGGCGCTGAGCGAGCTGGTGCGCGGCCGGACGGTGCTCGTCATCGCCCACCGGCCCGCGGCGGTGCGCGGGGCGCACCGTATCGCCGTCATGGAGCGCGGCCGTCTCGTGGCCCTGGGCAGTCACGACGAGCTCGTCGACCAGCGTCACTACCGCGCCCTGCTGCGCCAGTCGGGCCTGAGCGACGGGAGCGACGGCGGCGGCCCCGCGGACGCGGACAAGTGGGGGGACGGTGTCCCCGCCTCCGGAGCGAGGACCGACCTGACCGCTGAGCCCGCTGACGAGGCCGGCGGGAGCGCCGGGCAGGACACAGAGCCTGCCCCCACGGCCCCGCCCGTCCCCAGCCGTCGGGTCACCCGGTCCCTGCTGTCGCACTACCACCGCTTCATGAGCGAGGCCTCCTGGACGGACATGGTGAGAGGACTGGTGCTGGGGGCCGTCAGCGGTGCCGTCTCCGGCCTGAGCCTGCTCGTCCTGCTGCCCGCCTCGGTCGCCCTGGCCCCCGGTGAGCGGTGCTGGGGCCTGGGCCTGGGAGGCTGGCTGATCGTCCTGGCCCTGACCGCCGTCGCGGGCGCCGTCAGCGACTTCCTCGGCGTGCGCACCGGCATGCTGGGAGCACTCGGCTTCATGCACGACGTCCACCACGCCGTCGGTGCGCAGATCGCCCGCCTTCCCCTGCGCTGGTTCACCTCCGACACCGCCGGGGTCATGTCGCGCGCCGTCAGCGCCGAGATGCTGTCACTGGGGGAGTCCGCCGCCCAGTTCCTCTACCGGATGGTCTCGACCACCGCGGCCGCCGTCGTCGTCGGGACGGGGGCCTGGGTGTGGGACTGGCGCCTGGGGATGCTGCTGAGCGTGGCTGCGCCCGTGCTGGCCGTCATCATCGGCCTGGCCCGCAGGCTGCTCGACCGCGCCAAGGTCATCACCGAGCCGGCCGAGCGCGAGATCGCCGTGCGTGTCGTCGAGCTCGCCCGCTGCCAGGGGGCGCTGCGCTCCTGCCGGGCCACGAACCGCTTCCGGCCCCTGTCGCTGGCCTTCGAGCAAGGACGGCGTGCCTCACGACGGGCCCTGTGGTGGGCGACCGGAGGCTCCCTGCTGTCCGGAGCCTTCACCCAGGTCGTCGTCGTCGCCATGATCATGCTCACCGCCGAGCTGGCCGTCCGGGGCTCCCTGAGCCCGGTGAGCGCGGTGGTCACGATCGGGCTGTGCCTGCGCTTCGCCACCATGCTCGACGACCTCAGTGCCGCCGTCCTCGCCCTGGAGGAACGCCGCCAGATGATGACGCACCTCGACGCCGTCATGGACGCCCCGGTCATGGCGGAGCCCTCCCGCCGCGCGACGCTCGCGCAGCCGGGCGCGGTCGAGCTCGACGACATCGTCTTCGGCTACACCGACTCCGAGCGCGTCCTGGACGGGGTGAGCCTGCGGGTCCCGGCACGCACGATGTGCGCTGTCGTGGGGCCCTCCGGCTCCGGCAAGACCACCATCGCCCGCCTCGTGGCCCGCTTCTGGGACGTCAACGCCGGCCGGGTGCTGGTGGGCGGCACCGACGTTCGCGACATGCCGACCTCCCAGCTCATGGAGCAGCTGTCCATGGTCTTCCAGGATGTCTACCTCTTCGACGACACCCTGGCCGCCAACATCCACGTCGGAGACCCCACCGCCTCCCCGGAGCGGGTGCGCTGGGCGGCGGACCTGGCAGGCGTCACCGAGATCGTCGACCGCCTGCCCGGAGGATGGCGGGCACGCGCCGGGGAGGGCGGGCGGGCCCTGTCCGGCGGGGAGCGCCAGCGCGTGTCCATCGCCCGTGCCCTGCTCAAACGAGCCCCGATCGTCCTGCTCGATGAGGCGACCAGCGCCCTGGACGCGGAGAACGAGGCCCACGTGGTCGCGGCGATGCACGAGCTGCGGCGCAGCGCCACCCTCGTGGTCATCGCCCACAAGCTTGAGACCATCTGCGCCGCCGACCAGGTGATCGTCCTCGACGACGCCGGACGCGTCGCCCAGGCCGGGCACCACACCGAGCTCGTCGCCGTCGACGGCCCCTACCGGCGCTTCTGGGAGCAGCGCACCCGCGCCCGCGGCTGGTCCCTGGTCTGAGCCACCGTGGACGGGCACAGGACCGGGGGCCCGGGCCCGTGAGGAACCGGGGGCCCGGGCCCGTGCGGGGGACCGCTAGGCTGGCGGACGTGAGCGAACCGCTGATCCTGGGAATCGAGTCCACCTGCGACGAGACGGGCGTGGCCCTCGTGCGCGGGCGCGAGCTGCTCGGCGACGTCGTCGCCACCTCCATGGACGAGTACGCCCGCTTCGGCGGCATCATCCCCGAGATCGCCTCCCGGGCCCACCTGGAGTCCTTCCTGCCCACCCTCGACGCCGCCCTCGCCGCGGCCGACGTCGACCTGGGCGAGGTCGACGCCGTCGCCGTATGCGCCGGCCCCGGTCTCGTCGGCTCGCTCACCGTCGGCATCAGCGCCGCCAAGGCGCTCGCCGCCGCCACCGGCACACCCCTGTACGGCGTCAACCACGTCATCGGCCACCTCGCCGTCGACGAGCTCGTCCACGGGCCCCTGCCCAATCGCTTCGTCGGGCTCATCGTCTCCGGCGGGCACTCCAGCATCCTCGCGGTCAACGACATCGCCACGGACGTCGTCGAGCTGGGCGGCACCCTCGACGACGCCGCGGGCGAGGCCTTCGACAAGGTCGGGCGCCTGCTCGGCCTGCCCTACCCCGGAGGGCCGCACGTGGACCGCCTCTCCCAGCAGGGCGACCCCACCGCGATCCGCTTCCCGCGCGGCCTGGCCGCAGGCAAGGACAAGGAGCGCCACCGCTACGACTTCTCCTTCTCCGGCCTCAAGACCTCGGTCGCGCGCTACGTCGAGTCCCTGGAGGACCAGGGCCGTGAGGTGCCGCAGGCGGACGTGTGCGCGGGCTTCTCCGAGGCCGTCAACGACTCCCTCACCGCCAAGGCCGTCCAGGCCTGCCTCGACCAGGAGGTCGACACTCTCGTCATCGGGGGCGGTTTCTCAGCCAACTCGCGCGTGCGCTCCCTGGCCGCCGAGCGCTGTGAGGCCGCCGGGATCACCCTGCGGGTGCCGCCGCTGCGCTACTGCACGGACAACGGTGCCCAGATCGCCGCCCTCGGCTGCGCCGCCGTGCGTGCGGGCGTGGCCCCCAGCCCCATGGACTTCGCCCCCGACTCGGCGATGCCGCTGGACGTCATCGTCGCCCGCTGAGCCCCGCCGTCGGCCGGGGCGCCAGCGCGCGGGTCGTCACGGCTCACAGCGGCTCGACGACGAGGACCGCGCCCCTCGACGAGCCCGACGCACCCGCTGAGCCACGCTCCCCCGCGCGCCGTCCGACCCGGGTGAGCACCCAGGTCTCACCGGCCGTGCCGTTCAGACGCAGCGAGGCGCGCAGCGCGTCGGGGGAGACGTCGATCCCGCGCTTGTGAATCTCCAGGCGCCCGATGCCCCGCTCACGCACCCGCGCCTTGAGGCCGCGCAGGTGCAGCGCCAGCACCTCGCGCAGGCGCCAGCAGGTGACGAAGGGAGCCAGGGAGGGCGGCGGCAACGTGTCCCCGGTGAGGTAGGCGATACGCGTGCCCACCGGGCGCGCGTCGGTGCGCCTGGCGATCTCGGCGACGAGCCCCGCGCGGATGGCCGCGCCGTCTGGCTCGATGAGGTAGGTGCCCAGCTCCTCGGCGCCCGTGACCGGCTCAACCTGCTCGGGCTCGACGGAGGGGTCCGTGCAGGACGGGTCTGCCAGGCGGTGGGCGCGCATCTCGCCGTCGGCGGTGGGGGACAGGACGAGGGCCGAGCGGCCCGGCCCCTCCGGGGCCAGCGGGCCGCACCAGACGGCTGCCTCGACGACCTCCCGGGCCACCGAGACCCACTGGACGTGGGCGTCGGCGGGCAGCAGCGCGTGGTCGATGCCGGGCGCGGCCTTGACGCCCACGGCCTCGACGCGCTCGCGCAGCGCCAGGACCTGGCTCAGCCGCGGGGACCACTGCTCGGGGTCGCTCAGGCGCCGGCCCTGTGCGCGCCGGGCCGGGTCCGCGAAGACGGCGTCCACGCCCTCAAGATCGACGGTGGTGGCGTCCTGGCACAGGATGCGGGCGTTGTCGAAGGGCATGAGGTTGACGGTGGCCAGGGCCGCCGTCGGCTCGTCCCGCTCGACGGCGAGCACCTCCAGGCCCAGCCCCGCCAGGGCGATGGCGTCACCGCCGATCCCGCAGCCCAGGTCCGCCACCCGACCGGCCCCGGCGGAGACGTAGCGCGAGGCGTGGTGGGCCGAGACCGCCAGGCGCGTGGCCTGCTCCAGGCCGTCAGGTGTGAACAGCATCCGCTGGGCGAAGTCACCGAACTTCGCGGCGGCGCGTGCGCGCAGGCGCTGCTGGGTGAGGGCCGCCGCCACGAGCGCCGGATCGTGGCCGGCAGCGCGCAGGGACTCACCCAGGCGCAGGGCCTCGGACTCCTCGTACGGGGGCAGGCTGCACAGCAGCTCCCAGCCCTGGGGGGTCAGCAACGGAGCGAGGGCGGCGGCCGGCGACGATGCGTTCACCCGGCGATCCTCCCACGCCCGGGGAGCGCGCACCGTGAGCCCGGCACCGTGGTGGCGATAGGTTGGGAAGAAGCCGCCCGACCGTGCGGGCGGCAAGCCGGGCGCGAGCGAGGGGACGGGTGGAGACGATGTCGGGCAGACGGAGAGCCGGGCGGGCCGGTGCGGCCCGTCGCCGCCGGGCCGTGGGGGCGCTCCTGGGCGTCCTCGTCCTCCTGTCGGCACCGAGCACGTGGATCTGGGTCACCAGCGCAGGGCACGTGGACACCCTGGAGAGCGCCTCCGACACCACCGCACCCGTCGCCATCGTCCTGGGCGCCCGCGTGTACGACTCGGGCAGGCCCTCGCCGTGGCTGACCTACCGCCTCGACGCCGCCGCCGAGCTCTACCTCAGCGGCCGGGTGGACGCCCTGCTCGTCTCCGGCGACGGCCGCGAGGGCGCCCACGACGAGCCGGGAACGATGCGCGACTACCTCGTGGCCGCCGGGGTCCCGCCGCAGGCCGTCGTCCTCGACACAGCGGGCTATGACACCTACGACACCTGCGTGCGCGCCCACGAGGTCTTCGGGGTGAGCCAGGCCCTCGTCGTCACGCAGGACTTTCACGCGCCCCGCGCCGTCACCCTGTGCCGCCAGGCGGGGATCGACGCGCAGGGCGTGGCGGACACGCGGGCGCGGGCCAACCGCACGACCTGGGTGCGCTCGTGGGTGCGTGAGCGGGTGGCGGCGCTCAAGGCCGTGTGGGACGTGCTCAGCGGACACGACCCGGTGCTGGGCGCGGCGCGCACGGACGTGGAGGAGGCGGTCTCCTGGACGCGCGCGCACCGCGACGAGCAGGCGCAGGGACAGTGAACGCCATCGGCGAACCCGGCCCCCCGATCTGGCACTCACGTTGACTGAGTGCTAACGCCGCGCGTAGATTCGCGGTCAGACGCGGCACCGCAGCTCGGTGCCGCGGCCCGCGCCCCCGGCGCTGACGGACCGGCCCCCGCGACGGCGGCCCGCCTCACTGAGGGCGTGCACACCACATACACGACGCGCTGTGCGCGCGAAGGACGCTGAACAAGCGAGAAGGGGAGGACGCCATGGCGATCTCCATCAAGCCGCTCGAGGACCGCA
>ERZ772917.2068-NODE-2068-length-10392-cov-10.380865_pt1 | contig 10392 bp, 8 predicted proteins | sample MGYA00511187_ERZ772917 | MGnify/ENA primary metagenome ERZ772917 (study PRJEB29015, sample SAMEA2737925) | human oral metagenome | biome: human oral; feature: human-associated habitat; material: dental | place: China | collected 2012 ... | reverse complement strand
GGCGTCGAGGTCCTGGCCGGTGTGGGTCCCGCTCACGCGATCCCCCTCTCGGCCAGGAGGCGGCGGGCGCGCTCGGCCCGCTCGGGCTCGCCGCGCCGCTCGCACAGCTCCGCGTAGGAGGGCCGGGCGGCGCTCGCGGCCACGTCGCGCCCGACCTGTGCCCGCCAGCGCCTGTCGGCGTCGTCGGCGGCGGCGGCCTCGAGGTAGCGGCCCCGGGCCTGACCGGCCCGCTCACCGAGCTGGAAGCCGTCACGCACGCCCTGCTCGTAGGCCTCGGGGTACGCGAGGGACTCGCCGAAGCGGACGGCGGACTCCAGCTCCGCGAGCGCCGACGGGCTCATGGTGGCCAGGCGCCCCTGCCAGGCCCCGTGGGTTGCCTCCCTGGCCCTCTGAGAGGCCTTGAGAGCGGCTGTGGCCTCGGCCTGCACCTGGGCGTCAACCGCGTCCGCCCAGGCCCTCAGGAACGCTCTGCGCTCCTGAGGGCTGTGCTCGTGGGCCGCGTCAAGGAGGTTCTGGAACCTGGTCGGCACCGGGTCCGCGAGATACCTGTGCCGGCCCTGGTCGAGGACGACGCGGTCCTCGGTGCTCAGGTGGCTTCCTGCCGTCGGCCTGGTAGTATCGGGGGTGTTGGGTGTGGTGCCCCCCTCCTGCGTGGTGCGTGGGAGGGGGGCGCTACTGTGTCCGGTCACCGCGCGTCGCCCTCCCCGAAGGTGGGGCGGGGCAGGCCGAGGCGGTCGAACTCGCTGAGGGGGATGCGGACGGACCTGCCGAGGCGGAGCGCCTTGAGCTCCCCGCGGGCGATGAGGTTGAGGACGCCGTTCTCGCTCATGTCCACGCAGCGGGCGAACCGCTTGACGGTGAGGGCGAGAGTCAGGGCGTCGGGGGCGGGCTTGGGCTTCGCCATCGCGAAGCTCCTTCCTTTAGGAGGGGCAGGCCCTGGAGTAGGTACACTCCTACCCCGGGCGCTGCCTCGTACCCCTACCAAGGAGGTCGTAAGCCCTCAGTACCGGTCTGCGGCCATCGGATGGGCTCAGCGTACACCACGGTCGCCGTGGCGCCCAGTCCGTGCTGTCAGGTCCCTGGTGCCCGTAGCACGTCGGGGGCCAGGTCCCCGAGGTGGACGGTACGGACGCCCCGCGCGCGCAGTCCCTCGCACACCTCCACCAGCTGCCCGGCCCGGAACTGCACGCGGTCGTCGGCCTCGAGACGGAGGCGGCCGTCCTCCCCGCGTCCGACGCCCTCGACGGCCTTCCACCCGCCCGGCAGGCGGACCCCGTCACCAGGGCGGTAGACGTCGTCCGGGTCGTAGGCGACGGTCACGGCCCGCACGGCGGCCGCGGGGTAGTCGGCCTGCGGCCGCTCCATCACGGCGACGACGCCCACGGGGACGAGGCCGCGCGTGCCGGGGGCCAGGCCCCCGGGCGGCGTCCCCCTGCCCGCGGCCCTGAGGTGGGCCCGGATCTCCTTGTCGTCGGGGGCGTCCTGCCCGCCGTGCGGCTTCCTGTCGTCGTTCCACGTCGTCCCCGGCCAGCCCCAGGACACGGCCTCGACATCCTCGGCACCCACGTCCCTGCCCTTACCGGCGGCCTCCTCCAGGAGCGGGGCCATGAGCCGCACGGGCACGTTCCACGTGGGCCACCCGCACGGGCACACCGCCGACCAGCGGGCGCAGTCCTCCAGGTGCCCGGCACGCGGGTCCCCGAGCCCGCCCGGAAGGAGGGGGAGGCTCTCTGACAGGAGGTAGGCGCACCGCTGGCAGTCGAGGTGGCTCCGCCCCACGTCGAACGTCACCGGTGGCGCGTCACGGTAGGCGCGCACGCGCTCCCCCATGGGGGCCACCCACTGGTAGGGGTCCGTGCCGCCGTCCCTCAGCGCACGCCACCCGCGCCCGGTGCCAGGATCCCGGTAGTCGGCCGTCACCGGGTCGTCGTCACGGACGAAGGTCGCCAGCACCCGCGGCCTACCCGCCTTGTGCCACTCTCCCCGGGCGCACACGACCCGCACCTGTTCTCCTGGGCTGCTCACGCGCTCCTCCTTCCCGTGGTCCCGTCCGCCACCGCACCGGTGGCGCCCTCGTGGTCCCTCACGCCTGTCTCCCTTCTCGTCGTGCTGATACGTGTCACGCCCGCGCTCGCGGCCCCCAGCACCTCGCCGGCCACGGCGGCGCTGATGCGTCTCTGGTGGTCCTCGTCGGAGCGCATGTAGCGCAGGGCCATGCCCGGTGTGGCCTGCCCGAGCATCTCCTGCACGTCCCGGGGGCTGACCCCCGGGGTCCGGCCGGCCAGGGAGGCCGCCGTGTTACGGAAGTCGTGGGGGGAGGTGTGCTCTATGCCCAGGCGCCGGCAGGCCCGTGCGATGTTGATCTGCATCGTCCGCTGGGGCATGTGGGTGCCCGCGTCCCGGGACGAGGGGAACACCAGGGCGTCACGCCCTCTCACGCCGCGGGCCGCGAGGTGGTCGGCCAGCAGGCGTGCCGTGGCCGCGTCCAGGTGTACCGTGCGGACCCCGGCCGTGGTCTTCGGGGTCCCTACCGTCAGCGTCCTGCCCGACCCGGTGACCGCCCTGGTGACCGTGATGCTCCTGCCCCTGAGGTCCAGGTCCCTGACCCGCAGCTCCCGCAGCTCGCCGCTGCGCATCCCCGTGGTGCACAGCAGCAGCACCAGGACCCGCATGTAGGCGGGTACCTCGTCCGCGAGCGCGACCACCTCGGCCGGGGTCAGGGCGCGGGGCGCGTGGCGGCTGCTGGTGCCCGGGCCGGCCTTGCCGCTGCCCAGCATGCCCCGCTTGCAGGGGCTGGTGTCGAGCAGGTCGTCCTCGACGGCGGTGGCCATGATCGTGCGGAACAGGTCGTAGGCGTGCTTGCGGGCGCCCGGCCGGCCCGGTGCGAGGTCGGTGGCGACCCACGAGCGCACGTCCGCGGTGGTGACCTGCCTCAGCGGTACCGCCGCCCAGCGGGGGGCCAGGTGCGTGGTGTAGAGGGACCGGTAGCTGTCCCGCGTGGCGCGGGTCAGGGGGCGTGTGGCCAGCCAGTCGGTCGCGTACTGCCCGAAGGGCCGGAGCCTGGCGGCCTCCCTGGCCCTGGCGGCCTCCTCCTCCGCGGCCACCTGGTCGGGGTGCTTCCACGTGCCCCGTTCCAGGTCGGCCCGGACGCAGGCGAGCCACGCCTCCGCGGCCCGCTTCGTGGCGAACGTCTGCGGGGCCGCGACCCACGGTGCCCGGCCCGGGCCGGTGTGCCGTGGGTCGCCGTAGCGGGCCCGGTAGTTGCCGGAGCGCTCGCGGACCACCGTCCCGAACGCCTGCCGACGCGCCATAACTGTTCTCCTGACTGGGGTTCGTGGCCTCGTGCCCGCGGTACATACGCGGTACATCTCCATGATACACGGTGGGTTCTGGTGGGTCTCAGTGGGTCACCGTGGTCTCCCTACTACCGGGACCATCCGTTGGAACCGCAACGGAAACCGCGAACTGACGCCGATCCCCCGGCACACCCCGGAACCCGTATCGCCTGATTCGAATCCCAGCGCTACCGCCACCACGGTCCCCGGTATCCCAACGAAAAGTCGGTTACCGGGGACCGACGCACGTAGCGCGCGGTACGTACGTGGTACATACGTGGAACACCGTGGGGTCCCAGTGGGAACACGGAGACGGGCCCTGGTGGGTCAGGACGGGCGGGCCGGGCCCGGGCCAGGGCCGCCTACCGGCCCGGAGGAGGACGCCCTCAGCACCACCGGCCCACCCCCGCCCACGACGCCGGGGCCGCGCACCCTCAATCCGCACCCCACGCAAGCCGTCGTCGACCTCAAGACACGCACTCCGACACCACACACCCCATGACCTTCATGAGAGCCAGCGCCCGCAAACGCTATTTCGTGCAGGTGAACGCCATTTCGTGCGGGTGAACGCGCTCACGGGCAGATGAACGCTAGTCCAGGAGGCGTCCATATGCCCTAAAGAGCGTTCACCTACCGGAGAAGACGTCTACCTAACGAAGAGCGCGTCCGCCTACCGAAGAGCGCGTTAAAGACTGCAGCCGGGTCCGCTATCCGGCTGGGAGCACGGTCGCGCTCAGGGGCGGGGCCCGCCAGCAGAGGCGGACCTTACCCGACCAGGCTGCACCCAACCAGGCCGCCGTGTGTGGAAGACTTTGTCCATGGACGCCGCAGCACCGACCCCGACCCCAGACATTCTCGGCGAGCCCTGGGTAGCCCGTCGTATCCCGGTGACCGACGCCGCAGCCGCACCCGGCGCCGACCACGCGGTCCTGGTCCACCAGCGTCAGGCGGTGCCCGCACCCGGCGCGGCCCCTCGCCACCCCCGTGCCGTCCTCTACCTCCACGGGCGCAACGACTACTTCTTCCAGACCCACCTGGCCCAGGCGTTCCTGGACGCGGGCTACGAGTTCTACGCCCTGGACCTGCGTGCCTGCGGCCGGTCCGCCCAGGTGGGGCTCACGGCCCCCCAGACCGACCCCGCCACCTCCGTCCCGGCGGGCCAGAACGCCCCAAGCCAGAGCACCCCGAGCCAGAGCGGGCCAAGCCAGAACCCGGGCCAGAGCACCCCGGACCAGAGCGGGCCAACCACCCCGAGAGACCCCGCCACCCCGAGAGACCCTGCCGGGCCGTCCACCGCCCCTGGCCCCTCCCCCCACGACGTGCTCGACCTGCGGGTCCACTACGAGGAGATCAACGAGGCCCTGCGCATTATCCGCACCGAGCACCGGCACCCCGTGGTCGTCCTCAACGCCCACTCCACCGGAGGCCTCCAGGCGGCCATCTGGGCGGGCGACCACAAGGACGAGGTACCGCCCAGCACCAGCCGTGTGGACGCCGTCGTCCTGAACTCCCCGTGGCTGGACTTCAACGCCTCCGCCTTTATGCGCTCCTACGGCTCGGCCGCCGTCGAGCTGCTGGCCAAGGTGGATCCTGGGCACAGGCTCTCCAACCCGGCGGAGTCCGCGGCGGGCGCCGACGCCGACCCGCGCCTAGCCGACCCCTACAACCGTGCCCTGCACGCCCGGTGGGGCGGGGAGTGGAACTGGGACCTGCGGCTCAAGCCCTCACCCGGGTTCCCAGTCACGGCGGGCTTTATCGCCGGCATCCGGCGGCTCCAGCGGGACGTGCACCACGGCCTGGGGATCAGGGTGCCAGTGCTGGTGACCTGCTCGACAGCGTCCTGGCACCCGGGGGACCCCATCCAGGACGCCCTGCGCGCCGACGCGGTGCTCTCCGTGGAGCGGATTATGGCCCGCGCCCCCTTCCTGGGCCAGGACGTCACCGTCATCCAGATCGAGGGCGGCGTCCACGACCTGGTCCTGTCCCCTGAGCCCGCCCGCAGCGAGTACCTGCGCACGGTCACCACCTGGCTCGCCGAGCGCCTGCCCTGACAGCGCCTGCCCGACGCCGCCGGCACCTGCCTCTCGTCCCTACTCTCACCGGGCCCCGGCCAGGGCCTCGACCAGGGCCTGGCTGACCCTCTCCACCACCGCCAGGGTGTCCACGAAGTCCGCGTGGTCCCCGTACCAGGGGTCGGGGACGTCCAGGTCCACCGTGGCCAGCCCGACCGCAAGCGGGTCGTACGCCCGGTAGAGCTGGATCCGCTTCTGGCCGGCACGCAGGGGACCGGCCCGGCGTCGGAGCGCCTTCACCTGCCTACGGGTCATGGCCAGCACGAGGTCGGCGGAGGTGAGCTCGGCGTCGCTCATGCGGTGCGCCCGGTGGGTGCGCATTGTCCGGCCCGCGGCGTCATCGGCCCCAGGCCCGACGCCGTAGCCGGCCTCACGCAGGATCCGCAGGGCACAGGGATCCATGGGGTTGCCGTACTCCTCGCCGGAGACCCCCGCGCTGGTGACCTCCACGCCGGGCGCCCCGACCCGGTCCGGACGCGATGGACCCACCCCGGCCCGGTCCGGGGACAGCATCCCGGCAGCCTGGAGGTGGTCACGCAGGACCGCCTCGGCCATGGGGGACCAGCAGATATTGCCGGTACAGACCATGACGACCCGGTAGGGGCCGTCGGGGTGACGAGCTGGCGGCAGGTTCATGACCCAAGGCTCTCACACCGCCCTTCCGCGGCAGGATCACGGCGATCAGGCCGACCGCGCAACGGCCCCACTAAGACCGCGGCCCCAGCGCGTGAGGCCACAGCTAGCCGCCCGCGCGTCCGGGGCGTCCGACGTCACCGCGGCCCCAGCGCGTGAGGCCACAGCACGCCCCGGACGGTGGTGCCAGCTCCGTCCTCCCGCGGCCCCAGCGTGCAAGGCCACGGCAGGTACGCTCGTAATCGTCGTCGGAAACTTCAACCACCGCCCCCAGACGCCCACACCCGGAACCCACCGCCCCAGGCACCCACGCCGGCCACCACGCCCAGGACCGACACGGGACCCACACCGCAGATCACGCCCGAGATCCGCACCGCATCGCACGCCGCAAGACCCACACCGCATCGCACCCAGCAGAGTGATCTAGACCATGGCACGCCACTCCGCTCGACGCCGGCCAGGGCGCAGCCGACCGCGGAACGGCACCACACGTAAGACCGCGGCCCCAGGCACCCGCACCGGGATCCACCACACGCGGCGCCCGAGGCTGGCACCAGCACTGACGTCGGCGCTGACGTCGGCCGAGGTCTCCCGTAGTCTCAGCGTTATGAATCAGCCCGTGCCCTCCACAGCCCGCCGAACCCCCAGCACGCTCGACGCCGTCGCGGAGCGCTACGTCGCCGACCTGGCCGTCCTCTCCCCGGAGTTCGCCGTCGTCTGCGGCCTGCCGGGCGTGCGCGGCCGCCTGGACGACTACTCCCCCGAGGGGCTGGAGGCCGGTGCGGCCCTACGGGACCGTGTCCTGCGCGAGATCGAGGCCACCGCCCCTACCGACGACGTGGACCAGGTGACCCTGGCGGCCATGCGTGAGCGCCTGGGGGTGGAGGCGCAGATGGCGGCCGCGGGCGAGGACCTGCGGTCCCTCAACGTCATCGCCTCACCCGCCCAGGGCCTGCGCGACGTCTTCGACCTGCTGCCCACGGCCACCACCGAGGACTGGGGGAACCTGGCCTCCGCCCTGGGTGACGTGCCCCGGGCCCTGTCGGGGTACCAGGACTCCCTGCTCCTGGCGGCCTCCCGCGGCCAGGTGGCCTCCCGTCGGCAGGTCGAGGCCGTCATGGGGCAGGCCCGCACCCAGGCCGGTGAGCAGTCCTCCTTCGAGACGCTGCTGGCCAACGCGCAGGTCGGCCAGGGCGAGCAGGCCACGGCGGTGCCCGAGCCCCTGGCCCGTGAGCTCTCCCGCTCCGCAGCCCGGGCCCGGGCGGCCTACGACGCCCTCGCCTCCTTCCTGGAACGCAAGATCCTGCCGCTGGCCAGTGAGGACGACGCCGTCGGACGGGAGCGCTACGAGCTGTTCAGCCGCAGCTTCCTGGGTGCACGGGTGGACCTGGACGAGACCTACGAGTGGGGGCGGACGCGGCTGGCGGCCATTGACGCCGAGCAGCGGACGATCGCCGAGCGCCTCTACGGGCCGGGCACGAGCGTGCGTGAGGCCCTGCGGCGCCTGGACGCCGACCCCGCCCGGCGGGTCCACGGCACCGACGCCCTCCAGGCCTGGATGCAGGAGACCTCCGACGCCGCCATCGAGGCCCTCGACGGCGTCCACTTCGACATCCCCGAGCCGCTGCGGACCCTGGAGTGCCGGATCGCCCCGTCGGCCACGGGCGGCATCTACTACACGGGCCCCAGCGACGACTTCTCGCGCCCAGGACGCATGTGGTGGTCGGTCCCCGCGGGCACCACGGACTTCTCCACCTGGCAGGAGCGCACCACCGTCTTCCACGAGGGCGTGCCGGGCCACCACCTCCAGGTGGGGACGCAGACCTACCTGCGTGACACCCTCAACTCCTGGCGGCGCCTGTGCTGCTGGGTGAGCGGTCACGGCGAGGGCTGGGCCCTGTACGCCGAGCGCCTCATGGCCGACCTGGGGTTCCAGGACGACCCCGGTGACCGTATGGGCATGCTGGACTCCCAGCGCCTGCGCGCCGCGCGCGTGGTCCTGGACATTGGCGTGCACCTGGGCAAGAAGCGGCCCACCGAGCTGGCCGACCTGCCCGGCGTGGGACCGGGCAGGTGGGACGCGCCCTCCGCCTGGGCCTTCCTGCGCCACAACGTGGCCATGGGCGAGTCCTTCCTGCGCTTTGAGCTCGACCGCTACCTGGGCTGGCCGGGGCAGGCGCCCTCCTACGCGGTGGGTCAGCGACTGTGGGAGGAGACGCGCGACGCCGCCCTGGCGACCCAGCGGGTGGTCGGGGGCGAGGCGAGCCTGCGGGGCTTCCACACCCGGGCCCTGGCCCTGGGCAGCGTGGGCCTGGACGTGCTGCGCCAGGCCCTGGCCTGAGGCGGGCCCCGGGCAGGTCGCTGGCAGGTCGCTACGGGCGCGGTGGTGCGCGGCCACGCACCGCAGGCGGGCCCGGGCAGGTGGTCGTGGGGGCACCTGGGGCAGGAGCGGCGGGATCCGGATCCTGCCCCCTGCCGCTCACGACCAGGGACCTGCCACGTGGCGGGGCCTGCCTGGGGGCGAGGCCGTCAGCCGCCTGCCCGGTGGTGCGCCCGGGATAGCGGCCCGGGGCGGCGGGATCACAGGCCCAGGGCGGCACGCTCCTCGAAACCGACCCAGTCGGTGCGCACCTCCAGGGCCCGGAACCAGCGGGCCAGCGCCGGCCAGAAGGAGATGGAGGGGCCGGTCTCGGGGTAGGCCTGCCGACCGCCGTACTCGTAGGACTGGATGGTGGTGAACAGGCGGATGTCGCTGCCCATGGGGTAGGAGCCGCACAGGTACTGCTCGACGGAGATGACGGCGGCCAGGCCGGGCCCGTCGGAGAAGGTCAGGGCGTCCTCGTGGCTGGCCTCCATGCCGGTCGCCCGGGCCAGGAGGGTATCGACGACGTCGAAGGCGGTCAGGACGCAGTTGGAGGCCTCCTCGATCTCCTCCGGGTCCTTGGAGTGGGTGACCACCCCGTGGGGAGCGTTGACCTCCGCGGTCAGCCACTCGTCCCAGGCGTCGGTGGACAGGCGGCGGTCCAGCGGGTAGAGCTGGGGGGCGTTGGGCCGGTGGAAGGGGGACCAGGCAGTAGCCAGGTCAAAGAGGAGCGCCCCCGAGTCGGCCATGACGACGTGGCCGTCGTTAAGGTCTACCAGGGCCGGGAGCGTGGGGGGTGGGGTGTAGCCGGGGGTGCTGGCATAGACCTCAGCCAGGGACCGGGCCTCCAGGGCGGGGTCGATCCCAGGGGCACCGTCGGATCCGGTGAGCTCCCAGTAGCCGTCCTCACCCCGGCCGTAGGACCATGAGACGGGCAGGGCCTCCGTCAGTCCTAGAATCCGCCGGGCAATGAGCACACGTCGACACCATGGGCAGGAACTGGAGGCTACCAGCTGGTAGCGGCCTGGCTCGACGGCGAGGTCGCCCTCTGTGAAACGGTGCGAGGGTGAGATGGGCATAGGTCCTCCCGGGCTCGTGGGGCGTTATCTCCATCCTGAGCCCTTGCGAGGTAGCTCGCATGGTCATTCACCGCAGGCGAACCGTCGCGGAGCCGTCCACGGGGCCCGACGCCGCCGGGACCGGCCCCGTGACCCCGTAACCGTTTCCGTGGAGGAAGAGGAGGGAGCCCTCGGTGGCACCACATTCGTGGTGGCACCGAGGGCTCAGCCTCAGGTGGTTGTCCTGGTGGTGTCCTGCTCTTCCGTACCCTGGCGGGTGCAGTACCATCGGCGCTGGGGGTCTTAGCTTCCGGGTTCGGTATGGGGCCGGGCGTGGCTCCCCCGCTATGACCACCAGGACGGGCCTGGTCGGGGCTCCCGCGGGCTACTGTGGCCCCCCGGGGTGTGGGGGGTGGTGTCCCGGTGGTGTGCGTGCCCCGTGTTCTGTTCTCGTGTCCCGCGTCCGCGGGTGTGCACCGGTGTGGTGCGGACCAGCGTGTGTGGTGGGGGTTGGTCGTGGACCGTATAGTGGACGCCCACCCCCGCCTGGGGGGTGGTCCGTGGCACGCTCCGTGTGCCTGACGTGTGCTCGTTCGTGTGTTGTGTCGGCCTGTTAGTACCGGTCAGCTCCACGGGTCACCCCGCTTCCACGCCCGGCCTATCAACCCGGTCGTCTACCGGGGGCCTACCACACCACCCCAGGGGGGTGGTCGTGCGGAGGCCTGGTCTCGGGGATGGTTTCCCGCTTAGATGCCTTCAGCGGTTACCCCTCCCGGACGTAGCCAACCAGCCGTGCCCCTGGCGGGACAACTGGCACACCAGAGGTCCGTCCGTCCCGGTCCTCTCGTACTAGGGACAGGCCCCCTCAGGCCTCCAACGCGCGCAGAGGATAGGGACCGAACTGTCTCACGACGTTCTAAACCCAGCTCGCG
>ERZ772917.2066-NODE-2066-length-10394-cov-4.204372_pt1 | contig 10394 bp, 6 predicted proteins | sample MGYA00511187_ERZ772917 | MGnify/ENA primary metagenome ERZ772917 (study PRJEB29015, sample SAMEA2737925) | human oral metagenome | biome: human oral; feature: human-associated habitat; material: dental | place: China | collected 2012 ... | reverse complement strand
TTGATGGAAGAAAAGGAAGCAAAAGAAGATCAAGCCCTCAACCGAGGGCGGGGAAATTTGCTGGATACACGATGGGATTATAGGGGGGCGGCCAAGTTTGTTGGGGGCACAAGAAAGTCCTGCCGGACGGAGAGGCCTTCACGACCCTCACGCCCGGCAGGACGGTTCATGCGCGGAACACGGTGAGCTGTTATCCATAATCTATTCCGAGGGTCGGCCGTGTCTCTTTTCCTCGATCCAGCGGCGGGCGTTGACGAAAGCCTCCATCCACGGCGTGACCTCGTCCTCGCGATGGTCGGCGGGGTAATGGGCGCACTGCCACGGGAAGATGGCGCGCTCGGGGTGGGGCATCATGGCTAAGTGGCGACCGTCGGCGGAGGTGAGGGCGGCGACGCCCCACTGCGAACCGTTCGGGTTGGCGGGGTATTCGCCGTAGCTGTAGCACGCGGCGATGCGGTAGCGACTCTCGTCGTAGGGGAAGGCGAAGCGGCCCTCGCCGTGGGCTACCCACACGCCGATGCGCGCGCCGGAGAGTGAGCCTAACATGACGGAGTCGTTCTGCGGGATGTCGAGCGTGACGAAGCCTGACTCGAACTTGTGCGAACGGTTGTGGAGCAGGGCGTGGCGTTCGGCGTGGTCGGGGTAGAGCAGGCCGAGGTGAGCCATGAGTTGGCAACCGTTGCAGATGCCGAGGCTGAGCGTGTCGTGTCGGGCGTAGAAGCGGTCGATGGCGGCGCGAGCGCGGGGGTTGTAGAGGATGCCGGCTGCCCAACCTTTGGCCGATCCGAGCACGTCGGAGTTGGAGAAGCCGCCGCAGAAGACGGCGAAGTCGATCTCGTCGAGCGTCTCGCGACCCGTGGCTAAGTCGGTCAGGTGGACGTCCTTCACGTCGAAGCCGGCTAAGTGGAGGGCGTAGGCCATCTCGCGCTCGCCGTTCGTGCCCTTATCGCGGAGGATGGCCGCGCGAATGCCACGGCGCTCCTGTCGGTGGGGATCGAGCCCGAGGGCCATGAGCGAGCCGCTGAACGTCTCGGGGATGCGGAACTTGAGCGGCTGCATTTTGTAGTTCTCGTAACGCGCCGCGGCGCACTCCTCGCCGCTCTGTAGGCGGTCGAGCAGGTAGGACGAGCCGTACCAGACGTCGCGCATATAGTCGATGCCGAAGTGGTAGCTGGCGCCGTCCTTGTTGATGAGCAGGTGGCGTTCGTCGGTGGGGCGGGCGATGCGGTAGAAGCGGACGCCCTCTTCACGCAGGATCAACTCAAGGGGTTCGCCGGCACGCACCTGCAGCAGGACGGCCGGGTTTTCGGCAAAGAGCATCTTCACCAAGTCGCTGTCCGGGATGGCGTCGAGGTCTACCTCCATACCGCCCTCCACGTTGGCGAAGCACATTTCCAGCAGAGCGACCAACAGGCCGCCCGCAGAGACGTCGTGTCCGGCGTGCACCATGCCCGATCCGATAGCCGTCTGCACAGCGCCGAAGGCTCGACGGAAATAGTCCGCATCCACCACGTCCGGCACCTCGTTGCCCACGCTGCCGAGCGACTGCGCAAAGGCCGATCCGCCTAACCGCAGATCGCAGCCCGAGAAGTCCACGTAGTAGATCTCGGTGTTCGCGTCGTTCAGGAGCACGGGCGAAACGATCCTGTGGATGTCGTTCACCTCTGCGGCCGCGGAGATGATCACCGTGCCCGGAGCCAGCACCTTGTCGTCGCCATACTTCTGGGTCATGGAGAGCGAGTCCTTGCCTGTGGGGATGTTGATGCCTATAGCGCAGGCAAAGTCTGAGGCCGCCTCTACGGCACGATAGAGTCGGGCGTCCTCGCCCGGGTTGCGGCAGGGCCACATCCAGTTGGCGCTGAGCGACACGCTCCGGAGTCCACCCGCCAAATCCGCGAAGACGATGTTCGTCAACGCCTCGGCGATGGCCAACCGTGAACCGGCGGCGGGGTCGATCAGTGCTGCCTGCGGGGCGTGTCCGATGGACGTGGCCATGCCGTGCTGCCCCTGATAGTCGAGTGCGACGGCGCCGAGGTCACTCAGCGGAAGCTGCAACTCGCCCACGCATTGCTGCCGAGCCACGCGTCCCGTCACGCTGCGATCGGCCTTGTTCGTCAGCCAGTCCTTGCAGGCCACGGCCTCTAACCGGAGCACGTTCTCTAAGTAGGTATGCAGCTCCGACAGCTTATACGTCAGCGGCGCGAACGTCTGCGGTACGGTGCGATCCTCCATGACGGTGCGCGGGGGATTGCCGAACATGTCGTCCAACCGGAGGTCAATCGGCCGCGTACCGTCCTTCTGCTCGAAGACGAAGCGCATGTCGCCCGTCGTTTCCCCGGCCACGTACATCGGTGCCCGTTCCCGCTCGGCAATGCGGCGCACGCGGTCGATGTCTTGTTCCTTTATTAATAATCCCATCCGTTCCTGACTCTCGTTGCCGATGATCTCGCGAGCCGAAAGCGTCGGGTCGCCGACGGGCAGGCAATCCATGTCGATGCGTCCGCCAGTCGTTTCTACTAACTCCGAAAGGCAGTTGAGGTGTCCACCCGCGCCATGGTCGTGGATGGAGACGATCGGATTGTCGTCGGACTCGGCCAAGGTGCGGATCACGTTGGCGGCGCGCTTCTGCATTTCCGGATTGGCGCGTTGCACGGCGTTCAGCTCGATGCCCGAGGCGTAGCGCCCCGTATCGACCGACGAAACGGCGCCGCCACCCATACCGATGCGGTAGTTATCGCCACCTATGATGACCACCTTCTCGCCCGGCTCAGGTGTGCCCTTCAGCGCGTCGCGTCGGTTGGCGTAGCCCATGCCTCCGGCCAGCATGATCACCTTGTCGTAAGCATACTTCCGACCGTCCTCGGCCGCGTGTTCAAAGGTGAGCAGCGAACCGCAGATGAGCGGTTGGCCGAACTTGTTGCCGAAGTCTGAAGCGCCGTTAGAGGCTTTGATCAGGATCTGCGCAGGCGTTTGGTAAAGCCAGGTGCGCGGGTCAAGGATGCGTTCCCAAGCGCGATCCGGGTCGGTGCGCGGGTAGGCCGTCATGTAGACGGCTGTTCCGGCTAAGGGCAACGAGGCACGTCCGCCGCCGAGGCGGTCGCGTATTTCGCCGCCGGTGCCTGTGGCTGCACCGTTGAAAGGCTCCACGGTGGTGGGGAAGTTGTGCGTCTCGGCCTTCAGCGCCAGCACGGTGGCGATGGGGCGCGTAGCGAAGAAGTCGGGGCGGTCGCCGGAGGCGGGGGCGAACTGCTCCACGACGGGGCCGGCATTGAAGGCCACGTTGTCTTTGTAAGCCGAGACGAGGCCGTTCGGGTTTTCGGCTGAGGTGCGCTTGATCATGGCGAAGAGCGAGTGGGGCTGCTCTACGTCGTCGATGATGAAGGTGCCGCCGAAGATCTTGTGTCGGCAGTGCTCGGAGTTGACCTGCGAGAAACCGAAGACTTCGCTGTCGGTGAGGCGTCGGCCGAGGCGTTGGCTGAGCTGGTCTAAGTAACGCACCTCGTCGTCGCTCAAGGCCAGCCCCTCGCGTTGGTTATAGGCGGCGATGTCGTCGATGTAGACGATGGGTTCGGGGCGGCGGTCGGTGGTGAAGAGTCGCTGGTCGAGGCCGTCGTAGCGGCGTTGCAGCATAGGGTCGCAGTCGGTGTCGGCATCGGCGGGGTGATACTCCTCGATGCGTGCGATGCCGCTGAGGCCCATGTTTTGAGTGATCTCCACGGCGTTGGTACTCCAAGGGGTGATCATTTCGCGGCGTGGCCCGATGAATTGTCCTCTGAGGGTTTCGCCCTCGATGGGTGTCGCGTTGCCGAAGAGCCATGTCAGCTTCGCGCGTTCGTCTTCGTTCAGGAGGTGGTCGGCGTCGACGGCATAGACCGTCCCGGCGGGTAGGTGAAAGAATTGAATCATTGTGGTTAGGGTTGTGCGGCCTTGCGGTCGCGGTAGGTAGGGGCGGGCTTTGTGGGATGCCCGGTTGTTAGAGGGTAAGGGGTTAAAACAACGCCGCCCCGCCGGAAGGGTCTCCAACAGGGCGGTGCCGCATGTGATTCGTTATTCGGGCGGATGCTGATGAACCGCCTTTACATGTTAATCGGTCACTCGTGACTCGCTGCCATATCGTTCTCCTCGGCCATCTTCGAGTCGATCATGATGCGGCCGCAGTATTCGCAGACGATGATCTTCTTCCGCAGCTTGATGTCCATCTGTCGCTGGGGCGGGATCTTGTTGAAGCAGCCGCCGCACGCGTCGCGCTCGATAGCCACCACGGCCAAGCCGTTGCGAGCACCCTTGCGGATGCGCTTGAAGGCCGCCAGCAGGCGCGGTTCGATCGTAGTCTCGAGTTCCTTCGCCTTGTCGCGCAGGTGCTCTTCCTCTTGACGCGTCTCAGAGGTGATTTCCTCCAGCTCACTTTTCTTTTGCGCCAGGTCGCCTTTGCGTCCCTCGAGCACCTCTTTGCTCTGCTTGATCTTCTGCTTCTTAGCGTCCACGGCGGCGTTGAACTCGCGAATCTTTTTCTCGGCAAACTCGATCTCGAGGCCTTGGAACTCTACCTCTTTGCTCAGGTTGTCGAACTCGCGGTTGTTGCGCACGTTGTCAAGTTGCGACTTGTAGCGCTCGATCAACTCCTTCGCCTCTGCGATTTTGTTTTTCTGCGCCAGCACGTTTGCCTTATTCTCCTCGATTCCGCCTTGGTAATTCTTGATGCGCGTTTCTAATCCGGCTATTTCGTCCTCCAAATCCTGCACCTCTAAGGGCAACTCTCCGCGCAGGGTTTTCAGTTTGTCAATCTCCGTCATGATCGCCTGCAGCCTGTAGAGCGAACGCAGGCGCTCTTCCACCGTCAGCTCCATGTATTCCGCCGCGTTTTCGGCATCGAGCGCGTTAGCATAGGGTGCCGTTAGCGCTTCAGGTTGGTTGGTTGGGGCGGCCGTTTCCACCACTTCGGGTGCCAGCGTTTCCGCCTCATTCATCTCTGACGTTTCTTTTTTCGTAGTCATACGTTATAAATATGTTATCGGATTAATGCTTGTTTCTGAGTTTCGTAGTGCAAAAGTAGGGTGTTTCGAGGAGATGATTTCGTGAAAGAGATCCACCGTGCATCGCTCGCTCTCATAGTGTCCGACTACGGCCAGGAGGATGCTATCCGCCACGTCGAAGTAGTCGTTGTACTTCGCCTCACCCGTCACGAAAACATCGGCACCCGCCGCTGCGGCGTCACGCCAAAGGAACGCGCCGCTTCCACCGCAGAGGGCCACGCGCCTCACTGGCCGACCGCGCAGCGCGGAGTGGCGCACGCAGGGCACACGGAGCACGCTCTTCAAGTGATGCAGGAAGTCCGCCTCACTCATCGGCTCCGCCAGCTCACCGACAGCGCCCGATCCGGCCTGCGACCAGGCGTTACTCAATGGATAGAGATCGTAGGCCACCTCCTCGTAGGGATGCGCCGCGAGCAAGGCCCGCACCACGGCGCTGCGCAGATGGCGCGGCAGGATGGTTTCTACGCGTACCTCGGGTTCGACATGCAGCGCGCCGACGGTGCCGACGTATGGCTGACAGCCCTCCGTGGCACGGAATCGCCCCTCGCCCCGGCTGCTGAAGCTGCATGCGTCATAGGCTCCGATGTGGCCCGCCCCGGCGTCGGCCAAGGCCGCGCGCACAGCATCGGCGTGCGCTTCCGGCACGAAGGTGACGAGCTTCAGCAGGCCGTCCGACAGCGGACGGAGGATGCGTGTGTTTCGTAGCCCGAGCAGCTCGGCCAGCTTGTAGTTGACGCCGCCCGTGGCATTGTCGAGGTTCGTATGGGCGGCATAGATCACGACGTCGTTCCGGCAGGCTTTGGCCACGCACCGCTGCACATAGTCCGCACCCGTCAGCTCACGCAGGGGGCGGAACAGCAGCGGATGGTGGGCGATGATGAGGTTGCAATCGTGGGCGATGGCCTCGTCGACCACGGCCTCCGTGACGTCGACGCAGAGTAGTGCGCCACGCGCCGGCTGGTTGACGTCGCCCACCTGAAGGCCTGTATGGTCGTACGACTCTTGCAACGCGGTCGGTGCGAGGCGCTCTATTTCACGTAATACATCTCTGATGAGCAGCATGGCGCGTGCGGTTATTCCGGTTTCACGTCGATGTGAAGCTCCTCGAGCTGTGCAGGCTCAAGCGGTGTCGGGGCGTCGAGCATGACGTCGCGGCCCGCATTGTTTTTCGGGAAGGCGATGCAGTCGCGGATGGAGTCGAGGCCGGCGAAGAGCGAGACGAGGCGGTCGAGGCCGTAAGCGATGCCGCCGTGGGGCGGGGCGCCGTATTTAAAGGCGTTCATCAGGAAGCCGAACTGCTCCTGGGCGCGCTCTTCGGTGAAACCGAGTATCGAGAACATCTTGTCTTGCAACTTGCTGTCGTGGATACGGATTGACCCACCGCCCACTTCGACACCGTTGATGACCATGTCGTAGGCATTGGCGCGGACGGCTCCGGGATCGGTCTCGAGCAGCGGGATGTCCTCCGGCTTGGGCGAGGTGAAGGGATGGTGCACGGCGTAGAAGCGTTGGTCTTCTTCGCTCCACTCCAACAGCGGGAAGTCGACCACCCAGAGGCATTCAAAGTGCGACTTATCTCGCAGCCCGAGTCGGTTGCCCATCTCGAGGCGGAGTTCGCAGAGCTGCTTGCGCGTCTTGTCCGTCTCGCCACAGAGAATCAGCATCAAGTCGCCCGGCTCGGCGCCGAAGGCTGCCTTCATGGCCTGCAGCTGCTCTTGGGTGAAATACTTGTCGATGCTCGACTTTACGTGTCCGTCCGGCTCCACGCGGGCGTAGATGAGACCCTTGGCCCCGATTTGCGGCCGCTCCACAAACTTGGTTAGTTCGTCGAGCTGCTTGCGCGTGTAGGTGGCTGCGCCCTCAGCCCGGATACCGGCGATGTAGTCCGCACGGTCGAAGACGCCGAATCCGTGTCCCTTCATCAGGTCGGTGACCTCCACGAAACGCATGCCAAAGCGCAGGTCGGGCTTGTCGGAACCGTAATACTTCATCGCCTCGTGCCACGTCATGCGCGGGAAGGCCTCGCTGGAGAACTCCACGCCGAGGACGGCGCGGAAGAGGTGGCGCACCATGCCCTCAAAGAGCGTGATGACGTCGTCCTGCTCCACGAAGCTCATCTCGCAGTCGATCTGCGTGAACTCCGGCTGACGGTCGGCGCGGAGGTCTTCGTCGCGGAAGCATTTCACGATCTGGAAATAGCGGTCGAATCCGGAGACCATCAGCAGCTGCTTGAGCGTCTGCGGCGACTGTGGCAGGGCATAGAATTGCCCCGGGTTCATGCGCGACGGCACGACGAAGTCGCGTGCGCCCTCGGGGGTGGAGTTGACCAAAATGGGGGTTTCCACCTCCAGGAAATGGAGGTCGCTCAGGTATCGGCGCACCTCGAGGGCCATGCGATGGCGCAGCTCTAAGTTCTTACGCACGGCCTGCCGACGGAGGTCTAAGTAGCGATACTTCATGCGCAGATCGTCGCCGCCGTCGGTCTCGTCCTCGATGGTGAACGGCGGGGTGAGCGCCGGGTTGAGCACTTCCAGCTCATCGACGATCAGCTCGATCTCGCCCGTGGCGAGGTGCGGATTCTTGTTCGAGCGCTCGCGGACGGTGCCCGTCACGCGGATCACAAACTCTCGCCCCAGCTTGTTGGCCTGCTCGCAGAGCGGCGCGTTGAGGGCTTCGTTAAACACCAATTGCGTGATGCCGTAGCGGTCGCGCAGATCGACGAACGTCATGCCACCCATCTTTCGGGTACGCTGTACCCATCCGGCCAGCGTTGTCGTCCGTCCCTCGTCGGTCAGTCGCAGCTCGCCGCAAGTATTTGTTCTGTACATATAATATAATGTGTAATGATTGTCTTTGAATAAGCGGCGCCAAAGATAAGTCCGCGCGGCAAAGTCATTCAGTATGAATGTGTGTAGCGCAAGTCTCCCGGCATTTGCCGTGACGTTTGCGCAGGGCTGCGCAATTAAATCGGATTCTTCGGAGTTATTTTCGCAAGCTGCGCAATTAAATCAGATTTTCCGGAGTTATTTTCGCAAGCTGCGCAATTAAATCAGATTCTTCGGAGTTATTTTCGCAAGCTGCGAAATTAAATCGGATTCTTCGGAGTTATTTTCGCAAGCTGCGCAATTAAATCGGATTTTCCGGAGTTATTTTCGGGAACTCCCGCAATTAAATCGGATTATCCGGAGTTATTTGCGGGAACTCCCGCCAGTCTCTCGGCATTTGCCGCGGCGTCGGCGGGAGTTCCCGCCAGTCTCACCGAAAACCCCGTGATGTTGGCTGGTACTTCCGCAGGTTTATCCAGTATTCCGGAGGCTCCCGAGCGAGCCATCTATCCTACCCGCCGGTAACAGATTATAAACAGACATTCTCTCACAGATGAAATTTGTAACCAAAAAGAGCTGAGATTTGGAAAAGAGAATACATTCGAGCCGTTTTTTTAATCTATTAGCAAGCACTAATTATGTTAGATTTCAATGATACCCAAATCGCCTTTAAGGCGAAATCGGACAGTGAACTGAGAAATGCCCGTCTGTTGTTTGGCACCATCAAGCATCCCGGGTTAGTGAAGTTGGCAAAGTTTGGCACGAACATCGCGCTGGGGATTCACTTCCCGCTGGGATGGATCGTGAAGCCGACGCTTTATAAGCAGTTTGTGGGTGGCGAAACCATCGAGGACTGCGCACACACGGTAGCCGCACTGAGGCGCTTCGGCGTGAAGTCTACACTCGACTTTTCAGCCGAAAGTGAGCAGACGCCCGAGGGCATCGAGGCCACGATGAAGGAGACGCTCCGCTCGGTGGACAATGCGAAGGGCAACCCGGACATCGCTTACGCCGTCTTCAAACCGTCGACCATCACCACCGATGCTCTGCTGGCCAAGGCCTCTGAGCACCCCGAGCAGCTGACGGCCGAGGAAAAGAAGGCGCATGAGGCTTACCACCAGCGCTTCCTTGCCCTCTGCCAACGCGCCTACGACAATGACGTCCGCATTCTTGTCGACGCCGAGGACTACTGCTTTCAGGACTCTATCGACGCCATGACGGACGAGGCCATGCGCATGTTCAACAAGCGTCGCGCCATCGTCTTCGCCACCCTCCAGATGTACCGCCACGACCGCATGCCGTACCTCCGTCGCATCCTTGAGGATGCCAAGGAGAAGGGTTACACGGCTGGCATCAAGTTCGTTCGCGGTGCCTACATGGAGGACGAACGCGCCCGCGCCGCCGCCATGGGCTATCCCGACCCGATCTGCAAAAACAAGCAGGCCACCGACGATAACTACAATCAGGGTGTGGAGTTCGTCATCGAAAACCTCGACCACTTCGAGCTCTTCATGGGCACGCACAACGAGGAGAGTAACTACCGTTTAGCCAAGCTGATCGAGAAGAAGGGTCTCCGCCACGACGATCCGCGCATCTTCTTCGCCCAGCTACTCGGCATGAGCGACAACATCTCCTTCAACCTCGCCCACGCGGGTTACAACGTGACCAAATACGTGCCCTATGCCAAGGTGCGCGACGTGCTTCCGTACCTCATCCGCCGCGCAGAGGAGAACACCTCCGTGGCCGGACAGACCTCCCGCGAGCTGAACATGCTTAACCTCGAAACCGAGCGCCGTAAGCGAGCGAAGTGACCGTGGAGGAACGCACACGGGAAGTCCATCCCCTGACGCTTTTTGCACCGGAGGGTGCCCGGCTGCTGATGCTGGGCAGCTTTCCTCCGCCGCGTGAGCGTTGGCGGATGGACTTCTTTTATCCCAACTTTCAGAACGACATGTGGCGCATCTTCGGTCTGGTCTTCTTCGCTGACAAGTCGCACTTTCTCACCGACGATGGACGTGCGTTTCGCGAGGCCGAGCTCCGCCGTTTTCTCACCGAGCGCGGCATCGCCATCTGGGACACGGCCATGGAGGTCAGTCGCCTCCAAGGCAACGCCTCGGACAAGTTTCTCGAAGTCCTTCGCCCGATCGACCTTCGGCAGACGTTGACTATGCTTCCGTCCTGTCGCGCCATTGCCGTAACGGGTCAAAAGGCGCTCGACACGCTACTGACACTCGTCGCGGCGCCCTCCACTCCGAAGACAGGCGAATGGACAGACGCCGCGTTAGACGATCGGCATTTCCGACTCTATCGTATGCCCTCGTCATCGCGCGCCTATCCGCTCTCGGTGGAGAAGAAGGCCGAGAAATATCGGCGGATGTTTGAAGAGATGGGGCTGAAGTGAGACATTTGTGTAAATGGAAAACGGGTCTATCTTTGCCCCGTCTTTTTGAAACAAGCCACACTGCTGAGTCAGTAAGGAAGGATGGGTGAGTGGCTGAAACCAACAGTTTGCTAAACTGTCGTACGGGTAACCGTA
>ERZ772917.2063-NODE-2063-length-10411-cov-2.456643_pt1 | contig 10411 bp, 7 predicted proteins | sample MGYA00511187_ERZ772917 | MGnify/ENA primary metagenome ERZ772917 (study PRJEB29015, sample SAMEA2737925) | human oral metagenome | biome: human oral; feature: human-associated habitat; material: dental | place: China | collected 2012 ... | reverse complement strand
CAACGAATCGGCTGCTCCCATGAGTGTTCTCTCGCCAATATGAGGTATTGACTCTAATAACGCTACCGTATACGGATGCAAAGGATTAATAAACAATTCGTCGGTATCCGACAGTTCGATTATTCTACCCAGGTACATTACGGCTACTCTGTCACTTATGTATTCAACGACTGACAGATCATGAGATATGAATAACAAGGTCAAATCATATTTTTTCCGCAGATCTATCAACAAATTAATGATCTGTGATTGGATACTTACATCCAGTGCACTGACAGGTTCGTCGCATACAATAAGTTTCGGGAACACAGACAAAGCTCTTGCAATACCGATCCGTTGTCTCTGCCCCCCTGAAAATTCGTGGGGATAACGGTTGATAAAGGTCTTGTTTATCCCACAAACCTCCATCAATTCTGCTATCCTACGTAGACGAGTTTCTTTGTCCGGCTCTATCTTCATGTAATCCAAGGGCTCCGCAATTATATTGCCGACTGTCATTCGCGGGTCAAGGCTTGCATAAGGGTCTTGAAACATAATCTGCAAATCTTTTCTGTGTTCTCTCATTGCATTACGTCCGAGCTTTGTTATGTCAATTCCGTTGTATGTAAGCCTGCCGCTTGTCGGCTCAACAAGCCTCACAATTGACCTTCCGAGCGTTGATTTTCCGCATCCGGACTCTCCCACAATTCCAAGGGTTTCACCTCTGATAATATTTAGTGACACGTCATCTACCGCACGAACAAACTTTTTTTCATGTGCAATCATTCTTTTTGTCCTCACAGGGAAGTATGTCTTGAGATGTTCAATACTGTAAATGACATCACTCATTTCTTTCTCCTCTCAGGTGGCAGCGTACCTTTTCACCGGGTACAACTTCAATAAGCTCGGGTTCTTCTTCAAAGCACTTGCGCTCAGCATATTCACACCTTGGAGCGAACAGACAGCCTTTTTGAGCTTTAAGCAGGTTCGGCACCATACCATATATTGTATACAGCTTTTCTCCACGCTTAGAGCTTGATGGGATTGATTTTAGCAAGGCTTCTGTATACGGGTGGCGAGGATGTAAAAATATCTCCTTACTCTCTGATTCTTCAACTATACGCCCGGCATACATTACGATCACCTTATTGGCAACCTCTGATATTATTGCCAGATCATGCGTTATTATAATAACCGTAGTATCGTTCGTACGCTTAAGATCGTCAATAACACGCAGTATCTGAGCCTGCACCGTAACATCCAGCGCCGTCGTCGGTTCGTCACAAATGAGAAGTTTAGGAGAACATGCAAGTGCCATGGCAATCATGACACGCTGCCTCATTCCTCCCGAAAGCTGGTGAGGATATTCTCGATATCTTTGTTCCGGTAATGGTATCCTGACCTCTTTAAGCAATTCGATCGTCTTTACTCTTGCAGCATCCCCCTTAAGTCCAAGATGCAGCCTAAGTACCTCGTCAATCTGACTCCCCACAGTAAAAACCGGATTCAGACTTGTCATCGGTTCCTGAAATATGATACTGATATTCTTTCCTCTGATACGGCGCATCTCCTTTTTGCTCTTTTTCAGAAGATCCTCACCGTCAAAAATCACCTCTCCCATTTCGATTTTACCCGGAGGCGGTATTAACCTCAATATTGAAAATGCGGTCACACTCTTACCACACCCCGATTCTCCAACCAGCCCAAGCGTCGTATTTTTTTCGACAGTAAATGAAACATCATTGACCGCGGTCAGTATGCCATCTTCGAGTTTGAACGTTGTTTTCAAATTCTTTACTTCCAATAAATTATCCCTTGCCATAACGTTTACCTCTCAAAGATTCTTGAGTTTCGGATCAAGCGCGTCTCTCAGGCCATCGCCAAGCGTATTAAACGCAAGCACAAGTATCATTATCGCAATTCCCGGAAAAATGCTGTATGTCGGGACCTGTCTCAATACTGTTCTAGCCTCATTAATCATAGATCCCCAGCTCGGATCGGGAGGTTGAATGCCGAGTCCCATAAAAGAAAGTGTAGCTTCAAACATTATATCGCTCGGGATGTCTATAGTCGCTATAACTATAACTGTTGACAAACAATTAGGAATAAGGTGCTTTACTATAATATCGAAATCGGATGCGCCGCTCGCAAGAGCTGATTCAATAAATTCCTCTTCCTTCAGTTGAATAACAGCAGCTCTTATCTGCCTTGCATGGCCTAACCACCCTATCGCTCCCAGAGCAATAAATACGTTCATAACGCCCGGCCCCATTATAAACATGACACATATTGCGAATATGATAAACGGAAATGACCCCAACACCTCTATAATCCTCGAAATTATCATATCGGCAATACCGCCATAATATCCTGCAATGCATCCAAGTATAACGCCTATCGGTACGGCGATTGCTTCACATACAACTCCCACAAGTAAGGAAATCCTTGATCCATATATTATTCTTGAAAGAACATCCCTCCCTAACTTGTCGGTCCCACAAAGATGTACTGTGCTTGGCGATGCTAAAGTGTTATATGTATCTGTAGCGAATGGATCATATGGTGCAATAAACGGCGCGAATATCGCGATAAGTGTAATCAGCAGGATGACCGCCATACTAATCATCGCGACCTTATTCTTCTTCAACCTTTTCCATGCATCCTGATATAATGTTTTGGACTGTAAATCCGGTTCAATTCCGATGTCATGAAGGGCCACATAATTACGCTTAAACAGATGGATTTTCATGTTTACTCCTCATTTCATGACAATCTGACACGTGGATCAAGTAAGCCGTATATCAGATCAATCAAAAGATTAATAAATACATATACTAACGCAGTATATAGAACACATCCCTGAACAAGAGGTATATCTCTGGACATTACGGCAGAATATGAGACACTTCCAAGCCCCCTCAGTCCGAATACGGTTTCAACTACCATCGCGCCCGTTATCAGTGACCGAAGCTGCATACCCACAAGCGTTACTATCGAGATACCTGCATTTTTCAATACATGCTTTCCAACGATTACTCCTTCAGACAATCCTTTACTTCTCGCCGTTCTCACATAATCCTGCGAGAGAGCCTCAATCATATTTGTCCTTACGAGCCTCGCCGCTGACGCACCATGACTTATGCCAAGGCATATAACCGGCATCACCATCCACCCCGGTGCATCCTGTCCCGATATCGGAAGTACTTTCATATAGAGTCCCAAAATCAACTGTAGTATGACGGCTATCCAGAAAACAGGCGCCGAAATACCTATCATTGCCATAAACATCATAAACCTGTCAATCCACATACCTCTAAATACAGCGGCAATGGTCCCATTAAGGAGTCCTATGCTCACAGACAAAAAAAGAGCAATTCCTCCAAGCTTCAAAGTGACTTTAAGTGCTCTCAGAACAATCGTCACGACTGCTTCTCTCTGAAAATAAGATTTCCCGAGGTTTCCTGTTACCACTCCTTTAAGAAAATTCCAATACTGCTCGGAATAAGATTTGTCTAATCCCAACTGCTCTCTTACACGTCTTACCGTTTCGGGAGTCGCCTTTTTTTCCAGCATTATAGTTACGGGATCTCCGGGGGCGACATTTATAAGTATAAATGTCAAGAGGGTCACAAGAATTACAACGACTACCGTTTGCCCAAACCTGAACGTTATATACCTTGCCATTTTACACCCTTTCGTTTAAGAAAACATACAATATATAATAACTGCACGTTTTCATTTACATTACTGCTGTTTGATGGATGCGTGCGAGAACGTCATTAAGAGGTCATTTTTCATAAAAACTCCAGATACCCTATCACTGCAAAGCATGAACTGTACTTCCTGACATAAAGGAACATAATCCCGCAATTCGTTTACAAGATAATTATCAAGCTCCCTGTATATTTTTGTTCTCTCAACCTGATCAGTTAAACTACGTGCCCTTGACACTTCCTCATCATACCAGCTGTCATTAACACCCGTAGAATTATGCAATGCATTCGTACTGTAGAACAAACTGAACATATACATGTCACCGTCAATATAGTCCGCATACCAATCTGAAAGAAAACAAGTCATCGTATTAGCCTCTCTTCTATCAAGATATGTACCACTGTCGAGCTGTTCAATCTCCATGGTTATTCCAGCTTCCGCAAGCTGCTCCTTTATCAACTGAAGCACCTGAATCCAGTCAGTAGAAGAGTCTCTAATTTGTGCCTGTATTGTAACACCGTTCGGATAGCCGTTATCAGAAAGCAGTTGTTTAGCTTTTACCGGATTATATTCAATATCCGGAGCATCTTTGTTATATCCCGGAATACCCTCAGGTATAATCCCATTTATCGGTTTTACATTTCCCTTGTAATATCCGTTTACTATAGCATCTCTATCTATGCTGAGAAAAACAGCCTGTCTTACTATCGGATCGTTAAGCGGAGCCACTGACATATTAAGTTGCAACCTGGTCGAACCGACTACAGTCGTCTCCCTGAAATTGTTCGAGAAATTCTTTCTATATGTATCTACCTGTTCGGTCGGTACTCCGCAAAGGTCGATATTTCCGGCTTCCCACTCCATCAGAGCAGTAGAATCATCCATATTCTTTACTTCTATGCCGTCAACATCCGGTACACTTCCGTGATAGTCTTTGTTAACGGAAAGCTTGATAAATTCGGAAGGAGTAAACTCTTCAAGTTTATACGGACCTGTTCCTACAAGTACCGACGTTCCCCATCTGTCTCCCGCATCAAGTCTCGCTTCATGCGGCAGGATCGGAAGCATTGATACTGCCAGAATCGATTCAAATGCAGCATATGGATACTTGATCTCAATGCTGAAATTGTAATCGTCAATAATCATGAACCCTGAAAGCTCCTCTGCGGTTCCGTTCATCATTTCGTCGCAACCCTTTATGACATCACATACCCATGTATTATTGCTTGCAGTATCTTTGGCATAAAAAAATTCGAATGTGAACTTGACATCATCTGTTGTGAAATCAGAACCATCGTGGAACTTGATTCCTTTTTTCAGCTTAAATGTGTATAATAAGCCGTCATCAGAAACAGTAGGAAAATCCTCAAGCAGATTACACTCAAGCTCCAAAGTTTCCGGGTTTTTATCAAGCAACCTGTCCATTACGCAATCTGAAAGCTGAAATACGGAATTAAGTGAGTTCTGCCAAACATCTAAAGTTTGTACGTTTGCCATCCTACTACCGTACTTGACTATCCTGTCACTCCCCGACGTCTTGTTTCCATCTGTTCCTTCTGAATTGCCTCCATCAGTACCGCCACATCCTATCAAAGCGAATGTCATCACGAGTACTAAGGCAAATACCGTTAACTTCCTAAACATTCTTTGCCTCCTTCAAAATTAACTTACAGTTATATTTTTTAATATTCTATCATTTGTTTCAGACGGATTCAATATAATTTACCGAAAGTTAATATTTTTTGTTCAAAACACAATATTGTACCATAATATATTCCTTTTCAACTCCCGATTTTAATTTTGTGCACAATTGTATACATGATCTGAGAAATTCGTCATCTCTTCGTCATCTCTTTATATGGTATATATTTGACAAAATGATCACCTTCTACTGACGGTAATAAAAAAGAAGTACTCCTCACAAGATCGAGCACTTCAGTTTTTATACGCAATCAACCGTGTCCGAATTGAACTTCCGGATTGCTTCTTATCGCTGTAGTATAATATTTATATTGTTGTTTTTTGCATCAAGAATGTTGCTGCCTAATCCACGCAACCACGTGAGGATTGTGCCTCATACATGATTTTGCCGTCAACCATCGTCATAAGTACACGGTTATCACGAAGCTCACATACATTTTGAGTAAAAATATCGTTATCGAGCAGCACCATGTCAGCCATATAGCCCTCTTTAATCCTGCCGAGGTCGTTTTCCCTGAACTGCGACCACGCTCCGTTCACAGTGTAGCAGTCGACAGCCTCCTCTACCGTAAAGGATTCGTCCATATAGAAGCCGCCCTCCGGCCTGCCGTTAAAATCACAGCGGTTTACGGCACAGAATATGTTGTCGAACGGATTCGGCTCCTCGACGGGAGTATCACATCCGAAGGAAACATTAATGCCCTTTTTCATCATGGTTTTGAATGCATAGCTCGTCTTCTGCGTCACCTCGCGGATCTTGCCCTGCATTGCGGCGATATCCGATCTCAGAAAGATCGGCTGAACAAAAGCCTGAATATGGTTCGTCGCCATTTCGTCTATTATCTGCATGTCCGATATCTGACAGTGGTTAAGTCCCCAGCGCAGCTCCTCAGGTACAGGCTTATAGCTTTCTATCATGTCCGCCATTGCTTTGTCGCCTATTACATGCGTCATAACTCTCATTTTACCGGCACGGGCGATATCGAGAAATGCCTTCGCCTTTTCAGGCGACAGAACACAAATGCCGTAGTTGTCGGGTTCACCGATGTAAGCTTCTTTTACTAAAGCCGATTTCGCACCGAGCGAGCCGTCTTTGAAGAGCTTGAGTCCACCCCATGTGAAGTTGCGGTGACGCGGAATTTTGTATGCCGTTTCTATAAATTCAAGGAATTCCCCGGGTTCGTCGAATGCGGCCGGAGCGTATATCCTGGGAAAAAACCATTCGCGATCCGGAGCGTATATCCTGTCGTAAATCCGCAGAATCTGATCTGTAGGCAGATCTATTCCGATGTCGTTTGATTGAATGGTAGTTATGCCGAGCGAGAGCATATAGCGGAGCGAATTCCTGACCATCTCCTCGAGCTCGTCGTCCGTCGGGTTCTGAAGAAGCACTTTCACGAGATCCATCGCTGCCTCATGGAAGCATCCGTTCGGCTCGCCGTTTTCGCCGATCTCAAACCTGCCATTTGCCACTTGGGGCGTAGAAGCTGTTATTCCCGCCAATTCGAGGGTCTTTGAATTTGCCGCGAGCATGTGCTCGCACGCTCTCGCAAAGATTACAGGTATATCAGTCGAAATCCTGTCGAGATCATACCTGTTGATATTTCTGATTTCACCCTCTGTAAAATCGGTATAGTTCCACCCCATACCGTGTACTGCTTTAAGATCCGGGTGAGCCCAAAGAAATTTGCGCCCTCTGTCGACTATATCTTCTATACTGGTCGCCCCGAGTAGCGGGACTTCGGAACGCATAAGGCCGAGTGAAAAAACGTGCCCGTGCGTATCGATAAACCCGGGTATCAGGGTTTTGCCTCCGCAGTCTCTGACCTCATCCGCTCCCGACGACAGAATATCGGCCCGGCGGCCGACCTTCGCGATACGGTTGCCCTCGATCAGCACAGCCTCTTCAAAATGCCCGGCTTCAACGTAAACCTTAGCGTTAACAAATGCTGTCTTCATCATGTCTCTCCCTATATGTATCCGACATCAGTCGAGTTCCTTCTCACCCTTATAGCCTTTAATTCCGCCTATGTTTTTTACCTTTGTATAGCCCATTCGCCTCATCGCCTGTGCGGCATATCCCGCCCTGCTGCCCGAAAGACAGTAAAGATACACGGGTGTATCCTTGTCCTGAACCCTGTCTTCTATAGCTTCAATCAACGGCAGCGGAATACTGACAGCGCCCGGTATATGACCTCCGGCGTACTCGTCCGGCGTGCGAACATCTACGAGCAAAGCGCCCTGCGTCGACCTGCACTCCTCAACCGCCTTGTTGATATTCCCCGCTCCGAGGATATCAAAAAATCCCATATATTCCTCCTCCCTTTGTGATTATACGTTAAATATTCCTGTCAGAGCATTCTGTGCATCCTGCGAAACGGCTCCGAATCCGCCGAAAAACCATAATACCTCTATATGATTATATCCGCAGCTTTGAAGAAATGCTTCCGCATTACATGTATGACCGTCCGCCACGATAAGAAGCGGCACATTCTTATGCGCGGCATAAGACGCTCCCGTCAGAGCATCCGCAAAGTCGGCAGAGCTTGCGACCGCCGCCCCCCTTCCGTTAAATCCGCGCTTGTTCATCAGCCATTCAGCAACGTGCATATTGGTTTCATACCTTGTCCCTCCCGCAAGCCTCGTAACTTGAACGCCTTCATCGGTCAGGCGATCTTCGGCCTCCTTAGAAATGACACCGGTTCCCCCCACGATTACCACCGAGTCCATGCCGACGATAACCGCCGAAGTATCGGCGGTCGCTCCTGTTGAGGGGCTCATCAGAATCGGTACAGCCTCCTTTGCCGCGTATGGACTTATCGAAACCGCATCCGGAAAATTTTCTCCCGAAGCCAATATTGCTTCTCCCTCTTTCCATATACTCTTCCCGCCGTCGGCAGTCAGGCCATATTGATATATCGCCTCTGCAGTCTCATATCTCGTTCTGCCTCCGAGACGTATCACACTGTCCGCAAATTCCCGGCATTTTGTCTCGACCTTCCCGCTTATCACACCTGTCCCGCCTATTATAAATATGTTTTCAGGGCTTCGCCCTTGCAAATATGACAATACAATCTCGGGCAACTCCTCCGATGTCGTCATCAAAACGGGATAATCATAAGCACCGGCCAAAGAAGCTGCCGCCAGCGCATCAGGAAAATCAGCTCCGGAGCATAGGACAATTCCGTTTCCTGCCGAATCCGACGCCTTGGCGATCTCGACAGCAGTCTCGTATCTCGTCGGACCGTACAGCCTCTCTACGGACGGCGTATCGCTCAAGGCCGCATCGAGCCACTTTATTCTTTTTTCCAGCCAATCATTTGTATAGTTCAGAGCGCTCTCAACAGATGCAAACTCCATATCACTCGATGTATGCCCGACGCCCCACAGTATCGTGTTCATATGGGCACTTTGTTTAATCCCGCTCATGGAAGCATTCAAGCTCTCTCTCATATTTAAGGCCGCTTCTCTGAACCCCGCATTATATACCGATCCGAGAGCTTCGCGAAACTCTTTGTTTCTGAAATATCGGCACCAATCGGCGCACGCCCACCCCGCAGGCGATTGATAATCGACGCCCAGCTCGGGATAATGCGTTCCGAACGCCCTGTCGAAATCCCAGACCGGACCGGCCACAACGGTCTGCCCGTCTTTCGGTTTTATGTAGTATGTACTCGAATATCTTATATAATCCGGATTTTTTACGAGTTCATTGATCAGGAATACTTTAGCTAACGCTTCTATATCAAAGTAATCCGAAATTGTGCCGTTTTCTTTTTCACCCTCACTGATGCCCTTCTGCATGAGCTCGGATATATATTTAATCTCTTCTTCCGAAGCATACTCCGGACTTTTGACCGCAAAATAACCCATACTTGTCTGAAACCATGAGCGTTCGGCAGCATACCCCGGATTATCGAGCTCCACGAGGTACGGACCGCTTATATTCTCAGGATTACGAACGTTTTCGACAAATTGGTACGAATAACCGTAGCTGTTTGTTCCTGAGACCGTGGCGTGATCTGCCAGAGCATCCGCGCCTTCTCCCTCGACAGCCGAACCGTTCGGAATCTCGCCGTCACATCCGGCCCTCTCACCGAGTGTATAATTTCCCCTGTATTCTCCGTCATAGTATAAATCAACAAAACACACATCGGGAGTATTGTACAGTCCGAGCTTCATAGCCATTTTTTTGACGGTGTAATCCTTTATAAGTATCGGATCCCCGGAGTTGGCGAGTAAAACCCATTTTTTGTTTGCATCCGAACCGTCTATAAGCGACGTTTTGTTCTGGAGCTTGATTCGGTACGGTTTTTTTTGAGCTGCCCATGTAGAGTTGCCTCTGCCTTTAATCTGAGCGAGCCTTCCGTTATAGTCTATTATCCCGTCAGGCTCTATCATTATCATCGACCCCTCAGCCTCATTGGAATGATCCGGCGAGCTGTCTATGTATTCCCTTCCGTAATTTGTCGGATCATCAGATGTTATAAATATGGAGGAAACACCGGAAGAGTAAAACACATGAGCCTCATAAGGTCGTTTGTCATCCTCTTTGATCCAGACCGAATAAGCTCCGTATTCATCAGTTGTGAAATTTGAAATATCCGCGGGAAGATCAATATACGTGCCTTTTTTCTCATCCCATATCCTGTACGTGCCGCTCTTCACGGCCTGATCAGTGGCCGCCCTGAAGTCTGTAGGTTTTGCAAACGAAGGCAGGAAATAATAGATCTCACCGCCTGTTTCCGTCGCTTTAACGCTCACGCGGTTTCCGTCCGATGAAGCTTCTGCCGTCATATATTCCGACATCTGAGATTGCGATTCGGCTGCACCGGCGATGTCGGCGGAAAAGCCTCCCTCACCCTCGGCAAACGATATAAGATGCGCAGGGATAAGCAAAACAATCAATGTTATTACAGCTATTGCCGCAACCGCCGCATGATACCTGTGGGTATGTCTCATCAATACATCTCCTGTAGATTATCTGTATTATCCTTTTTTTGATTATAACAGACTT
>ERZ772917.2062-NODE-2062-length-10416-cov-6.574655_pt1 | contig 10416 bp, 12 predicted proteins | sample MGYA00511187_ERZ772917 | MGnify/ENA primary metagenome ERZ772917 (study PRJEB29015, sample SAMEA2737925) | human oral metagenome | biome: human oral; feature: human-associated habitat; material: dental | place: China | collected 2012 ... | reverse complement strand
TGGTGGAGCATAAGGGATTCAAACCCTTGACCTCAGCAATGCGAATGCTGCGCTCTAGTCAGCTGAGCTAATGCCCCACTTGCTTCTAGTATACTATAAATCGGTGATTTTGTAGGGGGCTAATTTTCACGGATTGCTTTGATGATGCCACGCATAGTGGGGCGGGTGCCGTACATGAGCACGCCGACGCGGTAGATTTTGGCGGCAATGACACCGATAATGCCAGTGGTGATGATAAGGGCTAAGATAGAAGCAATCACTTCGACTGCGGGGACTTCGGACATGGCGATACGGGTGAACATTACCATTGGTGAAGTGAAGGGGAAGATGGATAGGACTTGCATGAGAGGAGTATTAACTTCTCCAGAAGACATTGAAAACATGGAAACAACAAAGCCGAGGACGAAAACAAGTTGAACCAGCATGATGGCGGAGGAAATATCTTCGACTTTGGAGACTGTAGAACCCATAGCCCCATAAAGGAAGGAGTAAATTAGGTAACCTAAGAGGAAAAAGATAAGCAAGAAGCCGACAAGTGAGGTGGGAAAATTAAAGATGGCTTCAACGATAGCATTACCTTCAAAGTAGGATTTATTAAGGAGATAGGCAGCCTGAGCAGAACCGAAGATAGCTATAATCTGGACAAGGCCAGCAATACAGGAAGCAGAAATTTTGCCAAACATAAGTGCGATGGGGCTGGCACTAGTAATAAGGACTTCCATAGCGCGAGAGGTTTTTTCAGTAACCACACTCATGGTGACCTTTTGCCCAAAAATGATGACAACCATATAGAGGACGAAGACCATGACGTAGGCATACCAGTAATTTTTGGAGCCATCTTGACTAACGAACTCTAGTTTTTGAGTGATTTCTTGGTTTTGAACTTCAGCGATCTGGTTGGGGTTGAGACCATGACTCTTAAGATAGGCTGTTGTATAAAAATCCTTCAAGGCTTTATTCATAATTTGAATATTGGCGTCGTAGATGGTCGCAACGTTGGTTAGGTAGGTAAAGGACTTGAGATCCTGCTCGATAATAAAAGCTGAATCAGCGTGCTTATCTTTAATCGTGGATTTGATTTGGTCGACTGAGTCGTTTGTAATTTTGACATACTGCTGTGGAAATCTTTGACTGAGGAAAGAATTGAGCTGCTCTTTATCTTGATAAGTAGTCTTTATAAGAATTTGCTTTTTATCTTCCTGTGCAGTTTCTGAGGTTTGTTTTGTCTTGATGGTTTCTATAATGCGAGGGGCGGTAAGAAAGCCAGCCGCACCTAGAACTAGGACTAAAGTAGTAATGAGGAAAACTTTATTTTTGAAGTAACCGGCGAGTTCATGTTTTAAGATGATTAGAAATTGTTTCATTTCATTATTCCTTGCTCTGTGCTTTATTACTTTTATTTGATTCAACTTCGTCACCGGCGTAGTCGACGAAAATATCGTTTAAAGTTGGCTCTTGGATGCCGATACTATCAATATCGTAGGCATCGATCAGCTTCTTCATAATTTTCTTTTTTTGCTCAGGATCTTTCATCTGTAGAATGAGAGTGTCCTGGTCGATTTTTTTAGTCTGTTCTGGATATTCTGCTATGATTTTAGAAATATCCTTAGACTCGATGCAAAGTTTGTCGCGTAAGTAACTTTGCTTAATTTTTTTAATATTGCCAGAAAGCATGATTTCGCCATTTTTGAGGATGATGATATCATCACAAAATTCTTCAATGTAGTTCATCTGATGGCTGGAGAAAATAACGATTTTATTGCGTTTGATTTGTTCACGGACCACGTTTTCCAGTAATCTAGCATTGACAGGGTCAAGCCCGGAAAATGGCTCATCAAATACTATGATGTCTGGGTTGTGAGCTACACTCGAGATTAATTGAATTTTTTGTTGATTACCCTTTGACAGGGTATCAAGTTTTTTATTACGATATTCAGTCATGTCTAAGAATTTGAGCCAAAAATCTACGGATTTAGTGGCATCAGCTTTATTCATGCCTTTAAGTTCGGCGAGGTAAACAAGTTGGTCGATGATTTTCTCTTTAGGATAGAGGCCACGCTCTTCGGGAAGGTAGCCAAAATTGACCTTTGTATAGTCGATTGGTTTGTCGTCGAGCAAGATTTCACCGGCGGTAGCCTTAAAAACGTTCATTAAGATACGGATAGTGGTGGTTTTGCCAGCACCATTACGTCCAAGAAGCCCGAAGGCACGACCACTTTTGGCAACAAAGGAGACGTCTTTGACGGCGTTCTTTTTGCCAAAGTCTTTTTTGATATTTTTTAACTCTAGTTTCATGTGGTTATTATATACCTTTTGGAATTGAATGTTTAGATTTTTTAATATTAGTGGGAGATGGCGGGGACTGGGAATTTTTTAGAAAGCTTGATGACTGATTGATGGATTTTATTCAAAGCTGTCTGAATCTCTGGTTTTTTGAGTCCGTTTTCATCTTGGGCTTTGAGGCAGAGATCTAAGACTTCTTTAATCCAAACAGCAAGCTGTTTCATCTCGGGTTCTTTCATGCCGCGAGTGGTAATAGCAGGAGTACCGAGGCGGACTCCAGAGGGACGAAAAGCCCCACCCTTATCGCCGGGGACGGAGTTGGCATTGAGGGTGAGTCCGACTGAGTCAAGGGCACGTTCAAAAAACTTACCATCAATATGAAAGCTCGCTTGTACATTAATGAGAATCAAGTGGTTATCGGTGCCGCCACCTTGAAGCTTGAACCCATAGTCAATCAGGCTGGAGGCGAGAGCTTTGGCGTTTCTAACGATTTGCTGGGCATAATCTTGGAACTCTGGTCGTAAAGCTTCGTCAAAGGAGACAGCCTTAGCAGCAATGACATGTTCTAGGGGTCCGCCTTGGGTGCCTGGGAAAACGGCTCGATCAATGAGAATAGGGATATTTTCGAGGGTATGTTCGGGTTTTTTGAGTGGTGAAGCCACATTGCCGTTTGAAAGAATTAATCCACCGCGGGGGCCACGTAGAGTTTTGTGGGTGGTGGTAGTCATGACGTGAAAGCCAAAGTCAAGAGGGTTAGGATGGACGCCACCGGCAATAAGCCCGGCAACATGTGCCATATCGGCCATGAGAAGGGCGCCTATTGATTTCCCGATACGAGCTAGGCGGGCAAAATCTGGAATCTTCATGAAGGCGGAGTATCCTATGAGAATAATTTTTGGTTGTTCTTCTTTGGCGAGATGTTCAATCTCTTCATAATCAAGATCGCCTTCAGGAGTAGTTCCGTAGGGAATGAAATGATAGATTTTGGCAGAGCGAGTAACAGGTGAGCCATGAGTAAGATGCCCACCGTGACCGAGGTTCATGGCTAAGATTTTATCGCCAGGTTGGCACCAGGCAAAATAAACTGCTTCATTAGCGTTGGCGCCTGAGTGTGGCTGAACATTGGCGTGGTCGGCATGGAAAAGCTTCATAGCACGGGCGATAGCGAGACGTTCGATGCGGTCAATGTTGGTTTGTCCGCCATAATATCGGTAATTAGGCAAGATTTGTTCTTTGATTTGCTCTTCATCCCAATTAAAGCTTTGCTCTGGATTGCGGGAGGCAATTGTCTTTTCATGCCAATTGAGGCCCTCAAAGGAAGGGTAGCCCTCAGAATACTTATTGGTTAAGATGGAGCCCATGGCGCGAAGAACGTTGGCAGAGACGTAGTTTTCGCTTGGAATAAGCTCTAGGCCTTCGATTTGGCGAATTTCTTCTTGTTTGATTAGATCAAAAATGGGATCTTGGGTTGGATTAACTTGAGATAGGTGATTTGACATAACTTTATCCTGTATTTAGTTTGATGAGATTTTTTGGTATAAGTTATGGACGTAATTTAGATCATATGAACCTTCCTTGGTTTTTATAGTATCACTATTTTTACCTAAACAAGTGACTTGGTATTGTTGGCGATCAAAAACTGGAAAAAAAACATCAGCTTCGCTGTCTTCACCATCGATTTCGGTTAAATACAACTTATGGCAAAAGGGGAGAAACTGTTGATAGATTGAGCCACCGCCGATGATGAAAAATTCTTGTGAATCATTTTGGTGTTGACTAATGAAGGTCTTTAGGTCATGGAGAACCGTAACTTCTTTTGGGAAAGTTGGCTCTTCGTCGGGAGAGAGAACGTAATGTTTCCTGCCAGGCAGGAATTTGGGGAGGCTCAAAAAAGTAGTACGACCCATCACTATAGGAAAGCCCATAGTGGTATTTTTAAAGAATTTAAGGTCGCCAGGTATACGAAAGACCAGGTCACCTTTTTTACCCAGCTCGTGATTTTTTCCGATGGCGGCGATAATACTAAAACTCATGATAATTCCCTACTGTGTTGAAATATTTTATTACTAATACTTATGCTTATTCGGTGACGGGCATAACAATACGACCTTGATGTTTGTAGTCGATGAGCTGAATATCTTTTAATTCTTTAGAGTTGTCGAATTTGAAGAAATCGGTGACCTGAGGATTGAGATGGAGTTTAGGAGCTTTAAAAAGAGCGCCATCTTTTTTAATTTTCTCATCACGACGGCGTAATTGCTCTTTGATGCCAGGAATTTGATTTTCGTAGATATGGGCGTCATTGATGACGTAGGTCATGAGACCTGGGGTAAGATTACAGACTTTGGCGATGAGGTGGCAAAGAACGGCGTATTGGGTGACATTAAAAGGCATGCCGAGGGGGACATCGTTCGAGCGAACATTAACCATTAAATTTAACTCTTTGTGGTTGGTGACACTCCACTGGGTATTCCAGACGCAAGAAGGGAGTGCGGCGGTTTTTAGCCATTCGTTTTGCCAAAGAGACATGATCATGCGGCGATTGGTGGGGTCATGTTTGATAGTTTCGATGAGACCTTGTGTTAATTGGTATCTATTAACAATCCAGCCATAAGCGGTGCCGATAGTGTGGGCGAACTCTTTGCCAAAGTGTTTGCCTTGATAATCCCCCTTGGAATCGATTTGCCATTCGTTCCAAATTTTAACGCCACGTTCCTGTAGCCAGCGAACATCGTTACTTTGTGCTTGGTAAAACCAGAGCATTTCGAGGACAGCAGTTTTGAAGGCGACAAACTTGGTGGTTAGAATAGGAAATTCTTCGGCGAGATTAAATTGTAGGATTTGGTGGGGAAGTCGGATTGTGGTGACGGGCTTAATGGTTTGGGCAAGATGGTTGGGGAAATTTGACTGCACGGACTGGTCGGTTTTGCGCTCCAAAGTTTTCGGGTTAGTAGTTACTCTTTCACCAGTGGTGAGAATTTTTTGACATAACTCAAGATATTGTTCGTCGAACTTACTCATGAACCTCCTATTTCTTCAAGTATAACATAAGAGAAAGGTTTCTTGGTGATGTTTTAAATGGGTTGAGGTTGCGGTCTTGTGGTTGATGGGGATAATGATGGAGTTGACGTTTTTTATTTTGGTGATCATAAGAAAAGGTCCCTTAAAGGGACCTTAAGAAGTGGAGAGGATTTGCTACTGACTACTAAGATAGCAATCGTAGAGATTGAATTTAGAAAGCAGCGCCTGCAGATCGAAAGCCTCTTTTGTGACATTAAGTTTATCCGCCACAATTTCCCAATTTTTAAACCATTCGTTGCGCGAGATGATAATAGCAGCACGAACAATGTCGAAAAACAACGGGAAGAGGAAGCTGGTGTGATGACGGTCTACGAAGCTGGCGGTAAAGATACTGACCAGACTGTCGTCGTGCATCGTAGCAGCATATTTCTGTTCCCCGATACTTTTAATGTCACGGGGAACATACAAGAGTCTGCCAGTGTGCCCTTTGCTCTCATAAACTAGACCCCTCAAGATGGCGTCAGCCTTGTCGGCTAGCTTGCATAGGCTCTGAAAGACAAGATCCTTGAGAGGCAGATGTTTGGCCTGTTCATTTGAAAGATTGAAAAGTTCAAAATCTTTCAAAATACTCTCTTTTCTGTGATTAGGCAAGAATGCAATTTTCTTGCATAAACAAAAAAATTCGTTTGCGTCCGCGTTGGGGTTGCGGTTGCCATTATCCGGGATGTCGCCATAATCGGTTTCTCCCAGATCATGATATCTCATGAAGTCAAGGCTACGGATCAGCAGATCGCTATCAATGACTTCGGGGTAAAAATCGGCGATCAATCTAATCAGAGTCATAACACCAAGAGAGTGCTCAGATAACGACTCTTGTCTTGAGGTGAGAGGCTGATATATTTCCGCGTCGTAACAGCCGTAATTAGAAAAACCGCTGCGGAGAGTATAATCACCCTCACGAGCCGCCCGATAGGATTTCCAGATTTTGGCGGAACGTTCGTCAAAATAGGAGGAGCGTTCGAACCGGATATTGGCACTGTCGATTTTCTGTTTGGAGCCAGCGTATCGGGCAGTGACTGTTTGGTAGTCAGTTAAAATTAGTAAACTGCTACCGTTTGGCGATTCATCCGAGATGTAACTGGATGACTCAAGTAAAAAAAATTTGCCATTAAATTTACTAATAAAGTACATAAAATCCCTCCTTTTATAGGTACTATGAAAAACAAAAGTCAGATTTTGCATCTGATTTTGTACATTGATATTATTGTATAATCTATTTTTGTTTTTAACAACCATAAGTTTATTTGGTTGCAACATATAATAAAATATATTATAATATTTTGCAACTAATTGTACATTAAAATGGAGGTGGATAGATGGAGAGGAAGCGAAAACTTTTTGAAGATACGACCGTAAAAACCACAAGTACATTTTTGCGTGGTTTTGCGAGTGCTGGTCAGTACGTACAAGTCCTGTCGGCATTGGGGTATGCTAGGCGTAAGCATGCCGGACAGTATCGTCAGACCGGGGAGCCTTTTGTTTTGCATCCTTTGAAGGCGGCGACTTTTGCAATTAGCAATGGCATTAAGGACGACATACTGATTGCGGTAATCATTTTGCATGATGTGCCGGAAGATACGATGACTCCGGTGACGGAATTGCCGTGTAGTGATGAGGTGAAACATGCAGTGGAACTGGTGACTTTTCGGCGTTGTGATGGCGAAACTAAGTTGAGTGCCAAGAGGAGATATTATAGAGGGTTGATGGATAGTAAATACGCGTTACTTTGTAAGGCATACGACAGAATGGATAATCTTTGGACGCTCTGTAATTTGTCGAAACATTCAATCATGAAGAATATTTACGAAACGCAGTTTTTCCTGATGCCACTACTAAAAGATGCCAAAGAATTGTGGCCAGAATTTGCAAACCAAATTGCTGGTTTACGGGATATCTTTCGTGGAGTCATTAATATTTATGCTACGGCGTATAATTTAAAAATGCCGGAGGTGGAGCCGAGTGACGAGGAGTGGAAGAAAATTCTTGGCGAATAGAATTTTGGGGCTTAGGGCCCCTTTTTCGTATGGATTTTTGTAGGTCTGGAAAAAACGTGCTTTTTAGTCTTTTTTGTGATATAATATGAGTATAGGGGTGTTAGCTCAGCTGGGAGAGCGCTTCAATGGCATTGAAGAGGTCAGGAGTTCGATCCTCCTACACTCCACCAAATAGTTATAGATAAGAGTTATGTGGTGTCTGTGTAACTCTTTTTTGTTTTTTACTACAGAAACAGAAGTTTCTGGGTTTATAATATAAAGGTATTGGGGTTTTTATTTCAAAAATGTTCTTAATCTTCTTGAGGTGCTTTTGTTTTATCTTTGCCTTTAAAAACAAAGAGAACTGAAAAAAGGTAGTTAAGAATAATCGTAATAATATTACAGATGAGCTTCCAGATCAAGCTTTCTTGCTGGAAGAGATCTACCATAACCCACATAATTAAAACTTCAGAGCCTAAGGTGGTGAGACGTGCCAGAAAGAACGAGATCAATTCGCGGATGACGGATTTGAATGTGCCAGCTTTACTTTTGAAGACCCAAAATTTATTGGTGATAAAGGCAAAGATGATGGCAAAAAGCCAAGAAATGACAGTAGCGGGAACGGTCGCGAAAAGAAAGATTTTATCCAATAGATAGAATGAGGTCAGGTTGACGAGCGTAGTGAGGGCGCCAAAGATAAGATAGGCGACAAGGCGTTGATATTTTTTAAAAAAGGCTTTGAGCGCTTGAACTGATTTTAGAGCGACGAGGAATTCCTTAAGCATATAGCTAAATTATAACACTAGCTGGGCTAAATAGAGTTTAAAAGTTTTGGAAACAAAAAATACCTCTTTTCAGGGGTATTTTTTATATTAAGTCCAAAACTAACGCTTGGAGAATTGTTCGCGCTTTCTAGCGGAGCGAAGACCGTATTTCTTGCGTTCTTTCTCGCGTGGGTCGCGCTTAATGAAGCCGGCTTTCTTGAGGACTGGACGAAGGTCTGGAAATTCTAAGGTGAGAGCCTTAGAGACGGCCAACTTAATCGCATCAACTTGACCAGCTAATCCGCCGCCAGAGACTAAGATAGTAATATCAAATTCTTTTTGTTTGCCGGTGAGGGCGAGCGGATCGGTCACTTCAGCAAGAAGTGATTTGTTGCTGGAGAGGTAGTCGAGAGCGGTTTTATTATTGATAGTAATTTCGCCTTTACCCTTAAAGAGTCGGGCGCGGGCAGTGGCGGCTTTGCGGCGGCCAAGACCATAGGAATATTTAGCGGTAGGCATTATTTGATCTCCTTTGGATTCTGAGCAGTGTGAGTATGCTCGACGCCGTTAAAGACACGAAGACGAGCGAGACGGTCTGCTGCAAGTTTGTTTTTTGGAATCATACCCTTGACGGCTTCTTTGATGGCATAAGAAGGATTCTTTTCAATAATCTCTTCTAGTTTTAGTTCTTTGAGTCCACCTGGAAAACCACTGTGTCGGTAATACATCTTTTCGACCATTTTATTGCCAGTAACTTGAATATTCTTGGCGTTAATAACGACGACATAATCACCATTATCGATGTGTGGGGTGTAAGTTACTTTTGATTTCCCCATTAACTTATCTGCAATAACAACAGCAAGTTTACCAAGAGGCAAGGTGCTGGCGTCAATTAGAAACCAATCACGTTTGATTTCTGCAGTTTTTTGGCTAAAAGTTTTCATTACTTAGCCTCCTTTTTAAAATCGAGGTTGATAGGATCCACAAAGGAGATGGTAGCCATTTCGGTATGATCACCTTTGCGAAAGCCTGAACGTTCGATTCTTAAATAACCAGAGTCACGCTTGATTTGTGGAGCGATTACATCGATTAAGAGACTGGCCACCTCGAGATTGTTGAGGCGAGAGATGAGGAGGCGACGGTTAGCGAGGCCACCTTTCTTAGCGATGGTGATTAGTTTTTCGGTTCCACGGCGCATTTCTTTAGCGCGAGCAAGCGTAACGGTAATTGATTGATATTTGATCAGAGAACACATCAGCCCACGTAGTAGAGCCCTTCTCTGGTCGGTTTCACGGCCGAACTTGCGACCTTTATATCCGTGGCGGTGCATTTAGATATTTAACTCCGTTAACTTTTGTTTAACTTCGTCAAGTGCTTTTTGTCCAAAACCTTTAAGTTCCTTAAGATCGGTATCTGAAAGGATAACTAGGTCGCGAATAGTGCGGATTTCGTTATTGACAAGAGCATTGGCGGTGCGAGCGGAGAGACCGAGCTCTTCGATTGGGAGCATAAGTCCGGCATCTTCCGTTTCTTCTTTCGAACCTGGAGCGGGAGCTGATTCAACAACGGTGCTACCAGCGAAAGCCTTATATTGGTTGAGTAGGATAGCTGCAGCTTCTTCGAAAGCTTCTCTCGGGGTGATGGTCCCGTCAGTATCGATAGTAAGCGTGAGCTGATCTAGGTTAGTGTCTTGACCGACGCGAGTTTTATCAACGCCGTAGCGTACGCGTAAGACTGGAGTGAAGACGGCATCAAGTGCAATCATGTCGCTATGGATGCGTTCTGCGCTGGCGGCTTCGATTGGTAAATAGCCACGGCCTGATTCGACGATGAAATGCATCTTGAGAGTGTAATTGGGGTCATCAATGTGGCAGATGATTTGATTGGGGTTAGCAATTTCCACATCTCCAGTTAATTTGATGTCGCCAGCAATGACACGAGCGTCTCCATCTTTCTCGGTTTGGTTACTGCCTTTCACTTCTAGGGATAGTTCGACTGGGGCGTCGGTGTGACTCTTAAAACGAATGTTTTTAAGATTCAGCATGATATCGATAACGTCTTCACGGACGCCCTCGATGGCGGTAAACTCATGGGTGGTGCCTTCAATGCTAAAAGAAGTGATGGCAGCACCCTTGATGCTTGAGAGTAGAACACGGCGTAGCGAGTTTCCCAAAGTGTGTCCGTAGCCATGGTAGAGTGGCTTAATCACAAATGAGGCGCTAGTGGCAGACAATTCGTTAATTTCTGCGAGATTTGCTTCGTGAATTACTTTTGTTGTCATTGTTCTCCTTAGCGTGAGTAATACTCAACGATTA
>ERZ772917.2060-NODE-2060-length-10423-cov-16.337191_pt1 | contig 10423 bp, 6 predicted proteins | sample MGYA00511187_ERZ772917 | MGnify/ENA primary metagenome ERZ772917 (study PRJEB29015, sample SAMEA2737925) | human oral metagenome | biome: human oral; feature: human-associated habitat; material: dental | place: China | collected 2012 ... | reverse complement strand
TCAGCGCCGGGCTGGTCAAGGTCGTCTACGCCACCGAGACCCTGGCCCTGGGCATTAACATGCCGGCACGCACGGTGGTCCTGGAGTCCCTGCGCAAGTGGAACGGCTCCGGGCACGTCCAGCTCACCCCGGGGGAGTACACCCAGCTCACCGGGCGGGCGGGACGCCGGGGGATCGACACCCAGGGGCACGCCGTCGTCCTGGCCGCCGACCAGGTGGAGCCCCAGGTCGTGGCCTCCCTGGCCTCCAGGCGCACCTACCCCCTGGTCTCGGCCTTCCGGCCCACCTACAACATGGCCGTCAACCTCCTGGGACGCACCTCCCGGGCCCGGGCCCGGGAGGTCCTGGAGTCCTCCTTCGCCCAGTTCCAGGCCGACCGGGGCGTGGTCGAGCTCGCCGCCCAGGCGCGCCGGGCCCGCCAGGGGCTGGGCGCCCTGGAGAGGCAGATGGAGTGCAGCCACGGGGACTTCCGGGAGTACGCCATGCTGCGCCAGCGCCTGGGGGAGGTGCAGGCCGAGCTGGCCCGCGCCAACCGGGAGGGGCGTCGCAGTAACGCACGTCACTCCATGGAGTCCCTGCGCCGCGGTGACGTCGTGGTCTACCCCCGGGGCCGACGCCGCCGCCACGGCGTGGTCCTGGGCACCGGCACCGACCAGACCGGGGTCCCCCTCCTGGAGGTCCTGGGGGAGGACTCCCGCCTGGTGACCCTCACCCCGGACACCGCGCCCGACGGCGTCGTGAGGGTCGGGGCCCTCACGGTGGCCGACACCGTGGACCCCCGTCGCCCCCGTCAGCGGGACCGTCTGGTGCGCCGCCTGGTGGACGCCATCCGCTCAGGCGACCTGGCCCAGGACGGGCGCCGTCGACGGCGCACCCGGGCAGGGGGGCAGACGGACGACGGGACCGACGTGGGCCAGGTTCAGGCGCTGTGCCACGAGCTGCGCAACCACCCCTGTCACGCCTGCCCGGACAGGGAGGAGCACGCCCGCGTCGGCCGCAGGTGGGTCAAGGCCCTGGTCACCTCCGAACGGCTCCAGGAGCGTATCCAGGCGCGCACGGGCACCATCGCCCGGCTCTTTGAGGCCGTCTGCGAGGTCCTGACCGCCCTGGGCTACCTGGAGCCCGTGGACCGGGGGCACCCTGAACGTGAGCTGCGGGTCACCGCGGCCGGGCGGGTCCTGTCGCGGGTCTACGCCGAGCGGGACCTGCTCATCGCCCAGTGCCTGCGGGAGGGGCTGTGGGAGGACCTGGGACCGGCCGAGCTGGCGGGCGCCGTGAGCGCCTGCGTCTACGAGCCGCGCGCGTCCGTGCGCTCCGTGGGCCCGGCCGTGTCCCCGGGTTCGCGCCTGGGGGAGGTCCTGCGCGCCGAGCTGGACCTGTCACGCAGGATCCACGACCTGGAGTCCCTGGCGCAGATCGAGTCCTCCTCGGGTGCCGAGCCCGCCCTGGCCGGGGCGGTCCTGACCTGGGCGCAGGGGGCCCACCTGGCCCAGGTCCTGGAGGACAGCGACCTGACGGTCGGGGACTTCGTGCGCTGGTGCAAGCAGCTGCTTGACGTCCTGGGGCAGATCTCGGCCCTGGAACCCGCCCTCTCGGATAGGGACACTGCCCTGGCCGTCCTGGCCCAGGGCGCCGCCCAGGCCAGCAGCGCGGTCAACCGGGGGGTCCTGGCGTGGTCGGCCCTGTGAGCCGACCGGCCGCGTGGCGGGCGGCCGCCGTCCGCCACCGGCTCGGCCTGCTCCTGGCGGCGGTCGGCAGCGGCCTGCTCATGGACGCGGCCTTCGCGCCGTTGTCCTGGTGGTGGGCCGCCCCGCTGGGGGTGGCGGGGCTGGTGACCGTGCTGTACGGACGCCGGGTGCGCGCGGGCGTGGTGCTGGGGCTGGCCCACGGGCTCGGGTTCTTCACCCCGCTGCTGCACTTCACCGCCGTGTCCATGGGCAACGTCGTGGGCTGGCTGGCGGTGACCGTGGTGGAGTCCCTCTACCTGGCGGCCCTGGGCGGGGCCTGGGCGGTGGCGCAGCGTCTCGTCCCCGGTCCTGGTGCCCGGTGGCGGGGACCGGCCGCCCGGGCCGTGTGCTTCCCGGTCCTGTGGGTGGCCGTGGAGGAGGTGCGCTCCTCCTGGCCCTGGGGAGGTCTTCCCTTCGGGCGGCTGGCCTTCGCCATGGCCGACGCGCCTGTCCTCCCGCTGGCGTCCCTGGCCGGGAGCACGGGGCTGGGGCTCCTGGTGGCCCTCACGGGCGCGGTGCTGGCGGAGGGGATCCGGGCGCTGCGCGACGGGCGGCGTGCCATGACGCTGGTCTGCGCGACCGCCGCCTGCGCCCTGACCGTCTCCCCGGCGCTCGTGGGCCTGCCGGAGCGGGCCGAGGACGGCACGATCCGCGTCGCCGCCGTCCAGGGCAATGTGGCCGGGGACGCCGAGGACGCCTACTCACGGGCCCTGGAGGTCACCCGCAACCACGTCCTGGCCACCGTCGAGCTCGCCGCCAGCGGCTCCGCCACCGGGGTGGACCTGGTCATCTGGCCCGAGAACGCCGCCGACCGCGACCCGCGCCAGGACCAGGTCACCGCCGTCCTGGTGGAGCGCGCCGCCCAGGCCGTCGGGGTCCCGGTCCTGGTGGGCGCCATCGCCTTCGCCGACCGCCCGGAGGGGATGAGCGGGGTGACGGGGCGGGTCCGCTACAACGACATGGTGGTGTGGACCCCGGGCAGCGGGGCGGGCCAGGTCTACACCAAGCACCGGCCGGTGGCCTTCGGCGAGTTCGTCCCGCTGCGCCGCCTCATTCGCGCGGTCAGCGGGCAGGTGGACCGGATCGGCTCGGACCTGCTGCCCGGCAGCGGGGGCCACACGCTCACCGTCCGCACCCGTGACGGCCGTGACGTGCCCCTGGCCGTGGGGATCTGCTTCGAGGTGGCCTACGACGACGTGCTGCGCGCGGGCGTGCGCCAGGGCGGGGAGGTCATTGTGGTCCCCACGAACAACGCCTCCTTCATAGGCTCCAGCGAGGCCGCCCAGCAGCTGGCCCAGGGCCGGGTCCAGGCGGTGACGCACGGCCGGGCCGTGGTCCAGGTCTCGACCGTGGGGGTCACCGCGGTCATTAGCCCCCGGGGCGTGGTCACCCAGGAGGCCCGGCCCTACACCCGTGCGTACCTGGTGGCCGACGTGCCCCTGCGCCGGGGGCTGAGCGTGGCCGACCGCCTGGGGCCCTGGCCCGCACGGGTCGTCCTGGCCGCCGCCACTATCCTGGTCCTGGCAGGTGCGGTTCCGACCCTGGCAGGCGCTCTCCCGGTCCGGGCAGGTGCTGTCCTGGTCCGGGCAGGTGCTGTCCTGGTCCGGGCAGGTGCTGTCCTGGTCCGGGCGGGCGCCGTCTCCGCCGGGGCCAGCCGCCCCACCCGAGCGTGAGAACGGTACTTATTCGTCGCGAGAACGGTACTTATTGCCCGTGAGAACGGGTACAGGTCGACCCCGCGCCAGCGCGCAGCCTGCCGGGCCCTTACCGGGCCGCCGGGCGGTCAGCCCCTGACCTGCGGTGTGCCGGGCCGCCGCCCTCCGACTCCGACCGCCGCGACTTTAAGGCAGGCCAGCCCCGGCCCCGGCCCCGACCCTGGCCCCGGCGTCGGGCCAGCGGCGGATCTCCGGCAGCTGGCAGGCGCGATCGGCTGGCCCGGGCCGCGGCGTCAAGACGGCGTCAGGACTCAGAAGCGTTCCCGGTAGATCTCCCCGCTGCGCAGCATGGTCAGGCGCTCCTCCAGCAGGACCTTGAGCTCGTCGACGCTGCGTCGCTCCAGGAGCATGTCCCAGTGGGTGCGCGGCGCCTTCTTGGGCTCGTCGCCCTCAGGCTCCTCGGACTCGCCGCGGCGGGCCGCCGCCTGCCCGCACTCGGGGCACTCCCAGGTGGGTGGGACCTCCGCCTCCTTGGCCATGGGAATGGTGGTCGTGTGCCCCAGCGGGCACTCGTAGGTGACAGTGATCCGCTCAGCGAACTCGACGCCCTCCTCAGACTCCATCGACTTGGCGCCGATCGTCATCCCCCGTAGCGCGCGGTCTGCCATGCTGTGCCTTCCCTCGTGGCTCTCGTCGGCCCCCTGGCCGGTAGTTGCAACACTGCGACGCCCGGGACTGTTCCCGCGCCCGCGCAGCGACGCACCATTGTACCGTCCGCACCGGGCCCGAGCCCACCGTCGTCGGTCCGGCACCAGGAACGGCACAAGAGGGTGCACCCGGTTTGTCCCACCACGCCCCCTGGCGGGCCTGTGACCTCTATCCTAGGTGCTATGGCAACCAAACGCATCGGCATCCTGACCGCGGGCGGCGACGCCCCTGGACTCAACGCGGCGATCCGCGGATTCGGCAAGGCCGCGATCCAGGACCACGGCTGGAGCCTCATCGGCTTCCGGGACGGTATGCGGGGCCTGGCGGAGAACCGCTTCACCGTGCTGGACGGCGCGGCCCTGTCCGGCATCCTGACCACCGGTGGCACCATGCTGGGCACCAGCCGGGACAAGGTCCACCGTATGGTGGTCGACGGCCAGGCCCGCGACATGATCCCCACCATCGTGGAGAACTACGAGAAGAACGAGCTGGACGCCCTGGTCTGCCTGGGCGGCGGCGGCACCGCCAAGAACGCCAAGCGCCTCATGGACGCCGGTCTCAACGTCGTGCACCTGCCCAAGACCATTGACAACGACATCGTCGAGACGGACACGTCCTTCGGCTTCGCCACCGCCCTGGAGATCGCCACCGAGGCGGTGGACCGCCTGCACTCCACGGCCCACTCCCACCACCGGATCATCCTCACCGAGATCATGGGGCACCGTGCCGGCTGGCTGGCGCTGGGCGCGGGCATCGCCGGAGGGGCCGACGTCATCCTCCTGCCGGAGATCCCCTACTCGGTGGAGGCGATCGCCGAGCGGATCGAGCAGCGCCGCTCACGCGGCTCCACCTTCTCCGTGGTGGCCGTGGCTGAGGGCGCGCTGAGCGTGGTCGACCGCGAGGAGATCACCCACGCCGAGGCCCTGGTCAAGGACGCCTCCTCCCCGGAGGCCAAGGCCGCGGCCAAGCGCGGTGTCAAGCGCCTGGAGGCCTCGCACCGTGCCAACACCTTCACCCTGGCCGAGCAGCTGGAGGCGGCCACCGGCCTGGAGGCGCGCGTGTCGATCCTCGGCTACGTCCAGCGCGGCGGCACCCCCTGCGGGGCCGACCGGCTCCTGGGCACGCGCCTGGGAGTGGCCGGCGCCGACGCCATCGCGGACGGCAGCTTCGGGGTCATGGTGGGTGACCGCGGTAACGGCACCGAGCTCGTGCCCCTCAAGGAGGTCGCCGGCAAGGTCAAGTACGTGCCCCGCGACCACGAGTGGATCCAGGCGGCCCGCTCCGTGGGCACTGCCCTGGGCGACTGATGCCTCCCGGGCCGGGAGCACCCCGAGGGCGCCCCACGTGCACCCGGTTTGCGCCGGGTGCCACGTCTGGGCCCGGAGGTACGGTCCTGGCCGACGCCGACCGCGGCCGCCCCGAGACCCTCCGGCCCCCGGGCGGGTCCAGGTGACGGCGGCCCGCCTGGCCGACGGGGTCTACCTTGCCGACGGGGTCCGCCTGCGCCGCTGGCCGGGCCCGGTGCCCGACGAGCTGGCGGGTCTGTGCCTGGTCGTCCCGGGCCGGGGCTACCCGGCCACCATGCCGCTGCTGTTCTGGCCGTCCACCGCGCTCGTGGAGGATGGTTGGGCGGTGGCGGTCCTGGAGTGGGGCACGCCGCCTACTGACCCCGCCGCGCTCGAGGCCCTCGCCGAGGCCGCCCTGTCCCGCGCGCTGGGGGCGCCTCTCAAGCGGGCTGACGTCCCCCTGCTCCTGGTGGCCAAGTCCCTGGGGACCCGCCTGGCCCCGTGGGCGGGTCGTCACGAGGTGGCCGGGGTGTGGCTCACGCCCCTGCTCGACGACGCCCGGGTCAGGCGGGCCATTGAGACCTACCCGGCTCCCGGCCTCGTCGTCGGCGGGACGGACGACCCCCACTGGGACGGCGGCCCCGCCCTCACCCCGGTGGCGGCAGGCGTGCAGGTCTGGGCGGTCCCCGGTGCTAACCACTCGCTGCAGGTGCCCTCCTGGCGCGCCTCGGTACGCACCCAGTGCGAGGTCACCGACCGTGTCCTGGCGCTGGCGCGCGGACTGTCCGCCGGGCGCGCCCCCAGCGGTCCAGGTGCGTGAGTGCCCTGAACTGGCACGCATTGCTCACCGACCCCGGTCCCGTGCTGGCGGGGGTTAGTGTCCCGTCTGTACAGGACCAGGTATGAGCACCGGATAATCTCCGCACACGCGGGGGTTAGGCCCCGCGCTGGTGGGGGAGTGTGGCCGTTGCGGCTGCTGAGAACGCAACCCACGGCCACCCTGGCCCCATGCCCACGGGCACATATTCTCACTATGGTCGAGCGTAAGCAGGCCCCGGGGGAGTGGCACCACTTTTCGGCTGAGTGTCGGGCCGGGATGGAGGAACCTGCGCAGGAGCCTGCTGTATAGTACTCGCGTGTGATCCCTCTAACCACTGAGCGGCTGCGGCTGCGTGCCTTTGCGCCCGGTGACCTCGAGTTCGTGCGCCGTCTGCACGCCAACCCGGATCTGGTCCGCTTCATCCCGTCGGCCACCACCCCCGACGAGGCGACGGCACGCAGGCGCCTGGGGCGCTTTATGAGCCTGGTGGACCATCCCGTCCAGGGCTTCAGCCTCATTGAGCTGCGCGACGGAGGCGGAGGTGGCGGGCGGACGGCACCGGGGACCGCCGTCGGGCTCGTCCTGGTCAAGCCGATTCCGTCCTCGGACGGGGCAGAGGCCAGCGTGCTGGAGATCGGCTGGCGGCAGGTGGCCGAGCACTGCGGGCACGGCTACGTCACCGAGGCGGCGCGGGCCGTCCTGGACGCCGTGCACGCCGCCGGGGTGGAGCAGGTCGTGGCCGTCACCGACCCGGAGAACCTCGCCTCGCAGCGCGTGGCCGAGCGCATCGGCATGGAACGCCTCGGCCTGAGCCGGGACTTCTACGACGCCCGGCTGGTGCTGTTCCGCTCCTTCGGCGCCAGCCGTGGCACAGGCTGGCTGCCAGCGGGCTGGGAGCTGCTCGACGTGGGGGAGTACGCCTTCCCGGGGCCGTCGCGCGACCGGCTGGTGGCAGCGGTCCTGGCAGGCGGCAAGCGCACGACGACGGCGCTGCTGGCCGAGTACGAGACGGGCTCCGACCCCCTGCCGGCCCCCGGCCGCCGCGAGCTCGTCGTCGACTCCGCCGGGACGCCCGTGTGCGTCACCGAGGACGTGGCTGTCGACGTCGTCCGCCTGGGTGAGGTCACCCTGGAGCACGCCGTGGCCGAGGGGGAGGAGTACACGGATCTGGTCGGGTGGCGTGCGGCCCATGAGCGCTTCTGGACGGGGCCCGACTACCGGGGGTGGTTCACCGTGCGCGGCACCGAGCCCCCTGCCGTCGACGATGACACGCTCGTGGTGTGCACGCGCTTTGAGGTTGTCGCCCGGCGCCCCGGGCGGGAGGGCGGGCGGTAGCCCGTCGCCGTCTCTCGCCCGTCCGTGGGATCGTGCCGACCACGGTGGAGCCCCGGCGCTCGTGCAGGCGGGGTGCCCGCCTCGATGACGGCGATCATGGTCCGGTCGCCTGGTGTGAGGCCCCGGTGGGCGCAGTCAGGGGTCTACCGCAGGCCCTGTCCTGAGGTGTGGGTGCTGGGGTGTGGGTGGCAGGCCGCGTTGCCACCTGGTCCGGGGCCTTCCCCGGGGTGAGGAGGGGAGAGTATGCGTGGCCACGGCGGTGGTGGGCGGACGGTTCTGTCGCAATCTGAGGATCAGAGCCGACCCCACCCCGCCCAGCACTTTGTGCACCCAATGTCCACGCAGGTCAGGAGCCTGGGCCCTGACGCGGTCAAGGGTGGCCCTCGTTCTGATCCTCAGATTGCGACACGTGCACGAAACCGGGCCAGCAGACAGGCGGCAGACCATCCAGAGAACTGCATAGAACCACCCAAATCCCACGCCACGAGCATTCAGGGATCCCCGCCCCCGCAAACCAATCGCATTCTACTCACGCCATAGCGGTGCGGGGTGGTCCCTGATTGGACAACTCCCGCGGAGAGGGCGAGCAGATTGAGCCTACACACCTGGGTTCTTGTCCTCTGAGATCTTGACGAGGTCGCCTTCTGGATTACAACGCGCCCAGTGTGCTCCTGGAGGTAATTCATCGAGGTGGAACTCCTCCTGATGAGCAACATCGAATAGGGCCTCGTCGAACCTAGCGCCTTCGAAAGTTGCGCCCTCAAAGTCGGCAGTATGAAATTGAGTTTTGCAAAAGTCGATATCCTTCAGTCTTACGTCCCTGAAGTCAGTATCGTAGATTTTTGATTGCTTAAAGACGACATTCACCAACCTCCTCTCTGGAGCGTCTGACGAACTCGTATTCACGTCAGTCTCCCAAAATACTGGGGACACGAGTGTCGCGCCAGTGAAGTCGGTAGTTTGCAAGATTGCATCTATAAAAATATTCCTCTCAAGCTTAGCTCTCGTGAAGTCAGATCTATAGATTTCTGCCCCAGTGAAATCGGATTCGCAGAGCCGAGCTCCTGCGAAACTAGAATCCTCCAGATATATGGGATTAAATGAGGCACCAAAACGAGCATTTGAGAAACTAGTCTCGTAGAAAAATGTTCTGTAAAATTTTGCTCCTTCTAGGTTAGCGTCATCGAATGACGTTTGATAAAATTCTGTCTCGCGAAAGCATATATTTCTGAGATTACCTCTTTTAAAATTAGCATTATAGATCCTTGACTCGTCGAAAACGATATTTTCTAGCTTCCTCTCAGCAGTTTCAATACCTAGGTCGGACATGACTTCTATTAGAGTTTCTTCGTCTGCGCTCGTCCAAAATACTGGATACACAAGTGAGACGCCCTTAAACTCTACGTCATCGAAACTCGTGTCCGTAAAATCGATACGTTTAATCTCCCTGTCGTCATACTTGTTTTTGAATCGTACATTCTTTAGTGTCGCTCTGACGAATATAGTGTGTTCTATCCTCGCGGACTCGAACGTGATCCCCCTGATCTCCGCTCCCGTGAAGTTGCTGTCATGAACCGCCGCGCCTGTGAAGATGGAACCCTCTATCCTCGCGGACTCGAACGTGATCCCCCTGATCTCCGTGCCCGTGAATGTGGTATGACTCAGTTTTGCTTCCATGAATGTAACGTCGACAAGATTGGCGCACTTGAATGTGGAGTCGTGAAGCTCCGAGCTCTCGAACGTGGCCTTTCTGAGATCTGCGCGTTCGAATATGGCATACCCAAGACTGGCGCGCTCGAAAATAGCGTCAACAAGTGTTGTGAGCTTGAAGCTAGCTCTTTTGAGTGACGTTTGAGAAAAGTCGACCTTCTTCAAGAATATGGCACCCTCAAAATTCGGCGAAAACATATGAGCGCCCGAGAAGTCCACGTGTTCGGTAAATATTGCTCCGTGCAGATCTATGGCACATTCGCTCCACGGTCCTGGTTGAGTGTTGGTGGAACTGTCATTATTTTTTTGAAAACCGGCCTTCAGGTGATTAGCGAGCGTCGCCAAGATCGTGGACTCGACGGCGCCGTCGTTACTCAAGAGCAGTTCGGGATCTACTATCCCATTTTTTCAATAACGTGTCTAACCTTTCCGTTCTCGGGTAGGCGGTCAGTACGTAGATAGCCGCATAGGATGTCTACCACTCGCTGTCGGTAGTGGTCCTGATATTTATCTGCAACGTCAGCCAAGGCATAGACTCCGGCAATCCGTACTTGGGGAGACTGAGATCCCAGCTGTTCAACGGCTTGAATTAGTTTTTCGCTGGCCTCGTTGCGCTCCTGGGAGGAGCGCTCCCGATACTTGATGACTAGATACCCGACTGCACCTACCCCGCCTATGGTCGTCAAGGTAACTTTGACGCGATCCAGAGGATTGACGTCAGGGCCAGCAACCCAGTTGGTCCACAGCCTGGACCAACCTGTTCCGTGCCCCCATGTCCAGCCTAGGAACGTGAATGCCGCGATCGCCACAATAATCCAATAGATAATTGTGCAGAATAACGATCGCGTAATCCGCGTCCAGAGGTGCTTCCACATTATTTCAAGACGCTCCTGTCGCTGTTCCTGGTTGGTCTTACGTTTCTGCTCGCGCCGTCAAATACTTCTCTTGCCCTCTCGAAGTCTTTGTCCCTTCCGGACCATAGAGCACTACAACCGGTTCCGCCTGTCAGGAATACGGTACATCCTCCCTCAGCTGTAAACCCATTTACCTGAGCGGGCCGGGCGGTAGGGAAAAACCCTTCAAGATAGTAGCACACTGCCTCTGCCCGCGCCAGCGGGACCAGGGGGCGTCCCGCACAATGAGTCCCTGTTCCGTTCACGCTATTACGTATGAGGGACCCCG
>ERZ772917.2058-NODE-2058-length-10438-cov-174.956660_pt1 | contig 10438 bp, 10 predicted proteins | sample MGYA00511187_ERZ772917 | MGnify/ENA primary metagenome ERZ772917 (study PRJEB29015, sample SAMEA2737925) | human oral metagenome | biome: human oral; feature: human-associated habitat; material: dental | place: China | collected 2012 ... | reverse complement strand
GGTCGACGGGGGCGATGCCGCCGCTGCGCAGGGTCTCGACGGCCTCGGGGAGGGTCCGGCGCAGCTCGCGCATGAGGCGACGGCGGTCCGTCATGGGGGCGTCCTCGGGGCGGGGCCGCAGTACGAGGACGATCGAGGAGGCGAGGGCATTGGTGCCGACACTCGTCATGCGCCCGCCACGCTCGGAGCGCATGGGCCAGGTGGCGGTGATGGTCCAGCCGGAGCGGATCATGCCTTCGAGGATGGTGGCCCATCCCGTGGAGGTACGGCCGTCGGCGGTGGTCTCCGACTGTTTGAAGGCGTAGTAGACCGTCATGGGATAGTCCGGGTTCGCGCCCCGGCGGGCGTTGGCGAAGACGGTGCGGAAGCCGTCCTCGAAGAAGTCTCTCGCCCCGTCCTTGCCGCCGTGGCGGTACGGGTTGGCCACCAACTCCTCGGCCTTGGGAACGAGCATGGTCGAGAACAGGGAGGGGTGAATGTCCTTGAGGGAGCGGCGCAGCCACACATAGAAGAAGTCGGACAGGTCCGAGTAGCCAATGTTGTCGTAGTAGGGCGGATCAGTCGAGATGACGGCATCCCGGTAGTCGCGCGACGCAGCGTCCGCCTGAAGGACGCGTGACGTGACGACTGATGGCACACGACTCACTGCCTCCGAAACAGCCTTCACCATGATTGACAAGCTGCCCGAAGAGCTCGCAAATGGGTTACCTTCCGCGAAGTCCCAGGCCATCGGAAGAGCTTGTCGCGCGAACACATTTCGAAGAATCTCCATCTGAGGATTGTTCGCCCAAGTGTTCAGCGCCGACGAATAGTCGGTGAGCCTGGATACTGCAAGTCCCAGGTACGTCGCTACTGCGTCCGCATAGGCAGCCGCACCGGTGCCGCCGACCTCGAGACGATCCCCCTCCTCCAGGCCGCCGGCGAGCGCGTCCCGCAGCGCCCGCTCGCGCGCCTCCCCCACCAGGTCCGAGAAGGTCGTCAGAGCCGTCAGCTGCCGCGCCGTGAACAACTTATCGAATGTATCGAGCCCATAAGCAACCGTCCAGAAGTTGCGCGGATCATCGGGGAGTGATTGAGACGGAACGTCCGCGGGTCGATGGACCCGTGCAGTGCTCGCCATAGCCTCGTTCGGAGGCAGGTACACACGGCTTCGTCGCCCCTCAGCCACGATCGCGCATAACTGTGCCGACATGCGACCCCGACCTCCCTCGGCCTTGACATAGTCCATCGATATGGTGGCGCCACACGCTATACACACCCCACCGCGACGTCCGGAGATCGTCCCGTCCTCCTGCTTCGTCGGCGCCAGCTTGGGATCGTGACCGATGGAGTACTCGACGTGGTCGCCGACGACCGTCGGGACGATGTAGGCCTCCTTGCCCTTCTTCTTCCCCAGCCACCACGAGCGCACGAGTGGCGTCTCGATACCGCAGGCGGGGTTGGGGCAGGTGACGGTCCGTGCCCAGATCCAGGCGATGACGGTCGCCCTCGACCCGTCGGGCAGCTCGGCCTGCGGGTAGAGGTGACCGATGCGTCTCCGGGCCTCCTCGCGCATCCACTCCCCGTAGCGGCGCACGTCCTCCGCCAGACCGTGCGCGCCGGGCCAGCTGCGAGTGCCGTCGTCGGCGCCGGGGGAGACAGGGGCTCGGCCGGCGAAGCGCGGCGGGATCTCGATGAGGGCCTTGTTGATGAGGACGGCCACGGGGTTGAGGTCCGAGGCGTGGGCCTCCAGGCCGAGGCGCTGGGCCTCCAGGGGGACGGTGCCGCCGCCCGCGAAGGGGTCGAGGACCGCGGGGGGCTCATCCCCCGTGGAGCGGCGGATCTCCTCCCTGACCTCGCGCATGAGGTGCTCATCGCCGATGTTGTCCCAGTCCACCATGCGGGTGATGAGGGCGAACAGACGGCGGCGCTCGGCCTCGACGGCGCGCTCCGCGGCGGACTCGGGTTCGGCGTCGCCCGCGGACCGGGCCGCCTCCAGGAACTCCTCGTAGCGCTCCGAGGGGTCGTCGACCAGCTGGGAGAAGAGCACGGCTCGGGCAGTCGCGAGGGGGCGCCTGGCCCACCACAGGTGCAGGGTCGAGGGGTGCCCCTTGCGGATGGACTTCTCCCGGGCCGACTGCTCGTTGATCGCGTCGAGGGGCAGAGCCACCTCGATGAGCTTCCTGGGTGCGTTCCTGGGCACGGGAGTCCTTCCGGTACAGGGGAGCGTGTGGGGAGGCGCCGCCGCAGCGGCGAGTCGGGGTCCACTCTACGGCGGGTCTCCGACACGGATCACACGTCGACTGCGTCAGTGCGCCTCGCACAGGTGTCGGTGCCGCCGGCTAACCTGAGGCCATGGGTTCAAGAACGATCCGCGTCCTCGACCTCTTCGCCGGGGCCGGGGGACTCACCGCGGGCTTCCACGAGGCGTCGGCACGCTTCCACAGCGTCGCCGCCGTGGAGATGGACCCCTGCGCCGCCGCGTCCTACGAGGCCACCTACGGCAGGAACTCGGTCTACCCCGGCCCCCTCCTCGACTGGCTCGCCCTGGGCGACAGGCCCCCGCACGTCGACGTCGTCGTCGGCGGTCCGCCCTGCCAGGGCTTCAGCACACTCGGCAAGCAGGACGCCGAGGACGCACGCAACCACCTGTGGGAGCAGTACGCGGCAACCCTCATCGCGACCGAGCCCCGGTACTTCGTGGTGGAGAACGTGCCCGCCTTCGGCTCCTCGCCCCAGTACCGGGACTTCGTCGCCGCCACCGCACCGGGCGGAATCCTCAGGGACTACGCCTTCAGTCTCCGCATCCTGAACTCCGCGGACTACGGAGCCCCTCAGGCCCGCAAACGCGCCGTCATCATCGGGCACCACCGCGATCTGCCGGCCCCGGGGTTCCCCGAGCCCACGCACAGTCCCGACGGCGCCGAGGGCCTGCTCCCCTACCGGACCGTGAGGGACGCCCTGCGGGGCGTGCCTGCGAAGCCCGACATGGATGCGCGCTTCAACGAGCTCCGCACCCCCGTGGGCTCGAGACCGGTCCCCGGACCGTTCTCCCCGAGGGAGCTGCACCTCTCGCGGGCCTACAGCGAGATGTCCATCGAGCGCTTCAAGAACATCCCCGCCGGAGGCAACCGGACCGATCTCCCAGACGATCTCAAGGCCCCCTGCTGGCGACGTCACACGACGGGCTCCATGGACGTCATGGGACGTCTCCACTGGGACAGGCCCTCCGTCACCATCCGCACCGAGTTCTTCAAGCCCGAGAAGGGCCGTTATCTGCACCCCGTGGAGAACCGCGCCATCACGCACTACGAGGCGGCGCTCCTCCAGGGCTTCCCCGAGACGCACCGCTTCATCGGTTCCCGTACGGCCATCGCCCGTCAGATCGGCAACGCCGTGCCCATCCCACTCGGTGCCGCCATCGCACGGCAGATCCTCAAGGAGTTGTGAAGGCGTCATTCATGTGGGTTGACCAGTTGAGTCGGTGAGCCTCTGGCTTGGTGACGATGTGGATGATCGTGGGGGCTCGGTGAGTCGGCCGCGGTGGACTTTTGGTGAGGATCTTCCAGCTCTTCAGGTGGGCGATGGCGTGCTCGACGGGCGCGCAGGCTGGCGACACATCCCAACCGAGCCGTCGATCCCGGCAGCCCCCGCCCAGCCGGAGGTGAGGAGTAGGCGATGCCATGCACCGACGACACCACGAGCTCTGGCAAGTTGGTTCCGGTGAAGCCCTCCCACATCACCCGCCGCGGCCTCATCCTGGGCCTGTCGCCATTGCAGATGATCACCCTCAGCGCTGGAGGTGCGTCCCTGATCAGGCCGCAGTATGCGGGCAGCATCCTCATCTCCTACTCCGCCCCCATCTGGGCGGGCACGATCCTCCTGACCTGAGTGAAAATCAGCGGCCGAGCCCTGATCGATTGAATACCCATCTGCACATGGTCGGCATGGCGGACAATTGCTCTACCGGCACCAAATCGTGACCCCGAGACGCGCAGGCACGCTCTCCCTGCCAGGCGACATGGCCAGGTTGCGCGAGTACACCGACCGCCTAACCGGGGCGGAGATGACCCACGACCCGACCACGAACACACTCACGGTGGTGCTGTCGGTTACGCATCCGACGTTCGTGCTGCTGGGTGCGTCCGAGCAGCACCACCGCGTCACCACCTGGACCCGCGCCCACACGACATCCTGCCGCTCCGACAGGGTCGCCGCCCTGCAAGTGCTGAAGCACAAGTTGCCTGATTCCAGGCAGGGGCTCGCCGCTTGGCGAGCCGAGCACGGCGCTCAGGGTGGCTCCTGGGAGACCACCCCCCTACAGCGAACTAATCGACTGCGGAAAACGCGGTGATACTGCGTACCGCTTATGATCCCGCGATCGAGCAGGCCACGACCCAGACCTCCTGCGAAACCCGAGCCTGGTCGGGCAGCAGGTTGCCATGTTCGCCGCCCTGGCCATCGCACGCCACATCTCAGATATGGTCAGTCGGTGGCCTTGACCAGGAACGTGGCGCCGGGGTCGACGTCGGCAGCTGCGGCGAGGGTCGGGAGCTCGGCACCGTCCAGGCCTGCGAGTTCCAATGCGGCCTGGCCGGCGAGATGAGCTGAACGGACGGATTGCCCGTTCGCGATGGATGCGTAGAACTGGGCGGCGTAATTGATGGCGTCTGCGTCGTCGATGCTGTCGGCCATTCCGATGGCGAACGGGACAACGTCGGCGACGAGTTGATCGATCTGTGCGGCGGACTTGCAGGCGTTGAGCAGCACGAGCAGGGGCGGGTCGTCGGTGGCGGCGATGGCGCGTGAGAACGCACGCGCCGTGACGACGTGCCCGCTGTGCGGTGCGTCGGTGTCGTATTCGAATACGATGAGGTCTTCGTTGCTGTGTCCGGAGAAGTGCACGACGTGCGGTCGGAACTTGGTGACGCCGTCCAGCAGGTCGCTCGCGGTCGCGGCGGGGCGGACATCAAGTTCGATCATGTCTCGATGCAGCGCGGACTCGACAGCGGTTCGGATGCGCTTCTGCTCTCTCCCAACGCGCAGATCCCCTTCGGAGGACGCGCCGAGCAACAGCACACGCAGCTTTTCCGGCTTGGGTGCCCGCAGTTGCCGGAGCGCTTCGTCGACAGCATTTTCCGTGCGGTCGAATCGCACTTCGGTCGCCGCCCGTTCGGCGGCCGCCCGCCGGTCGGCCGCGGCCTGCTCTCGCTTGCGCTTGCGTAAGGCCGCGTCTGCCTCCGAGCGCTCTGCTCGGGCGAGCTTGGTTTGGAGGTCTGCTTCCTGTTTCCAGTAGCCGGAGGCCTTTTCCTGCCACCTGTTCGCTTCGCTTCCGGCGGACGCGGCCTCCTTGTCACGCTGAGCGGCCCGGCTCAACTTCGTTCTCTGTGTCGCCGTGCTTTTGGTCTTCGCCGCCTCCTGACGTGCCTTATCCGCCTCGGCACGCTTCTTCGACTCCTTGTTCCGGTACTCACCGACCTTCTTCTCCGCGTCGATGCGCTGCTTGCGCTTGCGCTCCAACTCCCTGCGGTACTGCTGCGATCCCAACTTGACTCCTCTCGGCTCACCTGCTTGTCAACGCTATCCGGCACCGCTGAGAGAGTTATTCAAAGGTTGCAAACTAAGGTAACAGGATGTCGTTAGTGTAGACGTCGGACACACATTGAGAGAATTGGATTACCACACTCACATACTCTCGAAGGTGACCGTTGCGGCACCATTCTACCACCTGCATTTCCAAGGAAGACACCCAGGCCCTGCACCCGGGTGTCGACCCATGCGTTGAATCTCGCCCGGATGGCATCGTCACCGATCGGCTCCATGAGCACCGGCTCGACCGTCGCCTCGGCGCCACTCGTCAGAGTCACCGACTCGGAGGTCTAGGAGTGGTCGACGGCGACGACGTAACCGCGGCTCGCCAGGTCCTCCATGAGGGGAACGTTCTCGATACGGGTCGTCCCCAGCCCCGGGGTGTACAGGACCACCGGAAAGCCGACGCCATCCTCGGCGGCGGGGTCGGCGGGGCACCACACCGAGGCGACCACCGCACGCACGTCATCGTCGGCACTGGTCGCCCACTCCTGGCGCTGGGCGTCGGCAAGGTGCAGGTCGGTGTACCCCCACGGCGTAGTGGCCCGCTGGGGCGGGCAGCTCGCCGACCGGCAGCAGGACGGCACCCACCGCCGAGCAGGCCGGCGCGGCCACCCCGAGCAGCACCGCCAGCACCCGGCTCAGCCTCCGCAGCGCCCTGCCTCCACCGGGCGCGGGCAGGGAGTCCCGGGAGGTGCGGGCGCGCCGGGCCCGGCGCCCGAGCAGCACGAGGAGCACCCCATCCACCACGTAGGCGGGCAGCATGACGGTGCGGTAGTGGTTGATGCTGAGGTTGAGGACCAGGGGCACCAGCAGCACTACCATCGGCACCGTCTCGGCAGCGGGCCGTCGTCCGCCGCTCGGCCAGAACCTCTCACGGCTGAGAGCACGGAGGGCCACCAACACCAGGGCCAGTGCGGTTGCGACGATGAGCGTCATCTCCAGCACCCGCACGCGCTTCTCCGTTCCCCGTGGCCGCGACCTGGCTGACGCCGGCACGATCGGCGCCGTTCATCATGTCACGCGCACCCCGGTACCGGGGCCCGGGGACGCGGCAACGGCGCCCTTCCCGACGACCCCGTCCGACCACGGGCCAGTCCTCCACCCCTCGCACGCGCCACAGGGCGCCCCGTATATTGACAGCACGCGACACGAACGGAGTGGTCCCCGATGCCCGTCACCGACGCGATGCGTGCCCGGCACGTCGTGCGCCAGTACCTCGACACTCCCCTGCCCGCCGACATCGTCGACGCCCTGAGGGAGCGTGTCATCGAGGCCAACGCCTCCCACGGCACGGACATCCGGCTGCTGACCGGCAGCGCGCCCGTCTACGGCCCCCTGTGGGGGACGGTACGCGCCCGCAGCGTGCGCAACTGCCTGGTGCTGTCCGGCCCGGACGCCCCCGACCTCGACGAGCGTCTCGGGCACGCCGGCGCCGCCCTCATGCTCGCCGCCCAGGACCTCGGCCTCAACACGTGGTGGTCGGGCGGGACCTTCTCCAAGAAGGCCGCCGCCCGGGCAAGCGGCTGCACGGGCCGCATCGCCGCCGTCGTCGCCCTGGGCTACGGCGCCACCCAGGGCGTCGCCCACACCTCCAAGCGCCCCGAGGAGGTCGCCTCCTACGAGGGTCCGGCCCCCGACTGGTTCACCCACGGCGTCGAGGCGGCCCTGCTCGCACCGACCGCCTTCGGCAAGCAGTCCTTCACCCTCACCGGCAAGGACGCACAGGTGACGATCCGCTGCACAGAAGGCGACTACGCCGACCAGGACCGCGGCATCATCAAGTACCACTTCGAGGTCGGCGCAGGCCCCGACAACTTCACCTGGACGGACTGACCACCCACCTCACCAGGCCCTGCTGTCCGTCGCCGTCACCGTCTCCCCTGAGACCCGAGCGCCCGCGACAGCTGGAAGAAGTAGTTGTAGCACTCCCACTCCACTCGGCCACCGATGACATAGAGACGGCGCTTGGCACGCCTCACCGCGACGTTGACCAGGTTGACAGTCTCCGACGCCCACGCCTTCGCCCCGCATCGATCAGGATCTCCTACGCCATGTCCACCGATGGACCTCGTTCCCCGTCCCAGTTCATCAACAGGACAGCATGGCCAAGATCGAGCGCATCGAAGTCACGTACAACGGTGGTCAGCGGTATCCGCCCATAGCTGCTCGTGAGTCGGCCCAGGGACGCCCAACGATGCGCGAGCAGCAACCAAGACTGGACACACTCAACCGTGGGTCTCGTCAGAGCGTCCACCGTCAAACCCGACCGTCCTTGAATGAGGGCGTCCCATAAACGATCGATTTTGCGCCGATTGGCGGTATGTCGTGTGATCCGCGTAGGTTGGCGGCGGGAAGGCGGTCAGAACCCCCACCGAAACCGAAACCGAAACCGAAACCGAAACCAGTGATAGACCGTTTTCGGCTGAGCCGGTAGGCTGGTGGTGAGATGAAAGGAGGTAGGCCATGGCTGAGGTGACAGCGACTCGCGTGCGGTTCCGCGACGTCAAGCCGTATGACGCTCCCGCGTCGCTCGACGAGTTGCGCGGACCCTATGACGGACCCATCGACCTACCTCACTGGGTGCGCTGGCAGGCTGATCGGCTCGGTGTGGACGTGTCGAACCTGGGTTGGCGTCGCATGGCCTACCAGGCGCTGCTCGCCGAGGGAACTGCTGACGAGCAGCGCCGCTTGATGAACCGGGATCGGCTCATCGAGACGTGGCCGATCCTGAACATGGACCCGCACGTGCGCGTCTTGTGGGAGGGACGGTTCCCCCAGCTTCGGGCGGCCGTGTGAGCGGTGACCAGGAGGAGCAACGGCGCATCACGCGCCTAGCCCTGGAGGCCGCTGGCGACGAGGCTGGCTTCGCCTTGGCTGGCTCAGGCGCGATCCGTGAGCATGGGTTGATTGACCGGCCCACAGAGGACGTGGACCTGTTCACCGTCCAGCAAGCCGAAACCCGGTTCGGCACGTCGCTTGACCGGATTATCGCCGCGCTGCATGCAGCTGGCTATACCGTGGAGACCCGCCGCCGCCAGGACACGTTCGCCCGACTCACGATCGTCAGTGCGCAAGGGCGCAGCACCGACATGGACCTGGGCGTGGACTGGCGGGCTCACCCGCCTGTGCGGCTGGAGGTCGGGCCCGTGCTGGCCATCGAGGACGCGGTGGGTAACAAGGTCGGTGCCCTGTTCTCGCGGGCCGAGACCCGCGACTATCTCGACGTGGACGCGATCCGGCGTTCGGGCAGGTACAGCGACAAGGAGCTGCTGATCTTGGCCCGCAAGGCTGATGCCGGCTTCGACCTGGGGTGGTTCGCCCAGAACCTCGACCACGTGGAGCGCATCCAGCCTGAAGAGGTGCGGGCTTACGGTCTGACGGCCAGTCAGCTCGACGACGTGAAGACGCGCACCAAGGCGTGGGCGGCGAGCATTCGCGGCCTAACCCGGCGGGAGAGTACCCGCAACGGCCTGCACGAGCGCATCGAGCGGGAGGTGGAACGTCGTCGAGCAGAGCGCGGTGACGACGAGCCGCACCGAGGCGGCCCTGTGGGGCGGGGGAGCCGTTGAGCATCGTCGGGGATACACGTGCGTCGACGCGGGAGCAGAATCCGGCCACCTAGGAGAATGAACTACGCCCGTCCTGCGCCCGAGCCGCTCAGGCGAGCGCTCGCGCGTGCTGTCGGGCAGTACGAACTACCCCATAGGCACCAGGGACTTCAGCAAGATCACTGCGTCAGAAGAGACGCCAGCCCGCGGTATCCAGCTGGCCGCAGTCGTTGCTGCCGACACCGATGACCGAGCCGTCACTTCGAAGCCCAACCGTGTGAACCCCGCCCGCTGCGATGGTGACAACGTCCTTCCAAGCAGACACATCACACTGCCCAAAGTCCGATCTTCCTGCGGCGACCACCGTCCCCCGAGCGGTGAGGCCAACCGTGTGATAGCTGCCTGCGGCGACGGCGACGATCCCTGCCCATGTCTCACAGCCTCGCCAGAACGCGGGCTCACCGGCCGCCCGGACCGTACCGTCGCCCATGAGTGCGACAGTATGGAGGTACCCGGCAGACAGGGCGACCACCTCACGCCAGGCACCGACGTCACACTGTCCTCGCGCACTGCTCCCCGACGCCCGAACAGTGCCGTCAGACATGAGGGCGACAACGTGCCAGTCCCCGCACGCAATGCCCTCAACCTTCTGCCAGCACGACAGCGCGTCCGAGTCACAACGTCCCGCCGCGACGACGGATCCATCGCGGCGCAGCCCCACGCTGAATCGCCACCCCGCAGCGACAGAGGCGACGTCTTGCCAGTCCAGCACGTCGCACTGCCCGTGCGTGTTCCAGCCGCAGGCTTCGACAGCTCCGTCCGACCTCAGACCGAGGGTATGTGACCTTCCGGTATTGCGAGCCACGTGCACGCTCCCCGCCGCCACCTCAACGATGTCGTGCCACGCCGATGTTCGGCACTCTCCCGCGGCATCAGAACCGACCGCCACCACCGTGCCATCGTCCCGCAGCCCGACTGTGTGCCGCCGCCCCGCAGCAAGAGCCCTCGCAGAGATCCTCAAGCGCCCGCCGCTACGCACCATGTGGTGTGCCACCCAACCACGAGGCGGTCGTCAAGAACATGTGCTCCAACATATGCCAGAGAACTCGTCATCGCCCCATCCGTCCAGCCCTGGCACATGGGTGCAGCCGTGTCCCGGCAACGCCCGGCCGTCACCTTCCGGCGCTACGCACGACGGCGTAGTCTATGACGTACGCCACATGAAGGAAGTGACCTCACCATGCCCGTCACCGACGCGATGCGTGCCCGGCACGTCGTGCGCCAGTACCTCGACACTCCCCTGCCCGCCGACATCGTCG
>ERZ772917.2055-NODE-2055-length-10446-cov-73.000770_pt1 | contig 10446 bp, 7 predicted proteins | sample MGYA00511187_ERZ772917 | MGnify/ENA primary metagenome ERZ772917 (study PRJEB29015, sample SAMEA2737925) | human oral metagenome | biome: human oral; feature: human-associated habitat; material: dental | place: China | collected 2012 ... | reverse complement strand
CGCCCTCGAGGCCGGGCCGCAGGGGAAGAGTGCTCACGCACGGGAGTCTAATCCCCGCCCCTTCGGCGTCCTGCGCGCTCAGGCGCAATGCCGCGCTCCCGGCGGCACTGCGGCGCCCGCTCCCCGCGGCACTGCAGCACCCGCTCCCGGCAGCACCACGGCACCCGCTCCCGGCAGCACTACGGCGCCCGCTCCCCGCGGCACCGTTCGGTCCCGTTCAGCCCCGCGGGAAGGGCCGCCCGGGTAACCTGGAGGGGCCAGGCGATCCAGGGAGCGCGATCCTCATGAGCCAGCCGTCACAGCAGTTCCAGCAGGTGCGCCCGCCGGCGGTGGCGGGCCTGTTCTACCCCGCCGAGCCCGCCCGCCTGCGGGCCGACGTGGAGGCCATGCTCCAAGCGGCGCGACCCGCCGTCGGCGCTGGCGATACTCCCCCAGCGGCGCTGATCGTGCCTCACGCCGGCTATGTCTACTCGGGCCCCACCGCCGCCCTGGCCTGGGTGCAGGCCGAGGCCCTGCGAGGGACGGTCCGCAGGGTCGTCGTGCTCGGGCCCACGCACCGGGTGGGCGTGCGCGCCCTCGCCCTGCCCGGCTGTCGGGCCATGGACACCCCGCTGGGCCCCGTAGACGTGGAGGTCCCGCCCCAGGTCGAGGCGCTGGCCGACGCCGGGCTGGTGGTCACCCGGCCCGACGTCCATGCGGCCGAGCACTCCCTGGAGGTCCAGCTCCCCTTCCTGGCCGTCGTCCTGCCCGGGGCGAGCGTGGTGCCCCTGGCCGTGGGCTGGGTCTCCCCCGAGCGCGCCGCCGAGGCGATCCGCCCCTTCCTGGGTCGCGAGGACACCCTGGTGGTGATCAGCTCGGACCTGTCCCACTACCTGCCCCAGGTCGAGGCCCGGAGGGTGGACGACGCGACCATCGAGCGCATCCTGGCGCTGCGCGCCGACATCGGCCACGAGGAGGCCTGCGGCGCCACCGGCGTGGACGCCCTGCTGCTGGCCGCCGCCGAGCAGGGCCTGAGCCCGCGGCTGCTCGGGGCGGCGACCTCCGCCGACACCATCGGCACCCCCGACCGGGTGGTGGGCTACGCCGCCGTCGGCTTCTACAAGAGTGCGTGAACCGGTCGGTCCCGCGCCCGGCGCGCAGCCGAACCGATCTTCGGTGTGGATCGCGGTGTGTCAGCACACCTGAGGCAGTGCCCGGCGGGCGGTGCGCCGGCTGCGGGGTGCGGGGCGTCGGGACCGGTGGGTGGCGGCGGACCCCGTGGTGCGCCGACAGTACGTTGGGGACGGGGCCATCCGGATCGCACGCCGGACCTGTGCGGCACTGGCCTTGAGAGCGCCCCAACGCTCCCGCCGGGGCTGTGTCGGGGGTGAGCGTGGGGCGGTGGAGGTGGTCTTCTCCGATCCTTCCTCGATGTTGCACATGGGAGAGTGGGGCCTTTGCGGGATGGGGGCCGGTTTCCGGCAGGATCATGCGTTTTCTCGTCGGTCGTCATGTGTAACTGTCGGGCTCCCATGTGCGTTGAGGGGGGTCTGCGCACATGGGAGCGGGATCATGGCCGCCGTCGAAATCGCTTTTCCGCGTGATTCCGGGGTTTCTGCCGATGTGGGGCGCGCGCGAATGTGCAACACCGTCGCCCCGGCACCCGCAGGCCCCCGGCAGAGCCGCCCCGAGGCCCCACGACCTGACTCGTGCGTCCACCTCAACGGCCAGGGAACAGCCCTCACGCCCTTGGGCCGGAAGTGAACCGATCTCGATGCGGAACTCGACCGATCTCGGCGAGGGGAGGCGGCTCAAGGGGTGGACGCGGCAGGGGTCGGGCACGCACCATGGAAGGGCGCGACCGAGAAGGTACGAGGAGGCGCATCGCCATGACTCTCGAACTGCCCACCGACGCCGGTCTCATCCTCCTGCCGCTGGCCCGCAGCGCCATCGCCCACCGGCTCGGCCCAACCGGGCAGGCCCCCGCCGTCGCCGTCAAGCGGGCCGCCTGGCTGGAGGAGCCCGGGGCGAGCTTCGTGACCCTGACGTCGGGCCGGCTGCCGGGCGGCCCCCTGCGCGGCTGCATCGGCACCCTCGAGGCCCACCGCCCGCTGCGCGAGGACGTGGAGGCCAACGCGGTCGCAGCGGCCACGCGCGACCCCCGCTTCCCGCCCCTGAGCCGGGCCGAACTGGAGGACACCGTCGTGGAGGTCTCCGTCCTGTCCGCCCCGACCGCCCTGCCGGTGGCCGGCGAGGCCGAGCTCCTGGCCCGGCTGCGCCCCGGCGTGGACGGCGTCATCCTCTCGGACGCCCGCCACCGCGCGACCTTCCTGCCCCAGGTGTGGGAGCAGCTGCCCGACCCGGCCGACTTCCTGGCCCGCCTGCGCCGCAAGGCCGGTCTGCCCGCCGACTACTGGGGGCGCGACGTCGTCGTCGAGACCTACACGGTGACCGCCTGGCAGGAGGCCGCGCCCGGCGTCGTCCCGGACGGGCCGCGGGGGCGACGACCATGAGGGCGCCCGCCGCCGGGGCGACGCCCGCCGACGAGCGCACCGACGGGCCCCGCCACGTGGCCCGGTGGTGGCGGGCCATGCCGGACGGGCGGCTGCGCTGCGAGCTGTGCCCGCGCCGGTGCACCCTGCGCGACGGCCAGCGCGGGTTCTGCTTCGTGCGGGCCCGCGTCGGGGACGCCATTGTGCTGACCACCTACGGGCGCTCCTCCGGCTTCGTCCTGGACCCCATTGAGAAGAAGCCTCTGGCCCACGTGCTGCCCGGCTCGACGATCCTGTCCTTCGGGACGGCGGGCTGCAACCTGGCGTGCAAGTACTGCCAGAACTGGGAGATCTCCACCTCCCGGCAGTTCGAGACCCTGGCCGCCCCGGCCACGCCCCGGGCCCTGGCCGCCGCCGCGGCCGACGTGGGCGCGGCGGGCGTGGCCTTCACCTACAACGACCCGATCGTCTTCGCCGAGTACGCCATCGACACCGCCGTCGCCTGCCACGAGGCGGGGCTGCTGGCCGTGGCCGTCTCCGCGGGGTGGATCAGCCCCGAGCCGTGCAAGGAGCTCTTCGGCGCCGTCGACGCCGCCAATATCGACCTCAAGGGCTTCACCGACGACTTCTACCGGCGCGTGACCGGCGGGCGCCTGAACGACGTGCTCGACACCCTCGTGAGGGTGAGGGAGCTGGGCACCTGGCTGGAGATCACCACCCTGCTCATCCCCGGGCGCAACGACTCCGACGACGAGATCGCCGCCGAGTGCGCCTGGATCGTGTCCGAGCTCGGGCAGGAGGTGCCCGTGCACTTCTCGGCCTTCCACCCGGCGCACCGGATGCTGGATGCCCCGCGCACGCCGGCCTCCACCCTGGAGCGGGCCCGCGCCATCGCCCGCGACGCCGGGATCGCCCACGTCTACCTCGGCAACGTGCGCACCCGCGACGGCGCCACCACCCGCTGCGCTGGCTGCGGGGATCTCCTGGTGGACCGCGTCGGCTACCGGGTCGCCGACTACCGGATCACGCCCGACGGCGCCTGCCCGCGGTGCGGCCGCCATGTCCCCGGCATCTGGGACCCGGCCGGACCGCCGCCGCCGACGGGCCAGTGGTGGCCGCAACGGGTCGCCATCGGCGCCTGACGACGGCGGGGCCGGACGGCCCGGGCGCCTCAGAAGCGCTGCGAGGCCAGGCGGGCGCCCTGGACCAGGGACTCCAGCTTGGACCAGGCGATGTGGGAGTGGACGCGCCCGCCCAGGCCGCAGTCGGTGGAGGCCACGACCCGCTCGGGGCCGACCAGGGACGCGAAGCGCTCGATGCGGTCGGCCACGAGCTCGGGGTGCTCCAGCACGTTGGTGGCGTGGGAGACGACGCCGGGGATGAGGTACTTGCCCTCGGGCAGGGCCACGTCCCTCCAGATCCTCCACTCGTGCTCGTGGCGGACGTTGGCCGCCTCGAAGCTCAGCCCGTCGGCGTTCACGCCCAGGGCCAGGTCGACGATCTTGTCGAAGCCGAGGTCGGTGGAGTGCGGGCCGTGCCACGAGCCCCAGCACACGTGGTAGCGCACCCGGGCGGGGTCGATGCCCCTCAGGGCGTGGTTGAGGGCCTCGATGCGCACGGCGGAGAAGCGGCGGTAGTCCTCCAGGTCGGGCTCGACCTCGAACTGGTCCCAGGACTCGGCCAGGTCGGGAGCGTCGATCTGGACGGTGAGCCCGGCGCCGGTGATCGCCAGGTACTCCTCGCGCAGGGCCTCGGCCCACGCCCACACGGCGGCCTCGTCGTCCTCGTAGTGGTAGTTGCCGATGCGGGCGGCGGCCGCGGGGCTGATGGAGGCGAGGAAGCCCTCCTCGACGGGCCGGCCGGCCCGTTCCAGCGCCGCCTTGAGGGCGGCGACGTCGCGCTCGACGATCCGCCGGCCCGTGTAGGCCAGCTCGCCGGTGACCGCCGGGATGACGGGCGCCGGGGCGCCGGCCAGGTGGATGCCGCTGGTGGGGTCGGAGTAGGCGTCGGCGTAGGCGACCCAGTCGCGCCGGGATGTCATGGCGTCGAGCTCGAGCCTGCCCTCGGGGGCGGGGCGCCTGGCGGCGGCGGCCCGCTCGGGGTCGATGACCTCCAGGCCGCTGAAGCGCTCGAAGGTGTAGAACCACCAGGCGCCGTAGTCGACCTTCTCGGTCATGGCGTGGCCGTACTCGCCGTCGTTGACGATGCTCAGGCCGATGTCCGTCTGCCGGGCGACGACGGCGTCGGTCTGGGCCCTCACGACGGCGGCCAGGCCGGCGTCGTCCAGGCGGCCCTCGGCGTGGGCGGCGTTGGCCTTCAGGAGGTCGTCGGTGCGCGGCAGGGAGCCGACGTGGGTGGTGCGGATCTGAACGGTCATGGCGGTCCTGTCGTGGCTGTGTCGCGAAGCCGGGTCTGCCGGCGCTGAGGATGGTACCGACTCCCCCGTCGCGGCGACGACGCGCGGCCGAACGTGAGCGGTACCGGCTCCCCGCTCACGGCGACGGCACGGCATGCAATGGCCGGCCCCTCGCACCGCCGCCCGGCCGATCCCGGCGGACCGGGGCTCCGACGTCGTCGGCCCCCGCCGGACCCCGGGCGCTACCGCCCGCCCCGGTGCTCAGCGCCCGGTGACGACCATGTAGATGAAGCAGTACAGGCAGTAGACGTACATCACGCCTCTCAGGACGCGCTCCCGGCCGCTGCCGGCGTCGCCCAGCAGGGCCGGCAGGTCGGCCAGGTGGGTCTTGAACAGCGGGTAGAGGAGGCCGTGCACCGACTGGGTGGTCATGTCGTCGCCGATGCGGTGCACCCACATGCCGGCGGCGACGAGCGCCGGCATGAACCACAGGGAGCTCTCCCCCAGCGCCCACGTCCCCACGACGAAGCCGATGAGGAACAGGGCCCACAGCGTCCCCTCCCGGCTGCGGGGCACGCCGAGCCCGCGGGCGGCGATGGCCAGGAGCAGGCCCAGGACGACGCCGTTGCCGGGGCGCACGTCGACGCCGTTGACCGTGACGGTCCAGAAGGTGAGGTCGTAGGTGAGGAAGGCCGCGATGGCGAAGCCCACGAGGCTGTGGGTCCAGGTCCGGTGCCCTCCCTTGGCGATGATGCGGCTGACGGGCCTGGTGACGCCGGGCAGCGCGGTGGCGGCCGAGGAGGAGGGCGAGTCGATGTCCGGCAGGAGGGCCGTGACGCCCATGATGAGCGACGCCGCGACGACGTGGGTCAGGGGCAGGTCCCCGAGCCCGGCGCCCAGCGGGACGGTGGTCACGGTCCCCCCGGCGCTGAGCGGGGGGATGCTCAGCGCCGCGGTGCCGAAGAGGGCCATTCCGGCTGCTACCCCGGAGACGACGTGCGAGTGCCCCATCATGTCAACGTTCCTCCCAGTCTCGGCGTCCGGCCGCGCAGGGGTCGGCGGGCCCGGTGACTGGGTTCTACCTCAGATCGCGGCCGGAGCCCACTGTTCTTCTCGCACGGCGACACGGCCGGGGTCGGCGGGCGGGCGCACGGCATCGGGAACGACCCGCCCGGGATTCAATTCCCGGGCGGGTCCCATAGGCGGCCCCACGGCGCGGGGGTCGCCCGCCGGCGCCACTCGGACCCGCGGGCAGCGGCGACCGACGGCCGGAGGGGCCGTCTGTCCGCCAGTGCCATCCGGACCTGTGGACGGTCAGCGGTCGGCGGGACCGGCCGCCCTCGTCACTCCCGGTCCTTGCGTCTGCGCGCCCGGGCCCAGGCGCGGCGCGCCCTGAACCCGGCGCGGCGGGCCTGGGCGCGGGCGCGGCGCATCTGGCGGTGGAACTCCCGGTGCTCGGCGCGCCCCCGTGGCTCCGGGCCACACTCCGGCCCGCCGAAGGGCCCGGGGTCGCCGAAAGGACCGGGGCCGCCGAAAGGACCGGGGCCGCCGAAAGGACCGGAGTCGCCGTCGTCGAACGGCTCGGGCCCATCGAAGGGCCGCGGCCCGAAGCCGCGCCCGCACCCTCGCCCGTGGCCGTGACCGTGGCCGTGGCCGCCGAAGGGTCCCGGGCCCGGCCCGCCGAAGGGCCCGGGCCCAAAGCCGTGCTCGCGCATGCGCATCATGGCCTCGAAGGGCTCGTCGCCCATGCGGCGGCGGGCCTCGGCCATCCACTCGTCGGGGTCCCCGTCGTCGGCGCCGACCTGCTCCTCGAGAGCGGCGATGACCTTGTCGAGGAGGGCCATGAGGGAGGCGGCCTCCTCGTCGGTCAGGGAGCTCAGGTAGTCGACGGCCTCGTCGCCGAGCTTGGCGTCGCGCCCGGCCTCGGTGAGGTGGATGAGCATGACGCGCCGATCGGTCGGCGACGGCCTGCGCTCGACGAGCCCGTCGGCCTCAAGCTTCTGGAGCAGCTCGTTGAGGGACTGCTGACGGATGTCGAGCAGATAGGCGAGTTCGCGGGTGGGGATGGGGCTGTGCATCTGGAGGGCGGCGAGCACGCGGCCGCGCCCTCGGGTGGTGTCCGCCAGTGGCCCGCCGCGGCGCCGGCCCATGTGACGGCGTCGCATGAGCCGGTGGAGGCGGTGGAGCCGTTCGTGAAGTCCTGTACGGATCGTGTCCATGGCGATCTCCTGGTTCGTGAGGGGCACCTTTCTAACCGGTACCTGTTGGTCTTTGACGAGAAAGAATCTACAGGTGCCTTCCATAAGGGTCAAGCCGCTTCAGCAGGAACCTGTATGTTCCGCACCACACTCCGGGCCGTCATCCGCCGACGGGCCGTCGCCGCTCCGGCCGCCGACTGGCGATCGACGAATCGTTCCATCGCCCGCAGGCGCACCCCGTCAGCGAGCCTCGCACCACGAGGCGCACCGACCACTCCTCCGGAACCCGTACATGGCGCAACCGCACCCGCCCCTGACGCCGCCCAGCCGGAACCGCCCGTTCGAAGTGCGAAGCGCGCATCTCGGCGGGGAGGCCGCCCGTCCGCCGGGCAACAGCGCCCGCGGACGGGGGTCCGGGCGCCCTGGGCGCGCCCGTGGGCGCCGTCGCGCACGGGTCGTCACCACATTCGCCACGCCTGCCCCATTCACCCCACCCGCCCCACCGCGAGCGCGGGCGGATCGGCGGCGGGGCGGTCCGGCGGCTCAAAAAGGTGGCTGGCGCATATCTTTCACCCCTCGCCCAGCACCCCTCCAGTCCCGAAGTGGCGGAATGACGCCATTCCTCGTGAGCGCAGGAGCCGCCGAGCACCCGAAAGTTATGCGCCGGCCACCTTTTCCCGCCCCGTCGACGCCCCGGACCGTGGCGGCGGGGGCCGCCGGCCGGGCGCTCCGGGTGCGGGCGCGCAGCATCGCCGCGGCCGGAACCTCCACAGGGGTCGCGCGGCCCGACGAGGCGGAGAAGACGGCTCCCGCGGAGCCCGCCCAGGGCGGGATATGGCGCTCTGGGAGGATCGTTCGGGCCAGCACACCGGATGCGCTCGGTGATTTCCGCATGATTCCGCGGTTGCGGCGCCGATGCGGCGGGGTGCGGGGCGGAACGATCCTCCCAGAGCACCAGAATCGGGATTCGATGGGGGCCGCCGAGCGCCCCGACGCGCTCGGGAGCGGTGACGGAGCTCCGGCGCGCCCGCGAGAACCGATCCCGACGACCGCCCGGCCAAGGACTCCACCGGACACGCCCGATGAGCCGCCAACCACCCCGCGCACCCGCTCGAACCGGCTTCGTCAGCGCTCCGGACAGCACCGCCGATCGTCCTCGCCGACCACAGGAGCGCAGCCGAGGGTGAAGCGGGCGCGGCGGCGGACAACCGGATGCATCGAATCGCATGCAGTTTCCGCCGGTCTCGCGTGTCTTTTCCGCCGGTTTCGGCGAGGGGGGCGGCGGGGCTAGCGTGACGGCATGAGCCCGCAGCCCCCTGTCCCCGCCTGCCCGCCCGGGTCTCACGCCCGTTCCGACGCCGCCCCGACCGGCCCCACCTCCCCCATCCGCGAGCGCGCCGCTACTCGCCCAGGACCAGGAGGTGACCCAGCGCCCGTCTCCCCCATCCGCGAGCGCGCCGAGTCCGTCCTGCGCGCGCTGGTGGGGCGCGAGAACGCGGCGCTGCGCGAGGACCAGTGGCGCGCCATCGAGGCCCTGGTCGTCGACCGGCGCCGGGCGCTGGTGGTTCAGCGCACCGGCTGGGGCAAGTCCGCCGTCTACCTCGTGGCCACCGTCCTGCTGCGCGAGGGCTGGGGCCCGCGGGCCGACGGCGCCCCGGCCCCCTCCCCCGGCTCGCGCGCCGGCGCCGGGGCGAGCGTCATCATCTCCCCGCTGCTGGCCCTCATGCGCGACCAGGTCGCCGCCGCCCGGCGCGCCGGCATCAACGCCGTCACCATCAACTCGGCCAACGCCGCCCAGTGGGACGAGATCGAGGCGCAGGTGCGCGCCGGGGACGTCGACGTCCTGCTGGTGTCCCCCGAGCGCCTCAACAACCCGGTCTTCCGCGACGAGGTCCTGCCCCACCTGGCGGCCGGCGCCGGGCTCGTCGTCGTCGACGAGGCGCACTGCATCTCCGACTGGGGGCACGACTTCCGCCCCGACTACCGGCGCATCCGCACCCTGCTCGCCGAGCTGCCCCCGCGCACGCCCGTCCTGGCCACCACCGCCACGGCGAACCAGCGGGTGACCGACGACGTCGCCGAGCAGCTCGCCGGGGGCGCCCCGGGCGAGCGGGCCCCCGAGGTCCTCGTCCTGCGCGGCACCCTGGAGCGCGACTCGCTCCACCTGGGCGCCCTCCTCCTGCCCGACGCGGCGACCCGCCTGGCCTGGCTGACCGGGTACCTGCGCGCCACGGCGGGCTCGGGCATCGTCTACTGCCTCACCGTGCGCGCCGCCCTCGAGGTCGCCCAGCGCCTGCGCGAGGCCGGGCTCGACGTGGCCGCCTACACGAGCCGGACGGAGGCGGCCGAGCGCGAGGGGCTGGAGGAGGACCTCAAGGCCAACCGGGTCAAGGCGCTGGTGGCGACCAGCGCGCTGGGCATGGGCTTCGACAAGCCCGACCTGGCCTTCGTCGTCCACGTCGGCGCGCCGAACTCGCCGGTGGCCTACTACCAGCAGGTGGGGCGGGCCGGCCGCGGCGTGGAGCGGGCCGAGGTGGTGCTGCTGCCCGGGGCGGAGGACCGGGCCATCTGGGACTGGTTCGGCTCCCAGGGCTTCCCGCCCGAGGACGAGGTCCGCGCGGTCCTGGACGCGCTGGCGGCGGCGCGGGCGGACGGCGAGGGGGTCTTGAGCACCTCGGTGCTGGAGACGGCCACGCACCTGCGGCGCGGGCGCCTGGAGTCGATGCTCAAGGTTCTCGACGTCGACGGCGCGGTGCGCCGCGTGCGCGGGGGCTGGCGGGCCACCGGCCGGCCCTGGGTCTACGACGCCGAGCGATACGCGCGCGTGGAGGCGGCCCGGGCCGACGAGCAGGGCCTCATGCTCGCCTACGAGCACCTTTCGGCGCCGCAGTGCCGCATGGCCTTCCTGCGCGGGGTCCTGGACGACCCGGACCTGGAGCCCGCGTGGCGCTGCGGGTCCTGCGACCTGTGCGGGGGCCTGGACCTGAGCCCGACGGCGAGCCGGGAGGAGGTGGCGGCCGCCCGGAGGTCCCTGGACCGCGTGGGCGTCGTCGTCGAGCCGCGCAGGCAGTGGCCCGCCGGCATGGGGCGGTTGGGTCTGGGGGACCTGCGGGGGCGGATCGCCCAGGCCGAGCGGCCCGGGCCCGGCATGGCGGTGGGGCGATTGGACGGCCTGGGCGTGTCCGGGCCGCTGCGCGAGCTGGTCGGCGCGCAGGGCGACGGCGAGGTGCCCCTCGCCCTGCGGGACGCGGTGGTGGAGGTCGCCGGCCGGCTCGGGGCCGATATCGCGGGCGGGTCGGAGCCCGACGGCGCCGGAGCCGGGTCGGACTCCGGGGTCGGCGCCGGGTCGGACGGTGGCGGAGGTGTCGGCGCCGGCGCCGGGTCGGATGGCGGCGCCGGGTCGAATGGCGGCGCCGGGTCG
>ERZ772917.2053-NODE-2053-length-10452-cov-9.363470_pt1 | contig 10452 bp, 9 predicted proteins | sample MGYA00511187_ERZ772917 | MGnify/ENA primary metagenome ERZ772917 (study PRJEB29015, sample SAMEA2737925) | human oral metagenome | biome: human oral; feature: human-associated habitat; material: dental | place: China | collected 2012 ... | reverse complement strand
CCCCCCTGGTAAGAATCGCACGGTTCTCTCGAAACGGCCTACGCCCTTCGGCCCCCGGCCATCCGAGACCATGCGCGAAATCCATCCTCGCCGGGTATTATAGCGTATCGCTTCAAGCCTCCGTTGACGCTGGAAGTTTGTCTTTCGAGACGTATCCTCCGGGTTGGACCGTAATTTTCTTGTATTGTGCTTGAGGAACAATGCTTGAGGCTTGTCTTTGTGCCCCTGTCGAGACCTTTTTCCTGCCTTCGCTGCGTAATTTTGATGTAAAATTACTCTAGCGTTGTTTTACCATTTTTTCAGTGTGAAATGGAATAATGGTGCAGGATGCAAGGGGACAACGATCGAATGGAGGGTGGAGGCTTTGAAGAGATGGCGCTTGTTTCTTTTGATCTGTATTTTGGGAGTGGGGGCGGCGTTTGCGGGGGATGCTGCCGGTGAATCGTCGAGGGGGGAGGAAATTGTTGTCGGGACGGACCAGAACACGACGACGATGGATCCTGCGATGTACCAGGATGCGGCATCCTCTCAGACCATGATCAATGTCTACGAGACGCTGGTCACCTATGACGCGGAGTATAAGAACATCATCCCGTATCTTGCGGAGTCCTGGTCCCATACCGATGACCTTAAGGAGTGGACGTTTCATCTAAAAAAAGGAGTCCGTTTCCATAAAACGGAAAACCAGCCGGGACGGGAGATGACGGCTGACGATGTCAAGTACAGCTTCGAACGGACATTGAAAATATCTCCAATGAAGCGGCTTTTCATGCTGGATCACGTGGAGGTCCTTGCCCCCGATACGGCAAAGCTTGTGTTGAATCAGCCTTTCGCGGCGCTTTTGGCCGTCCTGACGGATGTTGGCAGCGCCGTGATTCCCAAGGAGGATGCCGAGAAGTGGGGGGCCGATTTCGGCCAGCACCCCGTGGGAACGGGGCCCTATAAAATGACGGAGTGGGTGAAGGACTCGCACATGACCTTCGAGCGCTGCGATGACTACTGGAACAAGGAGGGACTGCCCCATCCCCTGAAGGTCACATACCGCTATATCGTCAACAAGACGGCCATGACTACGGCGCTCCTGAGCGGGCAGGTTCACGTTACCCGGGAGGTGCTGGACCAGGACGTCAAGAAGATCGCAGAAAGTGCCGGGTATCGTGTCGTCAAAGGAGAACCCTGCAACGTCTATGCGTTTTACATGAACGCCACTCGGGGGCCGACGACGGACCCGAAGGTTCGGGAGCTCTTTTTCCGGGCGGTGGATGTGGCTCAGATAGCCAAGGCCCTTTTCCCCAACGAGTCCGGAGAGGCGGCCTATGGGCCCATCCCTCCCGGAAGCTGGGGCTATAATCCGGAGGTCCGTTCCTTTTACACGACCTATGATCCCCAGCGGGCCAAGGAGCTTCTTGCGGAACTGGGTAAGAAACCGGGGGAGCTGAAGCTGCGCATCACGACATCCGAGGATGAACGCCGCAAAAAGGCCGCGGTCATAGCTCAGGCCATGCTGAAGAAGGTGGGCGTGGAGGTTGAGGTGCAGAGCCTGGAGTGGGGGAGCTTCATGGGCGTGGCCTCCAAGGCCGAGGCGGACATTTACGCCATAGGGTGGACGTGGTATCCCGATCCGTTTTTCTACGTCTACTATATGTTTCATTCCGAGAAAAAAGGCAGCTATGGCAACGGCGGCGGCTACAACAACCCCGAGGTGGACAAGCTGATTGCCCTTGGGGCGAGCGTCGGCGACCAAAAGGCCCGCACCGGATACTATCGCCAGGCCGAGGAGCTGGTCATGAAGGATCGCTACTATTTCCCGCTCTATCACATGTATGCGATGAACGGGGTGGATGAGCGGCTTACCGATTTCCATCCGACGCCGCAGGGAAGCGTACGACTTTTTGGGCCGGACTTCAGCTCTTACCTGGCCCCCGGCTCCTGACCCGACATTCATTCCGATCGGACTCCGCAGCTGAATGGACGAGCGGCCTCGGGAATGGGGTGACCGGCCCCTTTAACTTCGAGGCCGCTCGTCTTTATTTATTGGAGCGGGAGATGGAAGAAAAGAATAGAAGAGGGCGAATGTTTCGGAGCTTTCACGATTCAAAAGGGGAGGATCCCCGGAGAGGAGGCATGCATCTTGGGACGTTTTGCTTTCAAACGCTTCCTTCAGATGATCCCCACACTCTTTTTTGTCATGCTCGTCATCTTCTCCCTGATGAAATTGATTCCGGGGGACCCTGCTCTGACCCTTTTGGGGCCCGAGGCCAGTCCTGCGGATATCGCTGCCTTCAGGGAGGAACTGGGGCTGAACAAGCCGCTGCCCGTTCAATTTCTGACCTATCTGCGCAATGTGGCCCATGGGGATCTGGGGCGCTCTCTGATCTATAGGGCGGACGTCCTCACGCTGATCAAGGAGCGTTTGCCTACGACGCTGGCCCTCAGCCTGAGCGCCCTGTCCCTCGCAATCCTCCTGGGGGTCCCCTTGGGTATTTTCGCCTCGATGCACCATAACGGCTTCTGGGATCTGTGCATCACGGTCCTGGCGCTCCTGGGCGTGTCGGTTCCCATCTTCTGGGTTGGCATGTTGATGATTGTCGTCTTCGTCCTCAATTTGGGATGGCTTCCATCGGTCGGATTGGGAAGCTGGGACAAGGGGCTCTGGAACGTCGTCAGCCATTTCATCCTGCCCTCGTGCGCCCTGGCTTTCCAGTCCGTGGGAACCATCGCCCGCTTTACCCGATCCAGCATGCTGGAAGTCCTGAAGCAGGATTATATACGGACCGCGTACGCGAAAGGCCTGCGGCCTCGGCTGATTTGGGAACGCCACGCTTTGCGCAACGCACTTATCCCCGTCGTTACCGTTTCGGGGCTGCAGTTGGGACATCTTCTGGCCGGAGCGGTCCTCACCGAATCCATCTTCGCCCTTCCGGGGCTCGGTAAGCTGATGGTCGATGCGATCATGAGACGTGATTTTCTGCTTGTACAGGGAGAAGTTCTGGTCATCGCAATCCTGTATCTTTTCGTCAATTTTTTCGTGGATCTGCTCTATGCTTTGGTGAACCCCAAAATCCGAAAGTCGTTTGGAGGCGCCTGAAATGTCGGAACAACTCTCTTTTGGAAGGCGTTTTCTACGCAGCAAGCAGGGAATGGCCGGGTTGTTGATCGTACTTCTAAACATCGGCCTGGCCTGTTTCGCCCCCAGGATTGTCCCCTATGATTTCGACGAGATGGATTTTGGCGCCATGCTGGCGGAACCGGGGACCGAAGGACATTGCCTGGGTACCGATGACATGGGGAGGGACGTTCTGACGCGATTGATATACGGATCGCAGGTGTCCCTGATGGTCGGGATGGTCGCCGTCTCCATTGGAGCCTGTCTCGGCACGGTCCTGGGGCTGATTTCCGGGTATTTCGGCGGTTTTTTTGACGCCCTGTTGATGCGTCTGATGGACGCTCTGCTGGCCTTTCCCTATATCCTCCTGGCCATCGCTATGATGGCTGCTCTGGGGGCGGGGCTCTTCAACGCGATGCTCGCGATCGGGCTGGTTATGGTTCCCAGCTTCGCCCGGGTCGTCAGAGGGGCCGTGCTCAACGTCAAGAACGAGGACTTCATAACCGGGGTCCGCATCATGGGCGCTTCCCATCTCTGGATATTGGCCCGCCACGTTTTGGTGAACGTCCTGCCGCCCATCATCGTCTACGCCTCCCTCAGCTTTGCCGGGGCCATCATCAGCGAGGCGACGCTGAGCTTCCTGGGGCTGGGAATCCAGCCGCCCGTCCCGTCGTGGGGAAGTATGCTCAGCGAGGCGATGCCTTATATGGACCAGGCCTCTTACCTGGCGGTCCTTCCGGGGTTGGCCATTCTGGTGACCTGCCTGGGGTTCAACCTGTTGGGTGATGGTCTGCGCGATGTCCTGGACCCGCGCCTGCGTATTCGATAGGAGGGGCATGGAGCCCTTTTGTCCCGGATGAGAGGAGTTTTACGCCGTGAAAGACAAGGTTGCAGCTGTAGTCGATGCTCGCTCCGATTCTCTGAAGAGCCTGGCGAGGGAGATCTTCTCCTATGAGGAAACGGCATTTCAGGAGGTACGCTCGTCAAGGGCCCTGGCCGATTATCTGGAGAAGGCCGGATTCGAGGTGGAGTGGGGAATGGCCGGCATGGAGACGGCCTTCGTGGCGAGGTATGGACGCGGGCGTCCCCATATTGGTCTGATGGGTGAGTACGACGCTCTTCCCGAGGTCGGACATGCCTGTGGGCATAACATGATCGGGACCATATCGGCTGGTGCGGCGGTGGCCATCAAGGAGAGCGGCTGCCTTGAGGGCCGCGAGGGAACGATCCTCTTCCTGGGATGCCCTGCGGAGGAACATGGGGGGGGCAAGGTCCTGCTTGACGGGGCCGGGGCCTTCAACGGGCTGGATGCGGCCATGATCATCCACCCTGCGAGCACCAGCACCGGATATGACATCTCTTTTGCGATCAAACGCCTCTTCGTCGAGTTCTTTGGTAAAGCGGCCCATGCCGCAGCCGCCCCGCAGAAGGGGGTCAACGCCCTGGATGCCATGCTCTCCTTCTTCAACGGCATCGCGTTGATGCGCCAGCAGATGACGGAGCGTACCCGGGTGCATGGCATCATCCTGAACGGAGGGCAGTCCTTCAATACGATTCCGGACTATACGAAGGCCGAGATGGGGATTCGCGCGCTGCGTATGGAGGAGGTTCTCGAGCTTGAGACGAGGCTTGCCGCCGTTGCGGAGGGAGCTGCCCGGGCGACCGGGTGTACGGTGAAGGTCACGCAGGCCGAGCCGCCTCAGCCGGAGGTTTACGTCAACGTGCCCCTGGCCCGTACCCTGGATGCGAATTATGCCCGGGTCGGAGAAAAGACCACGATGAGGACCTACGGACAGGGCGTTGGGTCTACGGATGTCGGCATCGTGACTCATAGGGTTCCTGGAATTCAGGGATATATCGATATCACCGCCGGCGCCTCGATCCCGACACACTCCAGGGAGTTTGCGGCGGCGGCGAGCTCCGAGTATGGGTACGAAGCGATGCTCCGGGCCACAAAGGCGCTGGCCCTGACGGCATTCGACCTTTTCAATGACCCCGGTCTGCTTAGCGAGGTCCGAGAGTATTTTGAGGAAAGGAGAAGAGACTTCTGATGTCCGATACCGTGCCCCTGGGCTCGGCGCCGCTTCTGGCGGTCGATGGTTTTTCCGTCCGGCTTCGATTGCCTTATGGAGAGCTCCATGCTTGCGAGAACGTGTCCTTTGACCTCCAGGCCGGAGAATCGCTGGGGGTCGTTGGGGAGAGCGGCAGCGGCAAAAGCGTGACGATGCTTTCGATGATGGGGCTTATACGGGGCCGGAAGGAGGGGACTCTCCACTTCAAAGGGGCCCGCATGGAGGACCTTTCCCCTCTGCGGGGCAGGGACGTGTCCATGGTTTTTCAGAATCCACTGAACTCCCTCAATCCCTCCTTGAGAATCGGGAAGCAGTTGACCGAGGTCCTGACGGAACATCTCGGTTTGGGGCGTCGCGAGGCCGAAAAGCGTGTCCTGTCCATGATGGAGCGTCTGGCTGTCCCTGAGCCCGATAAGCTGATGAGGCGCTACCCGTTCGAGTACAGCGGCGGAATGCGGCAGAGGGTCATGATCGCCATGGCCATGCTGTGCGAGCCGGATCTTCTGATCGCCGACGAGCCGACGACGGCTCTGGATGTGACCAACCAGGCCCAGATCCTGCATCTGTTCCGAGAGCTTCAGGAGCGTTTCGGTACGTCCCTGATCTTTATCTCGCACGACCTGAGCGTTGTTTCCCAGATTGCACACCGCGTGATGGTGATGTATGCCGGGGCCATGATGGAGATGGGGCCGAGCGAGACCCTGTTTCGTACCCCTCTGCATCCCTATACCAGGGGCCTGATCGATTCCCTGCCTCGTCTTCTGCCCGGGGAGCGCAAGAAACCCCTGGCCTCCATACCCGGGACGATGCCCAGCTTGATCGCCCCCCCCAGGGGGTGCCGTTTCTCCCCGCGGTGTCCTCAAGCGCAGGAGCGGTGTGCTTTACAGGCGCCGAAGGCCGTACGCCGTGCGGATAGAACCGTTTGCTGCTGGCTTTATGCAGAGGGAGGAGGACCGCGATGACCCTGTTGGAGGTTCGGAACCTGTCAAAAAAATTTCCGGTCGGGGAGCGTTTCTTTTTCGCTCCGCCCCGATGGCTGCATGCCGTTAGAGGGGTTGACTTCTCCATTCGTCCGGGCAGCGTGTTTGGGTTCGTTGGGGAGAGCGGCAGCGGCAAATCCACGATAGCGAATCTCATCGCGGGAGTTTATCCCCCGACCGAGGGAGAGATCCTTCTTAAGGGGCTCCCCGTGCACAGGGAAAAAAGGGGACATCGGTCGGTCCAGATGGTTTTTCAGGATCCGGAGACCTCTCTGGATCCCCGTAAGACGGTACGGTTTCAGATATCCGAGGGATTGATGCTTCGCGGTGAAACGGCACGGGAGCGGACGGAAAAGGTATGTGCCATGCTGGAGGCCGTAGGGCTGAGGGACGACGTCCTGCACAAGTATCCTCATGAGCTGTCCGGAGGTCAGAAACAGCGTGTCGCCGTGGCGCGGGCGCTGGTTCTTCGCCCGGAACTCCTGATCCTCGACGAACCGACGAGCGCCTTGGATGTCTCGGTGCAGGCGCAGATCCTGAATCTCTTCATGGATCTGCAGCGCAGCTTCAACTTGACCTACCTCTTCATCACGCACGATCTGAAGACGATAAGCCACTTTGCCGACGACATCGCCGTCCTGTATCTGGGGCGTATCGTCGAAGAAGGTCCGGTGTCGGATGTCGTCGATCATCCCTCGCATCCTTACACACGGGCTCTATTAAATTCCGTCCCGGAACTCGGCAGGGCTCTGCTGCGTGCGCCTATCCGCGGGGAGATTCCGAGTCCACTCTCGCCCCCGTCGGGTTGCGCTTTCCGCACGCGGTGCCCCCATGCGGAGTCCCGTTGTCTCGCTCCGCCTCCATACCGAAACGAGGGAAAGAAGCGCGTGCTCTGTCACGCTGTCCTGTAGCTTGGAGCAATCCGGGGCTTCACGGGGGAACTGTTGCGCGCCGTAGAGCCCATGGTGGGGAAGCCCATCTTATAACTTATCCAATGGAGGCGGACGATGTCCATAAAATATGTGATGGAGTCTTATGAGCTGCTGGACAGCCCTTCGGCGTCCGGGGAGGCTGTGCGGAACGCCCTGATCGATGTGGGGTGTGAGGCCCGGACGATCGAGGTCAGGACGGTCGAGGGGCCCAAGGGACATACGGATTTCGTCAAGGTCTGGTTTCGTGGTAGGAAGGGGAAGCACGGCGGCGGTACGGCCCCGACCCTGGGGATCGTCGGACGCCTGGGCGGGGTCGGAGCCCGTCCGGAGAAGGTGGGCCTGGTATCCGACGCGGATGGGGCCGTGGCCGCCGTTGCGGTGGCCATGAAGCTGGGGAGGATGGCGAAGCTGGGGGATGTTCTGGATGGGGATGTCTTCGTCTCCACCCATATCTGTCCCGATGCGCCCACGAGTCCGCACGACCCCGTCCCCTTCATGGATTCCCCCATCAACATGCAGATTGCCAACGCGGAGGAGATGCATCCGGACCTCGACGCGGTGCTCTCGATCGATACGACCCGGGGCAACAGGGTTGTCAATCACCGCGGTTTCGCGATCTCCCCCACGGTCAAGGAGGGCTACATCCTGCGGGTCAGCGAGGACCTGCTCGATATCATGAGCTATGTCACGGGCAGGATGCCGCAGGTCTTCCCGATTACGACCCAGGACATCACCCCCTACGGCAACGAGCTCTATCATCTGAACAGCATCCTGCAGCCCTGCACGGCAACCCGCGCTCCGGTCGTGGGTGTGGCCCTGACGGCGGAGACCGCGGTCCCGGGGTGTGCCACGGGCGCCTCTCAGGTCTCGGACATCGAGTCGACGGTGCGATTCGTCATCGAGGTCGGCAAGGCCTTCGGGGAGGGGAAGCTGCGTTTCTACGACCCTGAGGAGTTCGAACGGATCCTCGGCCTGTACGGACCTATGAACCACCTGCAGACCCCGGGAAAAAAGATCTGACCTTCCCGGAGGACGTGCCGGGACGGGTGGATGGATTCAGAGGAGGTCGGATTCGATGAAACACGTTGTCGGGACGGTGACGATCGGCCAGACCCCGCGCACGGATGTGATCCCGGAGCTCTCCGCGATTCTGGGGGACGTGACGGTACGGGAGGCCGGGGCCCTCGACGGGCTGTCGCGCGCGGAAATTGCCGGCCTGGCGCCGCAGCGCGGCGATTATGTCCTGGTGACGCGGCTGGCGGACGGATCGTCCGTTCAGGTCGCCGAGCGCCACATCACGCCGAGGGTCGCCGCGAAAATAAAGGAGCACTTCGACGCGGGGGTTCCCCTGGTGCTCCTGCTCTGCACCGGAGAGTTCCCCGAGTTCCCGGAGGGCGGCCTGCTGGTTCGGCCTCAGAGGGTCCTGTTCCATGTCGTCCGTGCGGTGGCGGAGGGGAAACGGCTGGGCATCCTCACCCCCTCGGCGGATCAGGTTCCTCAATCCGAGGAGCGGTGGCGTCAGCTTGGAGGGGCCGTGAAGTCCGTCCCCGCCTCGCCGTATGTCGATGCGGAGGCGGCCGTCGAGAGGGCGTCGCGCGAACTCGGGGGATGGGGGGCGGAGCTTCTGATCCTGGACTGCATCGGTTATTCCGAGTCCATGAGGAGGGCGGCGGGGGCGGTCGCCGGGGTGCCCGCGGTCTCGGGGCGGGGAATGGCCGCCCGCGTCGTCCGGGAACTCATCGGATAAGCCCCGGCATCGTTCGAAGGAGGCCGTTTTGATGGAGTTGACGGAGGTTTCCAGGCAGCTCTTGAGGGAGAACATGGGGCTGAAACCCGGAGAGACCTTGCTGGTCCTCTATGACGAGACCACGCTGCGGATAGGGGAGAGCCTTTTTGAGGCCGGCGTCGCGTTGGGGGCGCAGGCCGTGGCTCTGAGGATGCCGGTGCTGAGCCGGAACGGAGAGGAGCCGTTCCCCGTCGTATCCGGGGCCATGGCGGCCTCCGATGTGGTGGTCGCGGCCACGGCGACCTCCCTGACCCACACTCAGGCCAGGAAGAGCGCCTGCAAGGCGGGAGCCCGCGTGGCGACCATGCCGAAGATTACGGAGGACATGTTCTTCAACGGCCCGGTCACGGCGGACTACAACGTGGTCATGGAGCTGACGCGAAAGGTGGCGGCCTGCCTCGATGCGGCCGGAACCGCCGAGCTGCGTTCGGGAGGGTGCGTACTGACGATGTCCCTCGAGGGGCGCAGAGGGATCGTCAGCGGAGGAATTTACCGGGACAAAGGGGAGTCGGGCAACCTTCCGACGGGGGAGGCCTACATCGCTCCCATCGAGGGGACGGCGGAAGGGGAGGCCGTCATCGACGGTTCCTTTGCCGGGCTGGGCATCCTCAGGGAACCTCTCAAGCTGACGTTTGAAAAGGGACTCATGGTCCGGGCGGAGGGTGCGGACGCCGAACGGCTGATGGCGATGCTGGGCGGGAACCCCGCGGCCGGAAACCTGGCCGAGCTCGGGATCGGCACCAACGACAAGGCGCGGGTGACCGGGGTGATCCTGGAGGACGAGAAGATCTACGGGACGGTCCATATCGCCCTGGGGAGCAACGACACCTTTGGAGGGACCGTTGCCGCGGGGATCCATGTGGACGGGATCATCACGAGGCCCGAGCTGTCTCTGGACGGACGGGTCCTGGTGAGGGACGGCAAGGTCCTGGTCTGATATCCGGGGAAGCGCTGACTTGAGACAAAAACGCACGCTTTGCCAAAGATCAATATGCAAAACATCTCTGGGCAAAAGAGGCAAAAATCTTCAGCGCTTCCCCGGAATAAACGTGGGGCTTTGCCCCTAACGCACATCTTGGATTTGCGTTTTCGAGTCTGCCGGCGTCGATACGCGGCCACTGATGAAGCAACTGATGAAGCCCCTGAGCTCGAAGACGCAAATCATAGATTTGCTGTCTCGCTTATAAGCGACCAACACAGCTCGCTACGCTTCGCCGGTCGTCTGCTGCGCCGATGCGCGACAACGGTGCCGCGCATCGGCATAAAGCGGACCGAAGGTTTACGGCTTGCCGTACCGACACAGCATCCGCGGGCAGAAGCCCGCGGATGAGCAGAGAGCCAGCGAGGAACAAGCTGTGCGAATCGCTTAGGGGCTTTACCAGAGCTGGTCGTCTGCTGCGCCGAACAGCAACAACTGTGTTGCCGTTCGGCATAAAGCGGACCGAAGGTTTACGGCTTGCCGTACCGACACAACATCCGCGGGCAGAAGCCCGCGGATGAGCAGAGAGCCAGCGAGGAACGAGCTGTGCGAATCGCTTAGGGGCTTTACCAGAGCTGGTCGTCTGCTGCGCCGAAC
>ERZ772917.2049-NODE-2049-length-10470-cov-2.385502_pt1 | contig 10470 bp, 10 predicted proteins | sample MGYA00511187_ERZ772917 | MGnify/ENA primary metagenome ERZ772917 (study PRJEB29015, sample SAMEA2737925) | human oral metagenome | biome: human oral; feature: human-associated habitat; material: dental | place: China | collected 2012 ... | reverse complement strand
ATATGCACCACGGTTAGCTGCTTCCATAATACCAGGACCACCACCAGTAATTACTGGGTGGCCATTTTCCGCTAGTAAACGTCCTAGTTCACGTGCCTTAATATAATACTTGTCCGTCTCTGACGTCCTAGCCGAACCAAAAATTGTTACACCTTGCGAGAATCGACGAATCGTTGATAGACCTTTTAATAGATCCTTAGCATAAGCTAAAGAACGGTCAACGTCTGGCCCTGAAATTTTATTGGCTGATAATTCATTTAGCCATTCTTCTGTAATTTTATCCATAAGCTTATTATAACAAAATAACCCCTGAATAGACATGATAAAATAGAGATATGGAAATCGTCTTAATTCTACATAACATCCGTTCAACTTACAATGTCGGTTCTATCCTTCGAACTGCCGACGGTTTTTCTGTAGATCAAATTATTTACTCTGGTTTTACTCCAACCCCAATCCCTCATTCAACTCTCCTACCTCATCTTGCAGAAAAAGTAACGAATCAAATTCATAAAACCGCGCTTGGCGCCGAGAAGACCCTACTATCTTCATATTCTCAAGATATAATTGAATCAATTCGCGTCCTAAAGGCTCAGGGTTATCAAATTGTGGGTTTAGAGAATAATTTGGAAGATACTCGTCTACATCAAATCACCGAACATTCTCTTCCAAATCTACTAGGCTCTAAGGTTGCTCTAATTCTTGGAGAAGAAGTAGAAGGAATCTCGCCGAAACTCCATCAATTTATTGATTTATTTTTGGAGATTCCCATGACCGGCAATAAAGAGTCTTTTAACGTTTCAATCGCCTCAGCTATCACCCTCTTCTATCTTAGATACGGCATCAATTTAAATCGTTCCTAAACTCTGATATAATACAAAAGATTAGGGAGTTATTATGGAAAGATATAATCCAACAAAAATAGAAGAAAAATGGCAAAAAATTTGGGAAACCGAGCAAGCTTTTCGTGCTGAAGAAGATGGTGTAGAAAAAATGTACCTTGCAGAAATGTTCCCCTATCCATCCGGTGCTGGCCTCCATGTCGGCCACGTCCGTAACTTCTCCATTGTCGATGTTTTAGCAAGATTTTATGCCCAAAATGGTAAAAACGTTCTTCGACCTTTTGGCTATGATACTTTTGGACTTCCTGCAGAGAACTATGCAATCAAAACTGGCATTTCTCCAGCCGAAGCCACCAAAACCAATATTAATAACTTCAGAAAACAAGCCAAGCGCCTAGGCTTCTATATTGATTGGAATCGTGAAATTAATACCTCAGATCCTGAATATTACCGATGGACTCAGTGGTGTTTCTTGCAGCTATTTAAAAAAGGCCTCGCTTATCAGAAAGAAAGCTATCAATGGTGGTGCCCTAACGACCAAACCGTCTTAGCTAACGAACAGGTAGAAAATGGTCACTGTTGGCGCTGTGGTACCGAAGTCGAAAAGAAAAAAATGAAACAGTGGTTCTTTAAGATTACTGTTTATGCTGACGAGCTTTTAGACGAAATTGATCAACTCGATTGGCCCGAAAAGATCAAAACTATGCAAAAGAACTGGATTGGCCGATCGGAAGGCGCCAATGTCAAGCTCAAAATTAAACATTTGTCTGATACTATCGATATCTTTACTACACGCCTTGACACTATTTGTGGCGCAACATTTTTAGTACTAGCACCTGAGCATTCGAAAATTCCTGATTTAATTACCAAAGATACGGAAGAAGAGGTAAAAAACTACTGTGCTGCCGCTATTAAGAAATCGGAAATTGAACGTCAAGAAAACAAAGAGAAGACCGGAGTCTTTACTGGTAGCTTCGCTATTAATCCAGTCACTAAAGAAGAAATCCCAATTTGGGTTTCAGATTACGTTCTTATCAATTATGGTGATGGTGCTGTCATGGCAGTGCCTGGTCACGATGAACGTGATTTTGCCTTTGCCTCAAAATATCAGTTGGAAATCAAAACAGTGGTTAAACCAGCTGAGTTAAATAATCAATCTGAAACTCAGGATAGTGATACTCTGCAATGCTTTCATGATCGAGGTATTCTATTAAATTCAGGAAAATATGATAATTTAACCTCTAAAGAGGCCGAGAGTCAAATTCTATCAGACCTAGGAGAAGCTGTTGCCAACAAAAAAGTCACTTATCGTATGCGCGATTGGCTTATTTCACGTCAACGATACTGGGGTTGTCCAATTCCCATTGCCTATGATAAAGATGGCAAACCTCACGCAATACCGGAATCTCAGCTACCAGTAGTTCTACCAGAAGTTTCTGATTACCGTCCAGATAAAACTGGCCGTTCTGCATTAGCCAAAGCTGAAGATTGGCTAAAAGTCACTATAGATGGCGAGGAGATGATTCGAGAGACCGATACACTGGATGGTTACGCCTGTTCCTCCTGGTATCTTTGGCGCTACGCATCACCACACTCCACTTCGTCGGCTTGGGAGCAAGATGCTGTTAAATACTGGGAGCCTCTTGATATTTATTGCGGTGCCGACCACGCTGTTGCGCATCTGCTCTATATCCGTTTTTGGTGTAAATTCTTTGCCGATCAAGGCTACCTACCATTCAGAGAGCCAGTCAAAAAACTTCTTTATAACGGCTATATTAATGCACCAGATGGTAAAAAGATGTCAAAATCAAAAGGAAACGTTATTGATCCTCTCGATGTAATCGACTCTGGCTACGGCGCAGATACCTTGAGGACCTACGAACTCTTCATTGGCCCATATAACGAAGATGCGGCCTGGAGTACAACAGCAATTGGTGGAGTCTACCGCTTCCTCAATCGTTGTTTTAATCTCGCTATTAACCAACAAAATAATCGACTTCGCTCTGGCACCCCTACTCAACTCATACGACATAAGACAATCAAAAAAGTTACAGAAGATATCGCAAATACCAACTTTAATACTGCAGTAGCTGCCTTAATGGAATACGTTAATGAGCTTTATAAGGCTGGCGCTTCAACCGAAGATGTTATTATTCTAGCTAAGCTACTTAAGCCTTTTGCACCTCACCTAGCATCTGAAATTCTAGAAAAAGAAGAATCTGATGATAAATGGCCAGAATACAATGAAGACTATCTAGTCTCAGATACCGTGCAGCTTATTGTGCAGGTTAATGGCAAGGTTCGCGCTAAGTTAGAAATTAATTCCGATAATCTAGAAGATCAAGAAAAAATTAAAGAACTTGCCTTGTCACAAGAAAACGTTCAAAAATACTTAAATGGTGAGCCAAAAAAGATAATTATTCCTGCTGGCGCAAAGCTGATCAATATCGTAGCTTAACCCCTCAAAATTTCAAAACTCCACTTGAAAAATCATGATTTTTTGTATATAATAACCTAAATTATTGTCAATATACTAATAAGGAGCATTTAATGCCTGAACCTAAAAAGCAAAGCAGCCCAAGAAAGACCGGTCTTCGCCGAAGTCACCTACGTCTTGTTTTAGCTCGTGCTGTTAATAAGAAATCACCAGTTAAGGCTTTTGAAACAGCCAAGAAGACCCCTAATCTAAAGGTCAAAACCCCAAGAACTGCTAAAGTTTCAAATAACACAAAGAAAAGCGAAAAATAATGGCAAGTAATCGGCACCTCGGTAGAATCATTGCATTACAAAGCTTGTATGAATACGAGTTTAGAGCAAAGGCGGGCGATGCTACAGCCGAAATCCAGTCTATCATCGCTAAAAATATTGAACCATATTCCAAGGCACTCGGAGATACTGAATTTGTCTTCGGTCTTGCCAACGGTGTTGTAGAAAATCAAGCTAAACTTGATCGTGAATTACAACCCTTGGCTCCAGAATGGCCACTAGAAACCATCGCAGCCATCGATCGTAATATTTTACGCATCGGTCTTTATGAACTTGAAATAAGAGTTGTTCCACCAAAAGTAGTTATCAACGAAGCTGTTGAATTAGCAAAAGCTTTTGGTTCTGATAATTCATCCAAGTTTATTAATGGTGTCTTAGGTACAGCCTTCAAGCAACTTGGATTGAATAATGAAGAGGGAGAACATGAAGGATCAAAATCGCAAGTTGAGTCCCAAACTAACGCTTCCGAACAATAAATCAAATAAACCAAAAGATTTCTCAAACCGTAATACCAACAGTAGATCACGTTCACGTATTCGTCCGTTAAAAACTGAGCGCAGTCAAACTCTTGATCAAAAAACCTTCAAAAAGAAGCCAGCAATCAAGGAGATTGTCAGAGAACCAACCTCAGGCGGTATAGTCTTTCGTTTTAACGAAAAGAAAAACGATATTGAGATTCTACTTATTCAAGATTCCAAGAACCGTTGGACTATCCCTAAGGGCCATATTGAAGCGGGTGAAACTGCAAAACAGACCGCCATTCGCGAGATCGGTGAAGAAGCAGGCTTAAACCATATTAAAGTTTTGTCTTGGCTCGGCAAGATACATTTTAAGTATCGCCGTGTCGATAAGCTTGTCCTTATGACTACCCAGATCTATCTAGTTCGCGCTCTTGACGGAAAAGAACGTCCAACTAAAGAAAAGTGGATGAATGGTATTAAGTGGTTTAGTTTTCGTGACGCCTTAAATGCAATTGAGTACGATGATATCGAAAAACTCATGCTCATTGCCAAAAAACGTATTCGCGCTGGAGATTTACAATAATTAACATTCGGGATTTCATCAGGTACTAGACCTCTCTCTAGTACCAAAGTGAGTTCCAGAAAGGAAAACATGGATAATTATCTAAAAAAATACAACATTGATCTAGAAACCATCAAAAAACACATCAGTGAGGCCTCGGTTAAAAAGAAGATTATCGACGATCGTCTACCAGAAACCTACACCAAAGACATACTTGACGAATATAGCAACTTCGCTGAAGAGAAAATGGGTATCAAATTTAACGATATCTCACTTTTTATTACCGCTCTTACTCATCGTAGCTTTGTCAATGAACATAAAAAATCTATCGTCGAACATAATGAGCGTCTAGAGTTTCTTGGTGATGCCATTTTAGAGCTTGTCGTTTCGGATTTTCTATATCAGAATTTTCATGAGTCAGAAGGAATTATGACTGCCTGGCGCTCTGCCCTAGTGCGCACTGAATCAATCGGTGCTGCCTCTGAGAAAATTGGTTATATTTCACTAATTCGTCTTTCAAAAGGTGAAAAACTAGGCAGCAGTCGTACTCACGCCTCCATCATTGCCGACTGTTTTGAAGCCGTTATTGGCGCTATCTATCTCGATCAAGGTTTTGATGTTGCTAAAGATTTTATTTATCAACATATTATCTGTAAAATGGACGAAGTTATTCTATCTGAATCCTGGCGCGACGCAAAGAGTTATCTGCAAGAATTAGCTCAAAAGTTTGAAGGTAGCACTCCTCAATATCATGTCATTAAAGAAGAGGGGCCTGATCATGACCGCATCTTCACCATTAATGTCGTAGTTGCCGGTCATAATAGAGGCACTGGGATCGGCCACAGCAAGCAGGAGGCTCAATCTGCCGCCGCAGCTGAGGGGATTAAATATTATAAAAAACAGTCAACTGATCAAAGTCTCGTCACTGGTAAGTTATCTTTGATTAAATAAAGCAGCTGATCCGAAAGGATCAGTTGTTTTTTGGTCCTATTAAGCCAAGAAGAGGATTCCCCTTATGTTTTGAAATATCTTGAAATTATGTTAAAATATCCTCTAAAGTCACCAACTTTGCACTTTAAGAAAGGGGAGAATTATGATGGAGGCAAAGAAAATAATAAATATAAGCCAAATAGAAAGCATCATCAAATATTATGTACTGATGGCGAAATGGCTTTATGAACTGGGGGATTTTGCTAGAACAAAATATCTCCAGATGAATCTTGAAAAACAAAATACCTCACGCCCATACAGTGACTATCAGCGTTTGTTGGAAAAATACTATAATGGCAGTGAGGAGGAGCTAAAGAATGCTGTTTTTATAAAATCTGAAAACAGTCAGAAGATATTAAAGGAATTACTCAGTCTGTCTAGACAAATTGGCATTGAGCAGTATTATGATAAGATCGACCCCCGCACGGGGAAGCGTCAATTAATTATGGGGCAGGACGATGGCTTGATAGTTCAAAATTTCTGCACCATTTATAGTAAAACTACTTACGGATCAAGATTAAGGCGAAAAAACACAAAGGATATCGTTAAGAATATCCTAATCGATTTTGCTAATATCAAGGAAGATAAAATATCTTCCATTGACCGTGAATACGTAGACAGTTTCTTTACCGATGATAAAGTCAAAGAACTGTCAAAAGAAATTTACTTAGGATTAACTGGGGGGGTGGAGAGTTCTATAAAGAGTATTATTGCAGCCGATAAGGTGTTGCCATTTATAATAAGAGTGAAGACGCTCTACTCCCTTGAAAATAACTTTCAACATCTGATAAGGGCGTTGAAGGTGTCATAGATATAAGCCTCCATCTTGGAGGCTTTTTAATTTCATCTGATCCTTGAAAAAAACTTTAAAATAGTTTAAAATAATAACATTAAATTAATTAAGGAGCAAACATGCTTGCGATTCGTATGCAACGTAATGGTCGAACTCACTACCCAACCTTTCGACTAGTCGTCCAAGAATCCCAGCGTCATCCACTTTCTGGACGCGTTGTGGCTGAGGTCGGCAATTACAACCCAGAAACTAAAAAGACTACTTTAGATAAAGAAAAAATTGAATTCTATCTAAAGAATGGTGCTCAACCATCTTCACGCGTCGCCTTCATCTTCAAAAAAGAAGGTATTACTCTCCCATTATGGTATAAGGAAGCTAACCCAAAGACCAGGAAGCCAAAACACGCAGATAAGCTTCGTAAAAATCAACCAAAAGAAGAAACCGAAGCTGCAGAATAAGAAAAGAAATAAGGTGCTTTGAGTGCCTTATTTTTTATTTATCAAACCGCAACCATTATGATATAATTCTAATAACAAAAATTAACTTGGAGAACCTATGTCAACCATTGACCAACAATTCGTAGAATACATCGTAAAAACTCTCGTAAATAATCCTGACAAAGTAAACATTGAACGTGCCATTGACGAAAAAGGTGTTCTTCTTTCTCTCAGTGTCGACCCTGAAGATGTCGGCCGCGTGATCGGTCGCCGTGGTGCAACTGCTCAGTCCATTCGCACTTTGCTACGTGCTCTAGGGACCAAAAATGACGCTCGTTACAATCTCAAAATTGTTAATACCGATGAAAACGGAAGTTTTGAGACCACCGGCGAACCAGTTGCTGCTCGTACTGTTGAAGATTATGAAGAAGAATCTGAAGATTCTACTCTTACCAAAAATACCCGCGCCGAACTCGCTGACCTTGATGATCTCGACATTTAATTAATAAAGAATAGCCCTTCGGGGCTATTTTTTATTAAAAACCTTAGCCAATTATTTAAAAAATCATCTTGACTATTCTATATAAAAACCTTATACTTAAACCAGTTCAAGTTGAACCAAGCTAACTGCGAGTCAGCTTACATAAAGTTGAGAGCTTATATGTTCAAAAAAATCCACCGTCTAGGTGGTTTTTTGGTTGTTTAATCAATAAAACAATAAAAACACCCCCATGTTCGGGGGTGAATAATCTAAGGTACAATGATGACTTCTGTCCTACTGAAACCTTCAGCAATACTTTCAAGTTCCGGTAATTTCTTCAACTTATCCAGCCATCTTTTTGGGATGCCCTGCATACCGTAATAAAGTCCAGCGAGTCCTCCCGTTAGAGCACCAATTGTATCTGTATCGTGGCCTAGATTGACTGCCGTCATGACAGCTTGTTCAAAGTTCCTAGCCGTCACCAAAGACCAGATTGCCGCCTCCAGACTCTCAATTACGTCACTATGCGACTGAATCGTATCTTCTGGTGATTCGGTTAAATTCTTTTTCAAAATACGACTAAACGAATCGATGCAAGCCTCAGAAAAGAAGCTATAGTCTTCCTTCTGGATCTTCTGTAATGCCACCGCTGGATAATATCCCTCAAGCAAATAACATGCATAATTTACAAATATCATATTTGCTAGAATGCATTTTTCTGTTGCATGAGTCAATCTAGTCACATTCTTAACCAGATTGTATCTAGCCTTACCCTGTATATTATAGTTATAACAGAGAAAGGCGACCGGTAGTATCCTCACAAGGGCCCCATTATCCGTGACAAACTCAAAAGCATCTCCGCACTCATCCGGATCATATCCCTTCTTAAACCTCTCTATTGCCATAGCAATAGTTGAGTTTGAATTAATAATCTCAGATCCGACGGTATATTCTGCAAGATGTAAGCATTTTGATAGCCTGTGTAAAATGTCCGACTTATTTATTTTGCCGCACTCCCTAATGGATTCCATCAAGGCAATGATCATTGAAGTATTCATTGACCATGTCCCCTGGGCGGCCATATGAGAACCAAAACCCTGCATTTCAAAAACAGGATCAGCCTTTAGTTCCTCACGAGACTTAAATTCCACCGGCAAGCCGAGCGCATCGCCAACCGCATTGCCAATAAGTCCTCCGACCACCTGGTCACAATAAATAAAGTGTCTAAAAGTATCCATTCTTTTACCCCCTTTTATATTTTAATATACTATGGACTACAGTATTATAACATAATAATCAATATTGTCAAAATGATAGACACTCTTGAAAAATCTGGCAAAATATAGTAAAATCGAACACAAGAAGTAGTGTGTCTTCTAATAGCGAGGGTGTCCTAAACTGGCGAACTAGGATATCATTAGATGACAGTAATCTTCGGCGCTAAAGATTATTAACACTAAAATAGAGGAAAACGTGAGTACAAAGAATATCAGTACAGCTGATCAGCGTGTCTTTTTCACAGACGGCGATCATCTCGAAATCCCTGATCTTACTGCACACCAGAAAGATTCCTGGGAGGAATTTATCAAATCCGGTCTCCGTGAAGTCTTTACCGAATTGAATCCAATCGATGACTACACCGGCCAAAAACTATCCCTAAGGTTCAAGGACTATGAGTTTAAAGCTCCAAAACGTACCGTTGAAGAAGCTAAATATAACCTTGAAACTTACGAAGCTCCACTTCATGTTAAAGCCGAACTTACTAACAAAGTTACTGGTGAAATCAAAGAACAGAATATCTACTTTGGTGATTATCCATGGATGACTGACCGTGCTACCTTTATTATTAACGGTACAGAACGTGTCATCGTTTCTCAGCTAATCCGCTCTGCTGGTGTTTTTTTTACCGCAGATAATTATAACGGTAAAAACTTTTATGGCGCTAAGGTAATTCCAGGTCGTGGTGCTTGGCTTGAATTTGAAACCGCCACTAACGGTTCAATCAATGTCAAAATTGATCGCCGTCGTAAAATTCCTGTTACTACCTTCCTTCGAGCTCTTGGCGTTACTAAGAACTCAGAACTTAAAGAACTCTTTGCTGATGTTGATAACGGTCCAATCAATTACATCGATAGTACTATTGATAAGGACCCAACTACCAGCCAGGCCGCTGCCCTTCTTGAGGTCTACCGCCGTCTTCGCCCAGGTGATCTAGCCACTGTCGAAAACGCACGTTCAATGGTAGAACGTACCTTCTTTGACTATAAACGCTATGACTACTCCCGCGTTGGCCGTTTTAAGATTAATCAAAGGCTCGGTTTTGACACTCCAAATGATAGTATCCACCGTACTCTTCAAATGGAAGATGTTATTGCCATTATTCGCGAACTTATTCGCCTCAATAATACTCAAGAGCCAGCCGACGACATCGATTCACTCGCAAACCGTCGCGTTAAGATGGTTGGTGAATTGATTCAACGTCAATTCCGTCTTGGTATGCTTCGCTTACAGCGCAATATCTTAGACCGTATGTCTATGGCTAACCCCGAGGAAGTGACTCCATCTCAACTCTTAAACTCACGTCCAGTAGTCGCTGCCGTTAAAGAATTTTTCAGTAGTTCTCAGTTATCCCAGTTGATGGATTCTTACAACCCATTCTCTGAACTTTCACACAAGCGTCGTCTGAGCTCTATGGGTCCTGGTGGTCTTACTCGCGAACGTGCCGGTTTTGACGTTCGTGATACCCACCCTACTCATTACGGTCGTATCTGTACTGTTGAAACCCCAGAAGGTGCCAACGTCGGTCTCGTACTAAACCTCGCAACCTACGCCCGTATTAACGAATATGGCTTTATCGAAGCCCCATATCGCATCGTTAAAGATGGCAAGGTCACCGACGAAGTTATCTATGTTGATGCCAGCCTTGAAAAAGACATGGTCATCGCCGATACCTCCGCTAAACTTGATAAGGACGGTAGTTTCATCGATGAGCGTGTTTCTGCTCGTATTAATGGTCAGCCAGCTCAGGTTGAATCTAGCCGTGTCACTCACGTTGATGCCGCACATAAGGAAATTCTTGGTGCATCCGCATCTCTCATTCCATTCGTTGAGAAAAACCGTGTTGACCGTGCACTCATG
>ERZ772917.2047-NODE-2047-length-10478-cov-4.198215_pt1 | contig 10478 bp, 5 predicted proteins | sample MGYA00511187_ERZ772917 | MGnify/ENA primary metagenome ERZ772917 (study PRJEB29015, sample SAMEA2737925) | human oral metagenome | biome: human oral; feature: human-associated habitat; material: dental | place: China | collected 2012 ... | reverse complement strand
AGGCCGTAGAGGCGGAGCACAGCGGCGTCGTTCTGCGAGTGAGCGCGGCGCAGGTCGGGCGGCATAGTCGCGGCGTCGTAGAGGTCGGCCAGCGAGCTGTCGGGGTAGGCCGCGCGGGCGTCCAAGATGGCCTGAGCCGTGGCCTCGATCTTCGCGCGGTCAGCGTCCGTGACCGTCGGCCAGGGGAAATTGTTGTAGACAATCGTGTTGGAATAGAGATAATCGCTTTTCAGCCGTCCACATACAACGCGCATCCAAGCATTATGTAGCAGAGAAGTGAGTATGCCAAAGTGGTAAAGTGTAGCCGAAGGAATCAGGGAGACACGATCGGAGCAGATTACATCCGGCGTCATATAACCGATGGGCACGTACTGTCTGTTTTCAGAAGAGACACGTGGTATCACCAGATAATTCGAGTCAGGCATATTCTCCACATGAAATCGGGTCGGCTTGTCGGCTAATTTTTGAGTTCCCGGGCTCTTGCTTTTCAGACGGAATTGCCGAACGGCCTCTACGCGTTTATAGGCATGCGGCATGCGGCGCAGCTCGGCGGGGGAGCAGTCTCCCAACCACAAGCAGTAGCGCGGTTTGTTATGAATGAACTCTTGCGATCCGTACCATGGTCGGAAATACTTGGCTGCCTTCGGTTCGAGTTTGATAAAAGCGTCGCGCTCTGCCTCTTCAAAAAGGTAGTTTCCATCGTCGATCGGCTTATTTCCGATGCCAATTTCAGGCACTTTGCAAAGGGGCTTCGACCTGCTTTCTACAAACACATCGTCCGCATCCATCAGATAGGCATTGATATGCTTCACTTCGATATATTCCCCCTTGCCGATGTAGATCCGAGGCGAGACGTCGTTCGGCGTCATGCTGAAGCCGATAATCACACAGTGCACATGGGCTTTCTCGGCCATCTCGCTATCCCAGCGGAAGGTGCGGTAGGCAAAGTCGAAATGCATCCCGTCGGCAAAGAGGGGTTGGAAGAGGGCTGGCACATTTTCGCCCTGCGTGACGGAGTTGGTCGATACGAGGGCGGCGCGGATCGGGGTATTCTTCATCATGTCGGCTGCCTTCTTATACCAGCCGCTGACGTAGTCCAGGTTGCCCACGTTTTTCCAGTCCTTGCCGAAGACACCGAGTAGGTCCTCTTTCTGCTCTTTGCTCATCAAGCGCGCGCCGACAAACGGCGGGTTGCCGATGATGTAATCCGGCGCAGGGCAGACGGTCCGCCAGTCGAGGCGCAGGGCGTTGTCTTCGGTGATATGGGCTTCGGAGCGGAGGGGGAAGAAGTCGAGATCGTGGTGGACGATCGATGCCGTCTCGCACTTCATACTCGTTTCGGCGATCCACATCGCGGTGCGTGCCACCACGACGGCGAAGTCGTTGATCTCAATCCCGTAGAAGCGGTCGATCGTGACGCGGATCGGCGTGAAGGCTTCGCCCAGGACGGGCATCTCTGCCGTGTCGACGGCGGCGGCTCGAACCACCTCGTTTTCCAGCCTGCGCAGCGAGAGGTAAGACTCGGTGAGGAAGTTGCCCGAGCCGCAAGCGGGGTCGAAAAAGGTCAGGGCGGCGATGCGCTCCTGGAGGGCCAGCAGCTCACGTCGGCGCCGTCGCGGGTCGGCGATGGCTTTGAGGTTGTCGAACTCGTCGCGCAGGCGGTCGAGGAAAAGCGGGTCGATCACACGATGGATATTCTCCACCGACGTATAGTGCATGCCGCCCGTACGCCGTGTCTCGGGGTTGAGCGTACTCTCGAAGACGGCGCCGAAGATGGTGGGCGAGATGCCGCTCCAGTCGAATCCCTCGGAGGCGTCGATCATCAGCGCATGGATGGCTTCGGGGCTGAACGCAGGCACGTGCTTGGCGTAGACTTCCATAGACTCATCGGCAAAGAGCCCACCATTGACATAGGGCAGCTTAGAAAAGCCGACCATGTAGGGGTCGCGCTCATCGTGCGGCGTGTTGAGTACGCGGAAAAAGCGGATCAGCTCAAAGCGGAAGAGCTCGGGCGTTTTGATCAGCGGCTCGAAATGGCGAAAGAAGAAGCCGCGCTTACCGAACAGTCCCGCGTCGTCGGCATAGAGGCAGAAGACGATGCGCACGCAGAGCAAGTTGAGGCTGCGCAGGGTCTCGGGCGACGTGGGGTCGAAGTATTTCTCTAAGAGCAGATCGTAAACCTTGCTGATGCGTGCGCCGGCCTCGACTGAAAGCGCTTCCTCCTGTCGGCGGATGCTCTCCACCTTGGGGTTGACGAGGAAGTCGAGGCGGTCGAGCTCCTCGGCGAGGTTGGTGAGGGTGACGACGCGTGGCGGCGCTTCGGGCACCTCCATGTCGTAGACGCGGATGCGGGCAAAGTCGCTGATGACGATCCACCGGGCACGGTCGGAGTAGGGCAGCATGGAGTTGTAGCGCGCCGCCTGACGGAAGGGGGTCAGCAGCGTGCCGTCGCTCTGGCGTTGCGGCGTGTCGAGGTCTACGCCGAGGCTCTTCTGCTCGATCAGCACGTGGGTGGACGGGATGAAGGCATCCAAAAAGGAGACGTGCCCGAGCTTGATGTCACGCTCGAAGCGGATGTAGTCCGTGGGGCGCTCGACACCGAAGACCTCGCCGAGTAGCTCGATCCAAAAGGCCTGTGTGTCGCTGCGTTCGTTGCCTTTGCCGGCCCATCGCGCAGAGAACTGGCGGGCGGCTTCGGGATTGTATTTGGATTGCATAGTCATTTATGCGCCTTGCGGCGCGGGAGTTATGCGGCCTTGAGGCCGCGGTAGTTACGGCCTTACGGCCGAGTAGTTAGGGGGGAGTTATTGGCGCCTCCTCCGTGGGTTTGCGCCGGGGTTTGCGGTGGGATTGGCTTTGCTTGTGCGTCATGCGGGTGTGGCCGATATGCTCGTTGATGCGCTTCACGAGGGTGCGGATCACTTCTCGGTCGACGGGCGGGAGGCCGCCCACATAGGCCAGTTGCAGGCGTTGGATCAGTCGCCCGTAGACGCGGTCAGTCGTCGGACGGATCCGGGTGAGCGACGGCCGCTTGTTCTCGGCTCGTTCGCCGGTGCGATCGGCCTGCAGCGCACGCATTTCGTTTTTCGTCCGCTCGAGCAGGTCGACGGCCTCGTCGAGCCGGAGACGCGTCAGGTGCACGGCATGCTCGGGCTTCCTGAGGTCGATCAGCAGCGAGTCGATGCGCGCGGGCTTGACGCTGGGGCCCTCTGCCTGGATGCGTTTGCCGACGCGCAACTGGATGTACAGGTCTTCGGCCGACTCCGCCTCGTCCGCCCGCGGCGAGAGGCGCATGGCGCGCACCACGGCCAGGATGAACGACAACAGACGGTCGCACTCGGCATCTTTCTTCTTGATCGCAACCGTTTTGGAGCTCGCGCGCGTCTCCTTGATCATCTCTTTGGCCTCCTCGACGCACGCCCCGTATTCCGCGATGAGCGTCGCGGGCACACCGATCTTTTCGGCGTCCTCGGCGCTGACGTAGCTGTAAATCGTGGTGTGAAACTCGTTATGCGCGCCGTTGCTCAGCCTGTGCTGACTGAGTTTTTGGATTTGAATGACTTCGTCCATGCTATACCTTCCTTCCTTTCCTATTACTCGGGGTTGCGGGCTGCCATTTGGAGGCACGTTTGCCCTTCCGCCGTGCCCGCAAAGGTAAAAACCTACCGTAAAACGAATGCTTTTAATCTGATCGTGTATTATTTACACTGTAAATTATCCTCTTTTACAGTAATCGTATACGATTTACCCCGTAAATTATTTGTTTTCATATTGATCGTATCTAATTTACGCTGTAAATCGAATGCTTTTATATTGATTGTATAGGATTTACAGTGTAAGCGATATACGATCACATTAAAAGCATCTAATTTACAATGTAAATGGCATACATTCATATTAAAAGCATCCGATTTACAGTGTAAATGGTATACATTCATATTAAAAACATTCGATTAACAGTGTAAACGGTATACGATCATATTAAAAACACTCGATTTACACCCATTTTCTCCGCCTCGACGACTCGGAGCGGGCCAAACGGGGCGTCTTTTCGGGATACGCCAGACGTTTGAAGGGTAAACGAGGCCGACTTTGCACTTACGACATGCGGCTACGGTAATCCGCGTAGGTGAACGTGCGGAAAACCTCCGGGCGATCGGCGCCGAGGGGCACGATGGCCAGCGACGGGTGGCGGATGCCGTTGAACATGGTCGTTTTGACGGTCGTGTAGTGGATCATGTCCTCGAAGATGATCGGATCGCCAACGCGGAGCGGGCGCTCGAACGACCAGTCGCCCATGAAGTCGCCACTCAGGCAGCTGCACCCGCCGATGCGGTACGTGGGCCGCCCCTCGATCGGCTCCGTGGCGCCGCGGATGACGGGTTTGTAGGGCATTTCGAGGCAGTCGGGCATGTGGCACGTGAAGGAGGCGTCGATGATGGCCGTGGTGATGCCGCCGTTCTCGACGATGTCCACGACGGTCGTTTGCAGGTAGCCCGTCTGCCAGAAGAAGGCCGAGCCGGGCTCGAGGATGAGCGAGAGGTTCGGGTGGGCGGCGCGGAAACGGCGGAGGGTGTCGACGAGGAGGTCGACGTCGTAGCCGGCGCGCGTCATCAGGTGGCCGCCGCCCATGTTGAGCCAACGCACCTTCGGCAGCCAGCGCCCGAAGCGCTCCTCGACGGCGCGGAGCGTCTGCACAAGGTCCTCGGCCGACGATTCGCAAAGGGTGTGGAAGTGCAGCCCCTCGACGCCCGCAGGCAGTCGGTCGGGCAACTTGTCGGCCGTGATGCCCATGCGCGATCCGGGGGCGCAGGGGTTGTAGAGCGCCGTGCCGACCTCGGAATACTCGGGGTTGATGCGCAGGCCGCACGAGACCCGTGCGCCGTCGGCCTCGACCATCGGGCGGAAACGTTCGTACTGCGTGAGGGAGTTGAAGGTGATGTGGCTGCTGCAGCGGAGCAACTCGGGGAAGTCGGCCTCGGTGTAGGCCGGCGAATAGGTGTGGGCGGGGGTGCCCATCTCGTCGAGGACGAGGCGCGCCTCCCAGACGGAGCTGGCCGTGGCGCACGGGATGTACTGGCGGACGATGGGGAAGACGTGCCACAGGGCGGAGGCCTTCAGGGCGAGGATAATCTCTACGCCGGCGCGCTCCTTGACGCTGCGGATAAGCGAGAGGTTGCGGCGGAGCAGGGACTCTTCAATGACGTAGCAGGGGGATTCGCAGAGGGTGGACATATATATAGGTAGTTATGCGCCTTGCGGCGCGGTAGTAGGGGGCTGCGCCCCGGTAGTTAGAGTAGTTATGCGCCTGTGGCGCGGTAGTCATGCGGCCTTGCGGCCGGGTAGTTAGGGGTAGTTATGCGCCTTGCGGCCGGGTAGTTAGGGGTAGTTATAAGTAGGGGCGCCCGGATGTATGGGTTATTCCTTGACGACCGTGAGGCGCGCGTATTTGAGCAGCAGCGAGCGGCGGCCGGAGTGATCAAAGTCGATGGTGACTTTGGCGTTGCCATCCGGCCCCTCGAGGAGGGCGACGGTGCCGGTGCCAAAGAGCTGGTGGTGGACGGTGGCGCCGACGTGCAAGTCGCCGATGGCGCCGACGGGGGCTGCGTGTGCACCGAGGTCGTCGGCGGGGAGGCGCTTCAGGCGGTTCGACCGGGCGGTATCCCCGAAGCGGTTGGGCGAGGTGGCGGTGGTGACTAACGGACGCGTGGCAGCGGGGCGCGACGGGGCAGCAGGGCGAGCCATCAGTGCGGGATCGTCGGGGCTGATGAGATAGCCGGGGTCGATGTCGTCGATGAAACGGCTTGGAGTACAGGAGTGGTTCGAGCCATTGCGGAAGCGCGTCTTGGCGTAGGTGATGATGCAGTGTCGGCGGGCACGCGTGAGGGCGACGTAGAAGAGTCGCCGCTCCTCCTCGATGGCGCGCGGGCTGTTCATCGCCATCTGTGAGGGGAAGAGGTTCTCTTCCATGCCGGCGATGACGACGTTGTCAAACTCTAACCCCTTAGCCGCATGAACAGTCATCAGCGTGACGCGATCCACGGACTCGTCCTGCTTCTCGTCCTGGTCGGTGAGGAGCGACACCTCGCGGAGGAAGTCGGAGAGCAGCAGCTCGTCGGCGCCGTCCTCGCGTGCACTCGCCACGAAGTCGCGCACAGCCTTGAGCACCTCTTGCATGTTCTCCTGCCGCGAGATGCCCTCTACGGAACGATCTTGGAAAAGATCTGCGGCGATGCCACTGCGCTTGACGATCAGCTCGGCCATCTCCACGGCCTGCAGGTTGTCGTTCTCTGACCTCAGCTCCTGAATCAGTCCGTGGAAAGCGCTGAGCTTGCGCAGTGTGCCCTGATTGGCCGGCAAGGCGTAGGCTGCGGGGTCGCTCACGACGTCCCAAAGGCTGGCGTCGTGCTCGGTGGCGGCGTGCATGAGCTTCAAGACGGTCGTCTCGCCGATGCCGCGCGCGGGGTAGTTGATGATGCGCTTGAGTGCCTCCTCGTCGTCGGGGTTGACCACAACGCGGAAGTAGGCGATGATGTCCTTCACCTCCTTGCGCTGGTAGAACGACTGTCCGCCGTAGACGCGATATGCGATACCCCTCTTCCGCAGCGCCTCCTCGAGAACGCGCGACTGGGCATTGGTGCGGTAAAGCACGGCGAACTGCGAGAGGTCGGCATGCTCCTTTTTCTGCAGCTCCGTGACCTGCGAAGCGATGAGGTAGGCCTCCTCGTTGTCGGTGTATGACGAGAGGACGCGGATCTTGCTGCCGGTCTCATTCTCGGAGTAGACGTTCTTAGGGATCCGCCCCTTGTTTTTATCGATCAGGCTGTTGGCCGCCTCCACGATGTTGCGCGTGGAGCGGTAGTTGCGCTCAAGTTTGAAGAGGCGGTACTCGGGATAGCTGTCTTTGAAGCGCAGCATGTTGTCGATGTTGGCGCCGCGGAAGGAGTAGATGCTCTGCGCGTCGTCGCCCACGACGCAGATGTGGCGGTGCTTCTCGCAGAGCCGCTTGACGATGAGGTGCTGGGCGAAGTTGGTGTCCTGATACTCGTCCACGAGCACGAAGCGGAAGTGCCGCTGATAACGATCCAGCACCTCCGGGTGGTCGCGGAAGAGGATGTTCGTCTGAAGCAGCAGCTCGTCGAAGTCCATCGCCTCGGCCTGTCGGCAGCGGTTTTGGTAGCGGGTGTAGATCTCGCGGATGAGGGGCACATGGGCGCGGGCGTCGTACTCTATCTGCTCGCCGTTGCGGGCGTAAGCCTCGGCCGTGACGAGGGCGTTCTTGGCGTTCGAGATGCGGCTCTGCACAAGGCCCGGGCGATACGTCTTCTCGTCTAACTTCATTTCGCGGAGGATGCTGCGGATCAGGTTGCGTGAATCGGCGGCGTCGTAGATGGTGAAGTCCGGGTTGTAGCCCACGCACTCGGCCTCGTCGCGCAGGATGCGGTAGAAGATGGAGTGGAAAGTGCCGGCCCAGAGTTGCCTCACGGTGCGTTCGTCGGTCAGTGTGGCGATGCGGCTCTTCATCTCTCGTGCGGCCTTGTTCGTAAAGGTCAGCGCCAGGATGCGATACGGTTCGTAGCCGCGACTGAGCAGGTAGGTGATCTTGTACGTCAGCACGCGCGTCTTGCCCGATCCCGCGCCAGCGACGACCATCGAAGGACCGTCGTTGTAGAGCACCACTTCGCGCTGTGCCTCGTTGAGTTCATCGAGTATAGAAAGCATTTATTATATGCGTTTTTGTTTGTCGGCCGGCAAAGGTAGAAGAGATCGCAGAGCGGCCTCGGGGCGCATGAACGACCACATGCCCCTCATACGAAGAGGCAATGCAGCTTTCATCGGAAGCTCTTTTCTATCGAAGCAAACTGCGCGCCGAGTCATCGATGAACAAAGCCGCCGAACGGTGGGGATTCGCTCCCTCTTCCGTCCGGCGGCTTCTCTTTACGATTCGTCCGGCAATTGCGCTTGGCGCTATCGATGATCCGCTTTTACAGATTGTCAATCTTCATCCGCTTGAGGAAAGCGACCGTCTTGTGGATCTCCTTGTACATCACCACATCGTCGCCAATGAAAGGCACCTCCTTGCGGTAGTCGTGCAGCACTTGCTCCAGCACAGGCGACGTCTTCAGCGGTCGGCGGAACTCGATGCCCTGCGCGGCATTCATCAGCTCGATGGCCAAGATCAGCTCTAAGTTGTTCATCACCTTGTACAGCTTCGTGGCGGCGTTGGCGCCCATGCTGACGTGATCTTCCTGCCCGTTCGACGAGACGATGGAGTCGCTCGAAGCCGAGAAGCAGTACATCTTGTTCTGGTTCACCATCGACGCCGCAGCGTATTGCGGGATCATGAAGCCGGAGTTCAGGCCCGGGTTGGCCACGAGGAACTCAGGCAGCCCGCGCAAGCCCATGATGAGCTGCGCCACGCGCCGTTCGGAGATGTTGCCCAGCTCGGCCAGCCCGATGGCGAGGAAGTCGTAGGCAACGGCCAGCGGTTGCCCGTGGAAGTTGCCACCGGAGATGATCATGTCCTCGTCTGGGAAGATGGTCGGGTTGTCCGTCACGGAGTTGATCTCGGTCAGGAGCACGGAGGCGACATAACGGATCGTGTCCTTCGTGGCTCCATGCACCTGCGGCACACAGCGGAACGAGTACGGATCCTGCACATGCTTCTTGGGCTGGGAGATGATCTCGCTGCCTTCTAAGAGATGACGGAAGGCCTCGCCCGTCTCGATCTGTCCCTTGTGCGGGCGGATGCGATGCAAGCAGTCCATGAAGGGCTCGATGCGGCCGTCGAAGGCCTCAAGCGAAAGGGCGGCGATGAGGTCGGCCTTCTTTGAGAGGCGGAAGGCGCGCAGGAGGGCGAAGACGCCGTTGGCGCTCATGAATTGTGTGCCGTTGAGCAGGGCTAAGCCCTCTTTGCTCATCAGCCGGACAGGCGACCAGCCGAACTCGTCGAGCACGCTGATGGCCTCGCACTTCTTGCCTTTATAATAGACGTCGCCGACGCCGATGAGCGGCAGGAAGAGGTTGGCCAGCGGGGCGAGGTCGCCCGAGGCGCCGAGCGAGCCGCGGTCGTAGACGATGGGCATGACGTCGTTGTTGAAGAAGTCGAGGATGCGCTGCACGGTGATCACCTGCACGCCGCTGTGACCCAACGACAGGGCGTGGGCCTTGAGCAGCATCATCAGCTTGACTACGACGGGCTGAATCTCCTCGCCTACACTGCAGGCGTGACTCTTGATCAGGTTTTCCTGAAGGGCACCCAGCTCGTCGAGCGAGATGTTCTTGTTGCAGAGCGACCCGAAGCCGGTGGTAATACCGTAGAGCGGGTCGGGCGAGGAGGCGATCTTGGCGTCTAAGTAGTCGCGGCATTTCTGGATGCGTTCGCGCGCCTCGGGGGCCAGCTCCAGCTTCAGGTTCTCGTTGATGATGCGTTCGATGATCTCGAACGTCAGCTCGCCGGAGCCGATCTGATATACATTCTTCACGGTCGTCTGCTGCTTAGTTGAACGCATGGGCTTTGACATACTCCAGCAACTTGTGTTCAGCTTCCACGGCGGCGGCCTCTAAGCGGTCGGCCTCTTCCGTCATGGCTTTGACGAAAGCCTCATCCGTGATCGAGGTGAGGTTGATGCGGACGTTCAGCAGGGCGCCGATGACGGCCGTGCGGGCACACATCATGGCCACTGTGGCGTCGGTTACGGCATTGCTGTTGCCACGGCGCGCGGCGGCATCGATCATGGGCAACAACGCGCTGGCCGTGCGGGCTACCTCCATCGGCACCTCGGCGGCATACCTCGTCTCGCGCTGGATAGCCTCCTTGCGCGCGGCCTTCTCTTCGTCGGTCTCTTTGGGCAACTTGAAGGCGGCAAAGACGCGGTCGTACGCCTCAGCGTCACGATCTACGTCGGCCAACAGCTTTGCAGACTGCTCTGTCATGCGGGCAGAGATCTGCTCCATCTCGTCGTTCACCTCGGCGTACTTCTTACGGCCTACGGTGAGGTTGGCTACCATGGCCGCCAGCGATGCTGCCAGCGAACCGTTCAATGCGGAAACGCTTCCGCCTCCCGGCACGGGATCGTTGCCGGTCACTTTGTCGATAAACTCTTTGACTGCTAAATCTTGTAAGTTCATTGATGTATTGATTTGTAGTGAAAAATAAAACTGTTTGTTCCGTTACGGACAGGTAGTTACAGGATTGGGGCAGAGCCATTCGGTCTCGATCCATCCCACGAACGATTTCTTAGACTTCTCGGGGGTGTATTTCACCTTGATCCACCCTTTGACCATGTCGACGTAAGAGACGCCGATCTCCTCGTTGATAGTGAAAACTATTGGGCTGTTGGCGTTGGGACGAGTGCGAAAAGTTAGTTTCTGTCCGCCGTAGTTGCGTGTGCCTGCGCCCAGTTGCGAGCCGTGGATCCAAGCCTGCTTCGACTTCAGCACAATCGGGCCTTGATCGACGGGGTCGATCTCGGGGG
>ERZ772917.2045-NODE-2045-length-10499-cov-3.365760_pt1 | contig 10499 bp, 9 predicted proteins | sample MGYA00511187_ERZ772917 | MGnify/ENA primary metagenome ERZ772917 (study PRJEB29015, sample SAMEA2737925) | human oral metagenome | biome: human oral; feature: human-associated habitat; material: dental | place: China | collected 2012 ... | reverse complement strand
CCCGCGCTCGCCCCACTGGGTGCCGCGTCCAGCGCTCATGGTATACTTATACGGAAAAGTGCTGTGAGGCATGAGGTTAAGGCATGAAGTCCCTCCCGGCCCCTCCTTCGACAGACCGGAAATGGCCCGCCTGCGGGATGGTTTTGGTGCGTCGGCACCTGTGGCCGTTGGCAATGGCCCGACGGGCTGTGGAGGGCGTCGGGTCGGGACGCGATACGGGGGCGCGTCCCGACGCAGCGCGTCTTGAGGGGCACCCCCCGAATTGAGGAGGTCCGAGCGTTGCTGTTGATCGAAAACCCGTCCACCGACCCCGCGTACAACCACGCCCTTGAGGAGTACCTCTTGAAGAACCTTCAGGAGGACGTCGTGATGGTCTGGCAGAACGTGCCGACGATCCTGATCGGCCGGAATCAGGACGCCCTCTGCGAGTACGACGCCGACTACGTTCGGGAGAAGGGCATCCGCGTGGTGCGCCGGCTCTCCGGCGGAGGGGCCATCTACTGTGACCTCAGGAACCTGCAATACTCCCTCATCGCCCCGTTTCGGAGCGGCGGGGAGGAGGAAAACCCGTTCCTCAAGTTCGCCTCACCGGTCGTCGACGCCCTGAAAGGGCTTGGCATCGACGCGGAGTTCACGGGCCGGAACGACATCACCGTGGAGGGCAAAAAGGTCTCCGGAAACGCCCAGTTTCGATACGGAGACCGGGTGCTGCACCACGGGACGCTCCTGTTCGACGTGGACCACGAGGCCATCTCGAGGGCGCTGCGCCCCAACCCCGTCAAGTTCGTGAACAAGCAGGTCCGCTCCGTCGCCAGCCGGATCGGGACCCTTGCCCCATACGTCCGCATGGACGTGCGGGATTTCATGGAATACCTGAAGGAACAGCTCATGAGGCACTACGGCGTCCGCGAAACCTGCGCCGTCCGCCAGGAGGACCTGCGGGAGGTCCTGCGGATCAAGCGGGAGCGCTTCGACTCCCCGGCGTGGAACTTCGGGCTCCGCTACCGGTTCACGCACCGCTACGACGTCCGGCACCCCTTCGGCATGATCGGGTATCGCCTGGAGGTCGGCCGGAGCCTCATCGAGCACGCGGAGATTTTGGGGGACTTCTTCGGGGACCGGGACGTCTTCGAGCTGGCCGGGCGCCTGAAGGGTTGCGCGATCGAGCGCGAGTCGCTGCGCCGGGGGCTTGAGGGGGTCCGCGTTGACGACTACATCCGGGGCATGGAGAACGAGGTCCTGATTCAGGACGTCCTGGCCGTCCGGGCCACGGACGCCGCATAGAGGAGGAACAGCCCATGACGGAATCCAGAGCGGCGATGCGGAAGCCTGAGTGGCTCAAGATCAAGGTTCAGGGAGGGCGCCCGTTTCAGGAGGTCGAGGCGCTCCTGAAGGCCCTGCACCTGAACACCGTGTGTCAGGAGGCCAACTGTCCCAACCGCATGGAGTGCTACGGCAAGAGGACGGCGACCTTCATCATCCTGGGGCGGAACTGCACGCGCAACTGCACCTTCTGCAACGTCAGCCGGGAGCGCCCCGACCCCGTGGACCCGCTGGAGCCGGAGCACGTCGCCGCGGCCGTCCGCTCTTTGAAGCTTCGCCATACCGTCATCACCTCCGTCACGCGGGACGACCTGCCCGATCAGGGGGCGGGACAATTCGCCGCCTGCGTCCGGGAGCTTCGGGCGCAGTGCCCGGAGACGACCGTCGAGCTCCTGATCCCCGACATGCAGGGGCGAGAGGACCTGCTGGACGTCATCCTGGCAGAGCGACCGGAGGTCCTGAACCACAACGTGGAAACGGTCCCCGCCCTCTACCCCAGGGTGCGCCCCCAGGCCGACTTCGAGCGCTCCCTGGCGGTCCTCCGCTACGCCAAGAGCAAGGGTTTCAAGACGAAGTCGGGCATCATGGTCGGGCTGGGAGAGCGGGAGGACGAGGTGATCGACGTCATGAGGCGCCTGAGGGAGGGCGACTGCGACATGCTGACCGTGGGGCAGTACCTTCAGCCCACCGCGCGGCACATCGCGGTGCACGAGTACGTCACGCCGGAGACCTTCGAGCGCTACCGGATCAAGGCCCTCGAGCTGGGGTTCGCGCGGGTGGCGTCGGGGCCGTTCGTCCGCAGCTCCTACAAGGCCGAGGCGCTGTGAGGGCTCAGGCGTCCGGCGGGAGGAGCCGTTTGTGGGACGCCTGATGCCTGGACGAGGGAGGGTCTTGTATCATGCCGCTTGAGATCGTCAGGAACGACATCACGAAGATGAAGGTGGACGCCATCGTGAACGCCGCCAACCCGTCGTTGTTGGGCGGAGGCGGCGTCGACGGGTGTATTCACCGCGCCGCCGGCGCGGGGCTCCTGGAGGAGTGCCGGACGCTGGGGGGCTGTGAGACGGGAAGCGCAAAGATCACCGGTGGTTACGGGCTGCCCTGCAGGTACGTCATCCACGCCGTCGGCCCGGTGTGGCGGGACGGCCGGCACGGGGAGCGGGACCTGCTCGCCTCCTGTTACAGGACCTCCCTTGAGCTGGCGAGGGAGCACGGCTGCGAGTCCGTGGCCTTCCCCCTCATCTCCTCCGGCGCCTACGGCTACCCGAAGGACCAGGCTCTCCGGGTCGCGGTCGATACGATCAGCGAATTTCTCTTTCGGAACGACATGACCGTCTACATCGTCATCTTCGACCGGAGGTCCTACCAGATCAGCGCGAAGCTGTTCCGGGATGTCGAGGAGTACGTGGACGATCACTACGTTGAGGAACGCGCGGACAGGAACGACGCGCAGCGGCGCAGGAGGCTGTTCCCTGAGTGGGAGGCGGAGCTGATGAGGTCCGCCGAGCTCCTGGAGGACCTCGACGAAGTCCATGAACGCGTCCCCCGAGGTCTCGCCCAGAAGAGGGGGCCGATGGGCCCCGCCGCACCCCTGGAGAACCTCAGCGAAGTGGTGAGCCGGATCGACGAGAGCTTTTCGCGGATGCTCCTCCGCAAGATCGACGAAAGGGGCATGACGGACGTGGAGTGCTACAAGAAGGCCAACATCGACCGGAAGCTCTTCTCGAAGATCAGGAGCGACGCGGACTACCGGCCGAGCAAGTCCACGGCCCTCGCCTTTGCCATCGCGCTGGAGCTGCCCCTCGACGAGGCGAAGGACATGCTGATGAAGGCCGGGTTCGCGCTCTCCCGCAGCAGCAAGTTCGACGTCATCATCGAGTACTTCATCCGGAACGGAAACTACAACGTGTTCGAGATCAACGAGGCGCTCTTCGCCTTCAACCAGAGCCTGCTGGGGGCGTAGCAGGAGCGTATCCCGTTTGGCGCTATTCCGCGTCGCCCCTCCATCCGCCTCGCCTGCGGCAGTCCTCGTCGATGCGCCGCTTCCAATTGGCGGACAGGGGCCTGCCGAACCTGACGGTGGAGATGGCCTCGCTCATCACGTCGTAGTTGAGCTGCGTCCCCTCGCTGTCGCTGCAGTAGTTTGCGGCGCGGTCCCTGCCGATCCCGAAGCGCTCCGCGGTTTCGATCGCGTCGATGTTGGCGCCGAGGAACAGGAACTCCCAGCCGTATTGGCTCTTCTCAAGCTCGATCATCTGCCTGACCTTTTCGATGCCGTACCGGCGGCTCGCGTTCTCCTGCCCGTCGGTCGTGATCACGAACAGGGTGCGCTCCGGCACGTCCTCGGGGCGGGCGTACCGGTGGACGTTCCCGATGTGGTGGATCGCGCCGCCGATGGCGTCCAGCAGCGCGGTGGACCCGCCGACGAAGTAGTCCGCCTCCGTCAGGGGCCTGACGTCCTTCACGTCCGCGCGGTCGTGGAGGACCTCGCTCCGGTCGCTGAAGAGGACGGTGGAAACCAGGGCTTCGCCGTCCCCCTTCCTCTGCTTCTCGATCATGGCGTTGAAGCCGCCGATGGTGTCGGCCTCCAGCCCGCCCATGGAGCCGCTGCGGTCGAGGATAAACACGATCTCCGTCAGGTTCTCTTTCATCTTCGAGCCCTCCTGTGACCGGCGCCGTGTGAAACGGCGGCCCGGCCTTTTTTTGACCTTACGGCCCCATTATAGGAGGGGGGCGGTCGTCCGTGGTCGCCTGAAAGGCGACATCGAGGCCGCGATGTGGAGATGGGCGTCGGCGACTGTTCGAATAGCCCCGTTGGGCCATGGGCGAGGGGGACCTCACCCATGGCCCAACGCGTCTGACGCTCTGAAAGACGAATCGCTATTCCTCCAGCATCGGTTTGATCTTCTGCGCTATTCCCTCTTCGAAAGCATGGAGCTCTTTCTCGGACATATAACCGCTCAGCCTCTGTACGGACCGATATCGGTCGTTTTTGCGCGCGATGCTGTAATAGCACCCTCCATTGGTGTTGGTCAATAGAAGACAGGCCTCTTCAAAAGGCAGGATTTTTTTGAGTCCACTCCCCTTTTGCTTGAAGATCGTCCTGTTCCCCTTGTCGAATACGACTGTCGTCCTGACGACGAACAGGCCCCAGTAAATCAGGTACGCCATACCCAAAGCCAACAGGGAAAGCATGATCTTGTCCCAATCGGGATTGGCGTTGAAAAAGATAAAGATACCGCCAGCGACTGCCGCCAGCGCCATATACAGGACATTTTTCGGGAACTCCTTTTTGAAGGGCTGGAAGCTGAACGTACTCCCGGTTTCTTGGATGTCGTAAGCGGACAATTCGTGCATAGGCGTTTCTCCTTTACTTCTTCGGGGCGAAAAAAACGAAACCTTGGACTCGGATTCAATGGCTTTAAGGAAGCGCAAAAGTTATTGAAAGCAATCAAGGATCATCGAAAAAAAGGGATCTTTCGGCGCTTCCTTAATTGGCTTTGATGAGGCTTTCCGTTTCATCGACAAGCTGCTGCGCCCATCGGGTTGCGAGGGTAAACAGAACCTGACGCAGAAGGACGGGGACCTCTTCCCCTTTATCGTTCTTGAAGTACGCCTTTACGGAAACGCCTAAGGGGATGAAGCCGTAGTAGGTTTCCTTGAGCACTTCGATACTCGAGAACCGGTCGAACGAAAAGACTTTTTTGCTGCGGAACAGCCCCGTAATCGCCGTTAATTCCCGGGTACGGGTGTTGAAAACAATTTTTTTGTTGCTGATGGATACCGCACCCAGCAGCAGGAGCACGCAAAAGACTCTCGCCGTCCAAAAGGCCACTTTTTCATCGACGCTGCTCCCTTCAAAGAGAGTTGACACGGCAAACAGCAGCACCCCTCCCAAGAGAAGCCAGAAAAGGGTCAATTTGTCCCTGGTCAGCCTATACTCCGATCCTGTTTGCGCGTAGTACTTCATTTTATAGGTCACAGCTCCTTAGCCTCATAGAGTGTTATGACACAGATTTCGCAGCGCATTTCGTCACTCCCTGTAGCGGGCCATCAGGTACTCGTCCGCATACCGGCCGTCCCGGATGGCTGCGAAGCGCTCCGTCCCCTCGACGACGAACCCCAGGGACCTGTAGAGCCCGATGGCCCGCTGGTTGTCCGTAAAGACGGTGAGCTGCACGCGCTTCAGCATCAGCCACCGGTCCGCGATGTCGAGGAGCGCGGAGAGGAGAGAACGGCCGATGCCGCGGCCCTGGTAGTCGCGATGCACCATGATGCCGATCGTTCCCACGTGCCGCTGCCGCGCCGGCTTCGACACCTCGAGCCCCGCCAGGCCGACGACATGTCCATCGACCTCCGCCGCCAGCAGCGGGTCCCGCATCCCGCGCAGGAAGTCCTCCACGTCCTCCAGCCGCTCGCTTTGGAGCGAAAGGATGTTCTCGAACACGCCTGTCATGACGCGCAGCGCGTGGATGTCCCGCGCGTCCGCCATGGCGGCGGGGCGGACGTTCACGGCTGAGGGGCCGCTCACGTCATACCTCCGGGGTGAGCAGCTTCTCGACGTCCGCCCCCGACGCCCCCGCGAACATCTCCCCTGGCTCAAAGCCGGAGAGCGCCTCGTGCAGCGCCTCCCGCGTGTAGGGCGTCCCCAGGATGCGGCTCAGGAGCGGCCCGTAGTCCCCCGTCCCGAAGTAGTCGCCGAAGAACGTGCAGCCCGTCACGCGCCCGTCCTGGACGCTCAGGCGCGCCTCGACGCCGCCCCAGGGGAAGCGCTCGCGCCGCGCCTCCGTGAAGGCGGGGGAGGTGCCGTAATTCCACTCCCAGGTGGAGTACTTCTCGTCCATCAGCTTCTGCACCTCGCGGCCGTCCTCCTCCGTCAGCGTCCTTGGGGTCAGCCCTTGGATCTGGTCCTGGAGCAGCGCCATGAAGTCCCGCGCCGTCATGTCCCCCGCGTTCGGCATGTGGGGCTTGACGTTGGTGACGCGGCTGCGCACGGACTGCACGCCCTTGCTCTTGAACTTCGCCGCGTCGACGTTCAGCGCCTGGGACAGGACGTCCAGGTCCTCGTCGAAGAGCAGCGTCCCGTGGTGCATGGCGATGCCCCCGTGCCGGTACTGCGCGCCGCCCGATATCTTCTTTCCGTCGATGGCGATGTCGTTGCGGCCCGACAGCTCCGCGTGGACCCCCAGCTTGCCCAGGGCGTCGATGATGGGCTGGGTGAAGAAGGCGAAGTCGAACTCGCCCAGGTCGGCGCGGACGAAGCTGTAGTTGATGTTGCCCAGGTCGTGATAGACGGCGCCGCCCCCCGAGTTTCGCCGAATCACGTGGATGCCGTGCCGCTTCACGAAGTCCCCGTTGATCTCGCTCAGGGTGCTCTGAAAGCGTCCGACGACGATGGTCGGCTCGTTCTGCCACAGCATGAAGAACTCGCTGCCCTCGCGGGCGGCCAGACGGCAGAGGTACTCCTCGAGTGCGAGGTTGTGCTGCGGGCGCGTGTCGTGATTTTCGATCGTGTACACAGGTCGTTCCTCCCAACATAATAAAGTAAAAGGGTGTGAATCCCGCTTCATTATATCAGGAGGCGCGCGGCGCGAAAGACGAAAAGGGGGGCGGACCGCGTCGGTCCGCCCCTCCTGTTATCTCTGCGGCCTGAAGCCGTCAGGCGCTCTTCTTGAGGGACTTGTAGTAGTTGGCGGAGCGGTAGACGCCGAAGAAGATGGAGAACAGGACGAGCGCGAAGACGAAGCCGATCCCGTAGGAGAGCTGAACGCCGTTCACCGTCACGCCGCACAGGGAGAGCCCCTCGCTGAACTTCGTGGCGAAGCCCAGGCACTCTGGGGCGAAGCAGAAGTAGGTGGAGCTCACCGCGGACATGAACGTGGCGGGAATGGCGGCCATGAAGCCGCTGATGGGGGAGACGTTCCGGCACAGGTAGACGGCGCCCGCCCAGAGCGCGATCATGGCCAGGGTCTGGTTGGACCAGGAGAAGTAGCGCCACACGATGCCGTAGTCGACGAAGGAGATGGCGTAGCCGATCAGGAGCAGCGGCAGGGCCAGCATCAGGCGCGGCTTGAGGGGCTTCTGGTCGATCTTGAACCAGTCGGCCAGCGTCAGGCGCGCGCTGCGGAAGGCCGTGTCGCCGGACGTGATGGGGCAGGCCACGACGCCCAGGAGGGCCAGGATGCTGCCCATGGAGCCGAGGAGCCCGTTTGAGATGTCGTAGACGGTGGCGGAGTTGCCGCCCTTGGCCAGAAAGAGCCCCTCCGTGGTGATGGGGGAGCCGAAGGTGTTGTAGAAGGCGATGCCCGCGCTGGCCCAGATCAGGGCGATGATGCCCTCGGCGACCATGGCGCCGTAGAACACAAAGCGCCCCTGGCGTTCGCTGGTGAGGCAGCGCGCCATCATGGGCGACTGCGTGGCGTGGAATCCGGAGATGGCGCCGCAGGCCACCGTGATGAACATCAGGGGCCAGATGGGCGTCGTCGCGCCCTTCGGGTGCATGTTGTAGAAGCCATCCCAGAGCTCGATCATGGGGTGCGTTCCGTTCAGGTGGTTCATCACCGTGGCGCCGCCGATGAGCGCCGCCATGAGGAGCAGGCAGAGGCCAAAGAGCGGGTAGAACCGGCCGATGACCTTGTCGATGGGCAGGAGCGTCGCGAGGAAGTAGTAGACCAGGATGGCGATGGTGAGGTACTTCACCCACTCAGCCTCCGTCAAGCCGTACACCATCTCCGGCTCCGCGGCGGGCTTGACTTCAGCGGCCGGGGCCTCCGGCTTGGCTTCCTCGACAGCCGCGGGCTTGGCCTCAGCGGCCGGGGCCTCCGGCTTCACTTCTTCGATGGGCGTGAGCTTGGCCTCCTCGGCTGGAGCCTCCGGCTTCACTTCTTCGACGGGCGTGAGCTTGGCCTCCTCGGCCGGGGCCTCTGGCTTCGCTTCCTCGACGGCCGCAGGCTTGGCCTCCGCTGGCGCCTTGCCCTCGTCGGCCTTCACGGCCTTCGCCGCTGCGGGCTTTTCGGCCGTGGCCTTGGGGGCCGCGACGGCGGGAGCCGCCTGGATGGAGACGGCAGCGGTTCTCGGCAGGTTGAAGTCCCTGCCGGCGCCCATGATCATGCGGCTCAGGAGCTGGGCCGGTCCGACCATGAAGACGACGCCGATCATCACCAGCAGCACCACGGAGAAGATGCGCATGACGGTCTTCATGGTGGCGCCGAGGTACATGCCCGTCAGCTCGGAAACGCTCGCGCCGTCGTTGCGCATGGAGAGCATCCCGCTCAGGTAGTCGTGGACGGCGCCGGCGAAGATCGTGCCGAGGACGATCCACAGGTACACCGAGGGCCCCCAGATGGCGCCGGAGAGCGCGCCGAAGATGGGGCCGAGGCCCGCGATGTTCAGGAGCTGGATCAGGAACGCGCGCCAGACGGGAAGCGGGACGTAGTCCACGCCGTCCGGGTGGACCTGGCAGGGCGTCCTGCGATCGTCCGGCTTGAACACCAGCGTCACGAAGAGCCCGTAGGTGTAGTAGCCGACGATCAAAACGGCCAATGCGACGAAAAACGTGATCATGGCAAAACCCCCCTATATAAATATGGTAGTGTTGAGATGGTGTTGAGGTGCGCAAGACAACCGCTTATAGTTTAATCCATTCGCGGTTTAGCGCAAGGTGTCCGCGCCAAATCCGCGTGCGCGGCGGTCTGTCGGGGACCAGGCCCGCCCTTGAGCCGGGGAAGCGTCCCGGGATCTCGCCTCGCCCGGTTCGGCTGGAGGCGCACCGGCCCCCCGGGGTTAAATTTTCAATCCTTGCATTTTTTACGGACATCTGGTATTTTCACAGTAATATGGTAACACAATGTAGTGACCATCGTGCGGAGGGCATCCGTGTGCGTGTTGTTTTTTCATTAGAGGGAGTCATCACTCCTTAAGGAGGGGAAGAACATGGTTTTGGGCAGGAGGTTGTTGCGTGTGGCGGCGCTGGGGGCGGTCTTTGCCCTGGCCCTCGCCGGGACGGCGTTGGCGGCTGAGAGGACGTGGACGGGTTACGCACTCGACAATAGAGACTGGAGTCTTGATGATAACTGGGGTGGTGAACCTCCGCCAGCCGAGAGCGACACGGCTATCTTTCCTGAGAGCGCCACTATCACTATCGCCTCCCTTGGAACGGGTGTTACTGTTGCTGAGCTGAAGTTCACGGGCGACGCGACGCTGGCCCTTACGGGCGGCGGCACCGCCACTTTGACGGCCAAAAAGCTCACGGTCGAGAGCGGCAAGGCTGCCGTTTCGTTGGAGGCCAATGATGCGTTCGCTGTCAAGGACGGCGGCAAGTCCGTCGTGAATGTCGTGGAGGGCGCGACCCTTACCTTTCAGGGGGTACTACCAGTTTTGGGCGAAGGCCAGCTGCAGCTGCTCGGTAAGGGGACGTTGGACCTGAAGGCTGCGATGAAGGGCGTCACGGATCTGAAGATCACGGATGGCGGCACGCTGGTCGCAAAAGTCGGTGACGCGCTGCCGGGTCTTACTGCTCCCTTCCTGGAGATCGATAACGGCAGTATCGTAGTCGACCAGGAGAATTTTGGCGGTGGTGATGGTCATGATCGAACGCTGTCGATGAAGAAGGGCGATCTGGAGCTGAAAGAGAAGCTGCCAAATAACATCAAGACCGTTGAGATCCATAACGGCGACCTGAAGGTGGCGGGTTTGGCGGAAGTTGGCTCTGTGGATCTGAGGGCTCAGGGTCGGCTCGTGCTGGACAAGCCTCTGAGGCTTAAGTATCTGAAGACGGACGATGGCAGCAAGATCGATACCAACGGCAAGATACTGACCATCGATAAGATTTTTCCTAAAGAAGATTTTGTCCTAAATGCCGGGGTTGCGGGGAACCTGAGCCTGGAGATGGCAGCCAATAAAACGGCCACGCTGAAAAAGGACGTCAGCGGGACGGTCGGGTTCCTGGGGAAGAACCCCGCCCCTACATTGGCCCTTGCCTCATCGGTTAGGGTGGGCGCCATCGATATTACGGGTGCCCTCTCCTCTAAGGTGAGGCTCGAGGGGGGTAACACCGTTGATGTTCTGAAGTTCGTCAACACGAATCCTCTTGAGGTCACCACCGCGGGCGGAGAGAGTACCATCGGACAGTTGGCGCCTGTCGCTGACGCCACCCTTAACCTGAAGGGAACTTCCCC